>Ga0224526_1000292_pt1 | contig 24022 bp, 21 predicted proteins | sample CBST25metaG_FD_179878 | JGI IMG/M metagenome (GOLD analysis project Ga0224526, IMG submission 179878) | Peat soil microbial communities from Stordalen Mire, Sweden - C.B.S.T-25 | ecosystem: Environmental > Terrestrial > Soil > Wetlands > Peat | place: Sweden: Norrbotten County, Stordalen Mire...
GTGAGGCTGATCCTACAAAACAAAGGCAAACTTTCCAAGGGGAAGCGAACCTCCTTTTCAGAGATAACCGACCAGGAGATTGACCGGATTGAAAACGCTGTCTGGGGAGCATGGCAGGAAAGCCGGCAAGATCAATCTCCGGAGAATCGCTGAAGCTGCGCGATCTGCGACTGCGCGGGCCTACAGAGATTATCGCGGAGCGGTTCGAGTGTGACCGTGCCATACTGCTTCTATTACCAGCGGCACTGAAGCCTGCGAAAAGATTGCGGCGTTGGTTAGTTCACTGTTGCTGGTTCGCTGGGGGCACAGGAGAGACGTATTGCAAATGGGCAAGGGCCGACGCAGAACTTCATTTGATTTGATCAGGCAAAGATCGCTCTCGAATGACTCGATTGGTGCGGCGCGCGACTTCGCCAAGACGACTCGCGGCGGTTATCTAGAATGCGAATCAATTTACCACTGGATCTTAAGCAGAGGGCTAACGTAAATGATTGGTCGTGGATTGCTCGTTGCAGGTACTACATCGGACGCGGGCAAAAGCGTGCTCACAGCCGGAATCTGCCGATGGTTATATCGTCGGGGCGTACGGGTTGCGCCTTTCAAAGCCCAGAATATGTCCAATAATTCGGTTGTTGCGACCCGTGCTGGAGACAAAGCGTGCCTCGCGGGCGAACTGGCGCGCTCACAAGCGATGCAGGCCGAAGCGTGCGGACTTGCGCCCGACATTCGATTCAATCCAATTTTGCTCAAGCCTGAGAGCGATGAGCGAAGTCAACTTGTAGTGATGGGAAAAGCAGTAGGCTACCAGTGAAGATTCTACAGCCTCTTATTGAGAACGCAGTCAAACATGGCATATCGCGCGTCCCGGGGGAAGGCCGGATCACCATTCGAGGTTATCGTGACCGTGACCGGCTTAAGATGTTCGTGAGAAATACGGGAGAAAAACATCCAATGTCAGAAACTGTCGATACAGGTGCGACAGGAATCGGGCTTACAAATACAAGACAGCGGTTGAACACCCTGTATGGCTCTGACTTTACACTTTCGCTTGATTGGCCGCAGGACGGAGACTGTCAGGTGTCTCTCGATCTTCCTTATCAGAGAAATGTACGCGAGGAATCCACACTTTGCGAGTACTGATCATAGATGACGAGCCGCCTGCACGCCGCGGCATTGCCTTGCGGCTAAAACGGCATCACGATATTGAGGTAGTCGGTGCGTCGTGCGATGGCGTGGAGGCGCTCAGAGACATTCTGAGGCTCACCCCAGACCTCGTTTTCCTGGATGTGCAGATGCCGGGTATGAACGGCTTTGAGGTTTTGCGCGCCCTTCCTGGCGACAAAATGCCGTATGTGGTCTTTCTGACCGCGTTTGAAGAGCACGCGATCCATGCGTTTGAGGTGCATGCGCTCGACTATCTGCTTAAACCTATCAATGATAAGAGATTTACCGCGATGTTGGAATACGTGAAGGATAGAGTGCACTCCGCCGCATCCCGCGGAGGAGACCAACGGATGAAAGGCTTCCTCGAACAGCAGGCCTCTTTTACGGACTCAAGCTTTGCCGTACGAACCGGTCTTCGAACGAAGATCGTCTTGCAGGAAGACGTTCTCTGGATCTCAGCTGCCGGAGATTATGTGGAGTTACATACAAGAGCTGGAGCGGTGCACCTTTTGCGCGAAACCATGAACAACCTCGAAGAGAGGCTCGATCCAGCCAGATTCATTAGGGTCCATCGATCTCGTATCGTGCGCCGTGATCAGATTGCAGAGCTGCTAAGTGAGGATAACGGTGAGTACGTGATCAAGCTGCGGGACGGGTCAGAACATCGGTGCAGTAGAACGTATTCGCCTATGTTGATGGCCGGGCTATAGCCAAGAAAGACATAGTGTGTGTGCCTGGGGCACGACACTCCACCATCATCCGGGGTACTGCCTAGCGGGTCGAATCAGTTCCGGTAACGCGATAGGCTACAGGCTTGTCAGGATACGGACCGGCCTCGAATTCCTTGTGCAATGGCGGCTTTTGAGGACTTAACCATCCCGGAGTATGGCAACGATTCGGTACAAAATGGTCCATTGGGTTCCTTAGCGGTCAAGATGGTCTCCAGGGACGTCGGAGCCTGGGAAAGTGATAATGCCTACTCAGCGGCATTATCACTTTGAAATGGGCGAAGTTGTCGCTGGAGTAGGCGGACTGAGGTGACGTACTGCTACACTGCCGCCCACCGCAATCAAGAGACAGGCTAGAACCGCAGCTGCGACACTGACCATCGAACTGCGTAGCGTGGGCAGAGACTTACCGTGCCGCCGCTGCAATGACCAGAGGGCACCGAGTGCTATGAGGCGAATCAGTACCGGGACATGCCGCTCCCAGAGTTCATCCGGTAGTCCCAGAAACGTATCGTGCATTGCGAGAGGGTTCAACAGTTCACTGGCAAGAACTTCACGGATGGGACGCTGTGTAACACGTTGAACGATTTTCCCAAGGATGAAACCATAACTGAGCGCCTGGTAGGCGGGGCCGTCGCCTGGCATCAAAGCCGGGCGGCTGTGCGCGACTCTGTGTGTGAATGCATCCCAGTTGGACATGGCAAGAGCGTCTCCGATGCTCATTGACTGGACGAGCCCGGAGCGGTGCTGTAGGACTTGACGTATTGTGATACTGGATTTTCCATGCTGCGCAAACTCCGGCCAGTAGGTGGCGACTGGCTCATCGAGTCGCACCTGGTCGCGTTCGGCGAGAAGGTAGATCAATACAGTCATGAATGGCTTGCTTGCCGAGAATATCCAGAAGAGGGAATTCTCTTTGCAACCGAATGCATAATTTAATACGACTTCGCCATAGCGAAGAACGCATATCTGCGCCACTGCCTTTCGCTTACGAATACGTTCCAAGGCACGAAATAGGCACGCATTATTGGCACTCGTTGTGCAAAGCTGATTTGGGACGCGACTCATGTATACCGCGCAACCAGTACGTTGAGATTCGCGCGGAAAAGCCGACCAGCCCGAAGCAGCGCGACTGGCCCGAGTACCAAACCTGCAAATTCACCGCCGAGGCCATCGTCACCGAAGGCTCGGACAAAGGCGAAATCCGCCGTGTGTGCGCCAGCCCCGATTGCCCCGTGCATCATCCCAAAAAGCCCGCAGCCAGCAAGAACGCGACAATCAGGGCCGAGGAGGCGCTGGCCCAGACAACGGCGCTGCGCGTACCCTTCGTTCACCCCATCGCCGACGTAATCAACCGGACACGCGCACTGATCGATGCGTTTCGCCGGCAGCAACTGCCCGTGGTCCTGGTGAACGTTGCGGGCCGAGCGCCGGGCCGAACGGAACAATCACAGCGATACCAGACGCTGCCCGAAGGATGGGCCGATTTGATTCCGGAATTGGATAGGCATCCCGACGACATGGTTGTGACCAAACGAACCTGGGGCGTCTTTGCGAGCACGAACCTTGAGGCGCAATTGAAGGCCAGAGGCGTTACGCAGGTTGTCATTGCAGTAGTAGCGACCGGCACAGGTGTTGAGTCCACGGCGCGGCAAGCCTATGAGCAGGGGTTCAATGTGACACTGGCTATCGATGCGATGACGGACGCTCGTTCTGAAGCTCATAGCAACAGCCTGACGAACGTCTTTCCCCGACTCGGAGAGACGGGGACCACGCAGCAGATTATTGATCTGCTGGAAACCAGGAGCAGCGCACAATGAACTGGCTCTATCTTCTTTCCTATTTCTTTGGAAGCGCCTTTTTGGCGAATGCCGTTCCGCATTTTGTCAGCGGCGTAATGGGACGCGCGTTTCAAACGCCGTTTGCAAAGCGGTCCGGTGTAGGACTTTCCTCATCGACGGTGAACGTATGCTGGGGTCTTTTCAATGCCGCAGTTGGTTACATCCTGGTATGCAGAGTGGGCGATTTTGACCTGAAATCGACCGCGGATGTGGCGGTCTGTGGACTTGGCGCGCTGCTGATCAGCCTTCCGTCTGCCCGGCATTTTGGCCGCTTCCATGGCGGCAATCTTTCGGAGCACTCATGAAGACTCCGGCAGCGCACGTATTTCGTGCCATGCGGAGTTTCAACTACCGGGTCTGGACGGCCGGCGCGCTGGTTTCGAATATTGGCACATGGATGCAGCGCGTGGCCCAGGACTGGCTGGTGCTGACGCAGTTGACGCACCACGATGCTTCTGCCCTCGGTTTTGTGATGGCACTGCAATTTGCGCCATAGCTTCTGCTGCTGCCGTGGACGGGCTACGCGGCCGATCGCCTCAACCAGCGCAAGCTTCTGATGGCAACGCAGGCCACCATGGGCGTGCTGGCGTTGGCTTTGGGCGCGCTGACGGTAGCAGGCATCGTTCAGCTCTGGCACGTCTACGTGTTCGCGTTTCTGTTTGGCTCGGCGGCGGCGCTCGATTCACCCGTGCGCCAGACGTTTGTTGCCGAGTTGGTTGGCGACGAGGATCTGCCGAGCGCGGTTTCGCTCAACTCGACTTCGTTCAATGCTGCACGCATGGTGGGACCGGCAGTAGCAGGCCTGGTCATTGCCAAGGCAGATACCGGCTGGGCGTTTCTGATCAACGGCATTTCGTTTGCCGCCGTACTGATTTCGATGTCTCTTTTCCGCAGGGCGGAGTTGCGGATGAAAGCCAGGGCGTCCAGTTCCGAGAGCGGATTTATAGACGGACTTCGCTATGTGTGGCGCCGTCCAGATCTTCGCGGAATTCTGATCATGCTGTTTCTGGTTGGGACGTTTGGATTGAACTTTCCTATCTTCATCTCCACCATGGCCGTCAACGTTTTTCACACGGATGCGCGAGGGGTCGGCCTGCTCTCATCGATCATGGCTATTGGCACGATCGCCGGCGCTCTGCTCGCCGGAGCAAGCCGCCCGCGATTTGGCTCACTTCTTGTTGGCGCCGGTATTTTCGGAATCGGATGCACGCTGGGCGCAATCGCTCCGGGATATTGGTGGTTTGCGGGCGCGCTGGTAATTGTCGGCGTGGCGGCGCTGATTTTAATGAATAACACCAACAGCATGATGCAGCTGACCACCGAACCCGAGATGCGCGGGCGCGTGATGGCGTTTCGCGTGGCTGTCGCGCTGGGAGGAACACCGATCGGTGCGCCGATCGTGGGCTGGGTAGCCAACCGCTTCGGTCCGCGCTGGGCCCTCGGAGTAGGCGCTGCATCGGGTATTGCCGCGCTCATCGTGGCGCTCGTTGTTATGGGACGGCACCCTCCTGGACGAATCGACAAGATGAATCTGCCGATGGCTCGCACAAGCACAGGCTGGTAAACGCCCTTGCGCCATACCTTACGCTGGTTTGGGCGCATCCAACAGATTTCAGAATACTTGGTGACATATCAGGATTAATCCTGCTGCGTCTGTCCTCAGCATGACTTAAGAGCATCTCGTCATTATTGGCAAGGCGCAGCATGAAAAAAGCAGTATGGAACTCAGCGTCGAAAGAGATGCTCTGAGTTACTGATCCAAAATGGCTGCCCATCCGATCTCCTGACTCGGCCGTCGAGGGCATTGGCGCCTCCAACTTCCACGGTAAGAAAAGGATGAGCAGCCAATCGGAACTTGCATTAAGGCTGCTTCATGCCTGCCCTCTGGGATCAGGCGAGGTCGAAGCGGTCGAGATTCATCACTTTGTTCCATGCAGCCACAAAGTCCTGCACGAATTTTTGCTGTGCATCGCTGCTTGCATATACCTCGGCAATGGCCCGCAACTGAGAGTTCGAACCGAAGACGAGATCGACCACTGTACCCGTCCACTTGATCTCATCCGTCCGCCGATCGCGCCCCTCCAATACGCCCTCAGAAGCCGCGGACTTCTGCCACTTCGTACCCATGTCGAGCAAGTTGATGAGGAAATCATTGGTCAGAGTCTCGGGCCGTTTGGTAAAGACGCCGTGCCTGGAGTTTGCGAAGTTTGCGCCCAAGACGCGCATTCCGCCGATCAGGACAGTCATCTCCGGAGCGGTCAGAGTGAGCAGTTGCGCTTTGTCCAGCAGGATATAAGGAGCGGACTTATCGAGTCCCTTGCGGGCGTAATTGCGGAAGCCGTCCGCCATGGGCTCCAGCACGGCGAAGGACGCCACATCGGTCTGCTCTTGTGAAGCGTCCATGCGGCCCGGTGCGAAGGGAACCTTCACGTCGCAACCGGCCTTTTTGGCGGCGGCTTCAACGGCCGCGCAACCTGCCAGCACGATCAGGTCGGCCAATGAGACCCTCTTGCCGCCTAGCTGCGAACTATTGAACTCCTTCTGGATGGATTCCAGCTTCGAGAGCACCTTTGCCAGTTCGGCCGGTTGATTCGCTTCCCAGTCCTTCTGCGGCGCCAGGCGGATGCGCGCACCGTTGGCGCCGCCGCGCTTGTCGCTGCCGCGGAAGCTTGCGGCCGACGCCCACGCGGTGGTAACGAGTTGGGAGATCGAAAGGCCAGAGGCGAGAACTTTGGCTTTCAGGGCTTCGACGTCCTTGTCATCGACCAGTGGATGGTTAACGGCAGGGATCGGGTCCTGCCAGATCAGCTCTTCTTTTGGCACCAGGGGGCCGAGGTAGCGGGTGCGCGGCCCCGTGTCGCGGTGGGTCAGTTTGAACCAGGCACGGGCGAAGGCATCCGCAAATTCATCTGGGTGCTCCATGAAGCGCCGTGAAATCTTCTCGTAGGCCGGGTCAAACCGCAGGGAAAGGTCGGTGGTGAGCATGGTCGGTGAGCGGCGCAGGGAGGGGTCCTCGGGATCCGGCACGGTTCCGGCGCCAGCGCCATCCTTCGGTATCCATTGATGCGCACCGGCCGGGCTCTTGGCCAGCTCCCATTCGTAGTCAAAAAGGTTCTTGAAGAAACCCATGCCCCATTTGGTTGGCGTTGTCGTCCAGATGACCTCCAAGCCGCTGCCGATGGCGTCTCTGCCCTTGCCACTGCCGTAACTGCTCTTCCAACCAAGTCCCATTTGTTCGATGGGCGCGGCCTCGGGTTCTGGCCCGACGTGGCTTGCAGGACCGGCGCCATGGGTCTTGCCGAAGGTGTGGCCTCCGGCGATAAGGGCAACGGTTTCCTCATCGTTCATGGCCATGCGGGCAAAGGTTTCACGGATATCGCGCGCAGCAGCAACCGGATCAGGATTGCCGTTGGGGCCCTCCGGGTTCACATAGATCAGACCCATCTGTACGGCGGCCAGTGGATTGGCCAGTTCACGGTCGCCTTTGTAGCGCTCGTCGCCGAGCCATGCGGTTTCCGGACCCCAATCGATGTCATTTTCCGGTTCCCATACGTCTGCACGTCCTCCGCCGAAGCCGAAGGTCTTGAACCCCATCGACTCGAGCGCCACGTTGCCGGCCAGAATCATCAGGTCCGCCCAGGAGATTTTGCGGCCGTACTTCTGCTTGATGGGCCAAAGCAGCCGGCGCGCCTTGTCGAGGTTGACGTTGTCTGGCCAACTGTTGAGCGGCGCGAACCTCTGCGTGCCGTTACCGGCGCCGCCGCGCCCGTCGTGGATGCGATAGGTGCCCGCGGAATGCCACGCCATGCGGATGAAGAGCGGTCCATAGTGGCCGAAGTCGGCAGGCCACCAATCCTGAGAGTTGGTCATCAGGGCGCGGAGATCCTGGATGACCGCATTGAGATCAAGGCTCTTGAATTCCTTTGCATAATTGAATTCCTCGCCCATCGGATTCGACAACGAGGAGTGCTGGTGCAGGATAGCCAGGTTCAACTGATTGGGCCACCAGTCCTGATTGCCCTTTGCTCCTGCCGTTGTGTGATTGAGCATAGCACCCGTAAACGGACACATCGATTCGTTGGACATGATACCTCCTCTTTCCGGTTGCCTTCATTGGCCGCTTCAGTATAGGGACCTGCAACTGTTTCGACAAGAGAACGAATCAATTGTGTAGATAGTCTGTGAAATGACAATTACAATCAGCTTTCGCTGAGACTGTATCACCTTTGTAATCTGCAATCTTTATTCCAGATAACGGTCTAAGGTTTCATTGAAAAACTGGACAACTGCTGCAATCGTGATCGGTCCTCGTAAACGCCGATTAAGACAGGAATGATTCTGGATTTACGCCAAATCTCTGTGAACTCGCGACAACCGCCTGATGCCGGTGGCTCCGTGAGCACGCACGCCTGTTTACGTGATCTGGGATCGTAGCACCTAGATAATAGCCACGCGGAATCAATGCGCTTATCCACGGAACCGCACATGGACGATCTTCATCACCTGCTTTGCCTAAGCAGGTGACAATTTCTGCCGGATCGGTTCGGGGAACTGATCATAGCGTCCATCCAGCAGCGAAAATTCATCCACAAATTCCACCCTCGGATCGAGAGCCGATACTTGTTTGCTGTCGTCCAGTCCCCATTGCATCTCAACTTTCATGCTCAGCTTGCGTCGCTGCCGGTTGATTTGTTGCGGCACGATATCATGATGACCTTGAAACCCATTCCCAGCGCGGTCATTGCGGAGTTTGTCGATGACATCTTCTTGCCATTGGTTCGCCCCAAAACGGTACACGAAAAGAAAAAGTAAAGAGGCAACAGAGACTTTTGGAATGAACGACAAATCAGATCGTGCAGAACGAGCAAAGCCAGAAGCGCAAAAGCCGATGCCTTTATTGCAGGATGGAGCGCTTTCCGCTGTGTCTGCGGGGAGAGTGCCCCATCACGCGCTTGAATGCGGTGCTGAAGGCGCTTTCCGACTCGTAGCCCAGAGACAGGGCAATCTCGCTGAGTGAATCATTCGTGCTTTTCAGGCGATCTTCGGCCAGCCGCATGCGCCATTCGGTCAAGTACTCGATGGGGGATGCGCCTACGCGCTCTTTGAAACGTTGCGCAAAAACCGAGCGCGACATGCCGACGAGCCGAGCAAGTGTTTCGACCGTCCAGCTTTGCTCTGGTGCCTGATGCATGGCAGAAATAGCCTGTTTCATGGCGGGATCACTCAGAGCAAAAAGCCAGCCCGTGCAATTCTTCTGATGGTCTCTCAGATGCAGTCGCAGCGCCTGAATCAGCATCAAATAGGCCAGATTCTGGACGACCAGATCGACACCCGGCTGTTGCTTTTGCAATTCTTCCTGCATACGCTCGATCGACGAGCGCATCGCGGCCTTGTCCGCATCGGTTTGCAGCACCACGATGGGTGGAAGTTGCGCGAAGAGGTTCTTTGCACTTCCTTCAGCAAAGGTAAAGAAGCCGCCCACAATGAAGCAGTGCCCGCCCCCCTCAATGTACGCCACACCACTTTCCCGGCAAATCATACTCAGCCTTGGAATCGCATCGATGGACTCCGTGTTGAGATCTGTCGCTAGTCGAAAGGGTCTGCCATGCAGCAGCAGAAAGCAGTCGCCTGCCGTGAGATGAATTTCCTTTGGATCGTCGTCGAGCGCGATCCAGCAATCGCCGGAAACGACCGAATAGCACTTGATGCCTTCGTGTTGCCCGAAATGCAACGAGACTCGTTTGCCCAGGTCGATGCCTCCGGCTAGATAGCGGCGAGGTTTAAGCAGCGAAAGTGCATCGGAAAGAGGATCCATGTCGGCTCCGGACGATTGCGAGGATATTTCGGACTTTATCGCATGGATTGTCTGGTTGCAACTCCGTAGGATTTTCTCAGGGCCGATGGAGTTTGCTTCAGCCCAACGAATAGGAGGCGATCATGCGTGTTTTTGTCACCGGGGCAACCGGTTTTGTTGGTTCGGTCGTTGTGGCCGAATTGCTTGGCGCGGGGCATGAGGTGCTGGGGTTGGCGCGCTCTAACAAGAGTGCTGCGGCACTCGAAAAGGCAGGCGCAAAGGTGCATCGCGGCAGCCTCGAAGACGCTGCGAGCCTGCGTCGTGGCGTGGCATGGGCAGAGGGCGTGATCCACACCGGCTTCAATCATGATTTTTTGCACTTTGCAGAAAACTGCCTGCTCGATCAGCGCGCAATTGAAGCTATGGGGGAAGAGCTTGCGGGCTCTACACGGCCCATTGTGGTGACTACAGGGACAGGCCTGATCACCAAGGGACGCGCCGTCACCGAAGAGGATTCTGCGCATCCGGTTTCGGCGGCTTTTCCTCGCGCCTCGGAAGCCGCAGCATATGCGCTTGTTGAGCGCGGCATTCATGCATCTGTCGTGCGACTGCCACCTTCGGTGCATGGCGCAGGAGATCATGGCTTTGTGCCGATCCTGATCAACATCGCACGACAGCAGGGTGTTTCAGCCTATATCGGCGACGGGCTGAATCCCTGGTCTGCGGTACACCGGCAGGATGCGGCGGTGATCTTCCGTCTGGCGCTCGAACGGGGCGCGAAGGGCGCGCGATATCACGCGGTAGCCGAGGAGAATATCCTGTTCCGCGAGATTGCCACGGAAATCGGTCGCCAGTTGCAGGTGCCGGTTGTGAGCAAATCGCAGGAAGAGGCAGAAGTGCATTTCACTTGGTTCACAAGGTTTGCGGGAATGGAAGCTGCGGCCTCTGCGCAGAAGACACGCGAACTGCTGGACTGGAAGCCTGTGCAGCCGGGCCTTCTGGTTGATATGGAACACGCAGGCTATTTTGCTTCGTAGTAAAGCGTGGCCTGCGAGAGTCAGCGCCTCGCAGGCCGCTACTCAGAGTGGGGGAGTCTCGATAAATCAATCATCACGCCGTGTTACATTGGCCAGGCTATTGCCGATGGACAAGTGACTCGACGATGCGCTCGTTGACGACCCGTAAGGGATCGCCAATCTTCGTTTTGCGTCCGGATTATGCGACTGCGGAGGCGCAATTTAAGCCTCGGTCGCGTAGAATTTCGACCAACTCGTCCCAGGTGGTGGCGACCGGGGGCATACGGCTCAACACATTGCTCTTGTACCCCTGACCACCCGAGAGCGCGGAGTGGAATGAAAGGAAACAACCTGCTACGGAATCAGCGGTTCTGCCAGAGACGTATATAAAAGGCTGTCGCAGTATGGGATTGTTATCTATGTAGTTGATTCTGCTGTGGCTATTGTCTATTAATTTGAGTCTGAAATGCTGATTCCGCAAAGCAATCTTTTCAGGGCATCAAAAGCACAGTATGTTTTTCTATCCGTTGAGACAATACCGACCAAAACAGTCGCAGTTGTGATGACAGTCACGTTAACCATAGTTAACCTCACCTTATAATGAAAATGATGTTCATGTTTACGACGTATATGAGTGATGAAAATAGCGGAATTGGCCGCCTCATAATTGATTCTTTTAGCGCAAACACAGATGAAATGGAGTTTAGAGAATGCTTTGTAGGTTGAATTGCATGTGCCGTGGAGTACTGCTGGTCGTGGTGCTGGCGCTGTCATCGGCAAATCTCTTTGCGGGTGATGTGCTGCATTTTTCTGGCGTGGTGAAAGATCCGACCGGGGCGGTGGTGGCACACGCACAGATTTCGGTAGTGAACGACGGAACCGACGCGCGGAAAAGCATCGTGAGCGACGGGGAAGGATGGTACGAATTACTGCTGCCGGCCGGGAGCTACCGTCTTACGGTGGAGGCGCCCGGATTTCAAACCTACCAGCACGATGGCCTGGCACTGGGACCGACAGCTTCCTTGCGCGTCGATGTCACCTTACAATTGCCGTCGCAGCAGGAAAGCGTCATGGTCAATTTAGTTGACGTGCAGATTGACACCGCCAGCACCCAGGTTGGCGAGGGCATTTCACAGGAAAAAATGACCACGGTACCGCTGAATGGACGCAGTTATACGGATTTGCTGGCCTTGCAGGCAGGGGTAATTCCAGCCAGTTCGGCGCAGACAAATGCGGTGGTGATGTCGGGGGCCACCAGCACACCACCGTCGGGCGATCTGAATCCGGGCAGCATGTCGGTAAGCGGACAACGGGAAACCGCGAACGGATTTATGGTGAACGGCAGTTCGGCGGAGGAAGACTTCAACAATGGAGCCAGCGTGATTCCGAACCTGGATTCGATTGCCGAGTTCCGGGTATTGACGAGCAATTTCGACGCCGAGTATGGGAACTTCAGCGGCGGCCAGGTAGTGGTCGTCACCAAGACTGGAACCAATCAACTGCACGGCAGCGCTTTTGAATTTGCGCGCAACACGAATCTGGATGCGACCAATTACCTGAGCCGCGAGCGTGCCGCTTATGATCGCCATCAATATGGCGGGACGCTGGGCGGAGCCCTGCTGCGCGACAAGCTCTTTTTCTTTGCCGACTATCAAGGCACAAACATGACGCAGGGCGTTGAAACCGGGCAGATTGCGGTTCCTTCCGCCAATGACCGTACCGGAGATCTGAGCGACCAGGCCTCGCAACTGACGGGCACGGTCAGCGGCGACTACCTGGCCAGCTTGCTGAGCCAGAAGCTGGGGCGCACGATTACTACCGGCGAGGCGTACTACTCCTCCGATTGCACGGATTCCAAACAGAGTTGCGTCTTTCCCAACGCGGTCATTCCTTCAGCGGCTTGGTCGGCGCCATCAAAGGCACTGTTGCAATATATTCCGCATCCCAATGTAGGCATGAGTACCTTCTCCACTTCCAGCCAGAATGAAACGCTGGGCGACAATAAGGCCGCGTTACGGCTGGATTGGACGACGCATCTGGGCAATCTCTCCGCATACTACTTCCGTGACGGGTACAATCTGGACAATCCATATCCGACCTCGCAGGGTGGGGCGAGCGTGCCAGGATTCAATGCCATCTCGCGCGGAAGGGCGCAGTTGGTGAACCTGGGATGGACAAAATCGCGTGGAGCGACCCTGGTGAACGAGTTCCACTTCAGCTATATGCGCGATGCAAACCTGATTGGTTCTCCAGTGGGTGGAGTCGGCCCGACGCTTGCCTCGCAGGGATTTGTGGAGGGTAAAGACACGCTGGGCATTGTTGCGCTGAACCCAAGCATCGAAGGCGTGGAAAATGTTGCATTCAACGACTTCAGCTTCGGCGTGGACGCGACCGGCGAACGCCAGAACAACAATACCTATCAGTGGACCGAGAACCTTTCCAAGGTTGCTGGTAAGCATACGCTGAAGTTTGGTGTAAATCAGCATATCGACCAAGTGAACATCAACTCGAACTCGATCAACAATGGCGCATTTATCTTTCAGGGATCAGAAACAGGTGTGGACTTCGCTGACTACTTGATTGGCGTGGCCAGCACCTATGAGCAGGGCGATGCCAGCGGATTCTATCTTCGCAACAAGTATCTGGGCGTTTACGGACAAGATAGCTGGCAGGTGCGGTCGAACCTGACGTTGAACTACGGCGCGCGTTGGGATATGTTGCCACCGTGGCATGAGAAGTATAACCAATTGCAAACCTTCGTCCTCGGACAGCAGTCGGAGGTGTATCCAGGTGCCCCGGAGGGAATGGTTTTTCCCGGCGACCGCGGCGTCTCCTCGTCGCTTACGCCAACCAGGTGGATGAATTTTTCTCCGCGTGTAGGCGTTGCCTATTCGCCGAACTGGAACAATGGCTGGACGAACAAGCTGTTGGGTGGAGTTGGCAAGAGCAGCATCCATGCGGGATACGGCATCTTTTACACGGCATTCGAAGGGCTTTCGGCGGGTATCATGAGCGCCTGTGCTCCCTATGGATATGACTACGACAGCACGTCGGGTCGCCCGCTCTTCAACGAACCGTTTGTATCGGCAAGCACGGGCAATACGAATGGTCAGCCCTTTCCGTCGCCGATTCCTGCCTTTGGCGCCTCGGTAAGCCATCCCAATACGACGGTGAACTGGAGTAAATATGAACCTATTACGGGAGATCCAGCCTTCTACTATCGCAATACCTCTCCTTATACGGAGAGCTTCACGCTTTCGCTTGAACGCGAACTGCGTGCGGGGACCACATTGAATGTTGGCTATGTCGGCGCGGAAGCACATCATCTGCTTGTGCTCACGCCAGCCTCACCCGGCAATGCAGCCCGCTGTTTGAGCGTGAGCAAGGCAAGCGAGGTAGCGCCGGGAACCAGCACCTGCGGCCCTTTCGCCGAGGGCGGCCTGTTTACCAAGGTTGATGGAACGCAGGTGGAAGCGCGTGGTCCCTTCGGACCGGAGTTTGATGGTATTACCTACCAAAAGACGATTGGCAACAGCGGTTACAACGCACTTGAATTGACGCTGAAGCATCAGAGCCGCAATGCTGAGTTGATGGCAGCCTACACGTACAGCAAATCCATCGATAACTCATCGAGCCTGTCGGAAGAAGTAAACCCATTCGATCCGGGGTTGAGCCGGGCTGTCTCGGCCTTCGATGTACGGCATAACTTTGTGTTGAGCTACAACGTAATACTGCCGTTTGCGGAACTGATAGGGCGGCACAACCGTTGGAGTCAGGGCTGGGCGCTCTCCGGCATTACGCGCTTCAGCTCCGGAATGCCGGTGACACTCTTCAACAACGACGACACCTCGCTGATCGGCTCCATGCCCAATGGCATTAACAACAACGGCGTGGATACACCCAACTACACGCCCGGAAATCTGAAGTTGAACCGCAACCCAAGAAGCAACCAGTATGCCTTCAACACGGCGCTGATTACCATTCCTGCGGAAGGGGACAATGGCACGGCGCGGCGGCGCTTCTTCTACGGCCCGGGATCGGATAACTTTGACGCTTCACTGGAAAAAAAGTTGGGACTGGGAGCGTCACGTTCACTGCTGCTGCGCCTGGAAGCTTTCAACGTCTTCAATCACGCCCAATTCTTCGGGCCGAATGCGGTAAATGGCAATCCGGACAGCACGAATTTTGGCAAGATCATCAATGCAAACGCACCGCGTCAACTACAGCTTGCCGCCAAGTTTTCGTTCTGAGAAGCGGGTAGCGGAAAGGAAACTTAGAGTGCAGAGGGATTGCCCTTCTGTTTCAACTGGCAGGCCTGGCAGATGCCATAAATCTGAAAGCTGTGGCCCGTAGTGGCATATTGGAACTGCTCGCCGATACTGCGCGCCACAGCTTCCACCTCCGGAGAGAAAAACTCCACGGAGTCGCCGCAAGCAGTGCAAAGCATGTGGTGATGATTGCGCCGGTTAAGGCGGTGTTCGTAACGGGCGATGCCATCGCGGAATTCGATCTCGGCGGCCAGCCCGCACTCGGTAAAGAGCTTCAGCGCGCGGTAGACAGTGGTATAGCCAATCGTGGGATCTTGTTCTTTGACCAGGTTGTGTAGTTCTTCCGTGGAAAGATGGTCGCATGTGGCAAGGAAAATGCGCAGGATCACATCCCGCTGCGAACTCTGCTTGAGTCCGAGCCGAACCAAGTGTTCACGGAGAATCCTCTTGGCTTCATCCACCATTTCTGCGGATGCACGCGCTTTATCGTCAACCCGCATTTTGGCCATAATTGCGGAACCGCTCCTCACGTCAATGTTGTCGATCCGACACGGGAAAATCTCCCTCTATCAATCTAAACCAGCAGCAACTGACAGACGTCAACATCCTTCCTGTACTTCAAGGAAAGTTCTACCGTGGATGGTGCCGTCGAGGGTGCTGAAGGATGCTTTTGAATGCTTTTCGTCGCCATCGATGCTCATGGTTTCAATAAGTTACAAGCACTCTGCTCATGGCGTGGAAGAGGTCGGTAGCTAATCTAGACTCGGCATAGTGGCACTGGTAAAACCATCCTCCGCGGCTCGATGGATGGTTGAGTTTGGAGCCCGTTTCGGAGCCCGTTGTGTGCCGAATAGGCTCCAAAAGCGTCATTCAGCTCCGTGTAAGTCATTGAAAAGCATGGCATTCCAGGGGATGCGGCTCGCCTGTTAACCGAAGGGTTGTAGGTTCGAGTCCTACCTGAGGAGCCAATAAATATTTAGAATCAACAATATAGATAACAGAAAAATCGAAACATCATCAAAACTACCCTCAAATGTATTCTGTGCCTTTGCCTTGAGCGATTGAGCGTACTGTGTGTGTCTCATACAGGCATGGCGCGAGCTGTGCCGGGAAGAAGAGCCGCAAAAGAAGAACCGGCATACCTGCTACCGCGGCGCATGGCGAGATCCACCGGGTAATGGACGAATCCGAAAATAGACTCGCCAGCCCGCGAGCCGAGAGTCTGGAAATCTGAGAACTCTTCCACTTATAAGGGTATGAGCCTGCGAAGCACGGTGTGGCCGAGTGCGCCCTCCACTTCGAGTACGATAATTCCGGACGCTTGGCAGGTGGCGAGCCCTCATCGGCAGCCTGGATTCAAGTAGGCTATTTCTTCAAGCGTCACGAGATTGTTTGTTGCTTCTGCGACTTGATTTCTGGTCACCGGCGTATGCAGTAAGCTGGCTGGTGGAATTGAAAAAATCCGTCAACCACGATTGGCCGCATCGCGAATGCCTTCGTAGACTTGGGCTGGGGCGCATAACGAGCGAGTGGCAGCAAAGGATTGCGTGCGGCGTTCATGTTGTTTGAGAAACGCTTCTACTGAAATCATTATGTGTCCCTTTTTGGTTGAGTAGCGATGCGTACGCTGTTAGTCTGAGTCGCCGATGGCTGGTCGAAAAGAGCTTTGGCTGGCTGAAGCAGACGGGATCTTTGCGCCAGATCAAGTTACGAGGGCTGGAGAAAGTGGACTGGCTGTTCGTCTTCAGTTGTGCCGCACATAACCGGCTGAGACTGCCAGGACTGATCGCACAACGACAAACCGCTAAACTCCAGGAGCAGTGTGCCTGAAGACCGGTCGCGGCCTCTGGGATCGACTCCCGGAGGTCGCAAAAGATGCATCGACACTGCCCAATCCCGCATTTCAAACCAATCTAAAGCCGCAATTGATCAAAACTTCAAAGAAGATGTGTGGCGGCGGCAATTTTCAACAAATTCCCTAGAAATGCCGGATGGAATCTCCGGAGCCGGAGGTTGGTGTGGCCGGAGGTGCGGCGCTGTACTCGCCGGAGTGTCCGGAGTGTTTTTCAAGCGAGCGGCTGACGAGGTCGCGGGAGCCAAGCCCCACAGCGAGAGCAAGCGTGAGAACAATGCCGCCGAAGAGAATGCCAAAGGCCAGTTCAACGACGTGGCCGCCCATTTGAAGGTGGTCGAGGACCATGGCGGCGGTCAGGACAAGCACAAGCCACTTGATGCCGAGCGACAGGAATCGCGCGTATTGGAGCTGCTCATTGACGGCTCCAATAAGGACCGAGCGTGCCAGGAATCGCGCGACAAGAGTGCCGGCGATGAGTAGAACTGCGGCCTCTGCAACGCGGGTAAGGTAGGTCAGGAACAAGCTCGGCAGCGCTGTGGCAGTGGAAAAAGAGGCGTCGAAGGCTGAGACGCCGATGATAAGTCCCAGCAGGACGCAGGCCCAGAAAGAGGCTCGGGCAATCAGCGCGGTGGGAGAAGTCGATGGCATCCAGTCGCTGTTACCGCGCCCGTGGGCGAGGTGTTCATCCAACTTGGCTGCGGTAAGTCCACGGTGCAACAGCGCGGAAAGAGCGATGCCGATCAAGCTGAACACAGCCAGGGAAACAAGGAAGGCCAGGATGCCAGGCAGGATGGCGATCAGCAGCGAGAGGATGCGGTCGAACGACTGATGAAGCGCGTCGGCCATATGGTGCCAGATCGAGGCGTTGTCGGCAGGCAAAGGCGGCGAGGTCTGGTTTATGGAGGTCTGGAGCATAACGGCAAGAATGTTTTGCATCGAACTCACTCCTTGAATCGGCTTTCTTGTTTGGTAACGAAAACGGGATTGATTCTGGCAGTACTCATGGGTTGAATCGGTCTGGCCACCGCCAGCGCGAAACGATGTAGGTTTTGTCGGCCTCGAAAGCTGCGGCGACGGCCTCAATATGGCGTTCGGGATCGGTGCCGGAGGCGGTGATGTTGATGTGGCTTGCGACCCATGCGAGATAAAGCGGGATCAGCGCGCCAAGCAGGTGTCCACGGTTGATGGTGCGGAGCCGGTAGGCGAGAAGAAAGTCATAGACGATCCGGGCCCAGAGGTCCTCGGGCATATGAAATGCTGCTGCGTCGGTGGTGGAGAGCCGCTTAAGCCCGAGCAGCGAATTTGGCGGCAGCACAAGCGACCAGATTTCATGAAGGTTGGAATAAGCGAGCTGAAAGGCGGAGAGCATCAGGGTAATATCTACAACCGCATCAGCGGAGGGTGCCAGCGGCATGAGTGTGAAATTGTCTGCTGGCGGCAACGGACGGAAACGCTGCCAGAAGGCGGCCTTGGCCTTGATGTCGGAGAACAGCGACCCGGCAACCAGGGGGAGAATGGTGTTGAGGTCGGGTCCGGCGGGCTGGACGCAGGCGCCAACGTCGAACTGCTCAATGGCGAACCCGGCTACCGTGGCTTCGTTGACGGGCCAAAGAGGTCGTTCTCCCTGGTTGATGGCGGTGAAACGCCGGGCAGCGTCAGCCATGCATTTGGCCATGCGAAGCGAGAGGCCGAGAGCGTCTGCCAAGGGAAAGCGCACACGGGAGGCGAACAGCGCGCGAGTCAGCGGATAAAGAATCGCGGAGTTGACCAGGCCGGCATGGGGCGGCAGATCGTAGCAGGGAACTGCTAGGTCTGTGGTCGACAGAACGGCGTTGGCCAGCTCGCGGAGTGCGGGCGGACCGAGTGAGCCGGACTCCGGACCCAGCATAAGAATGGCGCGTGCCTCGTTCTTTTCCGCGAGTTGACCGGCATTGGCGAAATCAGCGGCGGTTAGGGTCCAGGCGGGGTTGTTCGCGGGTGCTGAGACAATTCGCAGAGAGGAATGGGCGTCTGCCGAGATTGCGTTTGGGGAAGCAATGAGCAAATCTTCCGCTGGGAAAGAAGCGGTCAGGCTGGCAAAGACTTGTTCGAATTGTTCCGGCGTCATAGCGGCAAGCAAAACGAGAAGTCCGTTGCCGGGAGGCGCGGAAGTGGTGGCACTGTCGGAACTTGGAGCTGTTGTTGCCATAAAGATTCAGGAACCCTGATCCTAAACCGGCCGCATGCTTTTAACTGTCTCCGACTGACCAGTCTCTATCTGGCCAGTTGGAGCTACAAGATTTGGATGCTGGCAAACGGGATGAGAGGATCATGCTGGCTTTAGACGTGCGGGTTGCAGCTCGAGCCAGAGAAAGGCGTATGGAGCGAGGGTCAGCACGTAAGGGGCTTCGGTGATGGTCGGGAAGGGCACATAGCCCAGCATTTCGACGGGCTCGAAGCCGTTGTGGTCGGCGAGATCGAGAGCGACAGGTTGGGCGAAACGGCTGAGGTTGGCCACGCAGAGAACCGTCTCATGCGAGCCGTCGCCGCGATCGAGGTCGCGGATATAGGCGAGGATCTTGCGATTTACCGGGTTCAAAACACTGAAGCTTCCACGCCCGAAGACCTGGAAGAGCTTGCGCAAGGCGATCATGTTGCGGGTCCAATGCAGAAGGCTGGATTGATCGCTTTGTTGGGCCTCCACATTGATGGCCTGGTAGCCGTAGATGGGGTCCATGATGATCGGCAAGTAGAGCCGGGCGGGGTCGCACTTGGAGAAGCCGGCGTTGCGGTCCGAGTTCCATTGCATGGGAGTTCGAACGCTGTTGCGGTCACCGAGGTAGATATTGTCGCCCATGCCGATTTCGTCGCCATAGTACAGAATGGGCGTACCGGGAAAGCTGAGCAGGAGCGAGTTCAGTAGCTCGATGCGGCCGCGGTTGTTGTCGACCAGAGGCGCAAGCCGGCGACGAATGCCGCCGTTGACGCGCATGCGGGGGTTGTTCGAGTAGGCGAAGTGCATATAGTCGCGCTCCTCTTCGCTGACCAGGGCAAGCGTCAGTTCGTCGTGATTGCGCAGAAACAGGCCCCACTGGCAGTTGTCGGGAATAACTGGCATCTTGGCCATGATGTCGGTGATGGGCCGGCTGTCTTCCTGCCGAAGCGCCATGTAGATGCGCGGCATCAGGGGAAAGTTGAACGCCATGTGGCACTCGTCGCCATTGCCGAAGTAGGGACGGACATCGGCAGGCGTCTCATTGGCTTCGGCCAGGATAAGACGATTGGCGTATTCGGCATCAATGGCGGCGCGGATTTTCTTGACGACAAGATGGGTCTCGGGCAGGTTCTCGCAGGAAGTCCCGTCGCGTTCGACCAGATACGGGATGGCGTCCATGCGCAGCGCATCAACGCCCATGTCGAGCCAGAAGCGCATGGCTTTCAGAACCTCTTCCATCACCACTGGACTATCGAAGTTGAGATCGGGCTGGTGGGAAAAGAAGCGGTGCCAATAGTAGGCCTTGGCCGTATCGTCCCAGGTCCAATTGGACTTTTCCGTGTCGGAGAAGATGATGTTGGCATTCTGGTAGAGATGTTTCGTATTGGACCAGACATACATCTCGCGCGCTGGCGATCCAGGCGGCGCGAGGCGTGCGGCCTTGAACCAAGGGTGCTGATCGCTGGTGTGATTGATGACCAGTTCGATCAGCACCTGTATGTTGCGCTGGTGAGCGGCATCCAGAAACAGCTTGAAATCGTCCAGGGTTCCGTAGTGCGGGTTGACGTCAACGTAGTCGGCAATGTCATAGCCGTCGTCGCGCAAGGGCGAGGGGAAGAAAGGCAGCAGCCAGATGCAAGTGACGCCGAGATCCTGGAGATAGTCGAGCCGAGAGAGCAGTCCGGGGAAGTCCCCAATGCCATCGTCGTTTGAGTCGGCAAAGGCGCGAACGTGGAGTTCGTAGATGACTGCGTCTTTGTACCAGAGGGGATCGGTTGCGCTGGCCTGTTTCTTCACCCTTTGATTCTCTTAGATGATGGGAGGCACGCTCTGTTGCAAATTGCTCACAATCGAAATAGTGGCCACGACTCTCTCCGCGGCAAAACCCGTCTGTCTATCGATTCGCCCGCTGAAGCGCCCCAGGGCAGCGAGTCTCACGAGTCCTCATCCGGCCGAGATCCAAGTGGCCATGGCGACTTTCCGAGACTGATCAAAAGGATCTATATGCAACGCTGGTCTGGAGCCTTCGAAGCCGCGAAGCTTCAAGTCCGGTAATGGAGGGATCGATCTCTATGAAAACTCACCGAGCCCGCGCCCGCACAGCCGTCGATCTGGAAACGGTTCTGGATGCTCTACCGAAAGCTGATGTCGATGCGAGACTTCAAGCGTGGGAGCGCACTCACCGCAGATCGCTGACCGCCCCTGAGGCGCTTTGCAGGCTGGTCGAGTCTATGGACCTCTCAGAATTACGCTCGGGTATTTGATCAAGCAGAATTACGTTCAGCAGTGACTTGTGAACCTTGATGTGCCCGTTGTATTCGATAAACCCAAGCTTGCGAAATCGATTCATGAAGAAGCTCACGCGGGAGCGAGTGGTGCCGATCATCTCCGCCAGGGTCTCTTGCGAAATCCTTGGGATATATTGCTCCGGCTCGCCCGGCTCGCCAAATTCCGCCATCAACAACAGAATCCTCGCCAAGCGCTTTTCACTGGAATTGAAAAGCTGATCGATCAAGTCGGCTTGAACGCGCATGCTGCGCTCCAGCAGGAACTTCAAAAAGCGATCTGAGAAGTTATGCTCCTCATGCATTACATGGATCATCTCTCCGCGGCTGATTCTGAGAGCGGTGCAGGCGGTAACGGCAGTGGCTGTGGCCAAACGCAACCCAGGCACCGCCGCAAGGGCTCTTCTCCCACAAAATCGCCCGCAGCCAGGAGTGTGATGGTAGCTTCCTTCCCGCTGGTTGAAACAACTGAGACCTTTGCGCGGCCAACCTGAAGATAGAAAATCGAGTCTGCTGGATCTCCTTGCGAAAAGAAAGCATCCTTTGACTCAAATTGGATAATTCTTCGCCCCAGGCCAGCGTGGGCCAGAAAGGCGGTGGTATCGAATCCGGACTTTTCAAAATCAACCATTGAACAGCCTCCTTCCGATTGCGGCCCTTGTAGGATGACCACCAGGGGTTGCTCGACCGAACTGCCATAAGGTTAACAAAGCGGGTGTGCAATGTAGTAAGAACCATTCACTGCGAACGGAAACACGAAATGCCGGGTCTTGTTCAGTCGACTAAGTATCCGTGGAGCTCTCGTGGGCTACACACTTTCACCCAAACTTTAGCACATGATGGCATCGGCGGCGGGAGCAATACTGTGCAATTTTGCTCATCGTTCTGGAGACATTTTAGAGCCTCCCAGGTTACGCGACGCCAAGGGGCAGTCTAATGAAGCGCACCGCGAATTTCACTACCAGAGTAATCAGCTTGAGAGTATCATTGCGACAGTCGTTTCAGGTTACAAGGCGGGGCGTAGCGTGTTAAGAAAGAAAAGAACGGAGCCGATGCTTCCTCCAAACAAGACGCGTGAATTGGCCCGCAGCCTCGTTGCTCATGAAGCCGATGCAAATGCGACCGCCCTGCAAACCGAGCCTGCAACTGTGCGCGTCTATGAGAGGCTGCGCCGGCAATTCGGCGCACCCGTGGGTGCTGATGGTTTTCAGGCGCTTGCTTCTCGCGCCTTGGCTCTGGCCAAGGCGGAATCTCCCCGGCTCAGCGAGGTGCAGGTTGCGGAGGATGGGGAATTGCATGGTCTTGGCGAAGTTGAATCTCAAACGGGCGCGGATGAGGAAGGCGAGGGCGGAATTCTTCTGATTGCCCATCTACTCGGGCTGTTCCTTACCTTTCTTGGCGAGGCAACGACGCTGCATTTGATCGAAGACTTGCGTCTTCAGGCTGAGGTCAAGGCAAAGTCGGCTACAACCACAACGGCCACGGCAGCTTCGGAGACCGATGGACCGGCAATGGCTGCAGCTTTCGAGGACCTTCTGAAAGAAATTGACCGGCTGAGGAGCGTGAGCGAACGCATTGAAATCCTGTCGGACAAACATCCCGGCATGGAAGCTGGACTTGCCAGTGTTGCGGGGAGTATTCGTAATATTGCAACGGTCCTGGACATTTTCACGCTCATCCGAAGCAAGGCTGGCGGTCCGCAAGAAGACGTGCCGAACCTGCAAACAAACGGCTACATGAATTGAGCTCCGCCAGCACTCTTTCCGGAGTTCCACTTTGCGGTTTTGGATGCAGGACTTCACAGCCGCGAGGGCGTTAGCGAAAAGACGGAATTGCAGCCCTAATACTCTTAGAAAGCGCGTAACAGCTATCAGACTTGGAACCATGCAGAGTTGAAAGATGATAATTCCCCAGAAAATGCGAGATTTGGCCCATCATCTTCTTGCTCTTGAAGCCGCTACGGACAAGACCTCCGAGTCTGTGGAGTCCGAAACCTTTCGTGTCTATGAGAAGCTGCGTCAGAGCATCTGCGCGCTTGCCGGGGTTGCCGCTTTTCAGTCGATCGCTTTCCGCGCTTTGTCGCAAGCCAAGTCGGAAGCTCCCGGTCTTTGGGCGGTGCAGGTAGCGGCGGATGGGGCGTTAGAGGGACTGGGTGATCTCGAGCCTCAATTCGATGAGTTTGAGCCTCAACGAGGCTCCGGCAAGCAGCAGGTTGGCGATGGGGGAATTCTTCTCATCGACCACATACTCGACCAGCTTCTTGTCTTTCTTGGCGAAGCAATAACAATCAACCTGCTCCGGGATGCGTGGCCAGGTGCATCCTTTGATGATCGCAATGCGGAAAACGGGAGAAAATCGTGAACACTCAAGGAAAAGTGACAATCAACCAGCTACCGACCGGAGTTCCGGGCCTCGACGAAATTGTGGGCGGCGGTCTCCCCGAATTTTCCTTCAACATCATTGCGGGCGCCCCCGGAAGCGGGAAGACGACGCTGGCGCACCAGTTTGTGTTTGCCAATGCGACCCCGGAGCGTCCCGCACTCTACTTTACCGTTCTTGGCGAGTCCGCCATCAAGATGCTGCGATACCAGCAGCAGTACACATTTTTTGATCCGTCCAAGCTGCCTGACTCGATCCGCTTTATCAACCTGAGCCAGGTTGTCCTGGAGCAGGACCTGGGCGCGGTTCTGGACGAGATTACCAAGGAAGTTACCAATGCCAACCCCGCCGTCGTGGTTGTGGACTCCTTCCGAACCATGGTGCGGAAGCCGCAAAGCGACATGGAACTGCAAACTTTCATTCAACGGCTATCCCTGTTCCTGGCCAGTTGGCAAGCAACGACTTTCCTAATCGGTGAGTATGCCGAGGATGAGTTGC
>Ga0224526_1000293_pt1 | contig 24022 bp, 19 predicted proteins | sample CBST25metaG_FD_179878 | JGI IMG/M metagenome (GOLD analysis project Ga0224526, IMG submission 179878) | Peat soil microbial communities from Stordalen Mire, Sweden - C.B.S.T-25 | ecosystem: Environmental > Terrestrial > Soil > Wetlands > Peat | place: Sweden: Norrbotten County, Stordalen Mire...
GTGCCGGACGGCGTGGTCAACTTCTGTCCCGGCTCCGGCGCCACGTTTGGCAACGCCATCGTCGAGCATCCCAAGACCCGCTTCATCGCCTTCACGGGCTCGAAAGCCGTGGGCCTGGAGATTCACGAGCGTGCAGCCCGCGCGCAGAAGGGCCAGATCTGGATCAAGCGGACGATTCTCGAGATGGGCGGCAAGGACTCGATCCTGGTCGCGGCCGACGCCGATCTGGATGCGGCCGTCGAGGGCGTCGTGGCCTCGGCCTTCGGCTTCAGCGGGCAAAAATGCTCGGCCTGCTCGCGCGCCATCATCGAGGCGCCCATTTACGACGTCTTTGTCGAGCGTCTGCGCGAGCGCGTGGCCAAGCTGACTGTGGGCGATCCGGCAGCCAACTTGAACCTCGGTCCGGTCATCAACAAGAGCGCCCTCGATTCCATGCTGGCTTATATCGAAACCGGCAAGAAGGAGGGGCGGCTGATTGCCGGCGGCCATGCTCCCGAGATCGACGGCGGCTACTTTCTGGAGCCGACCGTGATTGCCGACGTGGCTCCCGATGCGGTCATCAGCCAGGAGGAGATCTTCGGGCCGGTGCTGGCGCTGATCAAGGTGGCCAGCTTCGAGGAGGGGCTGAAGGTGGCCAACAACACCGAGTATGGGCTGACCGGCTCGCTCTACTCGACCGACCGCGCCAAGCTCGACCGCGCCCGCCGCGAGTTCCACGTGGGCAACCTCTACCTCAACCGCAAGTGCACCGGCGCGATGGTGGGAGCGCATCCCTTCGGCGGCTTCAACATGAGCGGCACTGACTCCAAGGCCGGCGGCGCGGACTACCTGCTGCTCTTCACTCAGGCCAAGAGCGTGGCGGAAAAGCTGTAAGCGCAAAGCCGGGCGGCCGGCGGAGCGAACGCATAGTAACGGAGTTTGTGGCTTGCCTGGTCTCTCAATCGGGATCAGGCAAGCACGGTCTTGTAAGGCATGTCACTCTTGTCCAAAACGGAAGATTTGCTGCTGTAAGTTTGTGGCAGAGATAGGGCTGCATCGATCCGATAGATTGGATTTATCTGGGAAGTTGCTGAAAAACGCATTGGATTCCGCGACTTCATGCATAGAATTCCATTCCCCCGGCGCACAATGGAACCAGTCGGCAAAGGTGGGCAACTGATCCCTGATTTCTGTTCCCTATTCCCTGCTTTTTACCCCCCCCTCCCCTATACCCCCAGGGGGTATAATTTTTCCGAAAATTTTGCAGATTAATTCAGCATCGAGGTCAGCCGAGTGCCTCACCGTTGACCTGCCGATCCACTTCTGGCGCCGTTCGATCGGGAAGAAGGCCTTGTCACGTACGATGCCGGCCGTACCAATCCTGCGCGGTGCGTGCGCGCCGCGGCCAGGAATCCGCGCCTTCGGCTCCGATGCCCCGAAAATGGGATCGTGGGTCAGTTTGAAGGGTACGGGCTTTAACCCGTACAGAACCTCCGCAATATCATTGTGAAGGGTACGAGCTTCAGCCCGTACAGAACCTCCGCAATATCATTGTGGGCTTTAGCCCCTGAGGGAATATTCTTCCAAACTGACCCATGATCGAAAATGGAGAATCGCCCCCGCATCACGGTAGAATTGGACGCGGGATTCATCGCCTTTGACTGCAATTGTGTCCCTTAAACCGGCCGTGAACTTCGTCGAACCGGGCCGGAGAGGATAGTCTATGAGGGTAGCCGATTCAAGTTGCTGCAGGCGCCTGGAGGCTGCTCGATGCGGTCAGGCTGCTAAGCGGCAGGACAGTCGCAGCAAGGCACTGAGGAGAGTACCAAATTGAAGAGGAAGTTGTTGCTTTCGATTCTGGCCATGATTCCGGCCGCGTTCCTGCCCCTGGCAGCCACAAGCCAGATTGCCCCCGATTACGAAACGCCGTCTGCCGCGCAGGCTGAACCTTCCATGAAGTACGAAGTCTTCGCCGGCTATGGCTATACCAGCCTCAACCAGGTGAACGAGTCGCGTCACGGATTGCAGGGAGTGAACCTGTCGGTGACCCGCGATTTGAGCAAGCACTTCGGGATCACCGCCGATGGGGCGTATTATCCCTCCGCGGTAGGCTCCGGCAATCCCGGCGACCCGAAGGTGACCGTACTCCTGTTTGGCCCGGTCGTGCGTGCCCACCTCCTCGGACGCTATTCCCTCTTTGCTCATGTGCTGCTGGGCGGGGAACACACCGCTGGCGAAGTCGGTGGCACCCCCAGGGTTTCGTTCGCGGCGAGCCCCGGTATCGGCATGGATTACCAACTCAGGCCGCGGTTTTTCCTGCGTCTGTCGGGCGACGATGTGATCTCGTCGTACACCGAGGATCCTGACCACCTGGGATATTCGCCCCACGAGCACGGCAACTCACGTGTCTCGTTCGGCGTGGTGTACAGGTTTTAAGAAGAACGATGGTCATCGCGGGCCGTCGGAAAAGGTGAAGAGGCTGGCTGGCGCCCGGCATCGGCCTCCCCTGTTTTCGCGGCCGGCCTGCCGGGCGACGGTGCGTTTGCTCCATAGCTGCGGTACGATTCGCGCAGGATTTCCACGGGGTGAGCTACCTTGTAGGGAAGTACCTGATTGAACTGGATGCGGCAGCTCAGGCAGTCGCTCACAAGCCTCTCTGGAGCAACCTTCGTGATCTTTTCCATCAAGTGTCTCCCCATGGCCAGGGAGACGTGGTGGAACTCCCGCTTCAGGCCCATGATTCCTGAAATCCCGCAGCAATCGAAGGTTCCTCCGACCGTCTCCATGGAGATTTCCGGCACCAGGTTGAGCAGATCGAACCAAGGCCGCCCGATATTCTGCTGCTTCAGGTGGCAGGGGGCATAGTAGGCCATGCGATCGGCTACCGGCCCTAGCCTGAGATCGAGTTTGCCGGCGCCGTGCAGCATGGTCAGATACTCTCCCAGGTCGTACGTGTGGGTTGCCACCTTGATCCGCTTGAGCCCATCGAGCGAGGCGAAATAACTGTCATCCCGGAGCACGCCGTGGAGAATCATCTTGAGCGGCACAAAGTTCTCATGGCCGTGAACAACCATCCTGAGCGGCGCATCCGGCTGGCTTCGCTCCGAAAAAGGGGTCTCCCCGCCGCCTTTGACTTGCTCTTTGAGTCGCTCCACAGGGATTTTGAGCACATCGCCGTCGTATTCGCTTTGCAGCTCTTTCAGCATCTCTCGATAGTCGTCCGAATAGTAAGCCCCGTCGCTGAACATGTCCTTCAACATGTAGCCGCAGGTTGGGCACGAACACACAATATCGTAGCCGTCGTCGACAACCTTGCTGAGTTTTTCCAGATTGAACGCGGCCATTTCAAACGTGAATTTCCGGTCTCCCTCGAGCAGGCTGGGCATGCCGCAACACTTCTGCTCGGGAACATAAACATTCATGCCGTTCTGTTCCATCACTTCGACCGCGGCTCTGGCCACTTCCGGAAAATAATACTGCGCCGTGCAACCGGCAAAATAGGCGATCTTCCTCCCAGGCACATCCCGCATTCGGTCAAGTCCGCGCTTCTTGGCCCAGGCCGTAAAGCCTTCGGAGGGAATCTCGGGAAACTTGCGGTCGGCATGGATGCCCGCGAGGCGCTTGAACAGGCTTGACGCAGCTCCGTTTTCCAAGACCATGTTGGCCAATCGCGGGTAGGCACCGCAGACTTTTCCTATGCGTTGCACATCCTCCAGCACGCGCAGGCTGGTTTTCAGCCCGTCTCGCTCGACAAACGCATCTTTGGCTTTCCTCACATCGGCTCGCACCTGGGAACAGGGACAGAGGCCGCACATATTGCAAAGATCCACGAGCAGCCGGAAATCCTTTGAGGTAATCGGCTCGTTTCTCTCGTGCTCCTTTTCGTAAAGAAGATACAGCTTGCGGAAAAACAGACAGGGCAAATCCGCCACGATGTCTCTGCAATAGTCGCAATCCGCGCACAGTTCGATGACCTTGCGCACGATGCTCTCGGGGGTATTGTCCTTCATGTTCACTCTCGGTTTCTCCTATGCGCTTCGGACGTCAACGAGGAAGGCCTGGCCCGGCGGATGCTGCCCTTGATTCGGCGTGCCAGCCAAAGATGAAATTCGGCTCAACCCGCCAAGTCTAGTTATAAGGATATGGGCTGCGCACAGTAGCCATGGAGTTCCCGGCGCAGCCCACAATTGCCGTCCAACTCCGCGCGATCAACGAGAAGCGGTGGATAACTCTATAACAGCAATTTGACGGCCACAGTGCGCCGTCCGGCACAACAGTCTGGTTGGGCAGTGCAATCGCCCTCATCAACCTTGTCCCGATATGGGTTGTCAGGGGCGAGTCCAAGAGTCTGGAGGTTGCAAAACTCATGCATTGAAGCGGGGCCGGTCCGTTTGCGGTGTCCAGGCGACCGCCCTGGAGGATCCAGGCATCTGGATTTGCTTCTTCAGACTGCCCAAAAACGACCGCCTCTGCAGCACTCGTTGTTTGTCACCTTTCGTGACAAACTGTTCCATCTCGTGACTACAGATTTCAATTGCACTCTTCAAATAAGTTCTAAACTTCGGCTTACCTGCCGGGCGATTGCGGATTGGCAAGCACGCTCTCACCTGGATTTACGCTTTTTGTGGCGGAAAATCGCGTGCGCGGCGCCTGAGCGGAAGATCGCGGCGCGTTCGCGGGAGCGTTGTGAGCGCGAAGAAAGAGATGTACGCGGATTTGGCACGATTCGTGCAGTAAGGGGTATTGTGCCGTGCCGTGCGCACGCAAGAAGGTTTGCTCCAGTGATCTCCGCCGTACCGGCAAGGTCATCGCGGAACCGGGAATCCATCGACCCACTGCTTCATTGCAGCGCCTTGTATGCGATCCTGGCAGACATTCAATCTGTTGCTTTCGCAATGCAGCCTTCGAGCGGCAGCGGGGGTCAACCGGGGATGAAAGTTTCGTACTTTCAGCGTTGTATAGCAAAACCAGAGTAGCTGTACCCAGAGGCTATAGCTCAAAGTGGCTTTTTCCTCAAGAAAAAGCCACCTCGCATACGTTCCGCGAGGGCACGTTTACTCTGGTTTTGCTCTAATGCCGGGGAATTCAGGGAGAATGGCTTTCTCCTCCGAATTGACTGAGTAGCAACTCATCAAGGAGCTTGCGATGGAAATGGATAAGATTTGGCGTGTAAACCTGTCGGACCTGAGCGTTAAGAGCGAAGCGGTGCCGGCAGCGTGGGCGGGGCTTGGCGGTCGAGCCCTGACTTCAACGATCGTAGCGGCGGAAGTGCCTCCAACCTGTCATCCGCTGGGCCCCAAGAACAAGCTGGTATTTGCCCCTGGTTTGCTGACGGGAACACCCGCCGCCAATTCCGGGCGGATGTCATTGGGAGCAAAGAGCCCTTTGACCGGCGGCATCAAGGAAAGCAACGCCGGCGGCACTTCCGCCCAGATGTTTGCCAAGCTGGGCATCAAGGCGCTCATTATTGAGGGCCTTCCCGCCGATGGCAAGTGGCGCGGAATCTATATAGACAAAGAAGGCGTTCAGCTCAAGGAAGAAACCGAACTGATCGGCAGGGGAAACTTCGATGCTGTGCAGGTAATGAATGAGCGCCTCAGCAAGAAAGCGGGAGTGATCCTGTGCGGACCTGCCGGCGAGATGAAAATGCTGACTGCCAACATCTCTGTCAAGGACCCTGACAGCCATATTCGCAGTCATGGACGCGGCGGCCTGGGCGCGGTGATGGGTTCCAAGAAGCTCAAGTTCATCGCCATCGATCCAACCGGAGCCGAAAGCCTGGCGATTGCCGATCCGGAGAAGTTCAAATCGGCCGGGAAGACCTGGGTCGATGCCCTGCTTGCCCATGGAGTCAGCGGACAGGCGCTGAAGACCTATGGCACGAACATCCTCGTCAACATCCTGAACGAGGCTGGCGGCCTGCCAACACACAATTTCACGGCCGGGCAATTCGAAGCTCATGACCAAATCTCCGGCGAAACCATGTACGACACCATCCTCAAGCGCGGCGGCAAGCCGACGCATGGCTGCCATCCGGGTTGCATCATCCAGTGCTCGCAGATCTACAACGACGCGGAAGGACAGTACGTGACCTCCGGCTTCGAGTACGAGACGATCTGGGCCCTCGGCGCGAACGGCAACATCAAGAATCTCGATCAAATCGCCGAGGCCGATCACTGCATGGACGATCTCGGCCTGGACTCGATCGAAACATCGGTCATGTTCGGTGTGGCCATGGAGGCAGGTGTTCTGCCCTGGGGCGATGGAGCCGAGGTGGTGCGCCTGCTCAAGGACGAAATCGGCAAGGGGACTCCATTGGGACGCGTCCTGGGCGCCGGCACGGCGGCCGTCGGAAGGGCCTATGGCTTGACCCGCGTTCCGGTGGTCAAAAACCAGGCGATTCCGGCTTACGATCCCCGCGCGGTAAAGGGCATCGGAATCACCTATGCCACCACGCCGATGGGAGCCGACCACACTTCCGGCTACTCGATCGCCACCAACATCCTGGGAGTGGGCGGACACGTTGACCCGCTGAAGAAGGAGGGGCAAATCGACCTCTCGCGCAACCTGCAGATTGCCACCGCGGCGGTTGACTCCACCGGCATGTGCCTCTTTATCGCATTCCCGGTTTTGGACAGCCCGGCTTGCCTGCAAGCGCTGATTGACATGATCAACGCGCGTTTCGGCATCGCTTTGACCGGCGACGATGTTGTCGGCCTGGGCAAGTATGTTCTCAAGACCGAGCATCAGTACAATCTGGACGCTGGCTTTACCAACAAGGACGATCGGCTGCCGGAATTCTTCGAGTACGAACCGGTTTCTCCGCACAACGCGGTTTGGGATTTCACTCCTGAAGAGATCGACACCTTCTGGAACTTCTAAACCCACTCGCACTTTGGGCCGCGTGGGATCATGCTCCCGTGCGGCCCGAGCCTTTCACAATGAACCGGGGCGCGGGAATATTCTATGCAGATTCAAGTGAGACTTTACGCTACCTTTCGCGCTGGCCGGTTCAACGAGCAGATGCGCGACTATCCGCCAGGCTCGACCATCAAGGATGTGCTCGCCGATCTCGCCATTGACGAAGCGCTGGTGGGCACTCTGTTTGTCGAATTCAAGTACGCTACCTCCGATCAGCAACTTCATGAAGGCGTCAGGCTGGGTATCTTCCCGGTGGTCGGAGGAGGATAGCCCATGCCTCTTCCAGCTTCCAATGATTTTTATTCCCGCCAGATTCTCTTTCCGGGCATCGGAGAAGAGGGTCAGCGCAAGTTGCGGGATGCGCGCGTGGCCATCGCCGGATGCGGCGCCACCGGATCGGCCATCGCCTCTCTGCTGGCTCGCGCGGGAGTGGGATTCCTGCGCATCATAGACCGGGACTACGTGGAGTTGAGCAACCTGCAGCGGCAGACTCTCTTCGACGAAACCGACGCGGCGGAGTTTCTTCCCAAGGCGGTCGCCGCGGCCAGGCGTCTCTCGCTGTGCAATTCCAACGTGACGATCGAGGCTCAAGTCGCGGACCTGACCCCGGACAATGTCGATCCACTTCTCGGAGACTGTTCCCTGATCATGGATGGGACCGATAACTTCGAAACCCGTTACTTGATCAACGACTACGCGATCTCGAAGAATGTTCCCTGGATCTACACCGCGGCAATCGGCAGCGTCGGTGTCACCATGAACATCCTGCCCGGCGAGACCGCTTGCGTGGCTTGCATGTTTCCCGACTCACCGCGCGGCTCGATCGAGACTTGCGAAACAGCCGGCATCTTGAACGCGGCGGTCACCGCTATCGGCGCTCATGCCGCCGCTGAAGCCCTGAAGTTTTTTACCGGCGCAAAACATCTGATGCGGCGCACATTGCTCACCGAGGATGTCTGGTGGGTCGATCATGCCGAGCTTCCGGCCGAGGCTCCGAGACCCGATTGCAGATGCTGCATGCGGCGCCAATTCCCGCATCTGGCCGGAGAAAACCATCCGCATATCACGCTCTGCGGCAGAAATTCCGTTCAGATTCATGAGCAGAGAAGAACCATCGATCTCGCCCAGCTCGAGCAGAGGCTTCAAGCGCACGGCGCTGTTCGCAATAACGGATTTGCGCTGAGATTCTGGCGCGACCCCTACGAGTTGACGCTCTTTTCTGACGGCAGGGCAATCATCAAGGGAACAACCGACGTGGGAATTGCGCGCAGCTTCTATGCCAGGTTCGTGGGCGCGTGAGGGGATCGGCCAGGCACGAAATGCCCCCGGGATGATCGATGTTTCCGATCTTTCCATACTCTGGAACAGAGCCCGTGGCACATCGCCTCCTTATTGCAGGGGTGTTACTTCCGCCTCAGGCGCGCTCTGAAAGGTGACCTGGGTCACATCTTGATGCATTTATGTTGGCTGTATAATCCGCTCAGGATTGAGTGGGTGTGCATACGCCTAAGAATAACATCGTCGTGCAGAGCGCGTGGCAGCAGTACACCGGGGGTGCGTCTCTCGACGTTCGCCACTTAAGCCCTGAGATTGCAAGCTCTTGGCAGCGATGCCAGAACCTGAACGTCGATCCTCTGCACGGCGAGAACTCGGCCATCGACCACTGTGAGCTCAAAGAGCGCCTCCTCCACAACCGGTGTCTGGTCAAGGTCGCTCGACCGGTGATGGAGCGGATGTACGAATTCGTAAAGGATACCGGATTCCAGGTCGTGCTGAGCGATGAGACGGGCTTTCTTCTCGATGTAATCGGCAATCCCGACATCACAAACCGGACGCGGGACGTTCAACTGTGTCCTGGCGGAAACTGGAGTGAATCGTCCAAGGGCACCAACGCGATCGGCACCGCCATATTTGAGCGCAAACCCGTTCAGGTTTTCGCCACCGAGCATTACTGCCAAACCAACCACTTCCTGGTTTGTTATGCCTCACCCATTTTCTCCGATGAAGGCCAGATGGCCGGCGTCCTCGATCTCAGCGGCGACTCTCGCTTTTCCAATGTTCACAGTCTGGGCATGGTGGCGGCGGCGGCCGGCGCCATCGAGAATCAGCTCCGGCTCCGCTATGTCACCGAAAAGCTACGCACCTCGTACCGCTACTCCGACATCCTGCTCGACAATATGTCGGATGGAATGATCTCCGTCGATCACCGCGGAATTGTCACGGAACTCAATAGCAAGGGAGCCAGCATCTTCTGCGTTGACCCAAAAGCTGTCAAAGGGCGTCATGTTACACAGTTGGCCGACTGCCAGATCCCCATGTTGGAGCTTTTGAACGACGGCGTCGGTTATAAGGACAAGGAGATCGTCTGTAACCGTTCCGGAAAGAAGATTCGCAGTTCGGCCTTGCTTCTGCGCGATGAAAACGGCTCGGTCATCGGAGCAGTCGCTATCTTCCACGAGATAGACAAAGGCAGAACCGCGTCCAGGCATTTCTCCCTGCCTGCCGGCCGACGAACATTTGACGACATCGTGGGCCAGAGCGCCAGCATGACCGAGTTGAAGAGGCAGGCCAGGCTGGCAGCCGAAAGTTCCTCTACGATTTTGCTGGAAGGGGAGAGCGGTACGGGCAAGGAACTCGTTGCCCAGGCGGTTCACAATGCCGGAAAGCGGAGTGGCGGGCCGTTTATCGCGGTCAACTGTGCCGCCTTGCCGGAACCGCTGATCGAAAGCGAGCTCTTCGGCCACGAGGAAGGTTCGTTTACCGGATCAAAAAGGGGCGGGCAAACCGGCAAATTCGAAATGGCCGACGGCGGAACTCTATTCCTGGATGAAATCGGCGACATGCCGCTGAGTGCGCAGATCAAACTACTGCGCGTTATCCAGGAGCGAAGAGTTGCCCGCATTGGATCCGTCGTCGAGCAGCCTGTTGACATACGGATTATCGCCGCTACGATGAAAGACCTGAAGCAGGAAGTGAAAGCCGGCCGCTTCCGACTGGATCTCTATTACCGGCTCAATGTTCTCAGCCTTCGTATTCCGCCGCTTCGCGAGCGGCCGGAAGACATCCCGGTTCTTGCGCCGCACCTGGCTGAAAAAATTGCCTTGAGATTGAAGACTCCTCCGAAGCGTCTCGAAGACGGTGTGCTGGATAGCTTCAAGTCGTATTCATGGCCCGGCAATGTGCGCGAACTGGAAAATGTGATCGAACGGGCGATCAACCTGAGCGGCGACAGCCCGCAGTTACAGGCGAATCACTTCGACCTTGGCGACTTGGAGTCAGAGCGCGAAGAAAATCTGAGGTCGGACGACACTTCCGTGCGGTCGCTGGTTGAAGTAGAGAAAGAAATGATCCTCAAGGCGATCCTGCTTCACAGCGGGAACATTCAGAAGGCCGCGCACGCTCTTGAGATCAGCCGGAACACGCTTTATCGAAAGATGAAGGAGTATCTGATCGGCGAGGCCGGCTCAGGCATTGTCGCGGTTGAGCTGGCCTCCGGCTCCCGCTGAAACTCCCGCACTCGAAGCAGGACGCCGCTTTTCGAGTTGTTAGCCTGATCCCTTTGCTTGGGCCCAAAGATCAACGAGTAATGGCGGAGTTTCTTCGGAATATGCGAACCAACCGACCCGATAATGATCACCGTAATCAAGATTGCCAGCCAATAACTCCACGTGAATGGAATCATGCCGCCGGTGGCGACGATCGTCGCAGTCCCTTCCGTAACATTTGTCTGAGGCGCCACCCCCGGCGTCAGAATCTCTGCATTGCTCCCTAAGCTGCGTGAATCGCGCCCCTCAGTCGACAGGAAGGTTTGATACGCGCGGTTCGACGGATAAGATTGAAGAAGAGGAGGCGCACCCATGAAAGGATGGAGCGGCACGATTCTTCGTGTCAATTTATCGACGGGGGCGATCTCCACTCAGGCCACGAATCTGAAGGATGCGGTCCTCTATATTGGAGCGCGCGGGCTGGGCGACAAACTCTTTATCGACGAAGTGGACCCGAAAGTCGATCCTCTCTCACCGGACAACAAGATTGTCTTCGCTCCTGGCCCCTTCTCGGGCACATTTGCGCCTTCGGGCGGACGCTACCATGTAGTGACCAAAGGCCCCTTGACGGACGCTATCGCGGGCTCCAACTCCAGCGGCACTTTCGGTCCGGAATTGCGCTATGCCGGCTACGACGCTCTTATCGTCGAAGGCAAAGCCCCAGCGCCGGTTTATCTCTGGATCAAGGACGATCTGGTCGAGATACGCAGCGCGGCTCACATTTGGGGTAAGTGGGTTCCAGACACAACGGAGATGGTCCGGGCGGAGACCAACATCGACGCCAAGGTTGCATGTATCGGGCCAGCGGGCGAGAAACGGGTCCTCTTTGCCTCGATCATGAACGATATCAATCGCGCTGCAGGCCGTTCCGGCGTGGGCGCGGTGATGGGATCGAAAAATCTCAAGGCCATTGCGGTTTTCGGAAGCAGGCAGATCGAAATCGCGAATCCCAGAGCGTTCATGGAAGGCGTTCTGGCGGGACGAAGGCCTGTGAATGGAAATCTGCCGGGCGGTGCTGGATTGAAGGCATACGGCACCGACGTTTCATTCGATGCAATCAATGAGATTGGCTCGCTGGCTAAGAACAACTTTCAGGATCGCTACAGTCCTGCTTCGGAAGGAAATAACCAGCTTTCGTCTTCGAATCACGCTGACCATTCCGAGGGCTGCTTCGCTTGCATTATGGATTGCGGCCGTGTGAGCAAAGTCAAGAATCCCGGGTTCGCTAGCGGAGCTGAGGCTTCGGAACTTAAAGATGGCGTGGCAGTCGGCCTGCATGGCGTGATGCACAGTATCGATGCGGTCAGCGAGAGAAATCGTCTCTGCGACGAGATGGGAATGGATCCGATTTCTCTGGGAGCGACGATTGCTTGTGCCATGGACATGTTCGAAGCGGGAATCGTTACGGCAAGAGATAGCGATGGTTTGGACCTCAGCTTCAATAACTCCGAGACGATGGTCGATCTGACGAGAAAAATTGGCTTGCGGGACGGGTTTGGCAACAAACTGGCTCTCGGCTCTTACCGGTTTGCGAACTCTTACGGCCATCCAGAGTTCTCAATGACCGTGAAGAAGCAGGAGATTCCCCCTTACGATCCGCGCGGAATCCAGGGCATTGGGCTTGAGTATGCAACCTGTAACCGGGGCGGGTGCCACGTGAAGGGCTTCACAATTGCGGTTGAATTGCTGGGATGCGGCGACACTCTCGATCCCCATGCTACCGCTGACAAACCGTTTTGGGTAAAACTCTTTCAGGACCTCACGGCCGCAATTGACGCATCTGGCGGATGTATCTTTGGAACTTCCGGCAAGGGTGGGGAAAACTACGCTGCCCTGCTTACCGCCCTCACCGGAGTGAATTACTCCACAGAAGACTATGTCAAGGCCGGCGAACGAATCTGGAACCTGGAGCGGCTCTTCAATTTGCGAGCCGGGTTCACCAGCAAGGACGACCAGTTGCCGGAGCGATTCATCATGAATCCGATCAAGACTGGCCCCGCTCAGGGCCAAGTCAGCCATGTGCCGGAAATGCTCCCTGAATATTACCGGCTGCGCGGGTGGGACGCTGATGGCGTCCCCACAAAAGAGCGGTTGCGCGAGTTGCAAATTGGATGAGAACAAACTTGCACCGGCGCCGTAACAGAGTCCTATATTAAGCAGGATTTTCAAAGTGGTGAGCTGTGTAAAGTGCGCATTCCGGTGAAGTGGGCCGGTGATTCCGGTGAAGTGGGTCAGAGCGAAGCGACGCTGGTTGTTTTTTTACATTAGCTGCGTGGCCCACATGAGTCAAGAAAAGGGTAAATAAATATCAGGTAGCATCATTTCGTTTCTTGCCCTGCCAAGTAGCACGATTGTGGATTCCATTCGATGTGGGCGCGTGCATCGCTGAATATTCGTGGCCAACTTGGCTTTTTTCGACTCGAAGAGCGCGATTGTTCACAGCTATGTGGAAGCATTATATGAGGTTAAAGCCCTCGGAGTGTGCGATAATAAGGCTGCGAAGGCTGCACTTCAGAACATTGCAGGCGGAACAGCATGTTCGCGGATGACGCTCGCGGATGACTGGTTTTGGTTGGCCTGAAGTGCGGCTCAGCCAAGTAATTCCAGCCCGGCTGTGATGAAGTTCAGGGCTAGATTTTCGCGGATGCCTCAGAGGTACACGGAGTTAAAAAATGGCGGACTTCCTCGCAAATGGCGCAAAATGCACATCTGGTTTGACTTCATTCTCTGATTCATTTGCAATTATTTATTTGTAGTTTTGGGCCTGTAGCTCAACGGTCAGAGCAGGGGACTCATAATCCCTTGGTTCGGGGTTCGAATCCCTGCAGGCCCACCAAAAATCAAATAGATAAATAAAACAAAAAAATAACTTTACGACAGATTCCCGACTTCCGGCAGGAAGCATCTTTCGCCATACTTGCGCCTTGATACGGTCATAGGGTACAGTTCTGGGTACAGTGCTGATTTTTTGGGTACAGTTCTGGAGGTACAGTGGCGACGATTATCAAGAGGCCTTCGGGCAACTGGAAGGCGATTATTCGCAAGGCTGGCTGGCCACTCAAGGCAAAGACATTCCGCACCAAGCGCGACGCGGAAGACTGGGCGCGCCGCACCGAGGATGAAATGGTGCGCGGCGTTCACATCGTCCGCGCCACTGCCGAGCGCATGACGCTGGCGGCGGCGCTGAAGCGATACACTGCCGAGGTCACGCCCACCAAACGGCCATCAACCCTGGAGGGCGAGCTTCGCCGCGCCGCGATTCTGGAGCGGCATCTCGGCAAATACTCTCTCGCCGCCCTGAATCCAGAAGTCATCTCCCACTTTCGAGATATGCGCCTTGCCGGTGAAGACCGCAAGGATGAGAACGGGAAGCCAATCCCCCGCGCCAATAACACGGTCCGGCTTGAATTGGCCTTGCTCGGCCACCTGTTCACGATTGCCATCAAAGAGTGGGGCGTCGGCCTCGTTGTAAATCCGGTGATGAGCATTCGCCGACCAGCGCCGGGGCCAGGGCGCAATCGCAGACTGACGGAGGACGAAGAAAAACGGCTGCTCGCCGCCGTCGATGCGCACTCGAATCCAATGCTGCGTTGGATTGTGCGCGTGGCGCTCACCACCGGAATGCGCGCCTCAGAGATTCTGACGCTGCACAGGCCACAGGTGGACCTCCAGCGCCGTATCGTTCGTCTTCTCGAAACCAAAAACACGTCGCCGCGCACCGTGCCGCTGAGTGCGGCAGCCACGGCAGTATTCCGCGAGGCGCTGAATCACCCCATACGCCCCATCGACACCGACCTGATCTTTTACGGCGAGCCAGGCCGCGACGGCAAGCGCCGCCCCTACCAGTTCAATCCGGTATGGCTGAATATCAAGCGTGAGCTGAAGCTGACCAATGTACATTTTCACGATCTGCGCCACGAGGCCGTCAGCCGCTTCGTCGAAGCCGGATTCTCTGACCAGGAAGTTTCCGCGATCAGCGGCCACAAGTCGATGCAGATGTTGAAACGCTACACGCACCTGCGCGCTGAGGACTTGGTTGAAAAGCTAGATCATCTGTCGAGCAGCAAGGCTCGATAAGCACCTTGCAAAAAGGAAGTTGGATGGCAAAGCCAAAGCGTTGCGAAAAACTTGTAGTTCCTGAATGGTTTCGTTTGCGAAACAATGAAGGCCTACGGAACCTTACCACTCCTATTGACTGGCTGAAACAACTCGCCTTTCGTATTGATCTACGGAATTTTTGGAAAGAAATCGCGCACAATCACTTTGATCGTTCTTCAAATAATAACGGCTGGTTTGAAGGCGATCTTGCCTTCGATCAAATTTTTGAACAAATCAAACAATCCGCAACCCTCGCAGTTGACGAACTTGTCGCACAATACCGTTGCAGCATAGACTTTGGCACTGTGCGTTTAGTTGACAAAGGACGTGATCCCGTTCGACCATTAACCCTCACAGATTTTTTCTTCATATATTCCATGATGGATTCAAAGAAAAGGGATTTCATTAGTATGTTCTTGACCGTATCGAACAGGGTGCTCCATATCCGGCCTATAAGATAAAGCTTGCGAGGGACGACGACGCAGAGCAATACAATTACGATACGAGACATCCCCATGTGTCTCACGAGCATGAAGCAATGGAAACCCATCTTGAAACCTTCATGAACTTTCTGTTGAATTTGAAAAGATCGGATACAGAAGTTCACGTTTTAGACACTGTCCTCGGCAAGGGAGAGATTGACGCCAATCCAGGTTTCATGAACGATGCGATTGAGGATCACATCTACGGAGGATTTACTTCGTTTTTTGCAATAGATACCAATGTTCCGTATGAGCAAGCGAAGCATCATTTCAAGAGATGCTACGAAATGTGCCAAGAAAAAACAAGTGGCAAGACGATAGAAAAGGAACAGTACGATTTATGGATAACAAACGGCGTCCTTCCGTATATAGACTTGCAACTTTATGTTGAGATTGAAAAAGAAATTCACCAGAATCCAAATCTGAGAATCATAAATAGCGAATTGGCAAGAAACATATACCCAGAAGGAAGAATGCGAGATGATCCAGACCGGGTTTCAGACATTACAAAGCCAGAAGCGGAAAAGCTCATGGACCCGACAAGTGTTCGCTTTCGTCAACTGCTCTTCGCCGCGCATAGCGGTCAGATGAGCGGAAGCCCCATGTAGAGATTGCGCGCATTGTAGACGAGAAAACGACAACATGCGTCTTTCGATTTGCCGATATTTTTTGGTCAAAAGTTGTCCTGTAACCAATTCTGTATGTTCGCTATTGTCTCCCTAGACTTCGAAAACAAGGGAGATAACTATGTTGTCCACCGCAGAAATACTGATCGCAAAATATGGGCCTTGGATGACTTTGGCCCAGTTGGCCGCAACTCTTGAACGCTCAATCGAGGGACTCAGATTCGGACTACGCAGCGACAACGATTTTTCCAACAGAGTCAACGCTGCCCGTGTGCGTTTAGGTCGGCGCGTCTACTTCCACACCGTCAAGATTGCATCTGTTCTCGATTGCCAGTAAGGGGCGATTTCGATGCCGCCTCCATTTGGATCAGGTGCGATAATTCCCGCGCGTTCGGATCGTCGAAATGCAGAGATTACCGCGAAGCCACGTCGCAATCAACTTGCTTTGACGCCATTTGCCCAGGTCATCTCACCGGCTTTAAGAAAAGCAATTGCAGGACCGTCGCCAATCGAGTCTCGCTTGCTCGATGCGGCAGCAAATGACGACGGCAACGATTCAATCCTGTACCAGCACAGCATATTTTGTCAGACCTACTTTCCTTACCGCGATCCAGGCACCAACGTGCGGCTCTGGGAACGTCGCAACGGTCAGGTTCACCTTGAGATCGAAGCCGGCCGTGCGATGCACCCGACACAGCAGAAGATCGTTGATGTTGGCCTTCCTTTCGGCCCTAAAGCGCGCATGATTCTCATGCACCTAAATCGGGAGGCCATTGTCACCCAATCTCCCATAATCGAAGTTGGCCGCTCTCTGACGCATTTTGTTGAGCGCATCTTGGGCTTCTCTTCCCACGGTCGTAATATCCGAACAGTCAAGGAGCAGCTTACGCGACTCTCGACCTCTTCGATCCGCATGGGCTTCGCCCACGACGGACACGCGATCACAGTGACCTCTGGCATTGTCAAAGCATTCGATCTTTGGATGCCGAAGGATGATCGGCAGCGTGTTTTCTGGCCATCAACAATATCTCTATCGCTCGATTACTTCAACGACCTCATCAAGCACGCAGTTCCGGTCGATGAGGCGCACATCGCGGCGCTGTCTCACAGTGCGCTCGCGCTCGATATATACAACTGGCTGGCCCAGCGCCTTCACAGAATCACAGTAGAAAGACCGCAAGCCGTATCTTGGTTGTCATTACATGAACAATTCGGGCAAGGATACGCTCCAGAGAGGATTTTCAATTTTCGTCGCGTTTTTCGCACCGCACTTCGAGAAGTGCTGACGGTCTATCCTGCTGCCCGCGTTGAAGATGATGAAGCCAAGCGTGCGCGGCGTCATTACCACAATGGCCATGCCATCTGGCGTACAGACCTATTGCCAGGGCTGAAGCTCTATCACAGTCCACCGCCTGTCAAGAGGTTGCTCGGCAATTAGCGCCAGCCTGTCGCGTCTCGTTCGCGCATACTGCTTTATCGCCGGTCAAGATCCACAAAACCACGATCACTTTGTATTGAGTCTAATCTATCTAGCTGATATATAGTCTCTTACGTCGCTGACGTGTTTTCCACGATCACTTTGTATTGGATGTTTGCCCTCTCTGAGGAAATCGTTCAAATCTGACCATTTTCCACGATCACTTTGTATGAAGAACCGCGATCACTTTGAATTGTAAGGCACGATCATTTTGTATGAGTAGCCTGTATATAAGCCTATAGCTTTCCGGTAGTTCACAGCTCTTTTCGTGTGCATCTGTGGAAATCGAATGGCGCTCTGACAGAAAAATACTGGCCTTGTGAAGACGGGCAGTACATATTTGCCCTTCGAACGAAGAGTTGTTGCAATCAGGAGTTCCATTGAACCAAGGAAAAACGCAAAAAAACCTCAGCGAATGGCGTGGGGAGGGCATTGGAAGTGCCGACGAATAAGCAAGGCAGAGTGCGACCAGCAGTCTACAGGCCGTCTGTGAGCTTGGAAATCGTGATTTTGAGGCCGGTCGCCAGCGTCTTGAGCATCGTCAGGCTTGGGTCTTTCTTGCCCGTTTCGATCTCTGACAGGTAGCTCCGGTCCATCGCCAAGAAGTCCGCCATCTCGACTTGGGTCCAGCCACGGGCCTGCCGCAGGGCACGGATGCGCTCTCCGAATTGTTCGCGAATATCAGCAGTGGACACCTTTTGATCGTCGCGTTATCCTACGGGAAGCCTGTTGGCATTTGCCTACAGGGGCGCATTTTGTTTAGGTTGGGTTGCCGTTTGTCTCGGCACCGGGAAGGGAGTTACAAAACGCTCTATGGCGGCAGAATTGACCCATGATGAAGTAAAAAAGTGGGCAGCCAGGGTGCACAGAGAAGCCCGCCGCAATCCGCGCTTTGACCACAAGGCTCCCTACACATGGGCTGCTGTGGGCGAGCTTGCCCACGCGATTTGGAAGGCTGGCTACCGGGAACCCGACCGTGACATCCTGTTCGACCTGGCGACGGATGTGCTTATGATCGAGGTCAAAACAAGAAACCTTCCTCGACGACCGCGCAAACACTATGACTCTGCTGTTCGGCTGTGTTTCTTGAACCACGACTATTTTCGAAAGAAAAGACCGCTTTTGCATACTGTCGGAGAGCTGAGTTGGATTATTGACGGGGCACAATCCAGTTCGAAGGACACTGAAGAGTACTTGTGCGAGAAACTTGGCTTTGCCGTTATGTGGGGAATGCCATTCATAGGACACTACGGCGGCCCTGAACCAAAACGTTAGGGAACAATTTGATCGGGAGGATCGAATGCAAGGCAGAAATATATTGGGATTGAATGCACTTCTGGCAGTGAGCGCACTTGCTTTTGTCGGCATGACCGGTGGCTGCAAGAATGCCGCCAGCAATGTCCCTGATTCGAAGATCGTCCTCGCTGTTGAGTCGGCAGGGGCGGGCCATTTGAAGGACGTTTCAGGCGATGCGATTCAAAGTTGGCTTGGGCAACATTCCGATGTGGCAAAGCAGATTTCAGCAGACTGCAAGACGGCATACGAGAAGCGCGATGTGAAGTGGCAAGACACCACTGAAGGCCGTGTTTGTATGGCGGACGCGCAGGTATTGATCCTCATGCCTCATACTGTTTTTATAGGACATGGAGGGATACACGGTACTCAGAGTTCCAAGAATAAGTGAAGGGAGCACCCATGCTGACACCGGAGAAGTTGCGAGAGGCTGTAGAGCACAGCAAAAGAATCATGGTCACTTACATTTGGGCACGGAAGCGGTATCAGAAAGATCATGGGATTGCGGACTGGCCCGACGAGCAGTGCAAGCCGACGCCGCCGACGCCGGAAGAATTGGCGGAAAGGCGCAGAGTGGTTGAACACATTCTTGGAACCTTGCTTGTTGGCGAAGCAGATGAAGAGACGAAAAAGTCGCTCGATAACTACGTTCGTGGCGGTGAAAGTCGCATCGGCATAGTGCTCAGGGACATTCTGAAGGAGTGCGATACCGCCAAAAATCAGAGTCTCGTGTAGCAGCGCACCGAAAAACCTGCCATCTATGGTTCGAATGTCAGCGCGTCCGCTCGAATTCGAACCATCTCCAATTATCAGATCGCTCCGAGGCGTAAAAGCCGCGAGCGCCGCTCACGCGGTGGCCTGCGGCCAGCCTTGACCCCTCTCTGCTCAATTGCGATGAATCCTGCGCTCCCTTTTCTGTTTCTTCATGGTTCCGGTTTCTACCATATTTCCGCACCGATTAAGCCGCCAATTTCAAACGCATCGCAAAAGGCTATGGCACATACCAGCCGGTAATGGTTCCGTCGCGGTCAGGATGCACGACGCACAACCGGTGCTTTCCATCCTCGCTACGCTGCACACTCCAACCGTCGCGGTCACAGCGGACCAGGGAGCGCAAATCGCCATCCTGATCCATTTTGTACGCGGCTTGTCCCAGGCCGGACGCGGCCCAACCGGATGCAGTTTTCACATCAAGGGCGCGGGCATATCCATTGTCATTCCCGACGTTGTATCCCCAATAGAACGTCCCGCCCATCAGCATCATTCCCGCGACAGCAGCGCCGCCGAGCCACTGGAGCCACGATTTCCGCGCAGTGCTGTACGCGACGGTCTGCGCCGCCCGCGCAATTTCCTTTTGCGCGGACGCCACGACGGACTGGCTTACCGTTTCATCGATTCTTGCTTTGGTTGCTGCGAGATCGGATTCGGCCAGATTGAGAGTTTTGGAAATCGCCGCAGTATAGTCGCCGAGCGATTGCGAAATCAGTTTGTCGATTTGTTTCGGCATCTGTTTCGCCAGATCGAGATGATGGCCGAGCAAAAACGCCACAGCCCATATCGCATCGTTGTCCCGAATATCGAGTTCCTTGCCGATGCGATTGAATCGGTTCGTTTCCTCTGGACTTGGCTCACGGCCATAGATGGAGCGAAAGGCAGTATCGACGTTCATGCTACGACTCCATCGAAGACCGTTGCGCACTCCTTTACCCAGCGGTTTACCTCGGCACGGTTCCCAACAGGTGCGACTTCGATGACCTTTTGTATCGTCAGCCGTTCGCTGTGTAACTGATCGGAGATACGATCCGCCACTTCCGGGAAGTTGAATGTCTTTCCTTGAGCTTCTACCGCCGTCCTGATCTTCGAGTTGTTGTACAGCTCGAATTTGCGTTCCGGCCCGTGATAAAGATTTCGCATGACGTGCGTTGTGCCACTGCCGACCGTATCGAGATATTCCTTCAGAAGTTGCAGGCTGTCCCGCTGCGAATTGATTACCCATAGCGTTACCAGCTTGCGCCCCAACTCTTGCATGGACTCTGTAAGCAGCGTTCCGTAGAGCCTTACGCCTTCGCCGCTGCGGGCAGGAGTATTGATGACCACGGTCTCGTCTGGATGCTCTGCAAGAAGATTAGCCAAGTCCATCCATCCTTCTTTTTCGTCGAGATTGATGTAGACGGTTTCGACTGTCTTACCGTATGCCTTGCCGACATCTGGGTTTGCGGTATCCGCATCGACGAGCAAGACTTTTTCGCCGCGTACTGTGAAGTAATGAATCAGTGAAATTGAGACGATGCTTTTACCAACACCGCCCTTTGAACCGCTGGACATGTAAACCGGCTTGCCCATACTTCCTCCTTAGATGTCGTTGTCGTCTTCGATTACGGCGAATGTTCCCTTCTTTGCTGCAACCGGATTTACAGGTGCAGCGTTGACGTGTACCGGTGCTGTTACGGCAGGTTTCGCAACTTGTTTCTCTTGCGGTTCCGGTCGAGCAGTGCTGCGCACCTTGTTTGTTTTCCTGCCTGGTTTCAGGTATTGCCGCGCTGTCGATATGGTCATGCCAAGGCCAACACCCTTGAGATCATCGAGAACCGTTTCGAGAGAGTGTCCGGCAGCGAGTGCTTCTCTCGCCTTTGCGCGCAGTTTTGCGAATGCCTCTCGACGCGAATACTTTCTTTCTGCTGGCGGCGGTGGAATTGCAATGCGTCCATCCAATGCCTCAAGAGCAGCTTGGATCATTGCTTCAGTGATTACTTCTCTTTGTGCCATCAAGTTCCTCCGGGCGTTTCCTGCAACGAGGAATATATGCACAGTAGCACGATGCGGCACACCAATAAAAATGATAAAACACCTGTATTTATAGGGTGATGCGTAGTTATGGGTATGTGAGCACAGTTAAGCGCAGTTGAGCGTATAATAATAATTTCAGCGGCAGATTCCGTGCATGATTAGGGCTTGCATTCAATATGTTTCTCGGATAAGTTGTGAATTGTTACGCACTATGTGTCGGAAGAGCAGTACAGGATGCGGGTTGTCCGTACACATGGCTTCGCCCTGTTTCGTCCAACCCGCCGCCTCTATGCTCCGCGCTTCGCTTGTCGCATCGTGGCTCATCCTGAAAACAACCGCGCACGCTTCGCGTAGGAGAAAAACAAATGCCGTTTGCGCAACGCACCAAAGGCCGCGCCGCTTCTCGATTTGAAATGCGGCTGACAGCGGCAGAGCGTGTGCAACTTGGCGAAGATGCCGACCTTGCCGGGATGAGCGTCAGCGAGTTGGTTCGCAGACGCGCGCTGGGCAAGGCGATTCACGCCGCCACCGACCTGATGATGATTCGTGAACTGCGCAGGCTGGGCGGCCTTCAGAAATATGCGATGAACAAGCTGGCTCAACACGGCGAAGTTGCAGACGCGTGCATTGCTGCAATCCGCGCATTGCGCGCAGCGATTGAGCGAGTAGCCAATCATGATCGTTAAATACATCTCCAATCCAAAGGTGCAATCGAGCAAGGCTACACGCATTGGCAGCTTGCTCGACTATATCGAGGCCGACGGCCACGCGGAAGGACAGAAATCGGAATACGTCGGCGCGAGTGGCAACTTCTATTCGGACTCGCAGCAGGGGCAGCGCGCCGAAATGGTTGCGTTGGCAATGGAGGCCAAGCGCAGTAAAGACCCGGTCGATCATTGGTTGCTGAGTTGGCAGGAGGGCGAGCAGCCCACGCGCGCGCAATGTGATGAAGCCGTGGAAATCCTGAAAATGAATCTCGGCATGAACGGGAGCCATCTTGCCGTTTATGCGCTTCACCGCAACACGGAAAACTATCATCTACACGTCGTCCTCAATCGCGTCGATCCGGTAACGATGCGCGTAACAGACAAGGGATGGTGCATCGACAAAGCTCACAAAGCCATCGCAGAGATTATCCACGCGCAGGGATGGGAGGCCGAGCAGAACGCACGTTATCTCGTCGACCATAACGGCACGGTAACGAAGGCCAACAGAGAACGCGAGTCACAGCCGCGCTCGAAAGCACAGGATTATGAAAATGCAACCGGCGAGAAATCCAGCGAACGGATTGCAATGGAAAAGGCCGCGCCGATTCTGCGTAATGCGCAATCGTGGGCGCAGGTGCATGAGGCACTGGCCCAGGTCGATATGCGTTATGAGCGAAAGGGCAGCGGCGCGCTGCTTTGGGTGGGAGACCAGCCGCTCAAAGCCTCGTGCATTGGGCGCGAATTCAGCAGGGCATGGATGGAGGATCGGTTGGGTGATTTTCAGCCTGATGGCCGCAGCAATACAATTCCGCAGTGGCAGCGTCAGGCCGAACCGTTGCGTCCAGAAATGCCCGCAGGTTCGGCGGAGTATCGCAAGGCACTTGAAACGTTTCGCAACAAAAAGAACAGTGCCCAGGTTCAGCAGCGCGCGGATTACCGTGCCGCGCGTGAAATGCAGACTGCCGAGTATCGAATGGAACGGGCAGCGCTCTATCAGGGCGGTAAATGGTCCGGCAATGCTCTGAATGTTGCCAGAAGTCTGTTGGCCGCCGACCATGCCAAGCGCCGCGCCGAACTGATGGAGCAGCAAAAGTGTGAGCGTGACAGTCTTCGCACACGGTTTGGCCAGCGCATGACCTTTGAGCAGTTTCTTGTTGCGCAGGGAACGCCGCAGCTTGCGGAACAATGGCGGTATCGAAGCGCGGAAACGTCCAGCGCTGCAATCCTCGGAGACGGCGACGCGATTCCACGCAAGCGCGATATCCGCGATTTCAGCGCGCAGGTGCGCCCGACATCGCACCCGCTGGCAAATGAAATTCACTATTCATCGCGCACCGATCCAAGCCGCGTCAGTTTCACGGATCGCGGCAAGCGCATCGACGTTTGGCAACAGCGCGACGAGGCCGCTGTCTTGGCGGCGCTTCAACTCGGCGCGCAAAAGTGGGGAGTGGTCACCATCACCGGCCCCGACGAATTCAAGCACCTGTGCGCCGGTCTTGCCGCGCGGCACGGCATCTGCATCAACAGTCCAGAATTGCACCTGGTGGCCGTCCACGGCCCCGGCGAGCGCCTGCTCTTGCCATCCAGGCCGACGGTGGCGCAGTCGCGGAGCACGGCCTATCGGATGCACAAGGCCGACATCCTCAATCGCATCGAGGTGAGGAATCCATCGCAGCTTGATTGGATGATTGCCGTACGGATGCGAGTAACTGGCCATGACCAGCAGGCCATCGTGCAGGCTTTGAAGGAGAATGCCAGCCAGGGACGCGAATCGGAGAACCGCAATTGGACCAACTACGCCGAGCGCACCGCCGAGGCCGTTTACGGTCCACGCGGCGACCGGGAGTGCGCCAGGAGCGAGCAGCGTGCCGAAGCATGGGCGCGGGTCGAAGGCCGAAAGCCTGTACGAGAACACGAAGTGCTACAAAGCCAGCGCCAAGCAGTCCCAGAGCGCAGCCAGGGAGACATCGAGCGCGATTAACGGCGAACATACAATGACCTGATCGCCGGCAAAATGCGAAGCCGAGCTGGCTGGGCAAGTCAGGGTTAGCGGCTGTGGCGCGGCAAACTGCAATGATAGGTGATGCCGAAGGCCAGGCGCAGATCG
>Ga0224526_1000299_pt1 | contig 23573 bp, 17 predicted proteins | sample CBST25metaG_FD_179878 | JGI IMG/M metagenome (GOLD analysis project Ga0224526, IMG submission 179878) | Peat soil microbial communities from Stordalen Mire, Sweden - C.B.S.T-25 | ecosystem: Environmental > Terrestrial > Soil > Wetlands > Peat | place: Sweden: Norrbotten County, Stordalen Mire...
GTACTCGGGGTGCAGGTTTTCGCGGATGCGATAGGCGAGGTCGATGAGGCTTCCCTGCGTGAGCGAGAGCGCGGCGGCGCGGGCAGCCTGATCCCAGCCGATGGCGCGCAATGCGCCGCTGGCGCCGGGCCGGGGCTGCGGCTGAATGGAATCCTGCGCCAATTCCAAACGCAGATGGCGCTCCTTCATCACGCGAGGCGGACTGAGCAGGCGTGCGCGGCGAGCGACGAAGACCGGCTCGGGGTTTCCGTGGCCGAAAGGCTCAAGCTTGCGCAGCCAGCCGACAAGCACAGGCGTGATACGGTCCAGCGGCAGCTCGGCGTGGATGCGGAGCAGTTGCTCAGGCTCGCGGGCGGCCAGGTGCTCGTCGGCGTAAATGCGCAGGCGGCGCTTCAGCTCGAGCAAAGAAGCTGCGGGTAGAGCGAAGCCGACAGCGAAAGCGTGGCCGCCGAAACGTGTGAAAAGATCGGCGCAGCTCTCGATGGCATTGAGCAATTGAAAGCCGTCAACGGAGCGGCCGGAGCCGTAAGCGACGCCATCCTCGACGCTGATTACGAGGGCCGGTTTGCCGGTGCGCTCGACAACGCGCGAGGCGAGAATACCGATGACGCCGCGGTGCCATCCATCGCCGTCGATGACCAGCAGGCGGTCGGCAGCCAGTTCTGCTCCTGACGCGGAATCGTCACGGAGCATGGCGTCGATGGCGGTGAGAGCCGTGGCCTCAGTCTCGCGGCGTTCGCGATTGAGGCGTTCCAGCTTGGCTGCCAACTCGGCGGCGCGGGCCGCATCGCGGGTGGTGAAAAGCTCAACGACTTCGGAGGCTACGTCCATGCGTCCGGCAGCGTTGATGCGCGGAGCCAGGCGGAAGGCTACGTCGAATGCGGAGATCGGTTTGGAGGCCGGGTCGAGGGCTGCGGCGGCGAAGAGGGCGCGCAAGCCGGCTCCGGCGGGGCGGCGCAGCTCGCGCAATCCCAAAGCAGCGATGACGCGGTTCTCGCCTTTCAACGGGACGGCGTCGGCGATGGTGGCAATGGCGGCCATCTTGAGAAAACTTGGCAGGGACTTTTCCCGCGTGCGGGCAGCATCGCGACGCTCCAGAATCGCCTGCGCCAGCTTCATCGCAATGGCCGCGCCGCAGAGAAATTTTTCAGGATAAGCGCAGGCGGGCTGATTGGGATTGAGAATCGCCAAAGCCGGGGGCACGTTATCGCCAGCTTCCAGCAAATGATGGTCGGTGATGATGAGGTCCAGGCCCAGACGGCAGGCGGTTTCGGCTTCGGCAAAGGCTCTCATGCCGGTATCGACTGTGATGACGAGCCGAGCGCCCTCAGCGTATGCGGCTTCAAGCACGCTCGATTGCAGGCCGTAGCCCTCAAGCAGCCGGTGAGGCACATGGAAGCGCGCTATTCCTCCGAGCATCTCGATGGCAGTCTTGAGCAGAACGACGGCGGTGGTGCCGTCCACGTCGTAGTCGCCGTAAAGCAAGACAGGCTCGCGCGCGGCTATGGCTCGCTCCAGCCGTGCGACAGCCGCGTCCATGCCCAGCATGAGGAAGGGATCGTGAAGGTGAGCAATTTCTGGATTGAGGAAGGCGAAGGATTCGGAAGGCTGGGTGATGCCGCGGGCCACCAGCAATTCGGCCAGCACTTGCGGCAGGCGTGCGGATTTGGCCAGCGCGGCGGCCTCGTCTGGATGCGGCTCGGTGAAGATCCAGCGCTGGCGAAGCAGCTTCCGCGGCGAAACTTGCCCCGGAAGCTGCCCCTTGACTTCAACGCCGAGAGCGCCCACTGTGGCTACTCGTCCTCGTCTTCGTGATCGTGCTCATGATCGTGATCGCCGATGACGATCTCCTGGAAGGTCTCTATGTCTTCGAGAAGCGTCTGGAAGCGCTCATACCATTCAGTAGTGGTCTCGTGCAGGAAGACAAGGCCCTGATAGACAAAGCCCAGTTGGATGTAGCCGAGATTTCCGGCGTACTTGCGTAGCCATTGCGCTTCGACCAGTTCGGTGGCTTCTTCGTCGGGGAAGTTCATCTCGCCGGCTTCTTCGATCAGCGCATCCAGTTCTTCGGCCTCCAGCGTCATTTCGCTGAAGGTGACGAAGGGAGCGCCAACGAGCTTGGCCATCTCGACAAAGTCTTTCCATGCATCTGGGTTTTCCTGGCCCTCCCAAACAATGGAGGGGATGTCCTCGGTGATGTAACCGGGTACGCGTTTGAGTCCATGACCTTCAATGAAGGCCACCATGTCGTCTTTCAGCGGGAGGAGGTTATCTGTGCTCATAGTCAATATCTATTTTCGCAGACGAGGGCGGGAGGGCGTGGCGAAAGGCAGGAAAACTTCGCCACGGAGAAGAGCGACACGTTAATCTGAAGGCATACCGGAATCACGAGGAGATCAGCTTTGCCCGCATTTGAGCACCATGTATTTGTTTGTCACAACACGCGGCCCGAGGGTGCGCCGCGGCCCTCCTGTACACGCGACGGCAAGAGCGATCTTCATGCCGAACTGCAAAGATTGGTCAAGGCGGCCGAGCTGGGCGGCCGTGTGCGCATCAACAAATCCGGCTGCCTGGACCAGTGCGAGCACGGGCCGGTGGTGGTGGTTTATCCCGAGGCGGTCTGGTACGGCAACGTGCGGCCCGAGGACGCGGCAGAGATTGTGGCCGAGCACCTGGTTGGCGGACGCCCGGTGGAGCGGCTGCGGATCGCGGACGAATGCCTGAATAACAGGAATTGCCCGCATCAAGGGTGAGTTCTGGATTCAGGAAAGAGGGAGCCGAAGAGCGGCACGGCTGACTTTCGTAACTCGTTCTTCCTCATGGTTTACTCCAGCGCGCCGATAAGCGCGGCATGGAGGCTCACCATGGCTCGTGTCCGCATTTCGTTGCTGCTTTGCTTTGCATTGCTTGCTGTGCAGAATGGGCTCTCTGCCAGCGTTCCGCGAGACCGCGTCCCATTGACGACTGTAAACGGGGTTTACTCGGTCACCTTCCATCTGAACATCGCTTCCAAGCTGCCGGCGGGGAGCACAATCACCTGCCGGGCGCGGATTGCGCCTGACCAGGATGGGCTGAACCTGATGAATTCGCAGCCTGCTGCGTTTGCTGTGGCTGCCGCGGGGACGGCCACGGTGACCGGCTCGACGGCCACTTGCGTGGCGGAGATTCCATTTTCCTGGACGATGGAGAATGCGCGCGGCGGGGTTTTGCTGAGCTACGAAATCGACGCGGCGAGCTACGCGGGGGCTGCGCCGATGGTGCTTGCAGGCCGTGCGCAGCAGAGCGCAGGCGCGGCATTACCGGCTGCGGGCGGGAGCGCGAAACTCGATGTCAGCCTGACTTTTTGAGCGCGGTTCAGGAGCGCGCCGCGGAGACAGGTGTACAGGATGCGGTCCCATGCGATATTCTGGGACCAATCCATGATCTTTTCGCGCGATTATATCGGGTATCTCGCCCGCCGGACTGTCAAACACCTCATCGATGCCAAGATGATCACCACCGCAGACTTGAAGGCGACTGAGGCGCGTGTCAACGAGGCGATGGTCGAGGAATTGTCTCTGGAAGACCGCATCAACGAAGAGGTGCGCGTGATTCTCGAAGCGTATTCCGAAGAGATGCGCAAATCAGGCGCGCAATACGCCGAGATGTTCAAAAAGGTGAAGACCGAGCTGAGCAAAAAATACAAGGCGGTGCTATGAGGATCAGCCCAGACAAGCTCAACAAGCTGGCCCACACCGTGGCTGACACCCTGGCCGAGAGAGACGAGGTCGGGTTCATGGAGGATCGCAACACCATCCGCCAGGAAGCCCGCAAGGCGCTCACCGTCCTGCTCACCCAGGAGGCCGCAATCGACACAGCCGCCCGGACGAAGATCGCCAACCAGCGCAAGATCATCCAGGAAGGCTCTCAGGAGTGGGAGATCCTCTACCGCAAGTACTATAACGACGAAGTGCGCAAGCTGGGCATCTGAAGCGGCGGCGCCGCAGAGTTCTTACTCCGGCAGCGTTTTGGTCCCCATTATCTGGAACGTTCCCGTCACCGCGGACGCTTCTGTATTCGGCTGACCTCCGCCAATCGAAACTGAATAAACACCCTCCGCAATGATCGGTTCGCCTGCTTCGGTCACCATAATCAGATCGCGGTCCTTAAGCTCGATGCGCACCTTCTGCGATTCACCGGGATTCAGGTGCACGCGCTTGAAGCCACGCAGGGCTCGCAACGGAGCTCCAGGAACACTCGGAAAGCTGAGGTAAAGCTGCGCAACTTCATCGCCCTCTCGTCTTCCTGTATTTGTGACCGTCGCCTCTGCCACAAGCGGCTTACCTGCGTTGATCGCAGCCTTCGGAAGCGTCAAATCAGAGTACGAGAAAGTTGTGTAGCTCAAGCCATAGCCGAACGGGTACAGAGGCTTGCCGTGGAAATAGCGATAAGTGCGGTCCCGCATCGAATAGTCTTCAAAATGCGGCAACTGCTCGATGCCGGTGTAAAACGTCACTGGCAGGCGGCCCGCGGGATTGTTCTTTCCTGAGAGTGTTTCAGCGATCGCCGAGCCGCCTTCTTCGCCGGCATACCACGACTCGAGAATCGCGTTTGCATGTTCGCTGGCCCAGTTCACGGCAAGCGCACTTCCGTTCGCCAGCACGAGGACCACGGGCTTTCCCGTCGCCGTTACAGCTTCGAGCAACTCCTCTTCCGGTTTTGGAAGATCGATGCTGGCACGGTCGCCGCCGCTGAATCCCTCTTCGTTGACCGGCATCTCCTCTCCTTCGAGGTCGCTGGTGATGCCGAGGACCGCAATGACAACATCCGCGTACTTCGCTGCGGAGACGGCCTCCGGGCTGGGCCTGGGATCGTACTTTGCCCAGAACAACTGCGCCTCGATGGGGCCGGCTTTTGACAACCGATAACTGACTTTAACAGCCACTTTCTTGCCTTGCTCCAGGTGAACATGTCCGGTCTTTGCCTGCGATTGCTCGCTGTTCAGATATTGCAAAGAGAGTGGTTTGCCGTCGATCACGACCATCGCGAAATCGCCTATGCCCCGCAGACCTAAGCTGTACTCTCCGGTTTCGTTTGCGGCTAGAAAACCGTTCCATTCAACCAACAACGGATATTTGCCAGAGGCCTCTCGAGGAATCTCGTTCGATTTCAAATCGACGCTGCTTACTTGACGCGTCGCCAGCACGGTGCCTTTGTCCCGGAACCCGCCTCCGGTGGAGAACGTGACGGCCAGCCCCGGCTTTCCCTCCGGCGTGGTCAGTGCCGAAGAGGGAACGATATCTCCTTCGGTCTGTAGATACTGTGTTCCGGGCACGAAAGTGATCTGCGCTTCGGGGAACTCCGTTTTGAGTCCATCGAGCACAGAGACCGTGTGCGTTGGCTGGCCATTGTAGTTGCCGAGCAGATACCTGGTCTGGTCTGCCAGCGGACCAACGACCGCGATTTTGATTGCGCCCTGCTTCAATGGCAGAATGCCGTCGTTCTTGAGCAGCACCATGGATTCGTTGGCCAGCTTGCGCGCCAGCGCCCGATGCTCGGCGCTATCCAGCTCCTTCTCATCGATCTTCGAGTACGGACCCGTCCCGGGCGGATCAAACATGCCCAGCTTCATCCGCGCGGTAAACAGCCGGGTCAATGCCGTATCGATCTCGCTCTCCTTCAGGATGCCTTGCTTGTAAGCATCGAGATAAGGCTTGTAATCGTGATCGTCCTCAACCTTTTCACCTCCGTCGATGCACTCGTTGTCCATGCCGCGCTCAACGGCCAGGGCAGAGGCTTCAGGCTGCGTCCCGGTGAAGTGATGATCGCGGTAGATGTTGACGACGGCATCGCAATCCGAGACCACATAGCCCCGAAAATTCCACTTGCCCCGCAACTGGTCCTGGAGCAGAAACTCATTTACACAGGCGGGCTGCCCATTGATCGCGTTGTAGGCGCACATCACAGAACCGGCGTTGCCCTCGGTCACAGCCGCGCGGAATGCCGGCAGGTACGTGTCCAGTTCGTCGTGCTTGCTCACGTCCACATCTGCGAAGTGCCGTGTCGGCTCGGGGCCGCTGTGTACCGCGAAGTGTTTCGGAGTCGAAATGGCGCGATAGTACTTCGGATCGTCTCCTTGCATACCCGTAACGTAGGCGACCCCCATGTGCGCCGACAGGAAGGGATCTTCGCCGTACGTCTCCTGCCCTCGTCCCCAGCGAGGATCGCGAAAAATGTTCACATTTGGCGCCCAAAAGTCGAGACCTTCGAAAAAGCCGCTATTCCCGTCCTTCATTGCCTGCGCGTGCTTGATTCTTCCCTCGGTCCCGATCGCCACGGCCATGCTGTGAATAGAATCCGGATCGAAGGTTGCGGCCAGACCGATCGGTTCTGGAAACTCCGTTGTTCCGCCCCTTGCCACGCCATGCAGGGCCTCGCTCCACCAGTCATAGGCTGGTATGTTCAGCCGTGGCACCGCGCGAGATTGATTGACGAGCTGCGTGACTTTTTCTTCCACGGTCATGCGCTGGACAAGGTCCGCGGCCCGCTGCTCGGCGGGTAACGCAGGGTTCATATACGCAGGATGGTCAGAGCTTTGGGACCACAACCCTCCCGCGCACATGAAGACAACAATCGCAATCAGAATTTGGAAGTCAGCTTTTCGCATGTCTCTCCTGAATAAGACCAAATGCAATCGGGATCAACCGCCCTTCCGGAAATCGCTTTCCCGACCAGCTAATGGTACTCGATGTAGATTCTCGAAGAAAGGTCACAATTCCCCACCGAGTATATCGATTTTTTCGATGTATTCTTGCCTTATGAGCACGACGCTCGATGCATGGGAGATCCTTCAGACCGTGGCGCAGTTGGGAGGATTTGCACCTGCCGCCGAAAAACTCAATCGGTCTCAATCGACGATCAGCTATGCCATAAGACGCCTCCAGGACCAGTTAGGTATCCGGCTATTTGAGATCCAGGGAAGGAAAGCGCAACTGACTGAGGTGTGGAGGGCGCTTCTGGCGGATGCGGAACCCCATTTGTCATGCTTCCATCAGATCGAGCAGCGCGCCCCTGCCGTCCAGGTCCGCGCAAAATATGAGCACTACCAGGAATACCTCAAGCGGATTCCCGCGGTCCGCGCCAAGCCAGTTCCAATTGCTATCGACGAGTGGGCCTACTTCGGCGGCGTACCGAACTCGTTCAAAGTGGTCCCTGCCTACGCATGGGCCTTCCACGAGATGTTCCGCCATTCCGATATCTTCCAAATGGGCGCATTCACCTTCGCAACCGCGATGATGAGTTCCAACCGCACCGAAGCCACACTCAACCCCACTGGCCTTCTCTTCAGGATGTACCGTGATCACTTCGGCGTCATCCCGGTCGAGGTCACAGGCAATTCGCCGCAGCCCAAGCCTTTTTATCCTGCCGGAGGCGATCAGCCAGCGGTCAATCCAGGCAGCAACACTTATCCGCTCCAGTAGTGTGTTTTGGCTCTGCATGAATGCGAAAGCGGCAAGTTCAAAAAATGAGGACAGTGATGAAGATTGCAAATCTGTTTTGGGCAATGGCGTTGGGTATGGCCGTTGCATCCGGTTCCATGCTCTCGGCTCAAGTGCAAACCATCGTGCCGCCGGTAATTCCGGGCGCCAAACCCGTCATGGTCGAGCACATTAAAATCCACGGCGCGGCTCTCGAAGGCAATCTTGAAGGCGACGGCGTCGATCGCGAGGTGTTCGTCTTTCTTCCGCCCAGCTACAGTAAGGAGAAACATCGCCGCTACCCCGTCGTCTACGCGCTGCATGGCTTCTCCATTGGCGCCGAGCAGTGGACCCACGAGATTCATGTGCCGCAGACCATCGAAGGCGCATTCGCTCAGGGCGCACAAGAAATGATCGTCGTGCTGCCCGACTCGAAAACCGTCTACAACGGCTCGATGTACTCGAGTTCGGCGACCTCTGGGGATTTCGAGAAATTCATCTCGCACGATGTGGTTGCTTACATCGATGCGCACTACCGGACAATTCCCGAACGCACGAGCCGCGGTCTGGTCGGCCACTCGATGGGAGGCTATGGAGCCAGCCGCATCGGCATGAAACATTCGGATGTTTTTGGCGCGCTCTACATCATGAGCCCCTGCTGCCTGTCGCCAATGGGAGGCGGCGGGCCCGGTCCCGCTGACAAGATGAAAGAGATGGCGATTGCCAATGAAAAGAAGATCGCCGAGGCGAAATCGCCATCCGAAGCTGCGGCGCTTCTGCCGGGCTTCGGCTCAGCACAGCTTGCTACGGCTGCCGCATGGGCCCCCAACCCGAAGAACCCGCCGCTTTATCTCGACCTGCCAACGAAGGACGGGATTCCGGTGCCCGAGGTGGAGGCAAAATTCGCGGCCAATGCACCCCTCGCCTTCGTGGATCAGTACATCGGAAATCTCAAGCAGTATCGCGCGATCTCAATGGACGTAGGCGACCAGGACGGCTTGCGTGTCGATGCCGGCAAGCTACACGGCATCTTTGACAGCTATGGAATAGCAAACAGCTTTGAGATCTATCCGGGGACGCACACCAGCGCCGTGGCGGATCGTTTCCAAAATCATGTGATGCCGTTCTTCAGCAAGAATCTTTGTTTCAAGGCTGGATGCCGGTAAATATCTCGGGGCAGCGGCAGTCGGAGACCTCGCTGACGGGTGAAATTACGAGCGTCGTTCGCGTCTCCTTGCCACGAATACTGGGCGTGCTTGGGATACGCGCACAGTGGCGCATCCCCGGCACAAAAAACATCCGGCTCCACTCGGCTGCTTTGTCAGCGATGCCGTTCATCGCAGCAATTGTTGAGAACTTGGTTCCAAGGGCTGGAATCCAGCATCTTCCCCCTATACCCAAGCTGGGCAATGAATTGCCATTTTCACGCGAATAAGCGATACTAAACGTGGTCTGAGAGGAAATATCCTCTGCGCCCGATGTATTCCCAACCGACTGAGCAGATTACACTTGTTCAATCAATCTGGTCAGAATCTCAGGTGGCGAGTGAAGGCAGGCTAATGGTAGTGAATAGGGTTAAAAACTGGCGTACTATCCGTTTACTATCCAGTCTCTTGACCCTTGTTTTCTGCTTAAGTGATTGATTAAAATGGCGCTATCGTCTAGGGGTTAGGACGTGAGATTCTCAATCTTAAAACCCGGGTTCGATTCCCGGTAGCGCTACCAGAACCACTTCCAAGAAGTTCCTATCCTGTCCAAATATGACTCGCCCTTCTCGCTGGTCCTGGTTGCCCCGCTTGCTGTCAGCGGGGCTCACCTCGGTTGTTTCGCTATTGAAGAAGCCGCATGATCCTGCCAGTGTGCAATCAGGATTGTCTCCGAAAGGAAAAAGCGGCATCGTTCCAGCGCAGTTCGCGGCGAAATTGAGGAATCCGCGTTTCCTGATCGATGCGAATCAACTCAATGCCCGCGATTTCAGCAAAATCCTCTAGGTGCTCTGTCGTCAGAGCCTGGCTGAACGAAGTATGATGAGCGCCACCCGCATAAATCCATGCTGCCGCCGCAACTTTGAGACTGGGCTTGGGCAGCCACACTGCTCGGGCAACGGGCAGCTTCGGCAGATCCCGCTCAGGCTGAATCACCTCGATTTCATTTACGATCATGCGGAAGCGGTTCCCCATGTCGATCAGCGATGCAACGATTGCCGGTCCAGAAGGAGCGGTGAAGACCAGCCTCGGCGGATCCGCTTTTCCACCAATGCCGAGCGGGTGAACTTCGAGCGAAGGTTTATCTGCCGCAATTGACGGACAGACCTCGAGCATGTGCGCGCCGAGTACCTTAGGCGTTCCCGTGAAGTCGTAGGTATAGTCCTCCATGAAGGAGGTACCGCCGGGCAAACCTTGCGCCATTATCTTCATGCTCCTGAGCAATGCCGCGGTCTTCCAGTCGCCCTCAGCGCCAAAGCCAAAGCCGTCCGCCATCAGGCGCTGCACAGCGATTCCCGGAAGCTGCTCCAATCCAGGTAGATCCTCAAATGTATCGGTGAATGCGCCGAAGCCTCCCTCGGTCAGGAATGCGCGCAGGCCGAGTTCGATTTTCGCTGCGGCGCGGAACGCTTCAGGCCGGTCGTGCTGCTTGGCGACCGAGTACGTCTCTCGATACTCCGCGACCAGCCGTTCTACATCGGAATCCGGCACCTCATTCATGCGGGCAACGAGGTCGCTGACTCCATAGCCTGAAACCGAATAACCAAACTGCGCCTGGGCCGCGACCTTATCCCCTTCGGTCACTGCCACGTTGCGCATGTTATCTCCGAAGCGCGCGATCTTGAGGTTTTGCGAGTCGTGCCACGCCGCGGCGGCGCGGATCCACGTTGCAATCTCGCCGATCGTCTCGGGGTCTTGCCAGAAGCCGACGACGACCTTCCGTGCGAGTCGAAGCCGCGCGGTGATGAACCCGAACTCCCGGTCGCCATGCGCCGCCTGATTCAGATTCATGAAGTCCATGTCGATGGATGACCACGGCAACCCGCGATTGAACTGCGTGTGGAGATGAAGGAACGGCTTGGCAAGCGAACTCAGCCCCGCAATCCACATTTTGGCGGGAGAGAAGGTGTGCATCCACAGCACCAGCCCGATACACTTCTCAGTGTTGTTGGCCTCCCTGCACAGATTTCGAATCTCGTCTGGCGTGGTCACCACGGGTTTGTACACGACTTTGACCGGAATCAACTGCTCATTCCCGAGGGAATCGGCAATCTTCTGCGAATTCGCGGCTACCTGTTTTAGAGCTTCCACTCCGTACAGGTGCTGACTGCCGGTAATAAACCAGATCTCCAGTGACTCAAGTTTCTCCATTTTCATCTCCAGTTCCTTCAAACTTTGTTCAAGGTGTGGCGCCAGTTGATTCCGGTTGAGATCGTTCCAGTTCACTAAATGTACGGCCAGCCATCCGAGGTGAAGTTCAGCCGGTTGATGCCCAGCGTGGGCGTTCCATTGTTATTGCCGTCGTAGTAGTGATAGACGATGGTGGGCAGCAGTTTGCTGCCATCGCTACCTTTATCAGTGAAGACGCTGGCGCCACCGGGACCATAGATATTGCCGTGCGAGCTAATGAGAATCGTCCCGCCGCCGCTCTCCAGGCTAACGCCGCCGCGGTCATAGTACGGGCCGGTTACGCTCTGTGAGCGGCCAACGATCTCGCGGTAATTGCTGCTGGTTCCGTTGCAGCAGGTGTTGATCGGCGCGAAGTAGTAGTAGTAGCCGTTCCAGTAGTAGATGAACGGACCTTCCTCGCCGTTTGTACGGGCGCCAATCTTGTACCAGGTGGCGACGGCAGCAGAAGTGGCGACCGGGTATGCATTGCTCCCGCTGGAAACCGGAAATCCGATGGTGGCATTGGAGACAGCTGTGCTGGGCGATTGCAGCTCCAGCAGATGCGTGCCGTCGCTCCACGATCCGAAGACCAGCCACCAGTTACCGCTGGCGTCGACGAACGGCGCTGGATCGATGGCGTTCCAAGTGGTGGTGTTGACGAAGTTCCATGCACTGTTGGTTGGCGCTGTGGTGGTGGCGTTCGTCCAGGAAGAGACGACATAGCCCTTATCCGTCCACGGCCCGTAAGGAGTTGTACTGGTTGCGAGCCCGATGACCGCCTCGGCTCCTGTTGAAGGATCGTAAGGGATTGCGTAGTACTGGTAATAGGTGCTGGTGCCGCTGTCGTACAACACATCGGGCGCCCAAACATCGGTGTTCTGCTTATTGTTGTACGCGAGCGGTGTTTGCAATCCAGTCCATGAGGCGAAGTCGGGGCCGATGATGGGGCAGTAGTCTTCGCCCGCAGTGGTTAGCCAGTAAGTGCCTTGCGCCGCAGTGCAAGACGCGGAGCTTCCGGCTGGTTCGGCGGTTTTAGTTACATAAGTGAATGTTGTCCCGTCGGTGGAAAAGGCGAGCGTCTGATGCGTTCCGTAGAGCCAGTAATAATGGGTCGTCGGATCCTGCAACATATACGGGTCGTGGACGTAGATCCCCGTGCCACTGACAGCGAGCGGGGCCGTATAGGCCGCAGTGCCGCTGCTCGTGATGACCCACTCCTGGCAGGTGCATCCGGTCACGTTCAATGAACGCGCGCCCTGATCGATGGTGGCCGAAGATGTTGTGCCCGAGCCGTCGTTCTGCAGATAGTAACCGCTGTTCAGGTTCTTGATCAGGTAATTGCCGTCGGTGAGAAGGTAGAACGCCCACAGATGGTCGGCGGTGCCGTTGTCGGAATACTGCAGCGCTTGCGCCCCGGTCGATGTGGATGCGTTCAGGATGCCCAGGACCTGATGCGTGAGCATATTCTCCACGTTATATTGGCTGTTGCCCATGGGCATAAAGTGCCAATAAATGTCATTTGTAGTTGTGCTGGACGATTCCTGCACCACGTTTGTGCCGGCAGTTTGCAACTGCCCGCTGACGCCCAGGACCATGCTGCTGGCGGCATTCTTGAACGTGTACGTATCCGTGTCGCCCATCGCGGTCAGCGTTCCCATATCGGTGGTCGTTGTCGTGCAACTACCGCAGCTGGTAGTGCCGCCGCCTCCGCCGCCGCAGCCCGACAGAATGGTTGCCGACGAAAGTACAATTCCCAGCCATAATTGGCGCTGGTGCCTGGTTGCTCGAATCAATTTATTCCCTGTCAACATGCTCTTCTCATTTCCTGTCCAGGCTGTCTGGACAAAGGCCTTCGCGCGTTTTCCATTCAAGTACTAACAAAACTCCGGGAACCCGGCTTTTGCCGCGTCCACCGCCGCTATTTCGATTCCCCTGTGGCTCCGAGGGTCGCGTGAGGCCAACCATTGTCCCAAGTCAGGGTTGAAATCTGGAGCGCAGGCTTGCCGGTAATCGCGTCGTAGGCGTGGAAGACTAGAATATCGCCTTCCGGCCTTTGCAGGACCGACTCACCGCCCGGTCCTAGCCAGCGGCTGTTGGGTTCGAGAAGCTGCGTTCCGCCTCCCTCCAGCATCGGCTCGCCATCCTCATCCGCGTAAGGGCCTGTCACATGGCGCGATCGTCCGACCATGGTGCGATAGCTGCTGTGAGTGCCGCGGCAGCAAAGATCGAATGAAACAAACAGATAGAAATAGTCTCCATGGCGCACGATGAAGGGCGCTTCGATTGCCTGCCAGTCCGCCGGCAAGCCTGGCTTTGGCGGTTCCGGATGCGCTGGCATCGTTCGTGCGGCCAGCGAGTATAGATTTGCATCCGTGGACGAAGTCTTGCCCGTAATTGGATCGATCCGGCGCATCTTGATACCGCCCCAGAAGCTGCCGAAGCTGAGCCACGGCTGGCCCTTCTCATCGAATACGATATTCGGATCGATGGCGTTGAAGTTGTCTGCCACGGTCGATTTCAGAACCAGACCTTCATCCTGCCAGTGATATTTCGGGCTCTTCGGGTCGAGCGTCTCATTGGTTGCCAAAGCGATGCCGGAGGTGTTCACACCGAAGGCCGAGTAAGCGTAGTACAGATGGTATTTGCCCTGAAAGTGGGAGATGTCGGGGGCCCATAGCTCCTTGGTCGTGGAGCTAGCCTGGTGAATCCAGTCCGGAATTTTGTCAAAGACGTGGCCGCATACCTTCCATGCCAGCAGATCATTGGAGCAGCGAATGGGAAACTGGCCCTCGCTGGGGTTCGACGTGGTGGCAAAGACGTAATAGGTGCTTCCCTCTCGCGCGATGGAAGGGTCGTGAGCCACGGGATAATCGCCGCTGAGCCGCAGCGCCTGAGGCTGCTGGCAATTGAGTGGCGGCACAAGAAAAATGGCGAGTGCGGCAAGTTGCAGGAAGATAGTACGCACGAGGAATCTCTTTCTGTTGTGAAGGGGACTTACATCCCAAAGTATGTCAACCATGCATGATGCTGATACAAAGCGCGACGCCGAAACCGGCCGTCGCGCTTTGCATATTCTCCGGCCCATTGAAGCAGGGTCGGAGATCAACGGTTAGTAGGTGATGTTCAGCCGGAACTGAACGTTTCTTGGTCCGTTTTGCAGACCGCCGATCTGGCCGGTCGTGGCGTTGGTGTTGTTGAGGTTTGAAACCGGCCTGGTGAAGATATGGCGGTTGAATGCATCGAACATCTCGGCGCGGAAATCCGCCTTGATGTTGCCGTGGATAGGAATGACCTTCGAGATGCCGAAGTCCTCGGTGAGGTACGCCGGACCGCGAATGTCGGGGGAGTTGCGGGGCATGGTGCCGAAGGTGTACGGATTTCCCTCGCCCCCATTGAAAGCTGTTCCATTGGGATCGCGATTGGAGTACAGGTTGGGATCGTAGAAGGCCGCGCAGTTGAAGTAGCCTGTCGCGCAGGCCGTGGCGTTGCTGGTTGAATTAAAGAGCAAGGGGTTTTTGTATGCTGAGTTTTTCACCGGCTGCCCGGAGACACGGTTGAAGCGAACGCTGGAGTTCTTGCCGGGGATGCCCGTCGCGCCGAAGATGCTCTCGGGCTGTCCGTTGAGGTAGTGCTGTACACCGCTAACGCTCCAGTGTGAGATCACCACGCTGACCGGCTTCGACGCGGCGCCGAAGAAGGTCTTTCCCTCGCCGATGGGCAGCTCATAGATGTAGCTGACCACGAAGTTGTTGGGCACATCCTCGCTGCTGACGGCCTTCTCGGCCCTGATGTTTTCCGGATCCTGCACCGCGCCGCCGTTTTGATTCGTGCTCAAGTAAGGCTGGGCGACGTCGGCATCGGTGATCGTCTTGGAGAAGGTGTAGGAGGCCATAATGTTCAGGCCGTTGTGGAAACGCTGCTCAAGCTTGGCTTCCAGCGCTTCGTAAGTGGACTGGCCCATGTTTTGCAGATAGCTGTCCATGTTGATGTAGCCGATCTGCGGGAAGGGGCGCAATGCCTGCGAGGTAGGCTCGTCGATCGGCCATGTGCAGCCTGGCACTACGGTGCCGGAAGTTGGCGCTCCAAAGCAACTGAAGTTGGCGTAAGGCAGCGCGGATCCCGTACCACTCTTAGGTCCGGGATAATACGCCCACCAGTTGAGCCAGTCGCCCAGGTACATATCCTTGTCCGGCATATCGTTCATGTAGTGGAGCATGGCGTGCAGGCGCGTGGAGTGCATACCCAGATAGCCCACGTTCGCAAAGAGATGGGGGTTGATCTGGTGTTGCAATTCCAGGGTCCAGGTCTCGACCATGCCCGGGCGGCCGTTGCTCTTGGCGACATAATCGGCGCCGAGGCCGGAGTTGCCATCCAACTGGTTGGGACTCAGATCGAAGGAGGTGCTCAATGCGGGAAGCCCAATGGGAAGAGGATTCGCCGCATTGACAGGCAACTGACTATGAGCATCAAGCGGATCGCCATCGAGCGGGTCGGCAGTGTAGTTATTCCCTTGAAGCGTGAAACCCTGCACGGTTCCCTGACCGTAATCAGCTTCGACGAGCGGGCCGTAGTAGATGCCGGCGCTGCCGCGAATCACATCCTTGTGCTTGAGGAAATCGGGTTCCCAGGCAAAGCCGATGCGCGGCTCGAAGTCCTTCCGGTAGACGCTTCCCCAGGTTTCGTTCTTGCTTCCGTTGCGGTTCGTGCCCTTGCCGGCAAAGACCAGCGCGCCAGGAATGCCGCTGGCCGCCGCGTCAGCAAGAGTGGGATCCCAGATGGAGGTATCGCCGTGCGCTTCACGGCGCGGCGTCTCATAGCTCCAGCGGAAACCGATATTGATGGTCAGGTTCGGCCGCGCTTTCCAGTCGTCCTGCGCAAAGACCGCTCCATAGTGGGTGATCCAGCGCGGTTTATTCAGATCGACGAGGTTGTTCATATCGCCGGTCTCGCCGATGAGGAAGGCTGCGAGGGAGTTGCCATCCTGTCCCCAGTAGTTTTCGTCCGAGGCTGTCTGGTTGTCCCAAAACTGGATGCAGCCGGCGTTGCCGCTGCACGTGCCGCCGATTGAGGCGACCCAGGAGTACTGGTGATATTGCCATTCGCCGCCAACCTTGATGCTGTGGGCGCCGTGCTGCCAGTGCAGGATCTCATTCACTGCAAGCACGTTGTCGATGTCCGTGCTGTGCTCCTGCTGGCCGATACCGCCAAAGGAGTTGCCAAAGAATTGGAAGACCGGGAAGTCGTTGCTGAAGCCGTTGGCGATGCCCAGTTGACTATCCCAATCCGTTCCCATCTGAGAGGCTTTGGATCTGTAGATGTTGTTGGAGCGGTTGCCGCCGACGGTCAGCGAATTGACTATCGTCGGGGTCACGGTCCAGTCCCAACCGGCGCGGAAGAGTTTGCCAAGTTCGTCGTAGGTTCCGCAGCAGGTTTGAATCGGCGGTGCTAAGTTGGAGTTACCGCCCGAGTCGGTGTTTTCCCTGGAGCTCCAGAATCCCCAAACCTTATTTTTGATCCCGAGATTCTGATCGAGGCGGATGCTATACACCGTCTGCGTCGTCGTTCCCTCAGTGCCGGCGCCGCGATAGATGTAGTTGTAGGCGTTGCTGCCAGAGACTTCTTGATTCGCCAGCGGCATCAGATAGGTTTTCACGATGTTCTGGGCGACCGTGCTGGCGCGGCTGATGGGAATCTTGTTGGTGGGGTTGCCGGAGGTTGTGGTTCCGGCGTATGTTTGGCCAAATGCGACGTAGCGGCACGGCGTACCGTTAAACGGAACATATTCATAGTTCGGATCGAAGATTTCACCGTAATACAGAGGGAAACCCTGTCCGCAGGCGCCGGAAGTGCCTGAAATTGCCGATCCCAGGGTGGACGAGAAGTCGAAGTATTGACCGTCGGCTCCGAGTTCGGCAGGCGTTGGCAGTTGGCTGGTGACTGCGCCGCCGTAGTTGTAGCGTAATTGCTCCCAGTTCACGAAGAAGAAGGTTTTGTCCTTGCCGTTGTAAACGCCGGGGATGCGCAGGGGGCCGCCCAGGCTGATGCCATAGTCGTTCTTGGTGTCATACCCGCGTTTGAACTCCGCCTTGGCGGCCGCAGTGTTCCCTTGCTCGGCGATGTGGCCGTTATTGAACCAGCTATTGGCGTCAAACGCGGCGTTCTTGAGGAAGTCGTAAACCTGGCCGTGATATTCGTTGGTGCCGCCTTTGGTGTTGAAGTTGGAAATACCGCCGGTGGTTCTGCCCAATTCCGCGGGCAGGCCGGAGAGGCTGATGTGGAACTCATTGACCGCCTCAACCGAAGGCGAAATGATGCCGAAGCTGGCCGAGCCATTTTGCTGCCGGTTGGTGGTGATGCCGTCGATCAGGAAGTCTGTCGCTTCTTCCTGGCCGCCATTGATCTTGAGCGAATCGGTGGAACTTGCCTGGCCAAATCCGGTGACGCCGGGTGCCAGGAATACGAGGGTTTCCAGCGAACGCAGTGCGCCGCCGACCGCCAGCGGAAGATCTTCCACCTGCTCCGGTTGAACAGAAACGCTCACGTCGGAGGTCTCAGTGTCCAGAGTTTGCGCGCTGGCTGTTACGGTGACCGCCTCCATGCTCGAGCCGACCGCAAGAACGATGTCCTGCGAGCTGGTCGCGCCAACCGCTACGACAACGCCCTTGTGAATCGCGGTTTTAAAGCCGTTCGCCGCCACTGTGATGTCATAGTTTCCAGTGCGGACCGACGGAAAGACATAGTAGCCGGTGGACGAGCTGACCGTCGAGTAGGCGGTTCCCGTCTCCGTTCCGCGAATGCTCACCTGCGCCCCTTGAACCACCTTGTTGGCTGGATCGAGGACGGTGCCGGAGATGGCGCCGGTGTCCAACTGGGCCGCCGCGGATGCGGAGAACCCCAAAAACATGAACAGCAATGCCAGCCATACTCCAAAAGGCGCTGTTCCGAATCCATGCGCCCTGCAGTACGTGGTCATTCCGTGTTTCGGTGTCGAGCTTGATTTCATCTGTCTGCCTCCTAAGCAAACTTTGTTTCGGAATTTGTTGCGCTTTTCATTTCCCTTTTCTTTGGCGCTGCTTGCATTTTCCTGCACACTTTTCGAGTGGTTCAGGCCCGGTGCGGGCGCCTACAGCACCAGGTCAAAGCTCGTATTGTCTCGTTGCCCCGCAGGCATCCCAGCCTTCTCCGCATCTTCTTGCAGCTTCGCAGGAACGGCCGGCACGGATGCAACGCAAGACAATTCCAGTAACATGGTAATCGTTTACCCAAATGAGCACGGTCACCACTTCTTCTTGAAGAGCGTGCCCATTCAAACACCCGCATCAACGTCTTGCAACGCTATTAACGGTTTGCCGGGACGTTTGTTGTCATAACTCGTTATATTGCATAGTGTTAACCAGGCCAACAATGGACAAACGTGGTCCGCTTGAGGCGACGTTTGCCGTGGTGCTATAGTTGAGTCCCAAGGAAAATCTGAGTACTCTATGTCGACCGCCGATCCAGCATGTGAGCCTAACGTACTCAGTCCAAAGCAAATCGGCATAGTGCGCCATCACCTTTCGGAGCTAGCCGCGAGCCACGCCTTCGCGGGAAGCAAGCGCACCCAGGACTTCCTTCATCTGATCGTTGAGCATGCCCTGGCAGGGGATCTCGATAGCCTGCGCGAGCGGATGATTGGAGCCGAGATGTTCGGACGCCCGGTCGATTACGACACGGGAAGCGATTCGGTGGTCCGCGTCAAAGCCACGGAAGTTCGAAAGAGGCTGGCCCAGTACTACCTTGAAGCAGACAGAAAACCTGCGGTTCGCATTGAGCTTCCAAGCGGATCTTACGTGCCGAGGTTCGTCTTCGAGCCGTTGGCGACAATTGCTCTGCCGCAAAACGAGGTTGTTCCTCCGGTCTCCGCATCCGCACAGGAGCAAGAACCGTCCGCCAAGAGTCCTGAATCGCCAGAAAACGTGCCGTCCCCCTCTTCCACGCGGAAATTCAGCCGTACGCCGCGCTTGCTGGCTGGCGCTGTGCTTGGATTGACCCTGATCGCGGTGATCGCCTACGCCGGCTATAGAAAATGGTCCGCCGATTCGAATGCCCGGCAGGGGATTCACTCCATCGCGATTTTGCCGCTGGAAAATCTTTCGGGCGATCCAGGGCAAGAGTATTTCGCCGACGGGATGACGGAAGAACTGATCAACGACTTGGGCCAGGTTTCCACTCTGCGCGTCATCTCCCTGACTTCGGCAATGAGCTACAAGGGCACCAAGAAGAAGCTGCCCGACATCGCCCGCGAGTTGGCTGTGGACTGGGTTGTGGAGGGGGGCGTGCTGCGCGAGGGCAACCAGGTGCGTATCAGCGCGCAGTTGATTGATGCCCGGACCGATCGCCCCATCTGGGCACATACTTATGTCCGCGACATGACCAGCGATCTGGCTCTACAGGGAGAAGTGGCGCAAACCATTGCCGAAGAGATCCGCACCAATGTGACGCCGCAGGAGCATGCGCGTCTCACACGCGAGCGCCCCATCGATCCCGAAGCACAGGACCTGTACTTGCACGGAGTCCTTCTGCGGGAAGCGGACGATTGCAAGAGCGCCGCCGAGTATTTCAGTCGCGCAATTGCGAAGAATCCTCGCTATGCGCAGGCGCATTCCGCCCTGGCCAGTTGCTACGGCAGGATGGGCGAATCGGGCCGGATGCCCTATGAGGAGGCATTTACCCGGCAGAAGGCGGAAGCGATCAAGGCCATCGAACTGGATGACTCGCTGTCCGAAGCCCATGCCGAACTCGCCAATACCGCAATGAGCCTGGACTGGGACTGGCCGACCGCGGAGGCGGAATTCCGTCGCGCGCTACAACTCAATCCTAATTCGGCAACCAGCCACGAGAAATACGCGTTCTATCTGGTTCGAACCGGTCACCTGCAAGAGGCTCTTGCTGAGGTCGAGCGGAGTGTCGATCTCGATCCCGTCTCTGGAAGCACCTTCCACGCTGAGGGGTTCATCTATTACTTCTCCCGCCGGTACGACCAGGCCCTCGCGGTGACGCAGACGGTGCGAGGCCTCAAGATCAATCTGCCTGACTGGAACTTTCTTATCGGCGATATCTACGCTGAGAAGGGTATGTACGCCGAGTCCATCGGTGAATTTATCAAGCCGGGCGGCGGCCCATATTCTCTGGGCCATTTGGGCAATGCTTATGCCCGCGCTGGCAAAACGGACGCAGCTCTCAAGACGATCTCGCAACTGCAAGAGTATGTGCGAAAAGATGGCGTGGGAAGATACGAGATTGCGCTCGTTTATACCGGACTGGGCAACAAAACGGAAGCGTTCAAGTGGCTGGAGGAGTCATATAAAGCGCATGATGCGGGGCTTCTGTATCTCAAAATTGATCCTCCCCTTGACCCATTGCGCTCCGACCCGCGCTTCGACGACCTGGTGCGGCGTGTCGGCCTCGCGAAATAGACGGATATCGGGAAGCCGGGCAAACATCAACCCCACGGTTCGATTGTTCCCGATTGCGGGACAATTTCTCAGCAAACCGATCCGCCAAGATACCGGATTTCCGCTTCCATCGAGCGATAGCGCATTTTCCAAGAGGCGCTTCATCGACTATTCTGGGTGGGTTTGACCGGGAATTTAACCGGGAGGATTTATGTTGACGCGCCGCCGTTTTGCCGCCCTCTCTGCCGCTGCCGCCGGGGCCTCGCTGGCCTCGCCGCTCAAGGCACACGCTGCCGCTACGCGCTCCGGGATGGATTTTGGCGTGCAGATTTACATGTTCCGCGACCGGCTCGGGCCTGCCGACCTGCACGCCACGCTCAGCCTTATCCACAGTGTCGGCTACGCAACCGTCGAGACCTATCCGCTGATCTACAACCGCCCCGCCAAGGAGTTGAAGGCGCTGATTGAAAGCATCGGCCTGAAGGCGCCCAGCGGCCACTTCGACTACGACACACTGGAAGAGCACGTGGACTATGCCGCCGAGCTGGGCGTTGAATACATGATTTGTCCCATGCTTGCGCGGCCGCTGTGGGAATCTCTGGATGGATTCAAGCAGGCCGCCGCGCATCTGAACAAGGCTGCGGCCAAGGCTCGAGCGGCGGGACTGAAGTTTGGTTATCATCCGCATAATTATGAGTTTAAAAAGCTGGAAGGCGGGCGCGGCTTCGAGGTGCTGATGCGCGAACTGGACCCGTCAGTGAAGCTGGAGCTGGACGTTTACTGGGCAATTGAGGCCGGCGAAGACCCGCTTGCGTTGATGCAGAAGTACCGCGACCGGCTGGCGCTTATCCACATCAAAGACCGCAAGCCTGCGACCGGGTTTACCTATTCGCCATTCGACGAGCACGCGAACAACTATACTGAGGCCGGCTCCGGCACCATCGATTGGAAACTGATGCTGGGCGAGGCTCGGCGGCTGGGCGTCAAACAATACTTTGTGGATCAGGACGGCACAGACCTCCCGTTGGACGAGAGCCTGCGCCGCAACTGGAACTACCTCTCGCAGTTGAGCTTTTGAAATCTTGAAATACAGAGTACGAATTTGTGCGGTCGTGCGTCTGCGCCGATTCCTGGGCTTTCGCGGGTCAGCCAGGCCTCACAGTTTCACAGTTACACTTCGGAGCCTTTTATTTGGGTGAAAAGCGGATTTTTCAGGTGATTTTCCGAGGCCAAATCTCACCATGCGGGAGAATTTTGGAGCGGAAAGTTTTCAACAGGCATTGATTCCAAAAGGGTTAAAAATAATCTGCAAGGTTTCGAGGGAAATTTATGCTCCTTGCTCTAGGGGGGAGGGGGTACCCCTTTTTCTGCTTCTGAGGAAGGCAAAGGGTGCTCTCCCTTTTCTTCCATCAACAAGTGTGCGCCAACGGACGGTAATTTTCTGCATGGACTTGCCGTTCATGCGAACGGCGCGTGGCCTTCCAGGTCCGAAAATCCGGATCTCCACCCCACGGACGAAGGCCTGTCCGTGGGGACCCCGGACCTGGGGCACCCGGTAGTACTTCCGGTTGTAGCGCGTTCGGTCCGTTACCCAACCATCTTCTGTAAATGTATGATTATAATATTGTTGTGCGCGACTGCCCGCAAATTGTCCGCTCTTATGCGGCGGCGGATGGAAGAGCCTGGAGGTTCATGTAGCAAATCGGAGCAGGAATCCACGCTGAGTATTGCAAAAATATGTGATCACCACTAGGTATGTATACCTAGTGGTGACGACATATTTTTGGGTTCACGAAATTGTGAAGCCAAAATATATTAGCGATTTGCCTATCAAAAGAGATCTAATAATGTGCTTCCCTGCAATGGTATATATATCATTGAAAGGAACGTATTTTTTCTGTGAATCTATCTGGAATTTGCTAGAGCGACCGCGTTCCTACACTAAGAGCGCACCTAGAATCCATGTGAAACCCTGCTTTATCAAGCCCAGGCTCTAATCACGCGAACTGGACAGTATACGAAATAGTGATATTGTAGCGAGAGAAATAGGAATTCGCTGTGGTATATATACCACAGCGAATCTACATTTTCTACGACCTCTTCCAGAGGCAAACCATTAGTAAATTAGGCTTTGTATCTGGAATAGTGTTGTAATTTATACATTCTGTATGGTATATATACCTTACAGAAGGGCCTTATACTATGCTACGTAAATGAGACCTTCAAAGATGAGGTGATCTATGGGCAGAACTAGCCGCCTTCAAATTGCTCGTGCCGATATTCTCAAAGCTCTAGAGGCAAATCCTCGCCGGGTGTTCTGGGCCGACGATATTGCGAGAATATTGGAACAAAACAGAGCATTCTGGCGGTTAAGCAGTCGCACCGGGCTGCGACAATTTATAGCTTTTCTGATAGAAAAAGGCGATCTGCGTATAAAAGAAATCATCCCCATAAATCACGATATATCTAGTATTCATAGGTATATTTGGAAAGAGGCCAGCCCTTTTGAAGTTGCTCTTTCTCTAAAAAGAGACGCATATCTTTGCCACGGGACAGCGGTCGCCATTCATGGTCTAAACGACCAGATTCCTAAGCGGCTGCATTTAAACAAAGAGCAAAGCCTCAAATCAGGCTCAGGCGAATTGACCCAAACCGGTATCGACCGGGCCTTTGCCAATAAACAGAGAGAGACTCGTCTTATATACCGTTTCGATGAGACCGAGGTTGCCGTTGTGTGGGGAAAGAGCACAGGCAATCTGGAAGTGATCGAAATGAATTATGGCGGAGCCAATCTGCGGGTTACCAGCATCGAGCGGACTTTGATTGATATTGCTGTACGACCTGCTTACGCGGGTGGACCCTTGCAGGTTCTTGCCGCTTATCGCGGCGCAATGGAGAAGATTTCAGTAGGAGTCCTAGTAGCCACACTCCGGAAGCTTGAATATGTCTATCCGTTTCACCAAGCCATCGGCTTCTATATGGAGCGTGCTGGATATCCAGAATCGAAATACACGCGTCTGAAGGAACTAGGGCTTAAATTCGATTTTTACCTTTCGTATGGAGTGAAGGATCCTGAGTATGTGCCAAATTGGCGCATCTATATTCCTAAGGGCCTTCAATGATGCCCAATGAGGCAACTTTCTCGACAACGAAATCAAAATAGAAAGTAAGCGTCATTTTCTGGCCGCCTTGTTTTGGGGTTGTTCAGGGTTCAAGCTCGACTTGTGGTGGCTATGTGGCCACGGAGGGCTTGGATGGATGAAGGGATAGAGACAGGTGAAGGCGCTTCCGGGCACCGGCGGTACTGG
>Ga0224526_1000311_pt1 | contig 22796 bp, 19 predicted proteins | sample CBST25metaG_FD_179878 | JGI IMG/M metagenome (GOLD analysis project Ga0224526, IMG submission 179878) | Peat soil microbial communities from Stordalen Mire, Sweden - C.B.S.T-25 | ecosystem: Environmental > Terrestrial > Soil > Wetlands > Peat | place: Sweden: Norrbotten County, Stordalen Mire...
AGCAGCAGGCTGCAAAACAGTCTTGTGAATGTCTCCACCGGTCGCCCTCCTCTGGTCTCGTCCAGTCAACAAGATCATCGGACAGACGAACGGAAGAGGCATATTTCAAATATGCTTGGCTAGAGTTCCCACGGACGATGAGCGTTGGCATAGGCCAGTGTCGATCTCTTCGGCGCGGTGCGGATGCCCAGATGCTTCAGCGGCGACTCGCATCCGGCCAGCCACAGGCAGACTTCCCGTAGCGAGTTCAAATGCGCCACCTGGCAAAACAGCATGGCCACAAACTGCTCCCAGCAAGTGAACCCCTTGGCGGTGAATTCGGTTTGATGTTGCTTGACGGCCTGTGCGAATTGCCCGCGTGGGATAAGTTGTAAAAGCTGCGAGTAGACACTGCATACTGGAGTCATGGCTGATCCTCTCTTCTCTGTCTGTGGTCCTGCGCAGGAACCCACTCCAGAGTAGCGGGGATCAGCCGCCTTCGATACGTCTCAAGCCGCAAGAGTTATCAGGCTGTTTTGGACAGCAATGAGCGTGACCAATGTTCGGTTTGGAGGACGTGCCGTATTGACAATTCAATATCTGAACTACGAAATTACCAGTGCGGCTGCGGTTTCCAACCTGCAATGAAATTAACTGGGATCGGGTATCGTACAACCGCCTTACATCCCATGGTTCATTCGGCATTCAGTCCGAGATCGGATAGCTTGATACGCGTGGAATTGCAATCCGTATGAACAATGCCTTGAATTCCCAGGCTCTTGGCGATCTGAACGAACATCGGAGTATTGTCGATGAAGACAACCTGCTCCGGTCGTACCTGAGCTATATCTAAAGCAAGTCTGAATATGTCCGCGTCTGGCTTGCGAATGTGGACGAAGCAGGAGGAAATGAAGCAGTCAGCCAACCTGTCCAGCTTGAACCGTTCGATCCGATATGCATTCAACTCACGGGCTTCATTACTAACGATCGCTATTTTTAACCCCAGATTCAGTTTAAGCTGAGCGACGAGTTCGATCATTTCCGGGAAAGCCTTTGACTGAGCAAACATAAAGCGCCGAAACTGATTGCGGGTGAAGCTTCGCTTTTGGTGGAACACAACCAGGCTTAAATACTCTTCGAGCGTGATCTTGCCTTGCTCGAAGATTTCAAATGTGAGGTGATGGCGATCTTCCATTTCGGCCCACTCCAGTTTAAAGTTTCTCGCCGCCCGCTTGCGGGCCAGATGATCCCATCCATCGGTCAGAAGGACGCCACCTATATCCAGAAATGCACATGTGATCTCAGTTGCTGTCTTCATCAGCTTTCCTTTTTTCAGCTTACTCGAAGGGGAATCCATCGAGACCGTCATTTCGCAACAACCAGCGATTTATACCTTTGCCTCAAGCGCATCGGCTGCTGCTTCCGCCGGTATCTGCTCCGGCAAGTCGAGACGCGCCACACCAATGCGATTGTCGGCCATCCCGTAATAGACGTCGAAGCGGTCAGGTATACCAAGGTCGTCACGCCGGTCGATGCCCGTGGGGAAGACGACATTAGCAACCGTCCCATCGCGTTCTTGCGGCATCTCGGGCCTTAGTACCGGCTCCGTCGATCGATAGCGAACCACGCGCGGATGCTGCCGTGAGAGCAACATCACACCGGCCGAGTAACAAAGATGATGGCCATCGCCACCCGCACCAGTCACTTCGCTAACGCCGTGATAAACGATCAGCCAACCGTGCCTGGTGAGAATGGGCGGAGTGCCTGCGCCGATTTTGAGCCGCTCCCAGGGCGACACCGGAGTCGCCAACCGGTGATGAGATGTGAACCGGCCCAGACGCTCAGGTTCAGAGCCATTCAACGCGGGAGGGCAATAGGAAATCCAGATACTCTCGTGATCGAGGTCCACATCACGGGCCGCACGTTGGATTGCAATTTCCTCTGGACGAGTACCTGGAAAGAGCGGACGGTGGAGCATTCCCAGTTCGCGGTGCCCGGACGAATTAGGGATCGCGACCGGGAAGAGGCTCGCGTCCTTGTCGTCCACGCTGCTCAAATCAATGCCGTGCCAATGAGCGTAGGTTGCAAGACCGAGACGCTCCCAGTGGAACAGGTCCTCCGATATGGCCAATGCGATTCTTGGGCCTTGGGGCGAGAATGCCGTGTAGGACATGATGTAGCGTTGCAACGGCTCCACATACGTAACGCGCGCATCCTCGCACCCACCGCTGCCATCAGGCCGCCGTTCATAATCGGCTTCCGGTTCCAGTGCGATGCCAAGCCTTTCCACGCCCATCGGATCGCCGGCTTCATTGAACCGCACACGCGCTATCCCTATGCGCGAGTAGTTTCCCTTCGCGACCAACCGCGGAAAGAGATAAAGTTTGCCATCGGGGCCGCGAGCCGCAGCTGGATTCAAGACTCCTTCTACTTCCTGAGGATTGCCCGCCTCAGGTTCCATCAGCATCCCCAGGCGGTGAAGCTTGAATTCGCTCATCGAATCTCCTCGCATGCTCACTGAATCTGCCAGACTTACTTGTCGCCAAGGCAAGCAAGGATTGTCTTGATGACCAGATTAGTTTCGTCGGGCCCTTTTACAGGAATCGACACGACACCCGCCTGTTCTGCTGGGTAATCGTTCCCGCCTGGAAACAACGCATCTCCAATGTAGACCATTTCTTTCGTTGAAAGGTGAAGAGTGTCCCGCAGCTTTCCTATGCCATAGGCTTTGTCAATGCCGGGCTTGGTCACATCAATTGAGGTTGCACCGCCCATACGGATGGAAAACTCCGGGATAAGAGTCTTGAGGATCGCTGTGATCTTCTTCCGCTTGGCAAAATCGGAATCCCACTTCTCCTTTTCTGCCAGAGGCGCTTGCTGACCCAATGCGGAGAAAGTCACCTGGCTTCCCCGGTCCTCAATCACCTTGCCCCACACCTTCTTGGCACGATAGCCCGCCTCTTCCGCCGCCTTATCCAGGGAGTCGATGATCTTCTCTCTTTGTTCCGCCGTAAGATCCTGTGAATAAAGCTCCGCCCACTTCCCTTTGTATTTAAAGAATTTTGTTCCACAGGTTGGAAGCAGAGACAAATTCCCGAGGCGATCGTCTTGGGGAAGATCGGTGAGAAGCTGCTGTTCGAATTGCGTCCAAGCGCCTCCGGAGATGACTGCCACTTTGATGATGCCTAAAAGGTCGTGCAGCAGCGCCGCGGTCTCTGGAGCGAGAGACGACTTGCTAAGTGCGAGGGTACCGTCCAAATCGAACACGATGAGCTTTTTCATTGATCTCCCCATCCAGGGTTCCACGAAATCCCGTTGTATTTGCGCTGTTTAACCTGTCCCATTCACGATTTATGACGCAATCAAGGAATCGCTATCTCCAGCATAGTTACTTCGCCGCTGGGTTGAAATGCGCACTCTCCGGCCTCCGCTGGCAAGAGGAAAACATCTCCCTTGCCGAACGCATAGGGAGTGCCATCGTGCATAATCTCGCCTGATCCATCAATGCCAACCAACACGCGCGGCTCTGCTGTCGCTCCAACGATGAACTGGTCTTGCCCGAGGACTCGCCACAACAGGAAGGCATGGCAATCAAAGAGTCTCTCGCGCTTAACCGGTGTAGTAGTTTCGACGCGGGGTGCGACCAAACCACTATCGCTCGCTCCGAACTCGATGCAGGAAAAAGCCTGATCAACTTGCAGCGGTCGCGGCTCTTTGGTCTCCGGGTCGATATGGCCCCAATCGTAAAGTCGGAATGTCACGTCGCTATTCTGCTGAACCTCGAAAACCACAACATCGTTCCCCAGAGTGTGAACCGTTCCCGCAGGAATGAACACAGCATCACCCGGCTTCGGGGCTATGCCGACGAGGTGATCCGCAATCGTCCCGTCATCGAGAGACTCCCTCAGGCCGCCGGCAGTTGTGCCTGATTTCAGTCCGGCATAGATTTGGCTCCCTTTCTCAGCATCGATCACAACCCACGCTTCGGTTTTCGCCTTGACGCCCGCTGGAATTAGCTCAGAGGGGTCATCGCTGGGATGTACCTGTACAGAAAGCATCTCGTGCGCATCCAGAAACTTAAGTAGCAACGGAAAGCGGAGGAAGCGCGAATGCAGTTTTCCCATCAGCTGTTCTCGGAACTGCGCCATCACTTGGCCAAGCGTCTGCCCTTTAAGCGGTCCATTCGCGATCAGGCTTTGGTGGTCGGTGCGGTCGCTCAGCACCCAAGCTTCGCCGATAGGTCCTTCGCCCGGAAGCGGCGCGGAGAGCAAGCCAGACAAGCGCCGGCCACCCCACAACCGATATTGATAAATCGGATTGAGGCGCAAGGGATATAAAGGCATTTCACTCACTGTTCGTTACCCGCCTTTCATCATCGGAGACCTTCGTTCGATGAGGCCTCCCTGTGATTGCAACGACTGTGAACAACAGCTTCCTGGATGGGATCCAGCAGGTGGCTATGAAGATTTAATTCGCAGCACTTGCAGGCATCGCAGGTTGCCGATGACCATTTGGAATCCACGCCAGATCGCCACTCAGAACATAAATAGCAAGCGCGGCAGCCATGAAGAGTACGCCTAACCAGAAGCGCCAATCACGATGCATCCGCCTCCAATAAGGACCGGGATCTGACTCACCCCTGTCGCCGCTATTTCCTTCCAGGTTATGCTTGCTTCCTGTCATTTCGTCTCCATCGCCTGTGAGTATTCGCCGCGCCGCGCTGCCTGATTGCAGCGGGCACGATGATACAAAGCCTTCTGTGCCGCCAACACCTTGCTCTCCTGCCCCTTCCAAAGCTCCAAGGCCGGCTGCTGAATGGCGCGCGCAAACGAGAATGCCAATGCCCAGGGCAACCGCGACTTGAATCTCACGCTCATCGCATTCAAACGGGCCGAGGCCAATTCCGCCGGTTGGCCGCCCGACAGAAACGCAATCGCCGGCACGGCTGCGGGGACGGCCCGCAAGAAGCAATTAACGGTGGCGTCGGCTACCTCGTCCAATGTCGGCTGAATCGTGCAGGATATTCCGGGAAGCACCATGTTAGGCTTCAGGACCATGCTTTCCAGGACCACCCTTTGCGCGAAAAGTTCGCTGAACACCGTGCGCAGCACTTCGTCGGTGACCTCGCGACACTGCTCCAACGTATGCTCGCCATCCATGATAATCTCAGGTTCGACAACAGGAACGAGGCCTGCCTCCTGGCACAGCGCCGCATAACGAGCCAGAGCATGGGCATTGGCTTCAATGCAACCCCAACTCGGAAGCCCATCGCCGATCGCAATCACCGCGCGCCATTTGGCGAAGCGCGCGCCCATTTGAAAATATTCGTCAAGGCGATCACGCAATCCGTCCAGGCCTTCGGTGACTTTTTCACTGGGATGCGCGGCTAAGTCCCTGGCGCCTGTGTCCACTTTAATGCCGGGAGTGATACCCGCCTCGGTGAGGATCTTGACAAACGGAGTGCCATCTTCCGTCTTCTGACGGATCGTCTCGTCGTAGAGGATTGCGCCGCCTATTGACTCACCCAACCCCGGGGTGGTCACAATCAATTCGCGATAAGCTCTTCGAGCTTCGACAGTCTGCGGAATTCCTAGTTTCTCGAATCGCTTGTTACAGGTCCCGTTGCTCTCATCCATCGCAAGCAGGCCCTTGTGATCGGCGAAAAGCAAGTTTGCGGTGTCTCTCAACATTTGCGAATTCATTAGGCCTTCTCACTTCCTGTTCTGGATATCTGAGTCTGTCCGCTTACGAGTAATTCAGCTTGGAAGGCTATTGATCCGGGGAAGCAAGAATCCGCTTAAGCGCGTTGATTGCTTTCTGCGCCTCTGCAAGCTGAGCCTCAGCTTGAACCCGCGTCGCCTTCGAGAGCGGCGCCCCCGCTCCGGTTTGTTGCCCCGGCAATGGCACGGATTGCCCCGGCGCTATCCCAAACAACGAGGCGAGTGCTTCGTCGAGGGATGCCGTCGCGCAGTGTGATCTTTCCGCTGGACTTGGACTGCCGGATTCCAAACAGCGCACAAAAGCTGAGGATCGTAAGCGCCGCCACCGTCAAAACAGTAAAGCTTCCCTGTAGCAGTTCATAGAATGGAAGACGGAAGACATAGAAGCCGAGGTCAATACCAAAAAGTGGGTCGGCAATTCCGAATGGACCGCCATAGCGAAAGCGGAGAAAAGTATCCCATTGGCCTGAAACGCTTAGTGCGAACATCAGCGAGAGAACCACAATGGCAAAATCGATAGTAAATACCAGTTGCCTGGGCCTGATGTCTATATTGATCGTCCGACTTGCATCAGCCTGGTGCTTGAATGCCTTGTTGAAGAAACTTTCTCCATCATCCAGGTCAATGTTCCTCGCCGCAAAGCGAAGATTAAGCCATAGATAAAGTACTGATACGATCAATGTGACGGCGAAGATTCCCCACTTGACCGAAAGAATTGTCCAGAATATGCCAACGTAGTCGAACTGCCGCATCCAGAGCCATTTTTGGACAAAGCCCAGGACAACAGAAAGTACGATGCCAATTCCGATCAGCGCAAACAGTCCCCACCTCACCAGAAACCCGATGGATGGCGGAAGAACCCTGCGCACGCGAACGGATAGCTCAGTTTTCAGTGGCGTGATCTTCTCAACCGCAGTTGCATTCATGACCTGTTCCTTTGCCAATCCGGAATTGGCCGATTCGGACGCGGCCAGCGAATGCTGGACTACACAAATACTTTCTATGAAAAGGCGGCAGTAAATCCGGTCAATTGTGAACAGAGTCCAATCTCGTCCATTGTCTAAAATCAGAGGTAATGGGACAGAGTCCAGATGAAGTCCGCGCGCAACAAACCGTTCAGCAACGGGCGGCCGCAAGCAACCTGCGAATACGCCCGCGATTCAACGAGGCTCGACGCGAGATGAAACGAGGCCGATCGGAGATGCGCATCCTGCTGGCACTTGTGTTGCTTCTGGCTGTTCTCTTCGGCGGACGTGCGAACGCGTATACTCTCCTTACGCACGAAGAACTCATCGATCTCAGCTGGCAGAATTCCATTGTCCCGCTCCTGCTCAGTCGCTATCCTAACCTGACGCCGGCGCAACTCGAAGAGGCGCGGGCTTATGCTTACGGCGGCTGCGTGATCCAGGACATGGGTTACTATCCGTTTGGCGACAGATCTTTCTCAAACCTGACCCACTACGTGCGCTCGGGCGACTTTGTGGTGAATCTCTTTCGCAATGCGCACAACGCCGATGAGCTAGCCTTCGCCGTGGGCGCGCTGTCTCATTATGTGGGCGACTCCATCGGCCACTCCGAAGCTACAAATCTCTCCGTCCCTGTGGAGTTCCCCAGGCTGCGCGCAAAATACGGTCGCGAGGTGAGTTACGCCGAGGGCGAGCACCAGCATGTGCAAACCGAGTTCGCCTTTGACATTGACCAGATCGCGCATCACCGCATGGCGCCGGTCCGCTTTCTTCGCCACATCGGGCTCAAGGTGCCAATGAAGCAGCTTGCGCTTGCTTACTACCAGACCTATGGACTGAGCGACGAGTTCTTACCCAGGCAGCGGCGCTTCAATGTTCGTGAATACCGATTCGTGGTGCATACCTTCATCCCGCGCGTGGCGTACGCCATCACGCTCTTGCATCGCCGCCACGAGCCGTCAGAGCCGGAGACGCCGGATGCGGCGGAGATCGACAGAGAAGTTGCCGTGGTGGCCGCGGAAAACGACTGGCAGAAGTATGGCCGCCATGCGGGAATCGGAACCTACATGCTGGCTGGCTTTCTGTTTATCCTGCCCAAGATCGGCCCATTGAAGCTGATCGACGTGAAAGGCCCAACCCCGGCAACAGAGACCGCATACCTGCACAGCGTGGTGGTGTCCACGGTGATTATGCATCGGATGTTCGCGCGGTTTACGCCTCCCGCGACTGCGCCCACGTCCACTTCCCGGGCAGGCGATCCTGTTTCCACAAATCAATCTCCGCAGGCGATTTCGGCAGTCATGACCGCCGGCCCGAACACGCTTCTGCTATCGCGCGACCCGCGTCATCCGCTGCCCAATCGCGACCTCGACACAGGTCGAGTGGTCGAACCCGGCGGCTATTCGCTCACCGACTCAACCTACGCCAATCTCCTCCACCGCCTCACGCGGCGGCCCACGCAGACCATCCCGCCCGGCATCAAGCAGGACATCCAGGCTTACTACGCTGACCCGAACGCGCCCATCACAACAAAGCAGAACCCGGCGCAGTGGGCGCAGGTGCAGGCCGATCTCGCAATCCTCGCAGTCATGCCCACCAGCACGGAGCCGCTGCCGTATTCCACGTATGGCGACGATGCACCCGCCAGCGCGGAGACGGCACTGCGGGTGCCTCAGGTCTCGGAGCCCCGCTGACAGGTCTTCGTCCGTGGTGTGAAGGATCCGATTCTTGGACCTGGGATTGATCGAACCTCAATACAATTGATCCGGCCCGGAGTCAATGCTACGCGGCGGCATAGCACACATCCTTGTGCTCGAAGTAGCTTTCGACCCTTTCGGATTGTTTCTGGATGCTGCGCAGGGCGCCGATGGCAGTACCGCGTCAGAGTCAGTTTTGTTCTGGCTGGTGCGGTCATGGTGACGCGTTGCTTCAGGTCGGCGTTAAGCAATTCATCTGGATTCAGTTCCGACGTGTAGTTGCGCGGATATTCGCTTCTCCGGTTTTTTTGTAGTACCGTGCAGAAAGGGGTGTTTTGGTGCAGCGCCGACGACAGCGGAATATGGGGGAGTATGCAGCGGTGAGATCCGAAGGGAGACCCGTCACCGAAAGCTCTCGAATGTAGCTCAACAGGGTTCCGCTTGCATGCAGACGATGGGTGATGTTATGGAGCTATAGACTCTGGCCGATATCGCGCAGTTTCTCGGCCGTTCGATTCATTTCATTCCCCTTCCAACACTTTCCATGAAACACGGCTGTTTGTGCCCTCATGCGCTCAACTGGCGGCGGTGATCCAGGCTTTCGCTGCGGCCCCCTCCAAAGGCTGAAACAACTTCACCGGGCATGGCATTAGAAAGCTGAAGATACGCATCATTTGCACAATCCAGTCAACGTCGGTGACCACCGCTACTCGCTCCTAGCGCGAGGGATGTTCCCCTTTAATCTTCAGATCCTTCCAGATAGCGCCTTGGTCGTAGCCAGTGAAATCCGCCGAAGTCTTATATAATCCGGATATTGTCGTGCCGCTTGAGCGCTTTGAGTATTGCCGGAACAAGAATCCCCTCGTAATCCTCTTTTTATGACCTGTCCCTCGCAAGAAAGCGCTATAACATTGTCGGGAAAATTACTTAGAAGCCCGATCATCGAAGATCTTCCGTTGCATGGTTAGTAAGTTCCAATTCCGGGCCGATGCCGACACGATCGGCTCTAGCCACCGCGGCCTGCGGAAACTCGATCCTCACAGACAGCACTGCCGACCGTTCCACATTCTCATCAGAATGCTGACTCCCAAATGCATGCAGTCAACGCGCTGCCTCGTGCAATTCAAGCGCTTTCACTTTGTCGACCCTACGCTGATGACGAATCGCGCCGCTGAAACTAGCCTTCAAAAACATCTGAATCAATTCCCATGCCAGTGCCGGTCCGATAACCTGTCCGCCCAGTGAGAAGACATTCATGTCGTCGTCTTCAACGCCCTGATGAGCGGAGAACACGTCATGGATGAGCCCTGCACGCACACCGGCAACTTTGTTGGCGCAGATGGATGCCCCCACTCCACTGCCGCAAAGCGCTATCCCGCGATCCACTTTGCCGGCGGCAACGGCTCTGGCCAGTGGGATCACGTAATCCGGGTAATCATCTCCGGGGTTCGATTGATCCGCACCGAAGTCGACGACCTCATAGGCAGCATCGCGCAGCAAACTCGCGATCTGCTCTTTCAGGGTGAACCCTCCGTGGTCTGAAGCGATTCCTACGCGCATGACGCCTTCTCCTTGAGCTGGTCGAGTACATGATGAGCTTGTCCGCAGACGTTCTCCACGGTGAAGCCGTAGTGCTCCATCACGATCTGTCCGGGAGCCGATGAACCGAAGGTGTCAATCCCAATAACAGGAATCCTGGGACCGACAAAGGACTGCCATCCTAGCGGAGAACCGGCCTCGATGACCAGAAGCGGCACATCCGCGGGCAGAATCCTTTCCCGGTAATTGTCCGATTGGGATGCGAACAGGTTTGTGCTCGGCATACTCACCACTCTCGCCTGCACGCCCTCTGTCAGCAGCTGATCACGGCCTTCGAGTGCAAGATGCACTTCGGATCCTGTAGCGATAAGGATGATGTCCGGACGCTGCGTTGCCCGGGAATCCGCAAGGATATAACCGCCTAGCGGAACTCCATCGGGAATCGCTGGATAGGATTTCAGGTCTAGCACGGGAAGGCCTTGTCGGGTGAGCACCAATGCAACGGGCCCTTGCTTTCTGCCGATCGCAACTCGCCATGCAGCTACGGTCTCGTTGGCATCCGCAGGGCGAAGGACAACCATGCCCGGAATCGATCGCAATCCTATGAGTTGTTCCACAGGTTGGTGAGTCGGACCATCTTCGCCCATGCCAATGCTATCGTGAGTGAAGATATAGATCACCGGCAGCGCATTCATGGCCGCGAGGCGCATGGGAGGACGCATGTAGTCGCAGAAGACGAAGAAGGTGCCGCCATATGGAATAAGGCCGCGGTGCAAGGCCATTCCATTCAAGATGGCGCCCATCGCATTCTCGCGAATGCCGAAGTGCATATTGCGTCCAGCCCAGTTCTCCGGCTCGAAGTTTCCCGCCCCGTCCATATTCGTATGGGTGCTTGGACCAAGGTCTGCCGAGCCTCCCATCATCTCCGGCAGACGAGAGCCAAGAATCTCAAGTACTTTTCCTGAAGCGACGCGGGTGGCCATCGGTCCATCGGTTGGCGCATAGGTTGGCAGTTCAGCGCCCCAATCATTCGGTAGCCGGCTGTCGATGACTCTCTGAAACTCAGCGGCAAGATCCGGGAATTCATGCTCGAAAGCTTTAAATCGCGACTCCCATTCCACTTGCGCAACGCTTCCGCGAGCGACTGCTCTCTGGAAATTCTTTAGCGCCTCCTCAGGGATATGGAAGGAAGGCGAAACAGGCCAGCCCATTGCCTCCTTGGTAAGGCGCACCTCTTCCACGCCAAGTGCTTCACCGTGGGCCGCAGCAGTGTCCTGTTTATGGGGGCTTCCAAAGCCAATGTGTGTACGCACTGCAATCAACGATGGACACCCGCTCTCCGCACGTGCATTCTCCAGTGCAAGGGCTACTGCTTCCACGTCATTGCTCTGTTCCACTCGCTGCACGTGCCAGCCGAAAGCGGCGAAACGAGCCATACGATCTTCTGTGAACGTCAGTTCCGTGCTCCCCTCGATCGTAATGTGGTTATCTGCGTAAAGAACGATGAGCTTTCCAAGATGTTGGTGGCCTGCAATCGATCCAGACTCCGATGAGATGCCTTCCTCAAGATCGCCATCGCTGACAAGGACGTAGGTGAAGTGGTCCACGATCTGGTGGCCTGGCCGATTGAAGCGCGCCCCAAGCGCCGCCTCGGCAATGGCCATGCCCACGCCGTTCGCAAGGCCTTGTCCCAAAGGCCCCGTGGTAGCCTCGACGCCCGGAGTTTTGCCATACTCCGGATGCCCCGGCGTACGACTGCCCCACTGGCGAAACCTCTTCAGTTCTTCAATAGGCAGGTCGAATCCGGTTACGTGGAGAAGTGCGTAGAGCAACGCGCACCCGTGCCCTGCCGACAAGATAAAACGGTCGCGGTCTGGCCAGTCGGGATCCCGCGGGTTGAACTTGAGCGATCTGTCCCAAAGCGCATACGCCATGGCCGCCGATCCCATCGGCAGCCCAGGATGGCCCGAGTTGGCCTTCTGCACCATGTCCACCGCCAGAAAACGGAGCGTGTTGATGCACAATTCATCCAATGCAAGAGGAACAGTTATTGTTGCGAATGTTGCAGAAGATGCCATGGCGCGTTTTTACCTTTCACGGTTGGAATGAAATGTATATAGGACATGAACTCTCGACTCACACCTGAGTCAGGTTCAAGCCAGCTACATCTTGAGTCCTGTACCGCTGCATTCCGGGTGCTTGCACTGGCACGGTGTCTCTGGACTCTTCTTTGCGTCTGCACATGCAGTGCTGCAATGCTTCTTGCCGATGGCGGGCTGACAGTTGCAGCCAGGATGTTCGCATTTTTGCGTGGTTGTCATAAACACTCCTTTTAACCGAACATGCCCTCGACCTTTTGAGGGCTCTGTTGTTTAGAACATGATCCGCATTCTTATCCCGAGCAACGTGGTGGTATAGGCTCTGCTTACATGCATGCGTTACTTGAAAGCGCCAGGTCCGGTCCGAGGTCAGCACTCTTCGACAATCGAAACAATGAAGAGGTTTCCATTCTCGTGATGGTCGCGCCGATACTCGCCTCAGAGTGATCGCTTCGCCTTACGGCCGTACACGTTAATCACCGCTATCGTTTTACGAAACCTTCGCTGGTATTAGGACCGGTATGGGTGCATCTGTTTACAAAAGCCGGCTAACGTCTCGATGCCCTTGCAGCAGAAAATCTTCACGAGCGTTTGCGTCATGCGTGCCCTCAATGTCTATGCTTTCTTCCCACGTTACGGGCAGTTGATGGCACGCCCGGCCCCTTTTGAGTAAAGCGCTTCCGACGCACAGTGCGATTTTGCAGCTTGAGGCATGAAGTCGAATGTATCCAATTGAACAGATGGTCTGCGGTCCCCGATGGGAGGTCAAGACGCATATCTGAACCGCTTTGATCGCCATGCCGATCTTGAAGTACCTGCAGATATAGTCCGGCTTTGGATGGTCGCTCTCCAATCTTGCGGCCCCCGTGCGCCAGTAACTGTTCATCTTCAGGGACTTGTGGGCATGGCTCAACAATCCGCTGGAGGGACCGCCCGCCGCAAGGCAACTGACCGAGCAGTTACCCATGCCGCTGCTGTGGTAGCCATGAGTTGGACAGCAGAAGAAATGCAAGTATCCACTTGAGCCCGCAGCACAGCACGTACACGATCCGCCCGTCCACGCCGGGCCTCAGCGCGTCAGCGAGATGCGAAAGATTGCCGGCCCGCTGCCGTCCACCGTCACACGAACCTCATAGCCGCCCGCATCGAGCTTCAAGTTGTTGCCGTAGTGTGTGCTCTTGAGACCCTTTCCGGTCATGTGCATGCGCACGACCGGGAGCTTTGTCCACGCGCCCATCCGCGCAGCAACCTGACGGTAGCGAATGGCCACCTGAGCATCTTCCACCGGTTCGCCGTTCTTTGTCACGAAGACGACCATGTGGTGGTTGGGATTGGCGGAGGTGTTCAGCGAAACGGGCTCGGCGCCGCTGTCCCGGACCATCATGGCCATGGGCCCACTGAAGGACTCGGCCGGGAGCACTTTCAGCGTGACGGTCGAGGCGCCCACCTTCGCCGTCTGGCTGATGGTCTGGGCTGGCGCGACGGCCGCAAGCAGAGCCGCCAACGCCAAAAGAAACATTCCTCCGAACATACGACTGCCGCAAATTTTGACTTCTCTACGATTCATGGAAACCTCCTGGTTCATCGTAACGCCTTCACTCCTCGTTCTCCATCGGGCGCCCCGGGAAGCCAGTCTGCGTCCGCAGCCGCAGAATTTCCGCACGGTGGATTTTGCGCGGCAATCCGTTGCCCCGGCGGGCTCGGATTACTGCGCCTTTCCCTCCGCGGCGGCCTTGACCGCGGCCGCCACTTCGGCCGGGTTCCAGTCGTCTCCTCCCCAGGACTGAACGACCGTGTTCTCCGGCCCAATCAGAACGGTTTCCATGGTGTGGAGGATGTCGCCCTGCGTGGGCAGATAAGCCACACCGAAGGCCGTCGCCAGCCGCTTGAGACGAGGGGCGGAGGGAACGGCAAACTCCCAGTGCGAGAAAGTCGCGGAGTATCCGTGGATGTATTTCAGCCCGTAGCGGCGTAGCACCGGCGGCGTATCGTGCCGGGGATCGAGGCTGATGCTGATCAGACGGCTCGCTGCGTAAGCCCGGGGGTCTTTCGACAGCAGCGCGTTCACCTTGGCAAAGCGTGCCGTGATGACGGGACAATCGTCGGTGCATTCTGTGTCGATAAACGTGATCAGAATTGCTTTGCCGCGATCATCCTGAAGATGAATCGTCCTGCCGTCCTGATTCACCATGGGGATGTCCGGCACAGGCTCGCCCACCAGCAGCCGATGGGGTGGAACCATGGAAGGAAGCAGATTTTTTCCGGGCTCGGCGGTCACGGCAATGTTCGTCAGCGTGAAATTGTCGTTCTCCACTGGCGCCATCACATCGGCGCGAATCTCATCGCCGGGTTCGAGCCGCGCCAGAACGGCGGAATCGGCCACGCGATAGGTCTCGTTGGTGGCGGGCAGAAAACCGGGGATCGCTCCCTGACGAACCATCACCTGCCCGATGACGGCGCTCTTGCCTAAAACCAGGCCGTGGAGATGGTACCTGCGCACGCTCGAGCTTTCCGCTGGCGTAGCCCGCGAGCTGCTTTGCCTGCATCCAGCGGCGGCGATCAGCAGCACGACGAGCAGTGCCGCAAAGCAACGGGCAGAATGGGCAAGCAGCATCGGATCGTGATTCCCCCTCTTCATTCAGCAAGGGGAAATCGTCCAGGAGCGATTGTCAACTTTACGGGAGCAGTCCGGCTTTCTTCAGGCTCTTCATGTGGCGCACGTCGGCTGCCTGCACCCAGAAGATCACGTCTTCGGCGATGTTGGTGGCGTGGTCTCCCACGCGCTCCAGGGCGTGAGCAATCATCAGCGCGTTTAGCGCCTGCGGGGCCAGATGGCTCTGCTCTTCCATGACGCGGGTCAGCGCCTTATAGGCCGCGCGGTTCATGTCGTCCACGGCGTCGTCCATGGTGAGCACGGAGCGCGCCAGCTCGGCATCCGCATCGATAAACGATTGCAGGCTCTTGCGCACCATCTCGGCGGCCATCGACGCCATGCGCGGAATGTCGACCGGCAGTTCGGCGGCGGCCATCTGGTCCATGCCGCGCACGCGCTCGCTGATGGCATCGGCCGCATCGCCCACCAGTTCCAGATCCGTGTTGATCTTGATGACGCTCAGGATGAAGCGCAAATCGCCGGCCATGGGCTGCTCCATCGCCAGCAGGTCCAGCGCCGCCTGGTCGATCTCCCGCTCCAGCCGGTTGATGGCGATCTCCGAACGGCTCACCAGATCGCAGATCGACAGATCGTGCACCCGATACGCCTCGGTGGCGCGCTGGATGCCCTGTTCTGCGAGGCCGGCCATCACCAGCAGCCGCTCCTTCAAGTCGTCAAGGCTTTGGTGGAAGCGTATGCGCGTCATCCGAACCTGCCTGTAATATAGTCTTCCGTGCGCTTGTCGCTGGGGTTGGTGAAGATCTTGTCGGTCGAGTCGAATTCAACCATGCGGCCATTCAGAAAAAAGCCCGTCTTTTCGGCCACGCGGGCGGCCTGCTGCATATTGTGCGTCACAATCACAATCGTATATTGCGACTTCAACTGAAAGATCAGATCTTCGATCTTGGAGGTGGAAACCGGGTCCAGGGCCGAGGCCGGCTCGTCCATCAGCAGCACTTCCGGATCGACTGCCAGCGCGCGCGCAATGCACAGCCGCTGCTGCTGGCCGCCGGAGAGGCTGGCTCCGGACTTTTTCTTCAGATCGTCCTTCACCTCGTCCCACAGCGCCGAGTTCTGCAGCGAGCGCTCCACGACGCTATCCAGCACGCGCCGGTTGCTGTAGCCGTTCAGCTTCAGCCCCGCGGCCACGTTATCGTAGATGGACATGGTGGGAAAGGGATTGGGCCGCTGGAAGACCATGCCCACGCGGCGGCGGATCTCGACCGGCTTGGCGTCTTCATAAATGTCCAGATCGCCGATGCGCACGGTCCCTGTGACGCGCGCGATGGGGTTGGTCTCGTGCATGCGATTGATGCAGCGCACGAAGGTGCTTTTGCCGCAACCCGAGGGGCCGATCAGCGCCGTCACCTGGTTGGCCGGGATCTTCAGATTGATGTCCTGCAGCGTGTGATTGGCTCCATACCACGCGTTCAGGTCGATTACCTCAATGCCGACGCCCACTTAGCTTGCCCCTTTCAAAACGCCGCGGCTGGTCACATAGCGCACCAGCGAAACCGCCAGCACAATCAGCACAATCAGCACCAGCGCCCCGGCCCACGCCAGGCGGTGCCAATCGTCGTAGGGAGAGATCGCGTAAACGTAAATCTGGAGCGGAAGAGCGCCGATCGGCTGGTTGAGGTTTGCGCTCCAGAACTGGTTTCCGAGAGCGGTAAACAGCAGCGGCGCCGTCTCGCCCGCGACACGCGCAAAAGCCAGCATACACCCGGTAATAATCCCTGGCGAGGCCGTCTTCACGGTAATGGACAGCACCGAGCGCCAGTTGGGCACGCCCAGCGCCAGCGCCGCCTCGCGCACCGCGTGGGGCACCATCAGCAGCATCTCCTCGGTGGTGCGGCAGACCGTGGGAATCATCATGATGCCCAGCGCCACGCCGCCCGACAGGGCCGAAAAATGGCCTTGCGGCACCACCACCAACGAGTAGATGGCGATGCCCATCACGATCGAAGGCACGCCGTTGAGCACATCGGCGGTAAAGCGCACCGCGTTGGCCAGCTTGGTGCCGCGGCCAAACTCCGCCAGAAAGATGCCGCCGCCAATCCCCACGGGAACGCCGATCGCGCTGGCCAGCCCAAGCAGAATCGCGGAGCCGAAGATGGCGTTGGACATGCCTCCGCCGATCTCGCCCGGAGGCTTGGGAATCTGGGTGAAGAAGGCCAGGTTCAGCGAACTGGCCCCCTTGAAAACGAGGTACGCGAAGATGGCCACCAGCGGCGCCACGACGATTACGGTGGCCAGCACCGCCAGATAAGTGGCCGCGTAATCGGTCAGCGTCCTGAATCTTGCCCGCAGTTGATGTTCTTCCGCCTTCACACGCTTCTCCCCCCGATTTTTCGCCTCAGTTGACCCGCGCCGGGGCTCCGCGCGTCACGGCCCAGACCAGTAATTGCGCCAGCGCATTCACGATGATGGTCACAATAAAAAGCGCCAGCCCGATCTCGATCAGCGCGCTCAAGTGCACGTTGTCGACCGCCTCAGTGAACTGATTGGCGATCACGGAAGCCATCGAGCTGCCGTTGGACAGCAGAGAGCGGTGAATCTCCGCAGTATTGCCGATCACCATGGTCACCGCCATGGTTTCGCCCAGCGCGCGGCCCAGGCCCAGGATGATGGCGCCCACGATGCCGATGCGCGCATTGCGCAGAACGCCCATGCAGATCGTCTCCCAGCGCGTGGCGCCCAACGCCAGCACTGCCTCGCGCTGCGAATACGGCACCGCGGTCATCACCTCGCGGGTCAGCGAGGAGATGATGGGCAGAATCATGATGGCCAGAATCACACCCGACGCCAGAAACCCCAGCCCGGTTGGATTGTCGTCGCTGAAAAAACCCGTCCAGCCCAGCGATTGAATCAGCAGCGGATTCACGTGTTCCCGAAGCAGCGGAACCAGCACGAAAACCGCCCACAATCCATAGATAACGCTGGGGATCGCCGCCAGTAGCTCAGTGATAAAAGCCAGCGGCGCTCGCAGCCGGTGCGGGCACATCTCGGTCAGAAACACCGCCAAGCCGAGGGCCAGCGGAACCGCCAGAAGCAGCCCCAGGAACGACGACACAAGAGTGCCATAGACGAACGGCAGGGCGCTGAAATGCTCGTTGACCGGGTCCCAGTACATGGGCTGATGGGAGAATGGGTCAGTGAAGGACTTGTAAAAAAAGCTGAGACCGAATTTGCTCCAGGCAAGATGCGAGCGCGACACGAGCTCGAAGGCAATCAAGGCCACAATGCCGAAGATGGTCAAGGCGCACAGCACCATCAACCAATAAAAACCGCTGTCGGCCGTCGCCGAGTTGCCGCGCGACATGAGAAATGCGCGCACAGGTGATACTTCGCTTGAAGCCGCCTCAGCCGAACGACGTTCGTCTGAAGAACCGGGCTCGGGTAAAAGCTGAGGCTGAGAAACTCGAATCTCGCGCACTTGGGCTACCACCTCCACAGGCTACCGAAGCAAGATGAACAGGAGGTTAAAACGCCGTAAAATCAAGCGCATACAACCGGAGAAAATCCATGCGCGCCGCCTTGAACCCGTCCCTGGAAAGAGCCAGGTTCCTTTCCCCAACGGAGGAACCAATCGCGGCAGAACCGGAAAGACACCACTCAAATCCGGAAAATTCAGCGCTTCCCCTTCTTTCACGCTGGCGAAATCGATCCATTGGAGCTCCGCCTGCGCTTGCAAACCGAGAAACAGGCTGTGGATGCGGCAGGGGTCAAGCCGGGAGCGAGGCGCGCATTCCGTCGATTGCAGTGGTGAGGTCCAGGGCTAGAACCTGTTGGGCCTCTTCCGTCAGCTTGGCGCCCTGACTGGTGAGGTAGAAGACGTCTATGGCGGTTTCGCCCTCGGTGTCGATGAGCGCCACTTTGATGTTGCACTGGTGGGTGCTGAGAGTGAGCGCGATCTGCCGCAGCAGGCCGGGCAGATCCTGCGCTACGACTTGCAGGATCGTCGAATGCGTCGAGGACTCGGAGTCGAACTCGAGGCGCGTGGCCACCTCGACCTTGAGGTTGGCGGAGCTGTTCATGTGACTGCGCGCTTCCAGCAGCGTCTCGACGGGAACTTCCAGCGAGACCACGTCGTGGAGGTATTCGAGGAAGCGGTCCTTCTCGCTGGGGTTGAGTTCGAGGGTGCGGAAAGCGTCGGTGAAGTGGAAGCTGTCAACGATTACGCCGGCGTCGTTCGAGAAAGCTCCGGCCTTGACGATGTTCATGCCCCAGGCGGCCAGGGCGCCGGCCACGTCGGCAAACAGGCGGCTGCGGTCGCGGGCGATCACGGTGAGATCGAAGAGTTGGCGGTGGGGGCGCAGGTCGAGTTGGACGGGATCTTCGTCGAGCCGGACGGCCAACTGAAAGTGGTCGCGAATCTGTTCGGGCAAGCGGGTTTGCAGGTAGCGCTGGGGCAAGCCTTCAAGAAATTGCTTGAGCGCGTCGTACTGGGCGGTGTGGACCATGGACCGGATGCGATTGAGCAGCGTGGGATCGATGGCGGCGCGATAGCGAACCTCGTCCACCGAGCGGTCCATGAAGTTGGCCGTGGCAATGTAAAGCTGCCAGAGGTTCTCGGCCTTCCAGGGGGTAAGCGCATCGGGGTTGACGGCCTTGATGTCGGCAAAGGTCATCAGCGTGAGCATCTTCAGCACCATCGGGCTGCCCAGCTTCTCGGCGAAGCCGCGCACATTCTCCTGATCGAAGATGTCGCGGCGCAGGGCGTTGGACATTTCCAGATGGAGGCGGATGAGGCTGAGAACCGACTCGCGCTCCTCGGCATCGAATTCCAGCCGGGCGAGAAAGGCGTCGGCCAGTTCGATGCTCTGCGCGATGTGCTCGCCGCTGCGGCGGGCTTTGCCGGTATCGTGCATCAGCAAGGCAAGAAGAAACAGGTCCAGGCGATCAATCTCGGGCAGCAGTTGGGCCAGGCGCTGTTCGTAGTCGTGCGTGGGCTGACGGAGGCCGTGGATGTTGTCAATGACCAGAAAGGTGTGCTCGTCGACGGTGTAGCGGTGATAGGAATCGCGGATCACCAGGGCGTCGATGCCGTGAAACTCGGGGATCAGCATCTCCAGGATGCCCAGGGCATGCATGGTGCGCAGGGCGTGCGCCGCGTGCGGTCCCAGCAACACCTCGCGCAGGGCGTTCCACAGGTAAGGCCCTTCGGGGATGTGAATGGCCAGGGCGGGCAGCGCGTCGGTGATGCGGTCTTCGGCGGCCTGCGAGAGCGCGTAGCCGTGCGCGGCCATCAGCGAGAAGATGCGCAGGATGGCGCTGGTATCGCTGAACTGCGCGCCGGGAACAATGTCGATGCGGCCCTGATCGAGCAGAAAGTCGGTGCCGGCAATGGGCGTGCGGCGGCGGCGAAACTGCTTGTAGAAGCTGACCGGGACCGGCAGGTGCTCCATCAAGAGCGCGGCGCGGCGATAGATGACCCGGGCATGGCGATAGTAGGTGCGCATCCAGTAGGCCGGGTCGGCGGTGCCGCGCGTCTCGAGGCCGATGCTGTTGGCCGCGGCATCGTCCTGGGATTGCCAGTCGAGAGTGTTGTCGTCGCGGCCATGACGGAAATGGAGAAAACATCGTGCGGCGGCCAGAAAGTCGAAGGCCGCCTCGGCGTCTCCGCGGGCGCTCTGGAAGACGCCGCCGCGGTGGCGGGGCCACTCCTTGGTCTCCTTCAAATGGAAAAGCAGGGCAAACCAGACGGCGAGGCTGTAGTCGCGCAGGCCGCCGGGACAGTCCTTGAGGTTGGGTTCCAGGTGAAAGATGGTGTTGCCGAACTTGGCGTGTCGGGCGCGGGCAACCTCGCCCAGCTTTTGCGTGATGGTGTTCCACTCGCTCAGCACCAGGCCGGGAAGCACCGTTTGGTGAAGCTGCTGGTAGAGCGGAAACTGGCCGGCGAGGAAACGGCGGTCCAGCGTGGCCAGGGTGAACTCGAGATTGTCCGGATCGAAGCGGCCGGCTTCCTTGAGGGTGCGGATGGCGGGACTGGCGCGCAGGCCGATGTCCCACATCCCCTGGATCACGGCGCGCACCGGTTCTTTGGCCAGCAACTCGGTCTTCGCGTCGGCAAAGACGAACAGCACATCGATATCCGAGTACGGGAAGAGATCCTTGCGCCCATAACCGCCCAACGCCGCCATGGCGGCGTTCTGCCCCGGCAGGTCAACGAAGGCGCGGCGCCACATCTCGATCAGAATGCGGTCCACCACCGCCGAGCGGCGGCGAATGGCGGCCGTACCGTCCCCGGTGCGCTCACAGGTCTGGCGGACAAGCGCCATTTCCTGCGTATACTGCTCCCGAAGATCGTCAACCGCTAAAGCGACTGGATTCATAAGTGATTGTGTGTGACTTGCCGAAGCAAGGAGAAGTTCTTAACAGCATAAGCGATCCGGGCGGAAAACGGGTACTTTTGCTTGCCCGGTCCCGGAAAGCGGAACGGAAGGGAGCCCGAATTGGGGCCGGATGAGACGATTTTCATCAATGGGTTCGCGCCCCTCCGCCTCTCATGCTTCAAAATCAAACCTGTGTTGCAAGGGCAGGATTTTTTCCTGCCGACAGGAGGACATCATCGGCGCGCGCATGCGATTGGGCGATCTGCTAGTCCGGGCGAATCTGGTCACGGTCGAGGATGTGGCCAGGGCTCTCGATCGAACAGCAACCAACGGACGCCGCCTGGGCGACAATCTGGTGGCCCTCGGGGCCATCGGCCAGGAGGCGTTGGACGGCTTTCTGAAGCGCATTCCCGCCGAGCCCCCTAACATCGCGGCCACCGGCATCGACGCAATCGATCTTCTCGGCCTGTTGATGCGCGTAATTTACACCGCCCACCTGGAAACCTGCCGGGAGTTTGTCGATGCAATCAAGCTCCCCTACCACATCGTGGCCGAACTGGTGAAGATGGGCATCGACCGGCAACTGCTGCGCACCCTGGGCCTGCACAGGTCCGACAGCCCGCTCGATATGGGCTATGCGTTCACCGAGGAGGGCAAGCGCTGGACGCTCGATGCCCTCGATCGATCGCGCTACGCAGGCCCCGCGCCGGTCACCATCGATGAGTTCACCCTGCAGGTGAACCTTCAGAAGCTGACCAACGAAGTGATCACCTTCGACCGCATTCTGAAAGCCGTCGGCGAGCTGACGTTCGACGCGAGCATCATCGAACAGTGCGGGCCGGCGTTGAACTCGGGCCGGGCCATGCTGCTCTACGGCCCTCCCGGCAATGGCAAAAGCTCGGTTGCGCATTCGCTCGGCAGCGTCTTCAGCGACGTGATCTACGTGCCCTACGCGGTGACCGTCGAAGGGCAGATCATCCGCTTTTACGACCCCAGCGTTCATGTTCCGGTGAGTCCCGCCGAGCCGATCGACGATAGCCTCTCGTTTGTCCGCGCCGAGGATTGCGATGCGCGCTGGGTGGCCTGCCGCAGGCCGTTTGTGGTCACGGGCGGCGAGCTGACGCTCGAGATGCTCGACCTGAGATTCGATGAGACAGGCCACTTCTACGAGGCGCCGCTGCATCTGAAGGCGCTGGGAGGCTGCTTCGTCATCGACGACTTCGGCCGCCAGTTGGTCAGCCCCACCCATCTGCTCAATCGCTGGATTGTGCCCCTGGAGAACCGCATCGACTACCTGAAACTGCATACCGGCAAGAGTTTCAGCATCCCCTTCGAAGAGCTGGTCATCTTTTCCACCAACCTCGAACCGGAAGACCTGATGGACCCGGCCTTCCTGCGCCGTCTTCCCTACAAGGTCGAGGTGGGAGCGCCCAGCCTGGAGGTTTACCGGACAATTCTGGAAAAGGAGTGCAAGCGGCAGGGATTGGCGCTGCCCGCCGAGGTCTTTGAATTCATCGTGCGCAAGCTGAAAGAGGAAAAAAAGCTTGAATTCGCCGCCTATCAGCCGAGGTTCATCATCGATCAGGTGGTGGCCACCTGCCGGTTCATGGGCCAGCCCCCGCATTTCGAGCCGCGCTTCATCGACTATGCGCTCAATAATCTGAGCGTGCGGCGCAACGCGCGCTGAACCACGGCGCTCCGCCAGCGTGGAGCTAGGAGTGTGTCGGGCATAGATTCGTGACGGAGCCTACAGCGTGGGCAGCAGGTTCTGTTTTAAGTTCGAGCCATGGGCCAGAACTTCATTCCTGA
>Ga0224526_1000322_pt1 | contig 22374 bp, 9 predicted proteins | sample CBST25metaG_FD_179878 | JGI IMG/M metagenome (GOLD analysis project Ga0224526, IMG submission 179878) | Peat soil microbial communities from Stordalen Mire, Sweden - C.B.S.T-25 | ecosystem: Environmental > Terrestrial > Soil > Wetlands > Peat | place: Sweden: Norrbotten County, Stordalen Mire...
CTCCGAGGGGTAGGGGGGGTGGGGGGTATAGTGCCTTTCTGGTAATCATTTGATCTCGATATTGTTGTCGTTTTAGTTATCATGGCGATGCTTCTGCCTTTCACTCCAGATCTATTGTGCGACAGGAAAGGGAAATGATCTGCATGGACAGTGAACAGGGAACAGGGAATCGCTGGTTGGGATTGGGGGCGAGGCTGGAGTTTTGTGGGAAGGAAAGAATGCCGGTTGGTTGTCTGGATTCCCAAGGACTGAAAATCCGGAGCTGGGGCACCTGTGATCCATTCAATTGAAGCCTGAAGAGAAACAATCGTGGACCTGGAGGTCCACGCGACAGCCGGTCAGGAGACCGGCGCTACTTTATCGCGCAGGAGACCGGCGCTACTTTATCGCGCAGGAGACCGGCGCTACTTTATCGCGCAGGAGACCGGCGCTACTTTATCGGGCAGGAGACCGGCGCTACTTTATCGCGCAGGAGACCGGCGCTACTTTATCGCGCAGGAGACCGGCGCTACTTTATCGCGCAGGAGACCGGCGCTACTTTATCGCGCAGGAGACCGGCGCTACTTTATCGCGCAGGAGACCGGCGCTACAGTGTTGTGCGTGGCGGGTGAGCGAAGGCTGTGGATTCAGGACGAAGGCTGATCATGAGAAGCTTTGGCGGCCATCTCCCACATCTTCCTGAAGACGTCGACTTCGGCAATGGTGCTGGCCTTGCGCCTGGCCTCGGCGGACTCTTCCCGATGCAGGGCGCGCAAGGCGGCCCGCATCAGGTCGGCGGCATTTTCGTATCGTCCGCTTTCAATTCCGCTGCGGACAAAATCGTGCATATCGGCAGTCAGACAGATCTTGGAATGCATCATGAAAACTCACTCCTTGGCCAAGCTGCCGGCCTGCAAGCCTTGCCGGCTGTTGCCCCTGAACCCCACGGGCGATCGGGTTCGCTGGGACGAATCATCAATCCGAGGCAATGCAAGAAAGCCGTCATTTGTTCAAATCTCTGCCGATCATCCTGTGACGAGCTGACGACAGAGGCGATCACACACCTTCACCCGGAGCGATCACAAGAAGGGATCGGTTGTTTCTTCTGTTTGATTGTGTTGCGAGCGGCGCGGGAAAGATGCCTCACGATTCCTGGATATTTCTTTTCACGGCGCGCCGTGGCGGGCACAGAGTTCGGATAAGCGTATGAAAATGGCGGGAATTGGTGGTAATCTGAACGCATAATCTATCCATAGTTTTTAGCGGATTGGGGTCGGCCATGGGCGAAATAACGCTGCTGCTGGCGAAGTGGAGAGAGGGCGAAGCCTCCGCCTTTGACGAGCTGGTTCCCCTGGTCTATCCCCAACTGCGGAATATGGCCGCGGGATATATTCATCGGGAGATGAATCCGGATGTGGTGCAAGCCACCGTTCTGGTCCACGAGCTTTACCTGCGGCTGCTGAACCAGAAGAAGGCCTCCTGGGAAGACCGCCGTCACTTCTATATCTTCTGCGCGCGCATGATGCGCATGATCCTGATCGACCATGCGCGTGAGAACCAGATCAAGATGCGGGGCGGGCACCAGAAGTGCGTGCCGCTGAACGAAGAGCTTCTCTGGGTGAAGATCGACAGCCCCGAGCTGCTGGACCTGAACCGCGCGCTGGACGAACTGGGCGAGCTCGATGCGGACAAGGTCAAGCTGGTCGAGTTGCGATATTTTTTGGGCTGCACGGCGGAGGAGACCGCGGAGGTGATGGGGCTGTCCAAAGCCACGGTCGATCGCGAGATGAAGTTCATCAAAGGATGGCTTTATCAGCGCCTTCGCCCGCGTGCACCGGCCGGCGATGGGATGAGTTGACGCAGTTTGCGTCCACGGTTCGCAATATGGGGTTCAAGACAATCGTCCAACGGAGAGCCGCATTTCCAAATGGCCCAAACCACCGAGCGTTTTCTTCTGATCGAAGCGATCGTCACCGAGGCTCTGGGCGCAAGCCAAGAGCGGCGAGCGGATTTGATGGCGGCTCGATGCGGGCAGGATTCGGCACTGGCGGATGAGGTGCGTTGCCTGGTGGAAGCCTGTGAAGCGGAAGAGCTGCTGATGGCCAGCTGCCGGGCCGAACCGCGAATCGTCCCGAGCCCGCCGGTTCGCAAGCCGGTTGGGCCATACGAGATTGACCGGCTGCTGGGGCGCGGCGGCATGGGAGCCGTCTATCTGGCGCATCGCGCCGACGGTCAATTTGAGCAGATGGTCGCCATCAAGCTGATCGACCGGCCCTTTGAGACCGATTTGTTCCGGGAGAGATTTCGCCAGGAGCGGCAGATCCTGGCGAGCCTGCAACATCCGTACATTGCCCGGCTGCTGGACGGGGGCGTGACCGCTGAAGACGAGCTGTTCCTGGTGATGGAGTACGTGGACGGCTTACCCATCCATCGCTTCTGTGAGGAGCGGCAGCTAACTCAGGCGCAACGGATCGAGTTATTTCTGCGCGTCTGCGAGGCGGTGCAGTTTGCCCATCAGAACTTCATCGTTCACCGCGATCTGAAGCCGGATAACATTCTTGTGGCCAGCGACGGCACGCCGCGGCTACTGGATTTTGGAACCGCAAAACTGCTTTCACCCTCAGAGGAAGGGCATGAGAGCCAATTGACCCGCGAAGGCTATTTGTCCTTTACGCCGCAGTATGCGAGCCCGGAGCAGGTGCTGGGCAATGCGATCACCACGGCATCGGATAGTTACTCGCTGGGCGTGCTGCTGTATCTTCTGCTGACCGGAACTGCTCCCTATGAGTTCAAGGAGATGGCCACCGGCGAGATGCTGCGCGCCATCTGCGAGGAGGCTCCGCGCAGGCCCTCGGCGGCGGCCGGTGATCAGGGGCTGGATGCCGATCTGGAAGCGATTTTGCTGAAGGCTCTGCGCAAGGAAGCGCAGCAGCGTTATCTCACAGCCGAACGGCTGAGCGACGATCTTCGCGCCTATCTGGAAGGACAGCCGGTGGCGGCGCGGCGCGGCACGGTGCGTTACCGCGCCCTGAAGTTCATCCGCCGCCACCGATGGGGCTTGGCGGCGGCGGCCCTGCTGCTGGTCACACTGCTGGCCGGTGTGGCGGGCGTGCTTTGGCAGGCAAGAATGGCCAACCAGGCGCGGCGCGTGGCTGAAGAAGAGCGGCGCAAGGCCGAGGCCCGCTCAGCCGATCTGCGCCAGTTGAGCAACAGCCTGCTGACCGAACTCGACGACGCCATCCAGCAGATTCCCGGCTCGACGAACGCGCAAAAGCTGCTGGTGACCAGCGTGCTCGAACATCTGGACCGCATGGCCGCCGACGCGCACGGCGACCGCCAGACGCAGCTCGATCTGGCCAATGCCTATATCCAACTGGGAAACCTGCAGGGAAACTCCTACTCGCAGAATCTGGGAGATAGCACGGCCGCGCTGGCCAGCATCGATAAGGCGATCGCCTTGAGCGCGCCCTGGGCCGGAGCCGGCTCCATCGATCGCGAAGCGCTGCATACGTTGGGCAAGGCACAAATCTCCCGCAGCGAGATTCTCTTCGGAACCGCACCCACACAACAGGCCATCGATTCAGCTCGTGCGTCAATCGCCAGTTTCGAAAGACGACTTGCGATTCCTCCCGTCACTCCAATCGAGTTAATCGATACGGCCTCAGCCTACGGCGTTCTGGGCGATGAGTTGGGCTTGTCAAGCACCGAGAGTTTGAATGATCTGCCTGGCGCTTTGACCGCATATCGGCATGACATCGATTGGATGAATCAGGCATTGCAGATCGATCCGAAGCTGGAGCGCGCCGCACGTGGACTCGCCTTGAACCATCTGAAGATTGGTGAAGTTGAGAGCGAAACAGATCCGGCGCAGGCGCTGAAGGACGTTCAGTTGGGCATCCGATGTCTTGCCTCCCTGCCTGGCGAGGAGCAGGAACAACTAAGAAACCTTCGCCTGCGCGAGCACATGCTGCAGGAGGAGGCCGATGCTCGAATCCAATTGGGGGAATACGCGGAGGCAAGCACGCTTACTGCCGGGGTTGTTCGGATACATCAGGGGCTTGTGGCGGCTGACCCTCAGGACCAGCGCGCGTTGCTCGATCTGGAAATCTCCTTCGACCTCTGGGCACAGGGGTATGAGGCGGCGGCCGATCCGGCGCTTGGCGCCTCGGCGACCAGCCGGCGGAAGAGCCTGGCCGCGGCAGAGGCGCTGCTCAATCAGGAACTGCTGGTCCTGGAAAAGTTGCAGAAGCTGAATCGCCTGGAGGATGAGATCGAACCGGAGAGGGCGGACGTACAGGTTCGTCTGGGCACCATTCAATCCATTCTGCGTGGTGGAGCGGACTCTGAGGATCTGGTCAAACGAGGACTCGCCGCGATGAGACAATTGGGAGCGAAAGAGCAAAGCTCGGCGGCTATTCTGGATTCGGCGGCAAAGGATTATCTGATCGCCGAGCCAGCCTCTCTCAGAGATCCACAGTTGGCCCTTACCTTTGCCGAACGGGCGGTTGCATTGAGCCATCGCAAAATGCCGTCGATGCTGCTGACCCTGGGCCAGGCTTATCGCGCCACGGGCCAGAGGGAAAAAAGCCGCGCAGCAGCAAAGGAGGGCCTGGCGCTGCTGCCAGCCGTGGAAGCCGGAGGCGTAAAGCCGCGCATTCGAAGATTGCTCGAAATCCAGGCCCAGGGCGGTATCTGACCGCTGAATCGCAATACCAAACCGGCCATTCCTCCTTCATCGAACTGTCCAAGTGACGACGTCTGTTGGGAATGGCATACCACAGGAGCAGTTCCATTTTTTGCGATCTATCGAGGCCGAGCTGCCGGAGAAATCATCCAGGGTTCCACTTTTTGTAACGCAAACATTTGTATGACGGTTGCGCGGTAACATACTTTAGTAACTTGACACCCATCGACTCACACGCTTAAACATAACCATGCAGTCGAACGAATGTGTGACGGAGTGAGTTGTTGCCCTGTCAGTTCATTGGCTGATCTGCCGACGGTACTCCGCTGGTAGTGGTTCTTGTTTCCCTGCTCGCTGTCTTATCATTGCCCCGTCTCTTGAGGGCGCATGCGAATGTGATTGCGTCACATCGCTTACCTAAGACAGTGCCCGTGCCTCTTCGCACGGAGTTGAACTCCACTTTGCAAACTTGGTTTTTGTGAAGCAAGGCGCCGAGCGCAAGCTCGAAGCCTGTGCAGGGACGTTATTGTCTCGACTCATGGAATGACGATGATTCATTTCAACCCGATCGATCGGCATCAGGTTCGTTCCCTGGATTTGGATTGGCTTCGCACTAGGAGAATTCATGTCACAGCAATACAGCTCCCCCCGCAGACGGATATATGTTCGCCTGATGAGCGGGTACTTGACGGTACTCGCGGTATTTTTGCTGACCCTGGTTACGCCAGGCGCCCCGGCTCAGACTCACGTCGCCAATCCTTACTCGGGCGCAATGGTGTACGTCAACCCGGACTACACCGCTGAAGTCGCCACCGCGGAAGCCGCCGATCCTTCGCTTGCAGGAAAGATGGCAACAGTCGCCAAGCAGCCGACATTCGTCTGGTTGGACCATATCGCGGCCATTACGGCCGTCAACGGCAACGGCACGGCAACTGGCCGCATGAGCCTGCAACAGCACATCAACGCGGCTGTTGCTCAAGCCAACGGCGCAGAGATCGTCGTGCAGCTTGTTATTTACGATCTGCCGCAACGCGACTGCGCGGCACTGGCATCCAATGGCGAATTGAGCATCGCCGGCGGCGATGTACCGATCGGCGGCGGACCTGCGATGACCGGAACCGGCATTCAGGAGTATGAGAACTACTACATTACTCCCATCTATAACATCCTGAAAGCAGCGCCCTCGAATGTTCGCTTTGTGCTGGTGATTGAGGATGACTCGCTGCCAAACCTGATTACCAACTCCGGCCTCAGCTTTACCGATGCCCCCTGCGTCGCTGCCAACGGCGGCGTGAGCAACGCAGGCGTAGCCACAAGCTGGACCCAAACGGCCACCCCCACCCTTAATATTCCCTCGACCGGTGTGTATTATCAGGGCATTACATTCGCGGCCAACACCTTCCACAAATTGCCGAACGCTTACAATTATCTGGACATTGGCCATCACGGCTGGCTCGGCTGGACATCCAACACGGCCTATGCAGTCCAATTTTTCAGCAGTTTCGCACAGCAACTGTCGGCTGGATATGCGACCATCGACGGCTTCATCACCAATACGGCCAACTATGGTCCTCTCACAGAACCGTATATCGTTTGGGATGAGGTTGCAGGCGGACCGGAGACCTCAACCAGCACTTCCAGCGGTATCTTTACCGGCGACTTCTATCAGTGGAATCCGGCGATCGATGAACTCTCCTACAAAACCTACTTCTTGCAGGCTCTGACCGCGTCAGCCACGGCTGGCTACACTGACCCGCGTGGCCAGGCGCATACGCCCGGAGGAGGCTTCCCGTCGACGATCGGCTTCCTGATCGACACCTCGCGCAACGGCTGGGGCAACACCTCTGTCACGAACGGCGGCGGCACCAGCGCCTACCAAGTGCGGCCGACAGCCGCAGGCACCAGCACCAACATCGACACCTTTGTGAACGAAAGCAAGATCGATCTGCGCAACTCCTCAGGGCAGTGGTGCAACCAGGAGAATGCCGGAATCGGCGTGCTGCCGGTAGTGAACCCCACCTCCGGCGTAAGCGCTTACGTCTGGGTGAAGCCTCCGGGAGAAGCGGACGGCACTTATCCGGGCAGCACGTACTACAGCACAACTAACCCTGAAACAGGTGGCGATCCGAACTGCAACCCGGTGACCGCGAACCCGCAGGCCGGCGCCGACACCATCGCGAACTCGATTCCGAACTCGCCTACCGCCGGCACCTTCTGGCTGACTGAGTTCGAGCAGTTGGTGGAGGACGCCTATCCGGTTCTTGCATCCTCTGGAGGCGGCGGTTTCACGCTGACTCCCGCCTCGACATCTGTGACCCTAGCCCAAGGCGCCAGCACCACCGACGCCATCACGATTGCCGATACCGGCGGCTTTACCGGTACCGTCACTCTGACCGCCAGCAGCTCGAACTCCGGCGTCACGGTCACGGTCAGCGGCGATACGTTGACGCTGAAGGCCAGCAGCACGGCTACAGGCACAGCAACTATCTCCGTCACGGGAATCTCCGGCTCCACCTCCGCTACCACCTCGGTTGCAGTGACGGTGAATGCGGCGGGCTTCACGCTGACTCCGGCCTCAGCCGCTGTGACGCTCGCTCAAGGCGCCAGCACCACCGACGCCATCACGGTCACCGACAATGGAGGCTTTACCGGCACCGTCACTCTGACCGCCAGCAGCTCGAACTCCGGCGTCACGGTCACGGTCAGCGGCGACACGCTGACGCTGAAGGCCAGCAGCACGGCCAGCGGAACAGCCACTATCACCGTCAACGGAGCCTCGGGATCCACTACTGCGACTACCTCAATCACAGTCACGGTCACTCCTGTGGGCTTCACACTTGCTCCCGCTTCAGCCGCTGTGTCGCTTAATCAGGGCGCCAGCACAACCGATGCCATCACAGTCACCGATACCGGCGGCTTCACCGGCACCGTCACACTGACCGCCAGCAGCTCGAACTCCGGCGTCACGGTCACGGTCAGCGGCGACACGCTGACGCTGAAGGCCAGCAGCACGGCCAGCGGAACAGCCACTATCACCGTCAACGGAGGCTCGGGATCCACCACCGCTACAACTTCGATTGCAGTGACGGTCAATGCAGGGGGCTTCACGCTGACTCCCGCCTCAACCGCTGTGACGCTCGCTCAGGGCGCCAGCACAACCGATGCCATCACAGTCACCGATACCGGCGGCTTCACCGGCACCGTCACACTGACCGCCAGCAGCTCGAACTCCGGCGTCACGGTTACGGTCAGCGGCGACACGCTGACGCTGAAGGCCAGCAGCACGGCCAGCGGAACAGCCACTATCACCGTCAACGGAGCCTCGGGATCCACCATTGCTACTACCTCGATCACAGTGACGGTCACTCCTACGGGCGGCGCGTGTGAGGTCGACTATGCGATCTCTCCGCAGAACACCAGTCAGTTCGGAGCAACCATCAACATCAAGAACAACAGCGGCAGCGCTTTGAGTAACTGGTCGCTGACCTGGAGCTTCGCCAACGGACAGACCATTGCCAACTCCTGGAATGGAGCTGTATCGCAGAGCGGCGGCAAAGTCACAGTAAGCGAACAGTCGGGTCAAAGCTGGCAGAATATTCCCGCCAACGGAAGCTACTCCGGCTTCGGCTTCAACGGCACATGGAACGGCACAACCAACGCGATACCCACAGCATTCTCGCTCAACGGTACCGCTTGCACCGTCAATTAGCGACTGCCGTAACCGTTAGTCACAACTGAAGAACGAGGACGGAATCGTTCGATTGACCACCGATTCCGTCCTCGATCCTCTGCAATCAAGACACCCATCAGAACGATCCTGGAGGAGCATCCATGCGATTCGCATTTTCTAAATCGCGCTCGCAGGCACACTGCGGACGGCGGCTGGAGTACCTTGCATTTGCGCTGATAACTTTGTTACCGGTTCTTCTTGCGCCGTGCGCATGGGGCCAGGGAACAGGCTACTGGCATACCAGCGGCAACAAGATACTGGATTCGAATGGAAACGAAGTTCGCATCGCCGGAATCAATTGGTATGGCGCCGAGACTCCCGATTACATTGTTCACGGACTTTGGGCACAGGATTATCACACGGTTTTGAATAATATCAAAATCCTGGGTTTCAATGTGATCCGCATCCCATTTTCAAACCAGTTGGTGGAAAGCAATCCGGTTCCCACCAATTATTCAAATTACGTCAATGGTCCGGTCAATCAGGCTCTTGCTGGGCAGACCGCGCTCACGGATTTGGATACAATTATCGCGTATGCAGGATCGATCGGACTGCGGGTGATTCTCGACAATCATCGCTCTGAAGCTGGTGAGACGAATGAAGCCAGCGGCCTGTGGTACACCAGCGCGTATCCGCAGGCAAACTGGATCGCCGACTGGCAGACCATGGCCACTCGCTACAGCGCCAGCAAGTTCACCTTCAATGGCAACCCGACGGTCATCGGAATGGACCTGCGCAACGAACCGCATCTGTCCGGCACGGGCGCAACAACCGGCTCCTGCTGGACCGGGGACACGGCGACCAGCGGCTGCCCCACTACGCTCACCGCGCAAAACTGGCCGGTGGCGGCCACACTTGCGGGGAATGCGATTCTGGCCGTCAATTCCAAGCTGCTTATCTTTGTGGAAGGCAACGACTGTTATAGCGGTGTCTGCGGCTGGCAGGGCGGAAACCTGATTGGCGTGGCCAACTATCCAGTCAAGCTGAACGTGGCCAACCAACTGGTTTACTCCGCGCACGATTACGGACCGAACCTCTACCAACAACCCTGGTTCAACGGCAGCACAACATCGGCCAGCCTGGATGCGACTTGGAATAAATACTGGGGATATATCAGCGCGGACGGCATTGCGCCGGTTTGGCTGGGTGAATTTGGCACGGACAATTCCAACTCGGACATTGAAAGCAATGCGGCCGGCAGCCAGGGACAGTGGTTTGAAAGCCTGGTTGGATATCTGCAAAACAACCCGACAATCAACTGGACTTATTGGGCGCTGAACGGCGAAGACACCTATGGCTTGCTCGACGGCAGCTATGACAACACGCCGCCTAGCTCTTTGAAGGAATCCCTACTGGAGAGCATCCAGTTTCCGCTGGGCGGATCACCTTCACCAAGCTTCACTCTCACCTCCTCCGCTTCGTCTCTGACTGTTGCCCAGGGCGGCAGCGGCACAGATACGATTACGGTGGTTGATGCAGACGGATTCACCGGCGGCGTAACTCTTACGAACTCTGTCCTGCCGAGCGGAGTTACCGCCGTCTTCGGCACCAACCCGGCTACCGGGAACAGTCTTCTAACTTTGACGGCCAGTGCTACAGCGCCTCAAGGAACTACGTCGATCACCATTACTGGAGCCTCCGGCTCATTGACTCCAGCCACAACCACGGTCACACTTACCGTCGGCCCATCAAAGACAGGAAGCTTCACGCTTTCAGCATCCCCGGCGAATTTGTCGATTGCCCAAGGCGGCACCGCGAGCGAGACAATCACGGTAACAGACAGCGGCGGATTCAATGGCACGGTAGCGATCGGTAGCGTGACCGGCATTCCCAGCGGCGTAAGTGTTACGAACTCCGGCTGCACTTCCATCACCGGCAACGGAAGCTGCGTGCTGACCTTTGCGGCCAGCAGCACAGCCTCTGGAACGGATACAGTAACCGTCAACGGAAGCTCTGGCGCCCTGACCGCAACCACCAGCTTCAATATGAGCGTCACGACAAAGATCCCGCCGGGCTTCACTTTGTCGGCTTCGCCCAGCAGCCTGCCAGTCACTCAAGGCAGCAGCGCTACTGACACCATCACTGTTACAGACGTGGGCGGATTTACCGGCAGCGTTACGCTTTCGACATCCACCTTGCCCAGCGGAGTAACTGCCGCATTTGCAACCAACCCAACGACGGGTAGCAGTGCGGTTACCTTCACTGCCAGCACTTCGGCCGCGACCGGAAGCTACACGGTCACGATCACCGGAAGTTCCGGAACGCTGACTCCGGCTACTACCCCCATTACCTTGATCGTCGGCACCGGTACGACAGGCTTTGCCTGCCATATCGGCTATACGATATCGAGCCAATGGGGAGGGGGCTTTGGTGCCGCAATCACCATCAACAACACGGGCACAACGGCAATCTCCAATTGGACGCTGACCTGGAGTTTTGCCAATGGACAAACCATTACGCAACTCTGGAACGGCACGGAGACTCAGAGCGGAGCGAATGTGACCGTAACCAATCTGAGTTACAACGGAAGCATTCCAGCCGGTGGCAGTTATACCGGCATGGGATTCAACGGCAGTTGGAATAACTCATCCAACGCCGTGCCCGCTTCATTCGCAGTCAATGGAACGACCTGCAAATAATTCCACCAGGCGCGACTACGACAACCATTGCCGGTATGGAGCAGATTATGTCTCTGCTTTGTGCCGGCCACAACAGTAAGACATGGAGGAAATCTTTGTGAAAACTCCCCTATTGCACATTGCCGCATCCGTTTTTCTGCTGGCCTCCGCGGTAGCCGGCGCGCAAACCACCGACGCGATCAACTTCAACACCACCTACCAGACGATTCGCGGATACGGCACTTCTACGGCCTGGCAGCCGGTGCTGAACTCCACCCAGGCCAACAACCTTTATGGCGTTGGCACGGGCCAAGTCGGCCTCACCATCCTGCGCTCGCGCATCGATCCCAGCTCCACCACCGGCGGCTCCAACTGGTCCACCGAACTGCAAAATGCGCAACAAGTGCAAAAGATCAATTCTCAAGTAATCGTTTTCGCAACCCCCTGGACCCCACCTGCAGCCTGGAAGAGCAATGGCAGCGTCGACGACGGCACGCTGAACACCTCCGACTATGACAACTTCGCCAACTATCTGAATGCGTTTATTGCCTACGAGAAGGCCGGCGGCGTGAATCTCTACGCCATCTCCGTGCAGAACGAGCCGGACTTTCTTCCCGATTACGAGTCCTGCGGATATAGCGGCGCACAGATGGATGCCTGGATCAAGCAGGAAGGCAGCAAGATCAACACCAAACTCATGATGCCGGAGTCGGACAGCTACAATCTCGACGAGTCCGATCCCACGCTGGACGATTCCAGTGCGGTGGGCTACGTTTCGATCGTGGCTGGTCACACGTATGGAGTGTCGCCGTTCTACTACACCAATGCCAAAAACCATGGCAAGGATGTGTGGATGACAGAAACCACTTATACGCCAGCGGCGGGATCCTCCGCCCAGCCGACCATCAGCGATGCTATTGCCGCAGCCGAGCTCTATCACCAGTCGATGGCGGTGGCGCAATACAACGCCTATGTTTACTGGTGGACGCCATTGCTGTTGAACGGAAACAGCCCTAATTACTATGCCTATGCCCTGGGCCAGTACTCGAAGTTCGTCCGCCCGGGCTACGTGATGACCGGCGCCAACAACAATCCGACCAGCGGCGTCTATGTCACCTCTTACAAGGGAAACGGCAACTATGTGATTGTGGCCGTCAACTCCAATGGCGGATCGACGAGCGTTGACTTCAGCTTGTCGGGCGCGACGTTGTCCTCGGTTACGCCCTACCAGACTTCGGCATCGAACCAGATAGCGCAACTCGGCGCAGTCAGCGTATCGAACGATGCCTTCACGTACTCGCTGCCTGGACAGAGCATCACAACCTTTGTTGGAACGGGAACCACCGGTTCCGGCTTTACACTGTCGGATTCGGCATCCACACTCTCTGTAACGCAGGGCAGCACCGCGACCGATACCATCACAGTAACTCCAGAGGGCGGCTTCACCGGCAGCGTCACGTTTACGGCCAGCGGCTTGCCGAGCGGCGTTACGGCTTCCTTCAGTCCGACATCGTCCACGACCTCCAGCACGCTCACTTTGATGGCCAGCAGCACGGCTACCACCGGCGGACCGGTCACAGTGGTTGTCACCGGAACATCCGGCAGCACAACCGCCACCACCAACATTGCGTTGACGGTGGGTACCGGTACCTGCACAGCCACCGCCATTGTTCCGTATGTCTCGGTGAGCGGAGTCTGGACGGCGGAATCCGCGGCAACGGTGAGTTCCACATCGACGGTGGTTGACCTTGGCCCGCAGCCCACCAGCGGCGGATCATGGAGTTGGGTCGGCCCCGGCGGATTCACTTCCACCGCGCGCGAGATCGACAGCATTCCTCTGAGCGTGGGCGTTAACGTCTACACGGCCACTTACACCAATAGCTGCGGCAGCAAGAGCACGCAGTCCTTCACAATCACTGTCAGCGGATCGTCGTCGGGCTTTACTCTCTCTCCATCGGCTTCTTCGCTGACCGTCAAGCAGGGCGCGAGCGGCAGCGACACGATCACGGTGGCGGATACGGGCGGCTTCACCGGCAGTGTAGCGTTCACGACTTCCACTCTTCCCAGCGGCGTAACGGCGGTCTTCAGCCCGACCTCTTCTGCAACCTCCAGCGTGCTCACGTTGACGGCCAGCAGCACGGCCACCACCGGCGCTTTTACCATCACCGTTACCGGAACCTCGGGAAGCATAGTTGAGACCACCTCCTTCACGCTGAACGTCACTTCCGGCGGTGGCAGCGCATGCACCGTTGACTACACGATCAGCCCGCAAAACTCCAGCAACTTCGGAGCCAACGTCACCATCGTCAACGGCGGCAGCACAGCGCTGAGCGGCTGGTCGCTTACCTGGACATTCGCCAATGGACAAACCATCGCCAGCTCGTGGAATGGAGCTGTCTCGCAGAGCGGCGGCAATGTGACGGTCAGCGAGCAATCCGGCCAGACATGGGAGAACATCCCCGCCAATGGAAGCTACTCAGGCTTCGGCTTCAACGGCACCTGGAACGGAACCACCAACACAATACCGACGAACTTTGCGCTCAACGGAACGGCCTGCACGATTAACTAGCAAGTGAGCGCGGTCTATTGTTGCCACAACAGAAGCGTCGCGGAGCGGGTTGTATCACCTGCTCCGCAGCGCTTTAGGAGTCCATGCATGAAATCTCTCTCTCTGTTTGCTATCGCACTCTGCGGCTTGCTCACCTCAGGCAGCTTCTCGGTTGCCCAGACACCGCCATTTGCCTCAACGTATTCGTGGACATCGACCGGTCCGCTCATTAGCGCCAAGAACGGCTATATTGCCGTCAAGGATCCATCGGCTGTTCTCTACAACGGACGGTGGGTTATCTATGCCTCTACCGTCAACAGCGCCGGCAGTTACGGCATGGAATATCTGAGCGTTGCCGAAGACTGGAGCGATGCCGCTACGGCAACACCGACTTACCTGAAACTTGGTGGCACGGCACCGCAGGTCTTTTATTTTGCCCCGCAGAAGAAGTGGTATCTGATCTCCGAGTGGGGTACGAGTTACTCCACCAACAGCGATCCCACCCAGCCCTTGAACTGGAGCGCTCAGACGGATTTTAATATCCAAATGCCCTCTGGGGTGAGCGGGATTGACCCCTGGATCATCTGCGATTCCACCGATTGCTATCTGTTTCAATGCGCCGACAATGGTAACTTCTATCGCTCCTCGACCCCCATCGGCAACTTTCCCAACGGCTTCAGCGCCGCGGAAGTCGTCGCTTCGGACTCCGAGTTCGCTTTGTTCGAGGCCGACAATGTCTACACAGTCGAGGGAGGCGGATATCTGGCCAACATTGAGGCTCTTGGATCCACCGGACGCTACTTCCGAGCTTTGTGGGCCAACAGTCTCGGCGGCACCTGGTACGACCTTGGTGATACCGCCAGCTTTTCCACTCCGTTTTTAGGAATCAACAACACCACTTTCGAAAGCGGCGTCAGCGCCTGGACCACTTCGTTCAGCAGCGGCGGCATGCTGATCGACGGCAACGACCAGACCGATTCGATCAACCCCAACAACCTTGCGTTTCTTTATCAGGGCGCCAGTCAACAGGCGTATCAGAACGATCCCTACGGATCAATTCCCTGGCAACTCGGCGTGGCATACTCAAAGGCCAACACCACCGGCACACCCAGCTTTACGCTGTCTCGTTCTGCTTCCTCGCTCTCGTTGACGCAGGGCAGCAACGCGACGGACACGGTTTCGGTAACACAAGAAAACGGCTTTACCGGCAGCGTCACGTTTACTGCAAGCGGATTGCCAAGCGGCGTAACAGCATCCTTCAGCCCGACGTCCTCCACCAGCTCCAGCGTGCTCACGCTGACAGCCAGCAGCACGGCTACGACCGGCTCGTCGACGGTGACCATCACCGGAACCTCGGGCAGCACAACGGCCAGCACCACCATCGCGTTGATGGTGAACTCCAGCGGCAGCTGCACACCCACCGCGATCGTTCCCTACATCTCAGTGAACGGCGGCTCAACCTGGACGGAGGAATCCGCTGCAACGGTAACTACCACGAGCACGGCGGTAGACCTTGGACCGCAGCCTACCAGCGGCGGATCGTGGAGCTGGACCGGCCCCAGCGGGTACACCTCCACCGCGCGACAAATCAACAGCATTCCGCTGAGCGCGGGCGTCAACAACTATGTGGCCACTTATACGAATACCAGTTCGTGCAAGAGCACACAGGCGTTCGCAATCACAGTAAGTGGATCGACGGCGGGCTTCTCGCTGAGTCCATCGGCCTCTTCGCTGACCGTCAAGCAGGGCGCGAGCGGCAGCGACACGATCACGGTGGCGGATACGGGCGGATTCACCGGCAGCGTTGCCTTTACCGCAACTGGAATGCCCAGCGGCGTGACGGCAGCCTTCAGCCCAACCTCTTCTGCAACCTCCAGCGTGCTGACGCTGACGGCCAGCAGCACGGCCACTACCGGCGCGTTCACCATCACCGTAACCGGAACCTCGGGCAGTATCACGGAAACCACCTCCTTCACGCTGAACGTCAGCACCGGCGGCGGCTCTGCATGCACCGTAGATTACACAATCAGCCCGCAAAACTCCAGTAACTTCGGAGCCAGCGTCACCATTGTCAACGGCGGCAGCACGGCTCTGAGCGGATGGACATTGACCTGGAGCTTTGCCAACGGACAAACCATCGCCAGCTCGTGGAATGGAGCCGCCGCGCAGAGCGGCGCTAACGTCACGGTCAGCGAACAGGCTGGCCAAAGTTGGGAGAACATTCCAGCGAACGGAAGCTATTCAGGCTTCGGCTTCAACGGCACATGGAATGGAACCACCAACGCAGTTCCCACGGCCTTCTCGCTTAACGGAACCGCCTGCACGGTCAACTAGCCAGCAGACACACATTGAGTTGGCTCAACAAAAAACAGGCGGAACAGATTCACGGATCTGTTCCGCCGCAGATTGTTGAACGGCACTCGTCGATTGAATTCGGGGTGGGCCGGAAAGTAAACAAGGAGAAACCATGTTTCAACAGCTCAAATCCCCCTCGATGCACACATATGTGCGCAGATTGAGCGAGTGTATCGTTGCCATCACGGCAATGGTTCTTACCGTTGCCGCACCCTGTGCTCGCGCACAGTCGTGCAATGTCGTTTACACAATGTCGCAGCAAAACTCAAGCGCCTTCGGCGCAGCGATCACCATCAACAACACGGGAACCACGGCTTTGAGCAGTTGGACATTGACCTGGAGCTTCGCCAACGGGCAAACGATTTCGTCTTTCTGGAACGGCATTGAAAGCCAGAGCGGCGCGGTTGTCACGGTGAAGAGCGAGTCGTACAACGGCAGCATCCCTGCCGGCGGCAGCGTGACCGGGCTTGGCTTCAACGGCACCTGGAACGGCTCGACCAACGCGGCGCCCGCGAACTTTGCAATCAATGGAACAGTCTGCGGCGCAACGGGCGGCTTCAAGCTTGCGCCTTCCGCTTCCGCGCTGACAATTGCGCAGGGCGCCAGCGCGACCGACACCGTCACTGTGACCGACGTGAGCCCATTCACCGGCAGTGTGGCGTTTGCCGCGTCGGGAATGCCAACCGGACTGACTGCTTCATTCAGCCCAACTTCCTCCACCAGCGCCAGCGTGGCCACCTTCAATGTGGGTACAGGGGTTGCGGCTGGAAGTTATCCGATTACCATTACCGGAACCTCCGGCACGCTGGCTCCCGTGACCACCCTCATCACGATCACGGTGCCGCCCGCATCCGGCTACACGCTTACGCCCTCGCCGACGGCGCTCTCGATTATTCTGGGCGGCAGCGGTACCGACACAATTACCGTGAAAGATACAGGGACATTTACCGGCAGTGTTGCTTTAGTAGCATCGGGAATGCCAACTGGAGTTACAGCGGCCTTCGCCAGCAACCCAACCGCGACGACCAGCTTGCTGACATTTACGGTTTCCGCCTCGACGACAACGGGAACTTATCCAATCACTGTCACCGGAAGCTCAGGCTCGCTGACTCCAGTTACAACTTCAATCTTATTAACGGTAACTGGCCTGGGCGGCTTCACGCTCACTCCATCAGCGCCGTCACTGTCGATTCTTCCAGGCGCAAGCGGCACTGACACGATTACAGTGACCGACATCAGCCCATTCACCGGCAGTGTAACCTTTGCCGCCTCCGGCCAGCCAACAGGCGTCACGGCCTCGTTCATCCCGACCTCTTCGGCAAGCTCAAGCGTAGTTACATTCACGGTAGCTTCAACGGCGGTATCGGGAACCTATCCGATCACCATCACCGGCACCTCCGGCACACTGTCCGCAACCACGCCCATTACGCTTACAGTGGGCAAAGTGGGCACCGGCGCTTGCCAGGTGATCTATACGATCTCTCCGCAGAACTCGACTTCCTTCGGCGCGGCCATCACCATCGACAACACCAGCGCGACGGCTTTGAGCAGTTGGACTCTCACCTGGAGCTTCGCCAATGGGCAGACGGTTTCGTCTCTCTGGAATGGAACTGAAACCCAGAGCGGTGCGAACGTGACGGTGAAGAACCTCTCCTACAACGGCAGCATCCCCGCCGGCGGCAGCGTAACCGGCATCGGCTTCAATGGCACCTGGAGCGGCACCAACGCAGTGCCTACGAACTTCGCAATTAATGGAAATGCTTGCGGCGGCACGTCGCAAGGCAACTTTACGCTCAAGCCCTCGGCCGCGACTCTGTCGGTTGCCGCGGGAACCAGCGGAACAGACACCATCACGGTGACGGAGGTCGCCCCATTCACCGGCAGTGTCGCGCTTACCGCAACCGGCCAGCCCACTGGAGTGAGCGTGGCGTTCAGCCCGACCTCTTCCACAACCTCCAGCGTGGCCACCTTCACGGCAGCTTCAACGACGGTTGCCGGAACGTATCCGATCACCATCACGGGAACATCCGGTACGCTGAATCCAGTGACTACCACAATCAACCTTACTGTAACCGCTGGAGGCTTCTCGCTTGCTATTTTGCCTCCTACCTCAGTGCCGGATTGCGGCTCTGCCTCAGGTACGATCACGGTGACAGATACGGGTGGGTTCACAGGCAGTATCGCGCTTGCCGCGTCCGGCTTGCCTTCAGGCTTGACTGTCACGTTTGGCACCAACCCAGTCACCAGTGGAAACGACACGATCACCTTTACTGCCGCCTGCAGCGTTACTCCCGGAACGTATCAGATCACGCTGACCGGAACCTCCGGCAGTGTGACTTCGACGACCACGTTCACAATCACCGTAACCGGGACACCTAGCTTTACACTCTCGGCTTCGCCCTCGAGTCTCACTATGGCTCCGGGAGGGGCGGGAACCAGCACTGTTACAGTGACTGACCTCAACGGATTCACCGGAAGCGTCGCTTTTACCGCTACCGGTATGCCCACCGGCGTCACGGCTGGGTTCAGCCCAACCTCATCCTCAACCTCAAGCGTGCTCACGCTCACGGCAGCTTCCACCGCCGCAACTGGCACATACACAATCACCATCACCTGTACCTCCGGAACGCTGTCGGCAACTACCCCGATCACGCTGAAGGTTGGCACGGGCTACACCACCTTCCAGCAGCATTTTGTCGACCTTTACACCGACATTCACAGCTCCTCGAACGGGTATTTTGGCACGGCAACCAGCGGTGACCAAATTCCCTACCACTCAGTGGAAACCCTCATGGGCGAGGCTCCGGATTATGGCCACGAAACCTCATCGGAGACTTACAGCTACTGGATCTGGCTGGAAACGCTCAACGGCGGCCTGACTGGAAACTGGACTGGACTGCAAACTGCCTGGACGAGCATGGAAGACAACATGATCCCCAGTGCGACGCTGCAACCGACCAATGCGGGTTACAACGCCTCTTCACCCGCCACCTACGCACCCGAGCATCCATTGCCCAGCGCTTATCCATCGGTGTTGACCAGCTCGGCCGCTACGGGCAACGATCCGCTGGCGAGCCAACTCAGCGCCACCTACGGCAACGACAACATGTACTCCATGCACTGGATTATCGACACCGACAACTTTTACGGCTTTGGCCAACAGGAAGACGGTGTGACGAAGCCCTCGTGCATGAACACCTTCCAACGCGGCGCAAACGAATCCGTATGGCTAACCATTCCGCAGCCTTGCTGGGATGACTTGAAGTACGGCAGCGCAAGCAACGGCTACCTTGATCTGTTTACTGCTCCTTCGCCATACGCGGCGCAGTGGAAGTACACCGACGCACCGGACGCCGATGCCCGCACCGTGCAGGCAATGTATTGGGCGGAACAGTACGCAAACGCGCAGGGCGGAAGCAGCGTTGTCACAGGGCTGCTGCCCAAGGCCGCCAAGTTGGGCGATTACCTGCGGTATGCGATGTTCGACAAGTACTTCAAGGCCATCGGCTGCACGGGCGCAAGCGCGAGCGCAACCAGTTGCCCGGCCGGCAGCGGCTACAGTTCCGCTCACTATCTGCTCGGATGGTACTTTGCCTGGGGCGGAGCGCTTCCCAGCTCCGGCTCGTGGGCATGGCGCATCGGAGACGGAACCACGCACTTTGGCTACCAGAACCCGGTGGCCGCCTACGCCCTGTCGAAGGATACCGGCATCAGCGGCAAACTTCCCGCGCAGAGCGTGACCGACTGGAGCACCAGCCTGGAGCGTCAGCTTGAGCTCTATCGCTGGTTGCAATCGGATGAAGGCGCCATTGCCGGCGGCGCAACCAACAGTTGGGAAGGCTCCTACTCCCCGACTCCGACCGGCGACTCCACCTTCTACAACATGGCTTACGATTGGGAGCCTGTTTATCACAACCCGCCGAGCAATCAGTGGTTCGGTATGCAGGTCTGGTCCATGGAGCGCCTGGCTGAGTACTACTACATCAGCGGCGATTCCAAGGCCGCAGTCGTGCTGAACAGCTGGATCCCCTGGGTGGAGAAGGTGACCACGGTCAACACCAACGGCACCTTCACACTGCCCGGTTCGCTCTGCTGGGACAACTCCCCCGGCCAGGGCGACACGACCAATCCCTGGAACGACTCGACCTGCGGCCTGGTCGCAGCGAGCACCACGAACAAGCCTGCAACCAACTGGAACGCCACCACGCAAGACTGGACCACCGTTCCGCTGAACCCGAACCTTCACGTCAGGGTCACGGGCACTGCAACAGACATAGGCGAAGCCGGCTCACTGGCCAAGGCCCTCGCCTATTACAGCGCCGCAGTTGGCAAGTGGGTTACCGTTGGGACGCCCGATGCAACCTCCGCGGCGTTGGCCAAGAGCCTGTTGAATGGCATCTGGACCAACTACCGCGATACCATCGGAATTTCGGTGGCCGAGACGCGCGGCGACTATTGCACCACCACAACCAGCAGCAGCACGGAGGGCGGCACCACCCTCAACGGCGGCTTCGGCGCCACTGTGTATGTGCCTTCGGCCTGGGTACCGGGCACCATGCCGGCTGGCGAAGACGTCACTGTCAGCCCGCAGCCAACATTCCTCAGCCTGCGTCCCAAGTATAAGGACGATCCCAGCTACCCACTCGTTGAGTCAGGTTGCGCGGGAACGGGAGCCGGACCAACCTTCAACTATCACCGTTTCTGGGCGCAGGTGGATATCGCGTCGGCGTATATTGTCTACGCAAATCTCTTCCCCGGAAACTAAAGAGCCGCTTCAACCAAGGGCGCTGCTGTCCGATCACTTGAGCCAGTGAGTTTGCTCGCGCAGCGCGTCGGACAAACGATAGGACTCGTCGGGTGTGGGAGAGAGGGAAGCGTACTTTGCTTCCCTCTTTCCCATGCTCCTGGGAAGCATCGGTCTGGATGACCAATCGATACCCTGCGTGTTCTCGAAAGCCGTTATCAATCCGAAGAGCCCGTGTTGTCCTTGATCGGGACCGGCGGTGAAGTAGAGGATGTGGCCGCACCAGCCGCGCTTCCATTCCCATAAGACAATGCCCAAACATGCAGCTTTACTGCAAATTCAAGGTCCAGACAATCAGCGTTGAGGAGTTGTCATCCACAGCCGCGAAGGTTGCCTGGCTATAGGTCGAGGAAACCGCGAGGCCGAATGCTCCTCCGCCGGCCGGATCGACCGAGATCTCTTTGACAAACTCTCCATGCTTTGTGAATTCGACAATCTCGCTCGTCTGGTTTGGATCGGGATTGATTCCATCGTTGTTGGTGACCAGCAAATGACCGTTCGGAGCCAACGCCAATCCCAACGCGCCATGCAGATGAACACTGTCGTCATAGACAATGAATCCAGTTCCGGCATCCGTTTGGCGATCGGATGCGCGCGATACCGCAAAGACTGCGTTGTCACCCGTGGAGGCAACATAGAGCAAGTCGTGCGAGGGCTCGTAGACCAGCCCCGTGGGAGAGACAAAGAGTGTCACAGGATCGCCGCGATGAATATACCCCGAGGCAATCGTTGTAGCGTTCAGCAATTTGAGTCCGCTCTTGCTCACCTGAAAGTCCAGCCGGCTTACCGTTCCCGTAAGTGCGTTGGTTAGAAAAGCCATCGCCCGGTCGCCTTGATCGACCAGCGCCATATCCCATGGCCCTTGAATATACGGACTGGTAAAAGTCTGAATCAGCTTGCCTTGATTGTTGATCACGAGCAGCGATCCTGCACCTGCCGTTGCGGAAGAGCCGTCCACCGTGGGAGCGTTGCCTACAACGACGAACCCGTATTGAAGCGTTCCCAGTGCGGTGGAAAGTCCCAGCGGCGCGGTGCCTTGAAAGAACACGGTCGGTGCCCCGCTCGCCGGCACTCGTATGATCGTGGTTCCGGTGCCTTGCAAATTCGCGCTGTTGTTGTAATTCGAGACCAGGATGTCTCCATGCATCAAGGGGCCGGAGCCAGTCTCGAAGTTCCTGGGAACAAATGCGACACCGTAAGGATTCACATCACCATTGGCGGGAACGGTCGATACGGTTCTCACCGGACTCGGCAAAAATGCATCCTGCGCAAACCATTGCGCAGAACAGATTTCAGGGGCACTAGCCAGCAGGATGACACCGCTCAGCATCTTACGCCACTGCATCCCGCGTCTCCGCGGAAGCATCGGCGCACTTATCGCGTGGACATGGTCATCTTTGTGATTTTGCATTTCATATTCTCCTTGGTGGGCGACTCATGTATTGGCGAGGAAGCTATCCTCGCCAGAGATGAAGTGGAGTCCTCCAGCCCCAACAATATCCACTGCAAAGAGAAACATTGTCATTGATTTGTAAGCGTCCTAAGTTTCCATCTGGACTGTCCGTGGCGGGGCGGTGAACGATGAGTGCATGGTTTATGCAGACAGGAAGCGGCCAGTTCGCCGGGCGCGGGTGTATCGGTCGGTGGCGGAGAAGC
>Ga0224526_1000330_pt1 | contig 22008 bp, 20 predicted proteins | sample CBST25metaG_FD_179878 | JGI IMG/M metagenome (GOLD analysis project Ga0224526, IMG submission 179878) | Peat soil microbial communities from Stordalen Mire, Sweden - C.B.S.T-25 | ecosystem: Environmental > Terrestrial > Soil > Wetlands > Peat | place: Sweden: Norrbotten County, Stordalen Mire...
CTTATTTATCATAGACTCACGATATTCTTGAGAGACTCAAAATCCGCCGATCGCAAGGTCGTGGGGGTTCGCCCCCCCCTCCCGGCACCAATCCATTCTATTTAGAATCCGCAGCTTACGATCTGAGCAAATCTGCAAGTCATGCAGACCCGCAGGCCGGCATGGAGCTTTCCAATCCTCGGCTCCTCCACGTTGGCGCAGAGGCACGGCTTGCACTCAAAGATTGGGCCGAGGCAGAAGGCGTCAGCGTCAACGCGATTGTAGTCAGCGTCCTCAAAGAGTTCTTCAGACTTCTCAAGAAAAGCAACGCGCTCCGGGAAGAACTACGGCTATTGATTCGGGCACACCGAGGATTTATGCCGAGTTGAAGAGTGTCATTATTTCGCTGGGCCCGCTTGTTAGACAATGAAATGCATTTCACTTGGCGCCAAATCCAACGCGTATTTCGAGCGGAGTGGGCAGTGGAAACGCGGTATGGGCCGTCGTCAAACCGAGGCTCATGTCCAGACGGATTTGTGAACTCTGGCCAACTCGCAAGGAATAAATACCGTTCTTTTACATTCCGTCTGGCCAAGGCCAGCAGCAGCGCTTTCGGGGCCGATCCAGTCATCGAGTTATGGGTAGTTTTTCTTAATGCAGTTGCCGCGCATCCTGGGGTGGCTATAGCAATTGGTTGGCGATCGCTTTGCGAGATATTCTCGCCAACGGAGAGTTATCTCACAGGAGTCGAAATTGTCCCATCTCCGCTTCGCACGGTTAAACAACTGCTCCAAATAGCCATCCGATGCCAGCGGTCATTGCCATGGCCAATCCACCCCAGAACGTGACGCGCATTGCACCGATCATCACTCCTGCCCCGCCCGCGCGTGCCGCCAATCCACCCAGAAGTGCGAGCAATGCCAATGAAGAGACAGCTACAAAGGGGATCAATCCCTGTACCGGTGCGATGACTGTGACTAGCAGAGGCATCAATGCGCCGAGTGCGAAGCTTCCGGCCGATGACAACGCTGCTTGAATGGGGCGCGGACGAAGCTTCTTGGAGATGCCTAGCTCATCTCTGGCGTGGGCCCCCAACGCGTCGTGTGCCATCAGTTGCTGGGCAACCTGTTTCGCGAGAGTAGGATCGAGCCCGCGAGCGGTGTAAATCGCCGCAAGCTCCTTGTGCTCGCCTTTATTGTCTGTTTTTAGCTCCACGCGCTCAATGTCCAAATCAGCCGTTTCGGTGTCTGCCTGCGAATGGACAGAAACATACTCCCCGGCGGCCATCGACATGGACCCGGCCACCAGGCCGGCCATTCCAGCAACCAACAGATTACGGTGTGACGCATGCGCGGCCGCAACACCCAGCACGAGACTTGATGTTGACAGTATGCCGTCGTTCGCGCCCAGCACCGCTGCGCGCAGCCAGCCAATGCGATCGGTGTGATGATGTTCTTTATTGTCTGCAGGCATTGTGACTCCTTTTCCTTCGAGGAAGCGCTGGAATCCAGAAAATAATCTTGATCTGGCTCCGGCACCCGAATTCCAGCCAGCCCGGTATGACAAAAACCAACTGACGCCGATCTAGATTCATTTCATTCGCAGCAACCAAACCGTGACCAATTGCGTAAGGGCTGCGTAGTCGTGTGCAGCGACTCAGGCAGCATATCGCCCTCCTTCCTTGCCGCATCAAGAACAGCGGGGGAAACGCGAATATTGTGTTCCTTTGCCTTTGCAGGGGTTTCAGATTTGTCCGAGGGAAAAGTCTCTGCGGCGGTGCGAGTGTTCACGGAGTTCGCCACTGTGCAGGGCTTCGTCAGCGTGTGAGTCGGATCGCCGGGATTTGCATCGATGGCTAATCACTCGACCGCTGTGAACGCACCGAAGCGACGTGTCAGGCTTTCGATCTCAACAATCGGGGTCATCACCGCTGAATTTTAGACAATAGATCGGTGTGCGTGCGGTTCACAGTTACACATGGTCACCGTGGATTGAACAGGGATGTCGCAGTCTGACACCTTGAAACGATGAGTGAAGAGGAACCAGGGTTCCAGCCCTCTTCACTCATATTCTCCGTCTCTTGCTAGCATTGCCTCCGCTTCAACATCCAGCGGATCACCTGTCCAGCCACAATGCCAGCCGTAAATGCTGCCGCAACAGTTTCAACAGGGTGCCGTTGTACTCGCTTTTTTGTGTCAGCAACAAGCTCTGCCGCGGCATTGCTGCCCTGTTTTGTAACACGCCGTGCTGCTCCGCCGCCGTCCTCAAGCGCATCCGCCACGGCAGACGCCGCTCGCGAAGCCTTGCGCGCCGTCTCGTCAATCTGTACGCCCATCTGTTCCAACACTGATTGCGCCATGCTCTCTTGACCTTTCTTGTCTCTGAATTCGATGTGGATGCGCTTACTGTCCTACGGCCTTTTCAATCTTGCCGGCAACGTTTTGGACTTTTCCTGCATTCTTTTCAGCCCTGCCATCAGCCTCCAGATTCGGGTTGTTGGTCACTTCCCCGGCCTCCTGCTTGATTGCGCCTTTGACTTCGTGAAGCTTGCCGGTTGTCTTATCTTCTGTGCTTGGTTTCATCATGACTTCCTCCTCTGTTCGTTAGTTGCTTTCGGTTCGTTGAAGTCCGTGGCCGCTTGCTTGCCCGATGCAGAGCCTTGTATCGACCAGTATCGGACGATCGGGTTGGTGATAGCTGGTCGTAATTGCTCGCAGCGCACTGAACGGCAGGGTGGCCAGACCCACGCTGGGCTTGGGAAACGTCTGTCTGAAACGCACCAGCCTATCGCTGTTCTCCAGTTGGTTTAGTGGGAAACGTCACCGACAAGCGGCTTTTTTCTCAAACCGGGCCCCAAGCGGGCAGGTCTTCGTCGCTGGGGTGGAAGAAAAAGCCCACCCGGAAGGGATTTGGCGAGACTATAAGTACTGGAGAACAGATCTAGGGCATAGAAGCGCGGCTGACCCGATTGATAGGCGGATACCGGTGTCCAAAGTGATTTCTCAATCACCAGGTCATGCGAAGGCTCTTGCACCGAGGGTCTTCCGTTTGAATCGCCATGCGATTGCATCGGGCGTCTTCGACCTCAAGCACCGCTCGATCGATCAGGCTCTTGCAGCGAAGGTCCTCAATCTCGATCACCACTCCAGTGAGCAAGTTCCTGCACCGAAGGTCGTCCATCTCAATCGCAACAATCCTGCACCGAGGATCTTCCATCTCAATCACCACGTCATTGGGCGGTCTCGTACACGCAAGGGATTTTTCAGCCAACCGAGATAAGGATGAGGCGGCCTGCGGGGCGTCGGCTGCTCAATCTTGCACACTTCGTTGTGGCTTGAATTCGAAACTGGAAGCCCCTCGCTTACCCAGGTGGCTCAGCGCGGTTCGTAACCGCCAGGCAAGGTCACTGAGCCCGGACTTATCCGCTGAGATGCTTGCGGAACTTAGGAGCCGTCGATGCGACGAAGACTCTAGCCTGGCAATAGAGGAGAGTTCAAGCGGTTCGCGGACTTCCCAAGTCTGCGCCAACGGGATCGCCGATCCGGAACCGGTTCCTGCGTAGGTAGCGAAAGCCGATGCCGATCCGAGGCTGCCTCCGGTGAACCACACTCACCGCATACGGCTTGGGGCCTTTGAGGCAGTTCGTGGACTGACCGGGCCTGGAGGTCCGTCGTCGTTTCGCTCAGGCAATTGATCGTGGAGGACGACGTTGAGCAGCGATTTGTGTACTTTGATTCGGCCGTTGTATTCGATGAGGCCGAGCTTTCGAAATCGATTCATGAAGAAGCTGACGCGGGAGCGGGTGGTGCCGACCATCTCGGCGAGGGTTTCCTGGGAGATTTTGGGAATATATTGTTCGGGCTCGCCGGGCTTGCCGAATTCGGCCATCAAGAGCAGAATCCTGGCCAGGCGTTTTTCACTTGAGTTGAAGAGCTGATCGACCAGGTCGGCCTGAATGCGCATGCTGCGCTCGAGCAGGAACTTCAAGAAGATGTCTGAGAGACTATGCTCCTCATGCATCACATGGATCATTTCTTCGCGGCCGATGCGGAGAGCGGCGCAGGCGGTAACGGCAGTGGCCGTGGCCAAACGCAACCCGGTCATTGCCGCGAGCGCCTCTTCTCCCACAAAATCACCGGGGGCGAGCAGCGTGATGGTGGCTTCCTTTCCGCTGGCGGAAACTACGGTGACTTTTGCGCGGCCTTTTTGAAGATAGAAGATGGAGTCTGCGGAATCACCCTGGGAAAAGAAGGCGTCTTTCGGGGCCAACTGGACGACTCTGCGTCCCAGGCCGGCTCTGGCAAGGAAGGCGGCGGCATCGAAGCGTGGTTTCTCAAGTTCAACCATGGGGGGCCAACTTATGGTTGCGGCCATTGCCGGGTTTTCGCAGGAGGAATGCTGGACCGCAACGCCATCATTATAGCAAATCGGTTGTGGGATTGCCGGGAGATTGCGCCGGCGGGGCAATCTGTCCAAGTTTGCTCATCATTGCGGGGATGTTTCAGATAGGTTTGGATCGCATGACGCCCGGTTGAGTAGGATGGATTGCGCCGGCAATCTCACCAGAGAAGCAATGGCCAACGTAGCGGCCTTGCAATGAATGCTTTACGCTCATGGTGGGACGTAACGTGTAAAGCAAAGAACGGACCCGATGCTTCCTCCAGAAAAAACGCGTGAATTGGCCCGCATCCTGGTCGCTTCCGAAGCCGATGCAGCCACCACCTCGCTGCATTCCGAACCTGCAACCGTGCGGGTGTATGAGAAGCTGCGCCGGCAACTCGGCGCGCCCGTGGGAGCGGACGGTTTTCAGGCGCTCGCTTCCCGTGCCCTGGCGCTGGCCAAGTCGCAATCACCGCGGCTCAATGCGGTGCAGGTTACGGCGAATGGAGGCTTGCGCGGCCTGGGCGAAGTTGAATCCCAGGCGGACGCGGGCGGGGATGGCGAGGCCGGAATCATTCTGATTGCGCAACTGCTTGGGCTGTTTCTTACCTTCCTTGGCGAGGCAACCACGCTGCGCTTGATTGAAGACCTGCGCCTTCAAGGGTACGTGAGTACGGAACCGGTCACAACCACAACGGACGCGACTCGCCCGGAGGCCGATGGACCGGTCATGGCTGCGGCTTTCGAGGACCTTCTGCTGGAAATCGACCGGCTGAGGAATGTGAGCGAACATATTGAAACCCTGGCCGACAAGCATCCGGGCATGGAAGATGGACTGGTGAGCGTTGCGGGAAACATTCGCAGCATTGCCACGGTTCTTGACGTGTTCACGCTCATCCGAAGCAAGGCCGGCGGCTCGCAGGAAGAACCAACGGACCTCAAGACGAATCGCTATATGAATTGAGATCCGCCAACTGCCTTCAACGCGGCTCTGGATTTCGAACACTCCAACCGCGAGGGCGCCTGCGAAAAGAAGCAAACTTAGCCCCGATCCTGCTGCGAAGCGTATAACGGCAATTGAAATCCGCTGGTTTAAGCGATGCTTGGTTGAACATGACTCCTGTCCCAGGAATGCGAGAGTTGGCCCATCGTCTTCTGACGTATGAAGCCGGTGCGGGCCAGAGCACCGAGCCAATGGAGTCCCCGACGCTTCGCGTCTATGAGAAGCTGCGCCAGAGTCTTAGCGCATTCGCGGGAGTAGCGGCTTTTGAGGCCCTCGCTTTTCGCGCCTTGACGCAAGCCAAGTCGGAAGCCCCCGGTCTTTGGGCGGTGAAGGTGGCAGCGGGTGGAGCATTACAGGGCCTGGGACAGGGTGTGGACGAGCAAGAACCTCAAATCGACAAGGACAAGGATATGGCTGGCGAGTTTCAGCCAGGCGAGGGAGGAATCATCCTCATCGCTCGCTTGCTCGGACTGCTTGGTCTCTTCCTTGGCGAAGCCTTGACACTCAACCTGCTGCGCAATGCGTGGCCGGGTGCGGCCCTTGACGATCACAATTCAGGGAACGGGAGAAAAGCGTGAGCATAGAAGACAAAGTGAAGATCAACAAACTACCCACCGGAGTTCCGGGCCTTGACGAAATTGTGGGTGGCGGTCTCCCCGAATTTTCATTCAACATCATCGCCGGAGCGCCGGGAAGCGGAAAGACAACGCTGGCGCACCAGTTTGTGTTTGCCAATGCTACCCCGGAACGGCCCGCGCTTTACTTCACCGTGCTCGGTGAATCGGCCATCAAGATGCTGCGCTACCAGCAGCAGTACACCTTCTTCGATCCAGCCAAGCTGCCCGGCTCCATTCGCTTTATCAACCTGAGCGAGGTTGTGCTGGAGAAGGATCTGGGCGCGGTGTTGGCGGAGATTACCAAGGAAGTTGAAAAGGCCAACCCCGCCGTTGTGGTGGTCGACTCCTTCCGCACCATGGTTCGGAAGCCGGAAAGCGACATGGACCTGCAATCGTTCATTCAACGGCTGGCGCTGTTTCTGGCCAGTTGGCAGGCCACAACGTTCCTGATCGGTGAATACGCGGAGGAGGAGCTGCGCGACAATCCCATCTTCACCGTCGCCGATGGGCTGTTCTGGCTGCGGCAGACGGCGGAGCGCAATTCGATTGTGCGCAAGTTGCAGATCATCAAGCTGCGCGGCCAGGACTCCGTGCCGGGGCTGCACACATTTCGCATCACCGACGCCGGAGTGCAGGCCTTCTCGCGCACCTTTGGGTTAAAGGGACACCTGAAGAATCCGCCCAGCCATCGGCGCCTTTGCTTCGGTATTGCTGAGTTGGACAAGATGCTCGGCGGCGGCGTGCGCGAGGGCGATAGCGTACTCATAGCCGGGTCTTCGGGAACCGGGAAATCGGTTCTGGCAACCCAGTTTATTGCCGAAGGCATACGCCAGGGAGAGCCGGGAATCGTGGCCGTGTTCGAGGAGCGTCCGCAAGCCTACGCGGAACGGGCCACCAGCTTGGGGTTGGATCTGGAAACGCCGCAGAAAGACGGAAAACTCCAAATCCTCTATTTGCGTCCCCTCGATCTGTCGGTGGATGAGACCATGCACTCGATTCTCGACGCAGTGCAGAAGATCGGCGCCAAGCGCCTGGTCATCGATTCGCTGGCCGGCTTTGAAATGGCTCTGTCGCCCGGCTTCCGCGCCGACTTTCGCGAATCGCTCTACCGCATGATCTTCGCTTTGACGGGAATCGGAGTCACGATTCTCAGCACGGTTGAAGTGGATGAGTCGTTCACCGAATTTCCGTTCAGTACTTACTCCATTTCCTTCCTCACCGACGACATCATTCGCCTGCGGTACGTATCCATCGATGGCCAGCTTCGCAAGATCATGGTGGTGATCAAGATGCGTGGCGGGAATCATGCCAAGGATATTCGCGAGTACGAAATCACGGACCAGGGTGTGGTGATTCTGGGCAAACGCCTCGATAACTATCAGGGCCTTATCAGCGGAATCCCCGTGCACTCCGACCGCCCCGGCACGAGGGAAGAGCCCTCGATGGATACCGGAATCGAGCATAAAACCTAACTGTGCATCGACAAACTCGAAGCCGTGCCCAGTTACGGCCTCGCTTTGCTGCGGGCTGGGCCGGGACCTGGTCCTTTCATCAGCCGTGGGAACCTGCTCCCTAACCGCCGCATGTCGCCGAACTGATCGGGCCCCTGAATCCCAAAGCTCAATCGGGCCTCTTCTCTGTCAATCGCTCAGCCCTACCCTTTCCACGATTTGCTTGTCTTCGCGGTGGTCCAAATTGGGCAGACGGCTGTCAGATTCGATCCTAGGATCGTTAACATTGAGGACGTGTGACGCTATCCAGGTTCTATAGATAGTCAGTAACTCCGCGCATCGTTATAGGTGTGGGTTGTTCTGAACCTCGGGCAGCTCAGGGTTCGGCAAGTAAGTGATTCATATATCGCTAAGGAAAGGATTTCATCATGAAGAAGAAAAGCAGGGTTCAAATCGCGAGCCAGATCGTTGCCGAACTCAAGAGAGAGATGCAGGAGCCGCGATTGACAGAGTCGGTTCGCAAAGGTATGTCCCTCCAAGCTCGGTCAGGTACCAAAGAGCCGGCAGTCCGACTTGCGAGAGCGTGACATCGGGATAACTAGCCCGGCCGATCCCATCGTGCCGACACAGAACATATTCACGCGCATCTATTTGCAAGAAGCTGCGATCGGCACTATTCAAAACGAGTGCGACACATTGGAGGACGATTGATGCCCACGATCACGATGAAAGACGGAGCCACAATCTATTACAAGGACTGGGGCGCGGGTCAGGCCGTGGTCTTCAGTCACGGCTGGCCGCTCAGCGCGGACGCGTGGGAAGACCAGATGGTGTTTCTGGCCTCTCATGGATTTCGCACGATTGCGCATGATCGCCGCGGACATGGCCGGTCGAGCCAGCCCTGGAATGGCAACGATATGGATACTTATGCAGATGATCTCGCGGCATTGACCGAAGCGCTGGAGTTGAAGGATGCGATCCATGTCGGCCATTCAGCCGGCGGTGGAGAGGTGGTCCGCTATATCGGCCGCCACGGCACAAAGCGGGTTGCCAAAGCGGTGCTGATTGGCGCAGTGCCTCCGCTGATGCTAAAGACAGATGCCAATCCCGGCGGGTTGCCAATCGCGGTATTCGACGGAATCCGCGCAGGCGTTCTTGCAGACCGTTCACAGTTCTTCAAGGACCTCACCGTGACGTTTTATGGGGCCAATCGGCCTGGTTCGACCGTCTCGCAGGGCTTGCGCGACTCGTTTTGGCTACAGGGAATGCAATCGGGACTGAGGGGTGTTTTTGATTGCATTAAAGCCTTCTCTGAGACTGACTTTACCGAAGACCTGAAGAAGATCGACGTGCCTACGCTGATTATCCACGGAGACGACGATCAGATTGTGCCCATCGCGGACTCGGCGATGTTGACGGCCAAACTGGTTAAGCAAGCAACGCTGAAGGTCTATCCCGGCGCGTCGCACGGGCTGTGCTCGACGCACAAAAATCAGTTGAATACGGATCTGCTGGCATTCCTTGGGGAGTAGGTCGCAAGCAGACAGCGGCAAGCAGCCAAACAGTGCGGGGCGGCGATCAACAGGATCACAGACACGCTGCCCTCAAGAGACGGTGGATCTTGACCGTTTCAGAAAACATGATGTGCAATAGGATGGACCTCATGCTGGCGGTCGCGTCTTCGGCAGAGTGACGTTGAACCTGTTTCCTCGCGGCGATGGGATCGAAGAGTGCACGGCTCAAAGCTCCGCATAGGCATTTGGGCGTTGGCTCGCAGCGCTCCTCTCGGCAGTTTGGACGGAAAAACCTAATTGAGCAGGAAGCACGCCGTTGGCGTGGGCTTGCATGAAGGAGCGCATGTAGGACTGCGCTACCCGGTTCCAGACCATCTTGCGTGCGTAAAGGTAAGCGCGTTTGCGCATAGTCTGACGTTTTGCATCGTTGTCCAGAAGTTCGATTGCCGCGGTTGCAATGGCATCTGGATTCTTGAAGGGGATCAGCTCTCCGCGTCCATCATCGAGAAGTTCCGCGGCATGCCAGTATGGAGTCGAGATGATCGCCTTGCCTGCGCCCATGGCATAGGCCAGTGTCCCAGACACAGCCTGTGCCTCGTGGCAGTAAGGCGTGATGTAAATGTCGGCCGAACCCACCAGCGCAGCCATCTCCGTGGGACTGAAGAACCGGTTGTGGAAGACCACCTCTCGCTCCACTCCAAGTTCCCTGGCCAGGGCCTGCAACTGTTCCCGGTATCGATCCCCTTCTCGTGCCCGAACGTGCGGGTGAGTTGCGCCTGCGATTACGTAGACGACGTTACGGTGCCGCGACAAGATGCGGGGCAGGGATCGAATCACGCTCTCGAATCCCTTGTTGGGGGACAACAAGCCGAATGTAAGCAATACGGACTTTCCTCCAAGGGAGAGTGAATCCTTGTAAACATCCGGCTCCACAAAGTCCAAGTCGGGAATGCCATGAGGAATCCGGTCTATCTTCTCGTTTGGAACTCCAAATACATCCTGTAGAACCCGGGAGGAGTATTCGCTCATGACAATAAGACGCTCGGAGCGCGCGGCGATCTGCTGCATCACGAATCGTTGGTGAATGTCTGGCTGGCGAAGAACAGTATGCAGAGTCGTGACCACTGGCATTGTCAGGCGCCGAAGTAACTCAAGAACATGGCTGCCGGCATCGCCTCCAAAAATCCCGTACTCGTGCTGCAGACTTACCAAGTCCATCTGACTCGCGTTCAGAAATTCTGCGGCTGCTCGATAGGAAGACATGTCGCCTTCTTCAATCTGAAATCGGACTCGCGTGGGGTAGGCGTACGACGATCGAGGATCGTTGATGGCGACGACCGACGTTCCACCAGCTCCGTACTCGGCAGCCATCGCATCGCACAGATCTGTCGTAAAGGTTGCAATTCCACACTGTCGAGGAAGGTGGTTTCCTACAACCGCAACCCTGAGTGGAAGCGGCAGGCTGGGCATCAACTGCAAGCGGGCTGATGAGTCTTTCCCGAATGCCGGAGGCCAACCTTCGCGCCGCATCCTTTCGCGCCGCATCGAGGCGTTCAGCTGCGAATTCAGAGAAATGCCAGATACAGCCATTGCAGGCTCCTGACTGCCAACATGCGAGCGCAGGTGGGCTCGGAGGCAACATACCGGATGAGTGTCAGCGGGCAAGTGCCCGAATCGTCGCCAAAGCTTCGGTCGTAACAAAGGCCAGCAGGAACAAGGCGGCGGCGCTATCCGCCAACGGCCTACGGGCCGACCCGGCGGCGCGAATAGCAGCCCCTGTCACCGATCCTTCTTTTTCCATCGCGAGCGAGCGGAAGCCACGCGTGAATACGAAGCACCCAACGGAGGAAGCACAGAGATCCAACACGTGCGGCCCGAGTTTAAGAATGCTGCGTACTGAGCAGTTCATCATTGCCTGACCGTACTCCAGATAGGAAGCAAGCGATGTGCAGTGTTGCACATTGTCAGAAGCGCTGTCTGAACCGAGGAATGATTGAAACAGGTTGGACGACGGCGCCATGGAAGGGGTTCTAACTTCAGAGCGATGTGGCCGCCTGACCTTCGGCGGTTCATCGTTTCCTCAGGCGTCCCAAACCTTATTCAGAAGTTCTCGAAAAAGTTTGCGATTATGAGCAAAACTGAACAATATGTGGGGCGGATGCTGCCGTATTCTGCAACCAAAGAGGCATCCTCAATCACCGCCGCGCAGTAACCACCTTGCCCCAGCCCTCCCAATCCTCGCACAATTTCTGCCCTATCAGCTTTGTCCCTCCAAAATGCCTCGTGAGCGGGTTCGCTGGAAAGCGAACCCATTTCTCTTCCTGCCGACTCCAATGACGTGGTAGTGAACAGACAGGCGCACCATGATTCCTTCGATTCGTGAGCTGACCGCATTTTGCTCAAATCGCATATGGTCCATTTTGCTCAGACGATGACGATCCGGGTCACTACGTTGGATAGCCGAGGGACTTCGTTGAAGGCCCCAGAAGAGCGAGGAGAGCTTATGACAGGAATTAAGCTTGTTCTACTAGCGGCTGTTGCTGGATGTTTTGTGATGGCAACCGCTCCCAAAGCGGCAGCTCAGGTTGCCGTAGAAATTGGCGTAGCGCCTGATTGTCCCTATGGCTACTATGACGTCGCTCCATATGACTGCGCTCCCTACGGCTACTACGGCCCGGAATGGTTTACAGGCGGCGTCTTCATCGGCGCTGGCCAGTGGTTTCATGGCCCAGACAATTTCCAGGGCCATGTAAATAACCGTCTCCATCCCGAACACGGCTACGTCGGCCCAAAGCCGAAGCGTGGTGAAAAGCCCGAGTCGACAAAGCATCTCGATAAGATTGACCACTTCAAGGGAAATGAAGTTCGGGACGGGCACGGCCACGTAAGCGGAAGTAAACGCTGAGAAGCCCCTGGGGCGGCGTCCGACACGCGCCGCATCCCCGACGGCCAGATTGCATCTACCAGTGAGAAGGGACTTCCGCAGCCAGTTGAAGGAGCATATTGATTTCCTTCCTGCTGAGCCGGCAGAAGAGTCTGACCAAATTGGCAAAGAAAGTAGCAGAGCTGTTTGTGGAAGTTCTGGCCGGCGCCGGTGTGGAACGGATTTATGGCGTGGCGGGCGATTCTCTCAATGGCATCACGGATTCAGTGCGGGCGCGCAAAGGGATCGAGTGGGTTGGGGTGCGGCATGAAGAGACAGCCGCCTTCGCTGCCGGAGCCGAAGCAGCTCTGACGGGCAAGCTTGCGGTCTGTGCGGGAAGTTGCGGGCCGGGCAATCTGCACCTGATCAATGGCCTCTATGACTGCCACCGCAGCCGGGTGCCGGTGTTGGCCATTGCGGCTCAAATTCCGACGCCGGAAATTGGCAGCGGGTATTTTCAGGAAACCCATCCCGAGCACCTCTTCAAGGAGTGCAGCCATTTCTGCGAGCTGGTCTCGCATCCGTCGCAGATGCCGCGCATTCTTGAGATTGCAATCCAAACGGCATTGGCGAAGAGGGGCGTTGCCGTCGTCGTAATTCCCGGCGATGTGGCGCTTTCCGACGCCGTCAATCAAGCCCGGCGCGTCGCCTTCACCAGCGTGGAGCCGGAGATTGTTCCCAGCCGGGAAGAACTCAACCGCCTGGCCGAGGAGCTGAATCACGCGAAAAAAGTGACCATCCTGGCTGGAGCCGGCTGTGCGAGGGCGCACGACGAGCTGGTCGCGTTGGCCGGCAAGCTACAGGCTCCCATCGTTCATGCCCTGCGCGGGAAGGAGTTTATCGAGTACGACAACCCATACGACGTGGGCATGACTGGCCTGCTCGGGTTCTCTTCCGGCTACCACGCCATGATGAACTGCGAGACGCTGGTGATGCTGGGAACGGACTTCCCCTATCAGCAGTTCTATCCAAAGGATGCGCGCATCGTGCAGATCGACATCCGCGGAGAGCAACTGGGACGCCGCAGCCATGTCGACTTGGGCGTTGTGGGTGGCATTGCGGAAACCCTGCGCGCGCTGCTGCCGGGGATTGAGCAGAAGAAGAACCGCCGCCATCTGGATGCATCGCTCGACCACTATCGCGAAGCGCGCAAGGACCTGGACCACCTGGCAACAGGAAAGGCGGGCCAACTCCCGATTCATCCGCAATACGTGGCCAGGCTGCTCGATGAACTTGCCGCGGATGATGCCGTTTTCACCGCGGATGTGGGAACTCCCGTGATCTGGGCGGCGCGCTACCTGACCATGAATGGTCGCAGAAGGCTGCTGGGTTCGTTCAATCATGGATCGATGGCGAATGCCCTGCCGCAGGCCATTGGCGCGCAGATTTCTCACCCCGGCCGCCAGGTGGTCACACTCTCAGGCGATGGGGGCGTGTCCATGCTGATGGGCGACCTTTTGTCGCTAAGGCAATTGAATCTTCCCGTGAAGATCGTCGTGTTCAATAACGGATCGCTGGGCTTTGTGGAACTGGAGATGAAGGCGACCGGCTTTCTCAATCATGCCACGCGGCTGGTCAATCCGGATTTCGCCAAGATTGCAGAAGGAACCGGGATTCTCGGGCTACACGTGGATGACCCGGAGAAAGTTAGGCCCGCGCTCGAACAGGCTTTCGCGCATGATGGTCCCGCCTTGGTGGATATCGTCGTGAACCGCCAGGAACTGGCTATGCCTCCGAGTCTCAAGCTGGACCAGATCGTCGATTTCAACCTCTATATGATCAAGGCAATCCTGAGCGGACGGGGAGACGAGATCGTCGATCTCGCCCGCACCAACCTGTTCCGATAGGACCAGTCTGAAACAAGAGGTTTACGCGGAGAGGGCTACTTCCCTGGCTCCCCGTGGGGAAGCGAAGCTCTGCTGCTGGCCCGGAGCGTGCCTTATCGCGAGTCAGGTTGAGGGGGAGATTCGCTCGCCTGGCTCACGCTCCGCGAATCAGCGCGATGTCCTGCGCTGCAGTCCACTGGACGATGTCCTGCCGGGTGAGAGCGGTCGCCAGCAGGTCAGGGAACTGATCGGGGGTGCACGCAAACACGAGGGAATCCATGGCGGCAATCTTCTCCGCATGGTTGGAGTCGTATCCGGGATGGCCATCGTCTGAAAGCGCCAGCAGCACGATGACGTTGACGCCACTCTGTTTCAACGCGGCAATGCGGGCCAGCATCGATTGCGCGTCGCCGCCTTCATACAATTCGGTGACAAGCACCAGGTGAGTCTGCGCGGGCTGCTCGATCTTCTGCTCGCAGTAGGCCAGCGCCGCATTGATATCCGTCCCTCCGCCGAGCAGATCGACACCGAGACGCCGACAGGCCGCGGCCATCAGGTGAATCACGCCAAGTTCTTCAACGGGCGCATCCGGCCTCGCAGCCGCAGTCATGCTGAACAGACGCGCAGGCAGGCTGTCTGAAATACCGCTTATCTGCCAAGCCTCAGTGCGCGCCGCTCTTCGCACTCGCTGGTTCCGGCAACCCAAGCGATGCAGCCGACGGCAAATCTCTCCCGCTGTCCCATCCGCGAATTCCTGTGAGAAACAGATCGCTGCGCTTCTGCCAGGTTTCAATCGCAATGTCATAGCGCACCGTCACATTGCTCAGCCAGTACGGACGATTTTCGCTCAGCCACACCTGGCTGTACTCCCCCTTCACGGCCGAGTACCCATCGCGCAAATCCTGGCAGCGGCCAAACATGCTGCTGATTTCATCCAGGATGTTTCGCGTGCTCGAGCGATGCGCCTTGTCGTGCTGTTGGGCCAGCGCAAGCGCATACTGCTCCACAATCTCCTGGCTCAGTTCAAACTTTTCGCCGATCAGGTCCAGCCGCCGCGCGCCCATGTCCATCGCGGTCAGCGCATCCTCTTCACGCGGATGCGGATTGGCGGCGCGCGCCTCCGCGATCAGCACAATCGCACGCTCGCCATGCAGCCGCAAATCCTCAACGACGGGCAAAATCTTTGCTGAGATTTCTCGTCCTTCCACGCTCCACGGATCGACCCAGAAAAGTTCATCGCTATTCAAGCCGACGTGCGCCTTTCCAAGCGCCGTGTGCGCAGCCATCAATTCCTTTTCGGCCGCGTCGATTTTGCCGCTCGCATCGCCATGGAAGGTGAGGCCGTACCCTGCCTGATAATCAGGAATCGAGCTCTCTCCCGGCTGCCATGCCGCGACTCCGCCGAACAGCACGCCGTACCAGTCCATGTTGAAGAGGCCTTCGCCGTCGTCATTCCACACCGTCGTCAGCGCACCCGTCGAACCCAGGCGCTGCCCGTCGCGCACGAATCCCTGGATGTTGCCGAAGGCTGTATTCGCATTTGGATACACCTCATTCCAATTCGCATCGCCGGGCGATACCCAGGTCTCGATCCCAGCCTTCGCAAAAGGCTCAATCATCTTGTCGAAGCCCTTCGTATCCCAGTAATTCCACGGCACGGCGATCATGTCCTTGGGCAGTCCTGCAACGGCAGCCGCATCGTCTCCGCCAATATCGCCCCAGAACAAAAGCCGCTTATGCAGCGGCGCCAGCTCATCGTGAATCTGCTTCAGAAAATCGACGTACACCGGCCCATAGCCACGCGACTCGACCGCCGCATGCGTGCGTCCCACGCCAAGGTCGAACGTTTCGTCGGCTCCGATGTGAATGAACGGTGACGGAAACTCCGCGGCAATCTGCGTGAACCAGTCGTGGATCAAGGGCAGCGTGCCCGGCTGTCCCGGCGCCAACACATGCCCGTGCGGCGTCTCGGCCACATCCTTGTAGAGGTCGTACTTCAACACCTGGTGAAGATGCCCGAAGGCCTCCTGCTCCGGCAAAACCATCACGTGATACTGCTTGGCAAAGGAGACAAGCTCGGCCACATCCCCAGGCGTCAGCGAACTGCCCGGAGGAGCCGCAAGCGGCTGATCGGGATAGAGCAGCGTGTGCTCAATGTAAGGCGAATACACATTGATCTTGTACGAAGCGAAGACTTGAATCTGGTGCTCCTGAAATGCAAGCGTGGGAAACGGTCCCCGCGAAAGATCGTCGTCAATGCCGCGATACTTCATCGCCGGCCAGTCGCGCACCGTGCCCGTCGGAAGCGTGGCCTTGCCGCCTGGCGGCGGAAGCATCTGCTTCAGCGTCTGCACTCCATAGAAGATGCCGGAAGCCGAAGCCGCAACCACAAACGCTTCATGCGGCTCGACAGCCAGCACATAGCCTTCCGCTTCCATCGCCGCGTCAAAGCGGAGATTGTTCTTCGCCAACACCGAATTCGCATCCGGCGTTCCAGTCCGCAGCAGCGTGACTCGATAAGCGTCCGATGCACCGCCCACGACACTCAGCCCCGCCGCCTTCGCCGCTGCTTCCAGATCCCGCGCCGCAAACGCATCGTCCGCGTCGTTGCCCGGCACTGAGACAGAGATGGAAGCCGGAAGCGCCGTCTCGTTCACAAAATGCGCCTCGCGCGGAGCGGGCAGCAACTTTACCTGACCCACTGCCCGCGTAGAGAAAGCAGCAAGAATCGTTGCAATTCCCAACATTCCTGTCCGCGCGATGATGGACAACTGTCTCCGGTTCAGGCTTAACATCTTGATCCCCTTCAGCTCATAAATTTGAGCGTTTCATTTCGATTCGATCATTGTAGACTAATCATGCGCTGCACCCGCGCCGTCAGGCGAGAATGAATTCAGATGGGAATCTCCTGCCGCTTTCAGCCGTTCCAGTCACCGAATCAGATTTCAGGCAAAGGCTCAATCCATGACAACGCATGACATCTCGGTCACCGCCAATTCCAACTCGAAGCGCGGCTACAACCTCTTCCTTCTTCTGGTCTCGGGACTGGGCGGGTTGCTCTATGGCGTGGACGTAGGCATCATCGGCGGCGCGTTGCCTTATCTTGAAGCGACCTCGCACCTGACCAATGCGCAATTGTCGGTGATCGTGGCGGCCGTGCTGCTGGGCAGCGTCTTCTCCACACTCTTTGCCGGCATGCTCGCCGACTGGATGGGCCGAAAGCCTCTCATGGTTCTCAGCGGCCTCACATTCGCCATCAGCATTCCCGCGATTGCGCTCTCGCAGGGCTACGGCCCGTTGTTCTTCGGCCGTCTTCTGCAGGGCATGAGTGCCGGCTTCATCGGCGTCGTTGTGCCGCTCTATCTGGCCGAGTGCCTCTCCGCGACCCATCGCGGCAAAGGCACGGGCATCTTCCAATGGATGCTCACGCTCGGAATCGTCGCCGCGGCGTTCATCGGCATCTACTATAGCTATCGCGTAAACGCCGTCGCCGCCGCCAGTAGTGCCGACGCTCTTCTGCAATTCAAAAACGTGGCCTGGCGCCGCATCTTCTGGGTCTCGCTTCCACCTGGCATTCTGTTCGTGATCGGCAGCTTTCTTGTCACCGAATCCCCGCGATGGCTCTTCCGGAAAGGGAAGGAAGATCTGGCCCTCGCCGCATTGCTTCGCTCCCGCACCCCCGAACAAGCCGAGCTCGAGTTGCAGGAGATGAGAGAAACCGCACACACTGCTGCCGAGTCGCGCTCGAACAATCGGAAAATCGGCGCCAGGCTCCAGGACTCGCTCTTGCGCCGCAAATATGTGATCCCGTTCCTGCTGGCCTGCGCGATCCTTTCCTGTAACACCGCTACCGGCATCAACTCCGTCATCCTCTATAACACCGGTATCCTCCTGCAGAGCGGATTGTCCGACCTCCAGGCGCACTGGGGCTATGTGATCCTTACAGTGGTCAACTTCACCATGACCATGGTCGGCGTCGCGCTGGTTGACCGGCGCGGCCGAAGGTTCCTGCTCATTCTCGGCACCAGCGGCATCGTCGTCTCGCTCCTCTCCGTCGGCTTCATGTTTCTCAAGACTGAGAAGCTCAATGTTGACTCAAGCGGTCTGGTCCAGACCATGGTCAGCCCCAATCAGGAGTTGACTCTTCGCTTCGATCAAGCTCAAGCGGCCAAGCTTCTCACCGCCAACGGCTACACCGGCGACGCCATCAAGAGCGGTCGCGCATCCCTCGGCATCATTTACTCCTACGGCGATTTCACCGCGTCCACCAGCATTGCGCGCTCTGACGACGAGGCTCCCACACCCGTTCAAATCACGCGCGACAACTGTGTTCCCACCAACCGGGTGGAATCCTTCTTCAAGAATCCCTTTGCCAATCTCGACGCGGCCCGCACCGCTCCGCTCAAAATCCAGAAGGCTCTCATCGGCAGCGTTCCCGATTCCGGTCACGGATGGCGCGTGGCCATCGGCCTCTATTGCTTCATCGCGTTCTATGCACTGGGACCCGGCGTCTGCGTATGGCTCGCGCTCTCAGAGTTGATGCCCACCCGCATTCGGTCAAACGGTATGAGCATCGCACTGGTAATCAACCAGCTTGTCTCCACCACGCTGGCCGGCATCTTCCTGCCCTTCGTGAGCAAGCACGGCTACTCCTCGATGTTCTTCCTGTTTGTCGGATTCACAGTGGTCTACTTCCTCGTTGCAGCGTTCCTGTTGCCCGAGACAAAAGGCAAAACGCTGGAGGAGATTGAAGCACACTTCGAAGGCAGCGCTGCTCGATAACTCGAATCGGTTCGAGTTATCGGATTTCTGTACTCCGATCCCATAGATTCAAACACTGTGCCCCATCCATTTCGCAGGCTTTATCGCGAAATGGGTGGGCGGCCGCAACAAACGATGGGTTGGATCAATGGATTTCTGCCTTGAAAGGGCACGACTTCAGTCGTGCCGCAGATTCTTCAAAAGAAAAGATCGGGCTTCAGCCCCTGTGCGTGTTTCCCTGCGATGAACCGCAGGCCTCTACGACACCGCCTCGACGACTGCCTTGGACAGGTTCCTCGGCCGGTCCACATTCACGCCGCGCTCCAGCGCCATGTAGTAAGCGAACAGTTGCAGCGGAATCACCTCGGCAATCGGCAGCAGGTACTCGGGAGCAGGCTGCACAAATACGCAATCGCTCACCAGTTCCGCCACGTCCGCGTCGCCCGCGTTGGCAATCGCGATCACCTTCGCACCCTGCTCCTTCATGTCGCGCAGCAGTTGCAGCGTCTTCTCATAGCGCAGCACCGAGCCGTCCAGCGTGCGATCCACCGTGGCCAGCACCACCAGCGGAACGCGATCGCTCACCAGCGCATTCGGCCCGTGCTTCAATTCGCCCGTGGGGTAACCCTCGGCGTGCACATACGACGCTTCCTTCAGCTTCAAGGCGCCTTCGCGCGCAATCGCGTAGTGAATGCCGCGGCCCAGAAACAGAAAGCTCGCTGCCGCCACATACTTGTGCGCCAGCGCGGCCATCTGCTCGCGCCATTCGTCGAGCTGCGCTTCGATGCTCTCCGCCAAAGCCGACAACTCCGCAATGTGCTTGGCGAGCGCGGCGTCATTCATCCGGCCCACGCGCGCCCCCTCGTAAAGCCCAAGCAGATAAAGCACCACAAGCTGGCAGGTAAAGCTCTTGGTTGCGGGAATCGCCCGCTCCACGCCTGCTGCCAGAGGCATGGAAACATCGGCCTCGCGCTCCATTGAAGATCCCGCGGCATTGGTGATGGCCAGTGTCTTCTGTCCGCGCAGCCTGGCCTCACGCAGGGCCGCCAGCGTGTCGGACGTCTCACCCGATTGCGAAAGCACAAGCACGCTCGGATGGCGCGATGCCTGCTGACCGTCGGTTCCGCGGCAACTATATTCGCTGGCGTACTCCACATCCACGGCCAGCCCGCACAGGTCTTCCAACAGGATCTCGGCAGCCAGTCCGCTATGCCGGCTTGACCCCGAGGCGGCAATCAGAATTTCGCCCTCCGGAATCGACCAGGCCGCCAGCATCGAAGCCACTTCCGGCCTCAGCCCCTCGCCTGACAAGTAACGCGCCAGCGTGCGGCGGATTGCCGCCGGCTGCTCGTAAATCTCCCGCAACATCTCATGCTCAAACGTCTGCATGTGCCCATCCCGGCGCTGTTTCCCTTGCCGGAAACGCTCGCGCCTTTCCTGATCATACAACTACAATTCGATCAACATATTGAACAATTTAAGGTGCAAGCTCCCATAAATTGCCTAAAATCACGATGAAAACCCCAACGCCGCACTCCCAAACGGTTAGAATCGGTGCGATGGCAGAGTCGTTGAATCACCGTTCCGAGCAAATCATCAAGTTCCTTCTCCGGGCAGGAACCGCGACCATCGAAGAGTTGCTTGCGGTGGCCGGCTCCTCTGCGCCCAGCATTCGGCGCGACCTGGCGCGGCTGGAAAATCGCGGCCTCATTCGCCGTACTCATGGCGGCGCAACCCTGGTCGAGCCGCTGCTCTATGAGCCCTTCCGCTATGACAGCATGTTCCTGGCCCGCGAGCAGCGATTTGCCGAAGAGAAGCGCCGCATCGGCCTTGCGGCCGCCGAACTTGTGCAGCCCAATGAAACCATCGGCCTCACCGCCGGAACCACCACCACGCATATCGGCCGCAGCCTGCGCCATCGCGACAAGATCCAGGTCATCACCAACGCCATCAACATCGGCATGGAGCTCTGCAATCAGCCCGGCATCCGCACTTATCTCACGGGCGGCGTGGTTCCCTGGGCGTGGTCGTTTTCTCTCACCGGCAATGCCGCGCTCACCTTCCTTGACGACGTCTACATGGACAAGGTCTTCCTCAGCGTCACCGGCCTGGATGCGGAACGAGGAGCCACCACGCTTGAAGCCGATGAAGCACTCGTCTACCGCAAGATGCTCAAGCAGTCCAAGCAGGTGATTGTGGCCGCGGACTCAAGCAAGCTGGGCAAAGTCAGCCCGGCCTTCATCTGCCCGGCCAGCGAGATTCACGTTCTCATCACCGATACCGCGGCCACCGCCGACATCCTCGCCCCGTTTGAACGCCATGGCACGCGCATACTCCGCGTTTGAACCGTCCATCAATTCAGGCACAGCGGTTCAGCGGGCTGGTCCCGCGACAAACTCGCGCGTCGTGAACTCATCGCGCAGCAGTCGCACGGACTCGCGCACATCGGCTTCGAGCCCACTCACCGCAATCGAGGTCGCGCCTTCGGCCTCTGCATCGCGCCTGCGCGTCATCGATCCGTGCAGATAAGAAGCGCCCGTCCGCCTCACCACCTCGACCAGGTTGTTCAAGCGCAGGCCTCCGCCGGCCATGATCGCCAGCCTGCCCCCCGCCTGTTCGCGCAGTTGCGCAATCGACTCCGCGCCCGTCATCACATCGGTCGCGCCGCCCGAAGTGAGCAGGCAGTCGGCGCCGGTTTCAATCACTGCTTCCAGCGCCTCGCTCAGATCGAACGCCGTGTCGAAAGCCCTGTGAAAAGTCACGCTCATGGGACGGCCCAGGCTCACCAGTTCGCGGGTTCGCTCCACATCCACGCGTCCATCGGGCAGCAGCACTCCCACCGCGACTCCCGCCGCGCCGGCCTGTTTCGCCTGTTCCATCTGCTTCTTTACCAGGGCGAACTCCTCCGCGGTGTAGGCAAAATCTCCGCCTCGCGGACGAATCAGCACATGCACCGGAATTGAAACCGCGCGAATTGTCGCAGTGGTCAACTCAATCTCCGGCGTAACTCCGCCGATCGGCAGTTGTGAGCACAGCTCAATCCGGTCTGCGCCTCCTGACTCGGCTGCCCGCGCAGCCTCCGCGCTCTCGGCGCACACTTCAAAAAGAAAAGTCTTCATATGAGATCCGGGGAAAACTCCGTTCCATCTGGAATTGCTTCCCGCCAGTCCGCGTGGTCGTGACGGAAATTTGGCCCTCGGTCAACCGCTGCGGCCTGCTTACTCTCTGCGTTGAGTGAATCTCAACAAGCCCCAAGAATACACGAGACAAGTCGATGATTCGTTACTGCTTTGATTGCTTCAATCGGCATCGTTCGATTCATCCGCTTCACTGAAATCTCCTTCAATACAGGTTCAGGTTGACTGCGTGCTTTCTTTGGACAGCTATAGCTACTTGGCGAAGTACTATATAGCAATCCAAAAATTACAAGTCGACAGAAAAAGCTCCGCAATCTGTGTGCGTTGCCGGCTTCTCCGTGGAAAAGCGTGCGGATGCCGCGTAGAATCAACGATTTCTAAGCTATGATCTTGCGCGTAATCGCACGGCCTGGCAGG
>Ga0224526_1000335_pt1 | contig 21842 bp, 18 predicted proteins | sample CBST25metaG_FD_179878 | JGI IMG/M metagenome (GOLD analysis project Ga0224526, IMG submission 179878) | Peat soil microbial communities from Stordalen Mire, Sweden - C.B.S.T-25 | ecosystem: Environmental > Terrestrial > Soil > Wetlands > Peat | place: Sweden: Norrbotten County, Stordalen Mire...
TCGACCGGCTTCAAACTGCCATGGAAGACTGGTTTCGCCGCAAAGGCTACATCAAGGCCGGCGAGCGGCTGGCGGTGTTGGAAATCGCTCCGGAAATCTCCTGAGCCTTTGCTGCTGAACCCGCGATTCTACGCGGCCGCTTCCTGTCTCGCCGCGTTGTCGCCCCAAAGCTGAAACTCCGCTTCCCTGCGCGCCTCGAGTCCTGCAATCTCCTGCGATCCAACGTGGTCCCAACGCAGCAACTGTTCGGCAGCGGCGTCGTATTCGCCGGCGTTCAGGTCCTTCAGTAGCGTGGATGCCGCCAGCTTTCCCGAGCCGACATTGAAACAGAAGTCCACCAACGCGTCGAACTGGCCCTGGGTGAGCGCAGCCTTTACCAGCCGCACGACCGCCTGCTCGGAGTCGCGCAGGTCGCTGGCCAAAATCTCCGCTGCCTGCGCCTCCGTAATGCCGTTGGGAAAGCACTCAGGATGCACCAACTGGTGTCCATAGCCGATGGTCGGAAGCCCTGCGGCATCCAGATACGTACGACTGCGAAAACCCTCCGACCGCTTGAGTAAATCAAGCCCTGCCGCGCTCATTTGCATCGATTCCCCCCCGGCTGATGGCCGCATATGACCTAAGCTAGCAGGATGCGGGAATTAATCTGCAAATTGGCCCCACTCCGGCCAATCCGGACAATTTAGCCGATTCGGACCTCAGTGGGCCGCCTTGCCGGAGAGTTCCTCAAACTCCAGCAGAATAGCCGTCAGCGCTTCGTCGAAGTTGCGGTCGTGGGTCTTCTGCAGGAGGGCGATTTCGATGGACTGGGTGAAAACCCACAGAACGTAGTGGGTCCTGCGGTCGTAGACCACCAGCCGGAACATGGGCACCGGGTCGGATGCGCCATTGATCTTGCTGCCGTTGGTTGGGCCGTTGGGCGCGGTGAGCTGCAACTCCAACACCAGGTCGGCATCGGACGGATCGGCCACAAGTTCATACTGGCCCGTTGCTTTGAGTCCCGTGTAGAGCTGGCTGTAGCCACGATTCGGATCGCCGCTGAAGGGCGAAGGAAACAGTCCGCTGTCTGCCCCTGCGTTTGAAACGAAAATCTTCTTCGCGGCGCGGATGGCCGGCGGAACGGGGGCTACTGGCGTGGGAATTGGTTGTTGGGCGACTGCGGCAACCGCAGCGAGCAGCGCGGCGCAAACTGCTGCACGAAATCCAAGACTGGTCCTTCTCAATGGGTTCAACACAAAACCCTCCTGGCGGTGCTTCGCATCCACTGAAGAAGACGCCGCAGGCAAGAGGATTGTTTCTGTTCTATTCGTTGTCGGGCAGCTTATACGGCTTCGTCAGCCATTGCCGTGCCTCGTTCACCGCGCCCTGGGTATTGTCGTTGGTCTGCACCGCAAGCCGGTATTCGTTCACCGCCCGGTCACGCTGGCCTGTGATGTCGAAAATCTTGCCCAGTTGGATGTGGCTCCAGACCTCAGTCCAGCGCGGCTCGCCATCCCCTCGGAGCGCGTCTCGATAGGAATTCACGCTGGCCTGGTAGTTGCGCTGGGTAAACAGCAACTCGCCGATGCGGTAGTTGGCCAGGGAACTCGACGAGTTGGCTTCCAGAGCTTTCTGGTACTCGGCCAGCCCCCCGGTCAGGTCGCCCTGCGCCACCAGTTGCTGCCCCTTCAAGATGGCAATCCGCACCTGCAGATCGGGCGTGGACTTGAGCACCCAGTTGCCGGGATCGATGCTGATCCGGCGGGGTCGGCCAAAGGTGTCTACGACGTACTGGGTGTCGGTACCCACTACGTCGATCTTCTGGTTTTCGGTCTTGCCGTCGGTCTCCACCTGCAGCTCCACCGGCATCCGGAACAGATCAAGATCCTGCTGGATTTCGCCGATCGTGCGGAAGCCCTTGTTGTTGCCCAGCCGATAGACGGCATACTTGTCAGTGAACGCCGGCGCACCCGTGCCGTCGATCCATTGCGCAAAGAACGCGGTCAACTGCTGCTGGCTCTGCGCCTCGGCCACCTTCACAAAGTCCGAGCTTCTCATGCTGCTGTCGGCGTACTGGCTCAGAGCCCCCTTCAGCGTGGCCAGGAAGGCCTTGTCGCCAATTTCCCAGCGGAGCATGTGGAAGACCATGGCGCCCTTTTCCAGCGTCGCCGACTGGAACTCAGGCGAGAACGGGCTCAGCCGTGCGTCGCTCGACAAGGGAATGGTGTCGTACGCCAAAGCTCCGGCCGACACGTCCTGCAGCGCAGCCCGCATCGCACTCTTGCCGCTCTCATCTTCCAGGTACATCAGCTCGCCGTAGCGAGCCATGCCGTTGGTAATCCACGCGTCGTTCATGGTGCGCGGGCTCACTTCAGAACCCCACCATTGGTGGGCAATGGTGTTGGCCAAGAGGCGCACGCCGCTCTTGTCGCTCACCCGCGAACCAAGAATCGCCGCCAGCTCAGGCGCCCACACGGCAGGCAAGGTATCGTCCGGCAGCTCGACCACATTCAAATGGCTCGTCTCCGCCGCGCCAAAGCTGTCAGTAAAGAAGTCGTACTCCCTGGCCGCCGTCTGTGCCAACTGGTTAGCCGCCCCCTGGTGGCTCACGGTCAGATAGACCTTCACGTTTCCCGGGCCGGCCGTCACCGGGCCCACATAGCGCCCGGCAATCACCGTCCCCGGAAATCCCGGCTTGGTCCAGTTAAAGTCGTACTGGTCGCCCGTTTTCCCGTTGGCCAGAGTTACCGGCTTTGAAGCTCCCGTGCTGCCGCTGGCAAAGACCCGCATCCCCTGCGGAACGCGGATATGCATCTCCGCCGTGAATCGGTCGGTCAGGTAGCCGGTCATGGGAAACCAGCGCGCCGGATAGAGCAGGTAGGTGATGGGCTCCTGGATTGCGGCCAGCTTCAGCCCCTCCACCGGGCCGTCCTCGTTGCCGGTAATTGTGCCTTCGTACACGAAAGTCCAGTGCAATACTTGGCCTTTCGTAATGGGCGCAGCCGGGCTCACGCGAATGGTGCCGTCTGCCGACCGCTCGCCGGTGAGCACTTTGCCGCTCTCGTCGGAGATTTTCGTCACCTTCAGCGCAGGGTGAAAGCCAAAGCTCACCAACTCCAGGTTCTCCGGCGCAGTAAAGCTCACCACCGCCTTGGCCGACAGGTGGTGCGTGGCTGGTTCCAGCTCGGCGTCGATCACGTAGCCGGTGATGGAAAGGGCAGGGCGCTCAGGGCGTTGCCCAGCCACGGGGAAAACCTGCGCCCCGATCAGGAGAACGCCGGCCAAACCGCCCGCCAAACGCAACATTCGCTGTTTTCTGCGCATCGCAGTCATTATCGCAGTCACCGGCCTGGTTTCCTTCATAGATGCACGGTTTCCTCTGTCGGCGCTGGGGAAGCGGCTCCAAGCTCGACTCCAAGCTGGACTCCAAGCTCATCGAGCGTAATCGCCGCCACCCGATCAATGGCGCCCCCGCTTTCCCAGTCCCGTTCAGCCGGCCGGGTGTTCAGCAGACCCCGAATCGCCTTGAGCTCCTTCATCATGGACTGGCGAGGGGCCTTGTCCGGTAGCAGCCGCTCAAGCTGTTGGACGATTTTTGTGGCTGTGAAGTCATGCTGGATCAGTTCCGGCGTCACACGCTTGCCGGCAATCAGGTTGGCCATGGCCACGTGCGGCACCTTCACCACCCGTTTGACAATGGCATACGTGACGGCCGAAACCCGGTACACAACCACAAATGGGTTGCCGATCAGCGCCGCCTCCACGGTGGCCGTGCCGCTGGCCACCACCGAGGCTCGTGCATGCAAAAGCGCCGCGCGGGCATCCTCAACCAGCCGGATGTTCAACCCGCACCCCAACTCTTCCACCATATCCAGCACCGCCGCGCGCTGTTCCGCGTTCAGGGTGGGGGCCAGGGGCACCAGGTATTCAAAGTCGCCCAGTTCTCGATGCCCCCGCAATTCCAGCTCTTCCAGGCCCCACGCCGCCTCCAGCATCTCCGGCAGGTTGTCGCGAATCTCTTTTGGCCGGCTGCCCGGCAACAGGCCAATCCAGGTGCGGGTGGGCTCCAATCCGTTCTCTGCGGCGAACTGCTCGCGGCTGATGGCCGGCAGCGGCAACTCGGCCAGCGGGTGGCCCACAAACTCCGCCTCCACGCCACGCTCCTTGTAGAACGGCTCCTCGAACGGGAAGATCACCAGCATCCGGCGAACATATTGCTGCACCAGCTTGATGCGCTTCTTCTTCCAGGCCCACAACTGCGGGCTGACGAAGAAAATCACCGGAACGCCCAGCCGGTGGAGCTCCTTGGCCAACTTGAAGTGAATGTCGGGAAAGTCGATGAGCACGGCCACGTCCGGCCGCCGCTCGCGTATGGACTGCTTCAGCTTGCGGAACTCGCGGTAAATGCGGGGCAGGTGGCGGAGGACCTCGGTAATGCCCATCACCGCCATATCGTCCGAGCGCACCACACGCTCCAGGCCGGTCTCCGCCATCCGCTCCCCGCCCATGCCGAAGAACTGCGCTGTTTGCCCAGCCGCCGCCAGCCGCTTTTTCAGCGCCTCAATCAGCAGCGCTCCGTAGTGCTCGCCGCTTGCCTCGCCTGCGGAAATGAAGATGGTGGGTGACATCGTCGCGCCAGCGCCGCCGGTTCCTGCGCTGGTCACCATCATAGCGGCTTCACTGTGGATGCGCGGTGATCTCCTGTCCGGTTGCCGGTTCAGCCGGACGCCAAAGTACCTTGGGCAAGAGCAACTACAGGTCCTGAATTGCGCTACGCAATCACCGGCAGCGTCGGCATTGCGCCGAAATCTTTGGCTTCGGCTACCACGGCGTCCAGGTGGTCCAGCACCTCGGCGACGGTCATGGTGTAGATCTCGCGGCGCGAGTCGTAGCCTTCTTCGACCAACTGTTTGAGGTAGCGGCCGGCGATCTGCGCCGCCAACTGATCGGTAATCACCTTGCCGGAGCGCTGTTTCTGCTCCACCCACGCGGTGCAGGGCAGGGCAATCCACATGGGGCGGCCGTTCACGTCGTAGCGGACATCGACGGCGTCGGCGTGGCGGGTGGCGATGGCCACTATGGTGCCCTTCCAGCGGCAGTGCAGATCTTCGCCGCTCCAGCGGTCGCTTACGTGGAAGTCTTCGTACATGACACTAGCCTATCGCTCCGGGAAGGCAAGGGCAAGAGCGAAATGAAGGAGCAGGATTGCCGGGGTACGGGTGCATTTATTCTCCTCATGAACCTGGGTCCGGCTTGAGAGCGGCATCTCCTCGGCGGCTGCCCTGTTCTGACACTTGCCCTCTGTAACCGCTTCGAGCTGCCGATAAGCCCGGCAGGGGAATCGCCAATCATGCAGATTACAGTCACTATTTCCGACGCAATCGTCCGCGAAGCTGCGGCTCGCAGCCTTCCTGTGATCGATTTTGTAGAATCGCTGATCGACAAGGGTATGTTGGCCGCGTCGGAACCTCCGGTCTTCGACAGCGCCATCGAGCGCATCCGCCACCTGCGTTCCGGGACGCCCGCTTCCAGACGGTAGGCCTTCCAGCCGGCGGGGCCTGCAGGCGTTCCACCATTCGCCCTCCGCGTTTACCATGAGATTGAGGCGCCCACACCGGTCGGGCTGACGATCCCCATGCTAAGAGTCGGATACCCAGCAATATTTGCAGCGGAGTTGTTGAGCGATTTCCCCAAGGAGGTCGAACTCATTCCGCTGCCGGATTCATTGGACCACGAGGTAGACATCGATGTCTGGATTCCCGATCCTTATACGGGGCGGGCCATGAGGACCTGGCCGCATTTGCGCGGAGTGCGCCTGGTGCTTGCGCTGCTGGCCGGCACGGAGTGGATTCCTGAAGTGGTTGGGCCGCACGTGACCATTTGCAACGCCCACGGAGCGCACAACATCTCCACCGCCGAGTGGACCGTGGCCTCCATTCTGGCCATGCTCAAGTACTTTCCCTTTTATCTTGAAGTCCAACGCGCCGGCCAGTGGAAGCTCCGTTTCAAGGCAAGCCAACACTTCGTCGACCTCACCGGGGACACCCGCCCCATTTACCCCCCCGTCATGGTGGAGGAGCTGACCGGCAAGATCGTGCTTCTGGTGGGCTACGGCTCCATCGGGAAAGAGATTGAGCGGATGCTCGCGCCGTTCCACGTGGAATTGGTGCGTGTGGCTCGCAGCGCGCGCACTGAACCCAAGGTCCATGCCGTGGACGAACTCGACAGCCTGCTGCCGCAAGCCGAAATAGTGATTCTGATTCTGCCTTCCACCGCGGAGACACGCGGGCTGATTGGCGCGTCACAATTTGCGTTGATGCGCCAGGGCGCGCTGCTGGTGAATGCCGCTCGCGGGCCGATCGTCGACACAAACGCATTGATGGCCGCGCTGCAATCGGGCAAAATCCGCGCCGCCCTCGACGTGACCGATCCCGAGCCGCTGCCCGACGGCCACCCGCTGTGGAGCTGCCCCAACCTGCTGATCACGCCTCACGTTGGCGGATCAAGCCCGCAGTTTTCCCCTCGCGCCCTCCGCGTGGCAGCGGACGAACTGCGACGCTACATCAGCGGCGAACCGTTGCACAACGTTGTTCAGGCCGCTGTTTAGTCAGAGCATTTTCACTCGTGGCGTAAGGCCATGGGTGCGCACATTCGCCACGTCTTTGTTTTTGTGGCTAAGGTGGAATCCTGGATGCCGGGTCACCCAGGATTCGCTCCCGAGACCTGGGAACTTGCACGCCGCCAATCCACCAGGCCCACCACCGCCAGAATCACAAGCAGCAGGTAGAGCAAGGCTGTGGCCCACAGGTCTTTGTAGAGATACTCGCCGATGTAGATCGCGTCCACCGCAATCCACAGCCACCAATTGGCCGTGTGCTTGCGCGCCTGCCACCAACTCGCCACCAGGCTATAGCTGGTCAGCGCGGCGTCCAGGTGGGGCAGCGCCGCGCCCACGCGCACCATCAACCACCCCAGCAGCACCGCGCCCACCGCGCCGGCAGCCAGCCCTGCAAGCCAGCCTCGCATACCCAGCGGAACCACGCGCACCTCGCCCTCTTCGCGGATGCCGCGCCACCAGTGCCACCAGCCGTAAAGCGTAAAGGCCACGAAGAAAACCTGCAGCAGCGAATCGGAAAACAGCCGCGCGCGATAAAAAACCAGAAAGTAAATCAAGTCCGCAGCCAGCACTACCGGCCAGCAGATGAGCAAGCGGCGCGTGGTGAGCCAGATGCCCACGAGGGTGGTGATGAAGCCCGCAATCTCCAGCCAGTTTGCCGCAAGGTAGTTTGAAATCGCGATCCAGCTCATCGGCGTGGATCTCCGTGCGATTTCCGCGTGCGGTCTGCCGCCCATTGCCGCAACGCATCCAGCAGCTTTTCGCCGCCGGCGCCGCGGAACCAGCGCGCATGACCCACTAGCCAGCCCTCGCAGGCCATCGGCGCCTGATCCTCACGGTGCAGCACGCTCACGAAATAATCTGTCTCAGACAACGCAAACTCAGCGTGGCAGAGGGCAGTCATGGGAGCAAGCGCCGCGGCTTCTTCAGCTGAAAGCGGGCGCACCGACTCATAGCCGCCCAGCAGCGCGCTCAAATGATCCAGATGCACTGGTACGTTTTCCGCACCAGTCTCCACGCATTCTGATCCCTGATCTCTGATCCCTGATCCCTGTTTTCCTTCCGCCAGAGCAAGCCACTCCACGATGTTGCGCTCAATGGCATGTGCCAGATCGTGCACGGCATTGGTGCGGTCGGCCAAGCCGAAGTCGATGATCGCTTTGGCCTCGGCATCGTCGCCGGCATCGTTCCAGAGAATGTTAGAAGCGTGCAGGTCGTTGTGCGTCCACAGCGGTGCAAGCGCGGGCAGCAGCGGCAGAAGCTGCGCATGAAACGGTGCAAGCAAATCCAGTGCTTCTTCGCAGCAGGAGCGCGTACCGAGAAAACGCATGAGCGCAGGCCGTGCCGCAAGATAACGCTCCAACTCTGTTCGTGGATCCCGCGTGGCAAAGATCGTGAAACTGGCTACCAGCGGGCGAGGCTTGCGGCGCGGTGCTACGAATCCCTCCGACGCACAATGCAGGCGTGCCAATGCCTGACCCGCGGAGTGTGCGTGCGCCGCGGTGCGGAACGGCGTCCACGAGAGCGCGTCTCCGTACAGGTCCACGCCCTCGGGCGCTTCGTGTACCTCATAGGTCCACTGGCGCCTCTCGATTGCGGTCTCGCCGGATGTGGCGCGAAACACGCTCGGCACCGCCGCTCCGTGCGCCAGCAGATGCGCCATGAATCGATGCTCCTCCAGCAATCCCTCTCGATCGCGCACGGTCCGATGATGACGCTTGATGAAGATCCTTGCGCCGTGCGTCGCCACCACGCTGGCCGCTGAAAACGGCCGCGGGCTGACAGACAGTATCTCAACCGGCTCACCCAAACCGGGATACAAGCTCAACAGTGCGCGCACCTCGGCAAGGTCCAGTGGAAGCCAGTCGGGTTCCACCAGCGTGCCGTCCATTCCGTGCGCTCTTGCCGTTGTGCTCATTGCGGACTCATCCTTCAGCGGAGACAAAGAACCTAGAAAGTATAATGCGCCGACAAGCGCACCGTCGTCGGAGCGCCCAGGTGGATGAATGTGTCGCCGTAACTCGCTCCCGTATCTTTCCAGTAGCGTTTGTCGGTGATGTTATCGGCATAAAGTCTCAGAGTCACGCGCCCCTGCTCGCCGCCCGGTGTGTAGCGCGCCCCCAGATTGAAAAGGTTATAGCCAGGCACGGCCACAACATCGTCGCGCGTAGCCTCTTTGCGCCCTGTGTAACTCCAACCGGGCATCAGGTGCAGCCCGTGCGCATGTGGAAGTGCAATATCGGCAAAAGTCGACGTACGCAGATGCGGCACATTGAGCACCTGCTTGTTATCGAACGACGGCGTGCCCGTGTCGTCTGAGAGTGCACGGATGGCCGCTGCCGAAGCCGTCAACCGCAGCCACGAAGCAGCCTTTCCCTCCGCATTCACTTCGATGCCGTCGTGCGTCTCGCGGCCCTCCGACTCAAAGCACAAATCGCCCGGCCCATAGAACTCATCTGCCGTGCAAAAGTTGTCGGGCGCTTGAATCACCTTGGGATAGAAGAACGGCGCGCGCATGTGAAACAGCGCGGTGGTCAGCAGGATACGCTGGCCCGGCTGGTACTTCGCACCCACCTCCGCCTGGCGCGTCATAAAGGGCGCTAGAAACTGATTTGCGTTGTCCACCCACCATGGCCCCTGCGGTCCCAACGACAGCAGGACTCCGTAGTTGCCATAGAGCGTAAGGCTGCTCACCGGGTTGAAGGTGATCGCATACTGCGGCAGCCAGATATGCTTGTCGGTAATAATCGGCGGTGTTCCGGGGCTGGTGGCGCTCAGCGAATAGTTGTTGTCGCGCAGAGAATCGAAGCGCCCGCCAGCAAGCAGCTGAATGCGGCCCGGTAAATGAATCCTGTCCTGCACAATTACTGCCGACTGATGATTGTCTTCCCAGAGCGCGCGCGGCCCGGCGGATTGTAATGGAGATTCGATGGAAAAAGGCGCGATGGGCTGGTAGATGTTCTCTGAACCAACGTAGGTGTACACTGCGCCATCCTGCACGGTAGAGGCTGCGTTTGCCGGCGGCGCACCGGGTTGCTGCACGCTGCGCAGAAAAAGCTCGCCCCCGCCCGTCACATCCTGGCTGATCGAGCCGGTCTTGATATGCCCAGTTACAAGCGCCTCGGCCTGGGCATCGATGCGCAGCTCGCCGGGGTCGCGATAGTCGTAAATGTCATAGCCCCCATCGGGCGCAAAAAAGTAAGAAGGAGCAGTCCCGCCACTGCCCGTGCATAGCGCCTCATACGAGCAGCCATACGCGTAGATCACGTTGTCGTTGATCAACGAGTGGCTATAACTCACCGCCGCGAAGGCCCGCCACGCCGGCGTCAAATCATCATCCAGACGCGCCCCGGTGTTGATTGTGTCGAACGTGTTTGGCAGAGCCCACGGCTGCTCGCCCAGCATGGTCGAAGGATGAACCAGGTTCAAATCGGGCACCGTCGTTCCGCCCAGCAACTGATAGCCGCAGACCGAGCGCTCCACTTTGTGCTGGTATTCAAAGTCGCCTTTCAGAATTGCTTTCGGACTCATCTTCCAATCCGCCGCACCCGCAGCCATCGTACGCCAGCCATTCGCGTCGTTCACATAGCTCTCAATGTTTTCGCCGGCAGCATTCATCCGCGCCCCCACCTGCTTGCGGCTGCCGAACAGCCATCCCAGGTCCGCAGCTCCGTAAGCAGTACCGCGTTGATCCGTTGCCAGGTCCACGGCCTCGAGCGCCGCGGGCCGCTTGGTGACGTAGTTGATGAGGCCGCCGCCCGAGGCCACGCCGCTCTCCACGCCCGCAATGCCCTTGAGAAACTCGACGCGCTCCTTGTTTTCGAGAGGCACATCCTGCTCGCCGGCGATCGTCATGCCGTTGATCTGCAATCCCGTCGCCAGATCGATCGGGAATCCGCGTATCTCGAAGTCGCCGTAGTAGCCCACCGGCGCGTAGTCCTCGCCAATCGACGCGTCGTTCTTCACCACGTCGGAGAGCACACGCGCTCCCTGATCGGTCAGCAAGTCCCGCGTTACGATTGTGGCCGAAAGCGGCGTCTCCTTCAGCGTTGCGCCGTCCAGAGTGCCCACCTCAACAGTGTCGGGAAGATAATCGTCCTTCACCTCGCCATGAACGATTACGGTTGTGGTCACGGGCTGCATCTGTTGCGTCGCTGGCTTTGCACCCGCCTGGGGAGTTGTGTTGGTGGGTGTCGCGCTTTGTGAAAATGCGCCAAGCGAAGTGCCCAGCAAGCACGCAAACATCAGCGCCAAAGCACGCAGCTCATCGCGTGCGGAATCGGCGCTTGCAATAGATTGAGATGGAATGCTTGCGGTCACGGCGGCTTCGAGTTCGAGCATGGTCTCCCCTTGTTTCCAACAGAATGAAACAAGAGAACTCACGCTGCGAATCGAGGAAGAGGGCCGTTCGGCTTCGAAAACTTCCCACGCCGGTATTATCCGGATCGGGTTCTAGGGTATTTCTCAGCCCCACTTCGTGGAGCACCCCTGTTTCAATGTTCCGATTGAAACACTCCCGGCCCGGTTTTGCAAATGGGCCGGGGCTGCCGTGCTGTTATTTCCCAGTCCCCTCGGTGATCGTCACAATCCGGTCCACGCCCGGCACGGTGAACTTCTCCACCTTGCCGCTCGGCCAGTGTACCTCGATCGCATCCACCGTCGTAGCTTGGCCCAACCCAAAGTGCGGCCTCGGGTCGTTCGACGAGAGATAACTCCCACCGCTCAGCACATCCCCGCGTTGCTTCATGCCGTTGGCGGTCAAATAGACCGTAGCTCCCACGGCATCGCGCGGACTCTTTGGTCCGCCCACCAGCTTTAACTCCAACCAGTGGTTCTTATCTGGGTTCACATTGCGCAGCAACACCGGATGGCCGTCCATCACATTGATCACCGCGTCCAGCTTGCCGTCGTTGAACAGATCGCCCACAGCCATGCCGCGCCCCGGAACCACCACCGCCAATCCGGAACCCTCCACCGCCGGAACCACCTCAAACTTCTTGCCTTCGATGTTGTGGAAGAGCATGGGCCGCTGCGCCCAGCTTGTGCCCCACGCGTATTTGTCGGCTTCCGGGTAGACGTGGCCGTCGGACATCAGCAGATCCTTCCAGCCGTCGTTGTCGTAGTCCAAAAAAGCGTCGCCCCAGCTGAGGAAGGGAACTGAAATCTCGGCTATCCCCAACTGGTAGCTGATATCGGTCAGGTTGCCGTCGCCCTCGTTGCGGTAGAACGGCTTGTAGTCGTCGGAGAAGGTGGTGTCGAAGACGGACAGTTGGCCATTGTTCTGGTAGTCGCCCACCGCTATGCCCATTGAAGCGGTCTCGCGCCCCGCCTCGTTCAATGCGAATCCCGACGCATAACTCACATCCTCAAACGTGCCGTCGCCCTTGTTCAGGTACATGTAGTTGGGCGTCGAGTCGTTGCCCACCAGCAGATCGATCTTGCCGTCGTTATTGATGTCCACAAACACCGCGCCCAGGCCGTAGTAGCCCGGCTTGTCATCCACGCCGGCCTTCTCGCTCACATCGGTAAAGGTTCCGTCGCCGTTATTGTGAAACAAATGATCCGGCTCGCCCTTCAGGCCCCGCGGCCCGCAAGCCACAGCTTCCCCGCGGAAGGTGCAGAACGCATTGTTGCCCCCGCTCTCTTTGCTGTTTGGAAGATTGTTGCGATCCCAATGAATGTAGCCGGCAACAAACAGGTCCAGCCGCCCGTCACCGTCGTAGTCGCCCCACGTCGCGCCCGTCGACCAGTTGCCCAATTGCACGCCGGCTTTCTCGGCTACGTCGGTAAACGTCCCATCGTGATTATTGTGGTACAACCGGTTTTTTCCGTAGTTGGAAACATAGATGTCCGGCCAGCCATCGTTGTCGTAGTCGGCAATGGCCACGCCAAAGCCCCAGCGGTCGTTGGTCACGCCGGCCTTGGCCGCTACGTCGGTAAATGTTCCGTCATGGTTGTTGCGGAAGAGAGCGGCGTGAGGCGGCGTCTCCTTGCCCGTCAGGGCGTCCACCGTCGAGCCGTTTACCACGTAGATAGACAGCCAGCCGCTGTTGTCGTAGTCGATCAGCCCCACGCCCGAGCCCTTGGTCTCGATAATGTAGTTCTTCTCCGGCGTGCCCATCTTGTGGGTCCAGTGGGTCAGCCCCGCCTTTTCCGAGTCGTCGATGAAGACGATCGGCCCGCTCTTCACAAAGCCGCCCGCCGTGATGGGCCGGTGCTGCGCGTCGAGAACCGCGGGGTGTGGCGAACCGGTCTCCTGGCCCCCCGTAGCCGCGGGTGCCCCAGGTCTCGATTCTGAGACCTGGGAATCCACACCCTTCGCGGGCTTCTCAGGCTGTTGGTCAGGTTGCCGTTCTAGGGGAAGAGCAGCGGGACCGGTGGCTTGTGCGAAAAGAAGAGCGGGAATTCCCGCCGCCAGCAGTCCAAGGAAAGTGGTGGTGCGCAGTGCCTGAAACATAGGCAGCCAGTATACGGGGATAGGTGTGAGCAAGTATCGACCGAAAGGTTGAGGGAGTTCCTCGGTCATATTCTGCGGATTTTGATTGAGAAATCGACCCATCCACCATCCGGATTTTGCCCCAAACGGCTTCTATGGGCCGGCTCAAACATCGCACCAACGCACGTGAGCCTCATCACATTCGCCCGTTCAAGGACGCCTCTAGACTCAGAGACACTGCAAATGCTTTCAGGGGCGCCATGCATCTCTTTCCCGCTGTAGATCCCATTCCTTTGCCGGCCCCGATATGGCTGCTGAAACTGCTCCATGTCGTGACCCTGGCGCTGCACTTTGTTGCTGTGGAAATGCTGCTCGGCGGACTGCTGCTTGCGGTTCTGTTCAGTCTCTTCCGTGGCTCGCCGCAATCGCTGGTTACCGCGCGGGCGCTGGCGCGCCGGCTTACGGTCGTCATGACCTTCGTCATCAACCTGGCCGTCCCGCCGCTCCTGTTTGCACAGGTCTTGTATGGCCGCGCGCTGTACACGAGCAGCGTCCTCATCGGCCTCTATTGGATTTCGATCATCGCCATCCTCACCCTCACGTACTGGTTGCTCTATCGGTTCACGGCACGCCTGGAGGCAGGCAAGGCTGCCTGGTGGGTTGGCCTGAGCGCCTGGGTGCTGGCCGGCTTCATCGCCCGCCTGCTCTCCACCAATATGACGCTCATGCTGAGGCCCGAGGTCTGGCGGGAGATGTACTCCGCATCGTCAATGGGAGCTTATCTGCCCACTGGCGACCCCACGCTCACCCCGCGCTGGCTGCTCATGCTCGCCGGCGGCCTCTTCATCGGCGGGCTGTGGATGGTTTACCTTGCTGGCCGCAGCACCTTCACCGCGGAGGAGAAAAAGTTCGTCGCCGGCCTTGGCGGAAAGATCGCTGCGGTCTTCGGCCTGGTTTATCTGGCAGCCGGCTTGTGGGCCGCCAGCGTGCAGCCGGATGCTGTCAAAGCCGGCCTCGCTGGTCAGTCCATCTATCCGCTCTACAAGCTTGCCGGTTTTGCCGGCTATGGCTGGTTGGCTCTCGTGGTCGTCGCCGTCCTTCTAGGCGCATTTGCCGGCTTTGCCAACCTCTCTGCGCGCTTGTCCGGTTGGTTGGCATGGTCCGCGGTTCTCGTTGCCGCGCTCACTGAGATCATGTTCGCCGTCTATCGCGACGGCGTGCGCGACATGACCTTGCTCAGCAAAGGCTACGACGTATGGGACCGTGTTGTGGTGACCAACTGGAGCGTCGTAGGCCTGTTCCTGGCCCTCTTTGTTGCCGGCCTGGGCGTGGTTGCATGGCTCGTGTCCGTTATGGCGCGCGCAAAGAAAGTGATGGAGGGCGCGGCTTCTATATGAGCGAAGAAATGAGCGTTGCCACCGTTATTCCCGAGGACCCGGACGAACTCAATACCCGCCGGGCCTTCCTGGCCGCAGCCGGCGCAGCGGGCCTGCTCTACGCCGCTGCCCTTGCCTATCCCATCTACCGGTACCTGGCCTCGCCTGAGGAGATGGCGCTCTCTGCCACCGCCGTCACCGAGGTCACGCTCAAGGACGCGCAGAAGCTGCCCCTCGCCTCGGTGCTCATGTTCAAGTTCGGCACCGCGCCGGCCATGCTCATCCACCATGCGGACGGCCGTTGGATTGCCTTGAGCGCGGTCTGCACGCACCTCGGCTGCACGGTGCAATATGAGCCCCAGGCCGACCGCATTCACTGCGCTTGCCACGGCGGCGTCTACAACGCCTACACCGGCGCCAACGTCAGCGGCCCGCCGCCCAAGCCGCTCAAGCTTTTCAAAGTTTCGGTCAACGATACCGGCGTTGAGGTCTCGCGGACGTAGGCTGCTCGCGGCTCAAAACGTTTCAACTTTCATGAAGGAGCAATTCCATGGCAATCCTCGATCTCTTCAGTCTCAAAGGCAAGAACGCGCTGGTCACAGGGTCCGCGCAGGGCCTTGGCTCCGGCATCGCCATCGCATTTGCGCAGGCTGGCGCCAACGTCACGCTGCATGGCTACGACAACGTATTGGAATCGGCCATCGAGGCTGTCAAGGAGACGGGCGTCAAATACATATCCATGACCGGCGATGTCTGCGACAAGGCTGTCTGCACAAGCCTCGTCGATGAAACCGTCAAAGCCTTCGGATCGATCGATATTCTTGTCAACAATGCGGGCACCATCCGCCGGGCTCCCGCTGCTGAACATTCTGAGGAGTTCTGGAACACCGTCATCGAAACCAATCTGAACAGTGTCTTTCGCATCAGCCAGTACGCGGGCAGAAAGATGCTGGCGCAGGGCTCGGGAAAAATCATCAACATCGCTTCTCTCCTTTCGTTCCAGGGCGGCATTCTGGTTCCGGGTTACGCGGCGGCCAAGGGCGCGGTTGCGCAATTGACCAAGGCGTTGGCCAATGAGTGGGCCGACAAGGGCCTGAACGTCAACGCCATCGCTCCCGGATATATGGCAACGGACAATACCGCGCCTTTGCGGGCCGATGCCGCGCGCTCCGCCGCCATTCTAGCCCGGATTCCCGCTGGAAGATGGGGCCTGCCTTCAGACCTGGCCGGCGCCGCGGTGTTTCTTGCCTCCGAGGCTGGCAGCTATGTGAACGGTCACATCCTGGTCGTGGATGGTGGTTGGCTCTGCCGATGAGCCGGTCCCTTTTGACGATCTGGAGCGATTTGGAAAGGAACCACGGATATCAAAGGATCATGGCATGACTGAAAGAACCATCACGAGTTCCGCTTATAACTGGATCGATGAACGCCTGGGCCTCAGCGAGCTGGCCGCCTTTGCGCGTCACAAGACCGTCCCCGTCCACTCCCAATCCTTCTGGTACTACTGGGGCGGGATCTCTCTGTTCCTCTTCCTCGTCCAATGCTTCACCGGCGTGCTGCTGCTGGTCTACTACCGGCCCGGCGCCGAAGCCTACGAATCGGTCCGCCAGATCACTTTCGTCATGCACTTTGGCTGGCTCATCCGCTCGGCGCACGCATGGGCCGCCAACTTGTTCATCTTCGCCATCCTGGTGCACATGTTCTCAGTCTTCTTCATGAAGGCCTACCGCAAGCCGCGTGAGTTCGGCTGGCTCAGCGGCATGGTGCTTCTCGGCATCGCCTCGGTCTTCGGCTTCTCCGGCTACCTGCTGCCCATGGATGAGCTCAGCTACTTTGCCACCAAGGTCGGCCTGCAGATTCCTGTGGCAATTCCTTTCGTCGGTCCGGCCATCGCCAACATGCTGCGCGGCGGTCCTGAGGTCAGCGAGTTCACCGTGCAGCGTTTCTTCGCTTTGCACGTCGTGGTGCTGCCTGCCTTGTTCCTGCCGCTGCTTGCGTTTCATTTGTGGCTTGTCCAGCGCCACGGCAACGCCAGCCCGCCCTGCGAAGATGACAAGCCCGCCAGTGAGCGCAAGAGCATTCCCTTCATGCCCAACTTCCTGCGCAAGGACCTGGCCATGTGGCTCATCTCGCTCAACATTCTCGCCCTGCTGGCCTCGGTCTTTCCGTGGGCGCTGGGCAGGCAGGCCGATTCCCTTGTACCCGCACCCGCCGGCATTCATCCCGAGTGGTACTTCATGAGCCCCTTCGAGATGCTCAAACTGCTGGGCAGCGTGCTTCCGGGCGAATTCGGCGAGATTGCGGGAATTCTGCTTTTCACCCTCGGCATTGTGCTGTGGATTCTGATTCCGTTCTACGACATCGGCAAGGAATCGGGTCAGCGCGCCCGTGCCGCACATTACTTCGGCCTGCTCGCGGTCTTCGCGCTGCTGGCCACGACTGTCATTGGCTATTGGACCATCCGGTAAGGAAGTGAACAGTGAGCAGTGAACAGTGCGCAGAGGGCGATACAGTGGGAAGCCCGAGAGTTCGATCCTTTCGCGATCTGCTGGTCTGGCAAAAGTCAATGGATCTGACCGTGGCCGTCTATCGCCTCACACAGAGTTTTCCGCGGGAAGAAGCATTTGGGCTCACGAGTCAGTTGCGGCGTTCCGCCATTTCGATCCCAAGCAACATCGCCGAAGGGCAGGGAAGGCTGAGCCCGCGCGAGTTTCGGCAGTTTCTGGGTATCGCTCGCGGCTCAACGTGCGAATTGCAGACGCAATTGGAAATCGCTCGCAGACTTGGGCTCGGGAACTCCCAACTTCTCAATGACGCCGAGAGCTTGTCGCATGAAATCGGCAAAATGATCTTCGCAATTCTAGGAAAGTTAAAGACATGAGCAACTGTTCACTGCCCACTGTCCACTGTCCACTGGAGCATCTATGAACTATCCATTCTGGAACATTCCCTATCTCGGCTCGGGCTGGGTGATTGGCATCATCGCCATCTTCCACGTCATGATCTCGCAGTTTGCCGTCGGCGGCGGACTTTATCTTCCCCTGGCCGAGCGCAAGGCCATGCGCATGGCCGACAAGCAGATGGGCGCCGAGTGGCTCAAGCAACTGGCTCGGCACTCCAAGTTCTTCCTCATCCTTACCGCTGTCTTCGGCACCGTCTCCGGCGTCGGCATCTGGTTCGCCATCGGCCTCACTAATCCTGAAGCCACCAGCACGCTCATCCACAACTTCGTCTTCGGCTGGGCCATGGAGTGGGTCTTCTTCATGATCGAGCTCGCCACCGTCGCGGTCTACTACTACACCTGGGACCGCATCGATCCCAAGCTGCACTTGAAAGTGGGCTGGGTCTATGCCGGCGCTTCCATCGCCACGCTTGTCATCATCAACGGCATTCTCACCTTCATGCTCACGCCGGGCGACACCTGGCTCGCCGTCGCCGGAACCGGCCACGAAGCCAGCAAGTTCTGGAACGCCTTCTTCAATCCCACCTACTGGCCCAGCCTTTTCCTGCGGGCCTGTGTGTGTGCTTCGCTGGCCGGCATCTGGGCGCTCATCACCTCCAGCCGCATCGACGGCGACAAGCATCCCGCCCTCAAGACCTCGCTCGTCCAGTGGAGCGTCAAGTGGCTCGTGCCCTCCTTCGTCGCGATCCCGTTCCTGATGATCTGGTACCTCATGATGGTCCCCGAATCGCAGCGCGCACTTCTCTCCCTGGGCATTGACACCATCGGCGCCGGCACGTTCTCGATCATTACGCGCATCGCCCTGGTCATCATCGTTACATCGGCTACCATCGTCGGCGTCGCCTACTATCTGGCCTATCGCAACCCTGTGGAGTTCAATCTCTCCCACGCCATGGCCGTGCTGCTGCTGGCGCTCATCGCGACTGGATCGGGTGAATACGCGCGCGAGATGCTGCGCAAGCCCTACGTCATCGGCCGCTGGATGTATTCCAACGGCGTGCGGGTGCCCTACGTCGCCCGCATCAACCAGGAAGGCTACCTGGTCCATTCCGAGTGGGTCTGGAACAGCTCAACATCCAGCTACTCCCGAGGCGAAGCCATCTTCCGCGGCGAGTGCGGCTCATGCCACACGCTCTCCGGCTATCGCCCGCTCAAGACGCTCCTCGCCGGCCGCGACCAAGCCAACATCGGCAGCTTCATCACCATGCTCCACGACTACAAGCCCGACTCACCCTATCGCCGCTTCATGCCGCCCATGGTCGGGACGAAGCAAGACGTGGACGACCTCACCAACTATCTGAACGCTCAGGTCAACCCGCCAGCGCCAGCCAAGGTGCTGACGGCTCAGAAATAGAATGCCTGGTTTGTTTTGACGCCGCGTGCCCCATCCATCCGCGCTTTTTGCGGATGGGTGGGCGGCCACAAATCAAACAGAACTTGAGGCCTGGGAATCAGCGTCCCCTACTCTTCCCCTATCTCGTACGGTATTCCGAATCTGCCAATCTGAATCAGCGCCTTATCTCCCGGCGGCCAGATGTGCAAACTCTCCACGCGGCTCGACCCCGCAATCCGGTGCGCGTCCGCTGTTCCCACCAGTGAGCCCGTTGCCGCCTCGTGAAAGTGAACGCTGAGCGCATCTCCCCCCTGCGTCCGCGTCCATCCAAATGCATACTCCCCTGGCTTGAGTGCAATCCCGCCAATCCGCACTGGAACTTGCACAACCAGGTAGTGTGAATACTTGCCATCCGCCGAGTAGCCCGCCGTAAGCAGGACCACGCCCGCAATGAAGTGTCCTTTGCTGTTTACGATGCCCGATGCGGTGCGCATCTCAGTTTCGATGTGCTCCTTTTCGACCGGCGCACGCGCCGGCAACAGCGAAGCCAACTCCGCGTCCGTTGCCTGCCGCCATGCCGTCCTCTGCGCCCGCGCAAATGGAACAAGCACAAGCACAAGCGCAATCAAAAGAAAAACTCCGCAAGATATCGCTCTCTTCATCTGTACTTTCATCATGGTCTCGTCTTTCTCAAGGATTCGAGCGGAACAATCCCGCGCTGGATCGCCGCTGTAGCGGCCTGTGTCCGGTCGGTCACTCCCAACTTGCCCAGCAAGCTGTTGATGTGAGTCTTCACGGTGGCTTCTGAAATCTCCAGCTCGGTTCCAATCTCCTTGTTGCTCTTGCCGTGCACAATCTGCTCGAGCACGTCGAATTCCCGCGGCGTCAGCTCCTCGGTGCCCATGCGCTCCGCCAGCTTCTGGGCAATCGCCGGCGGAATGTGCGATTTGCCCGCGTGTACCGCGCGGATGGTCGTAATCAACTCTTCTGAAGTCATGCCCTTCAGCAGGTAGGCGCGCGCCCCGGCTTGCAATGCGCGGTAGATGTCCTCGTCGCCGTCGTAAGTGGTCAGCACGATGAGCCGCGCGTGCGGCGTCTCCATGCGGATGCGTTGAATTACGTCCACGCCGCTCATGCGCGGCAGCCGCAGGTCGATCAGCGTGATGTCCGGCTGATGCTTGCGAAACTGCGTGATCGCTTCTACGCCGTCCGCTGCTTCGCCCACAACTTCAAGGCCGTCCACCACGTTGAGCAGCGCAACCAGCCCCTGGCGCACCACGTGGTGGTCCTCGACAATCAGCACTCGAATCGATTCCTTCGTCACTGTTGCGCTCCCGTCTGCTCTCGTGTTTCTTTCGCCGCCGCCGCCCGCAGCCTCACGGTTGTTCCCGTCCCCTGCTCACTCGTCACTTCAAGCGTTCCGTCAATAGCCGCCGCCCGTTCTTTCATTCCGGTAAGTCCATAATGCCCCACCTGCGATTCCAGATTCTCGCCCGCAACAAACCCACGCCCATCATCCCGCACTTCCAGCGCAATCTCCCCCGGCCCGTACTCCAACTGCACAAGCAAATGCTTTGCCCCCGCGTGCTTCTTCACATTATGGATGGCCTCCTGCCCGACGCGCAGAATTTCGCGCTCCGTGCCTGGAGGCAGCGGCCGGTAGGCGCCAAAGATGCTGAAGCTTGCTTCAAGCCCAACCCCTCCCGATGCCTCCACCATGCGCCGCAGCCTCACTGGCAGCGTGGTCTCGCCCGAGTCCTGCGAGCGCAGCGCCCAAATCGACTGCCGCGCGTCGGCCAGTCCGTCGCGCACGTAGCCGCGGGTCAGGTCCAGATGCTTCGCCGCGGCCTCCATCTTGCTCATGCGCAGCAACTCCGCCAGCACTTCCAACTGCACTGAAATTCCCACGTAGCCCTGAGCCAGCGTGTCGTGAATCTCGCGCGCGATGCGGCTACGCTCACCCAGCACGGCGCGGAACTCGCTCTCCGCACGCTTGAGCCGCAGCCTAAGCAGCAGCACAATCAGTCCCACCAACGCCGCCAACACCAGAACGTAAAACCAGGCAGTCTGATAAAAATGCGGCCGCAGCTCAAACACCAGCGCCGCTCCCGCCGTGCTCCACAGCCCGTCGTTGTTCGCCGCTTGCACGCGGAAGGTGTACCGTCCCGGCGGAATGGTTGTGTAGTAAGCAGTGCGCCGCGTGCCAGCCTCGGTCCAACTCTTGTCGAAGCCCTCCAGCATATAGCGGTAGCGCACCTTCTGCGGCGCGGTAAAGCTCAGCCCCGCGTAGTCGAATTGAAAATGCACATGACCCGCCGGAACCACCACGGAAAGGCCTGCTACATGCAATGCCTGATCAACATCGTCTACCGCAAACCGCTCCAGCACCACCGGCGGCGGAACCATGTTCACCGGGAAGCGCTCCGGGTCCACTTCCACTAGGCCCTTCGGCGTGGCGAACCACAGGTGGCCGTCGCGGGAGCGCCAGGCCGAAGGGTGGCTGTTGATCGCAGTCTCCCGGCTGCGCAGCCCATCGGCCGCGCCAAACTCAATCCAATGCGAGCAGTTGGCCCCGCCCATTGCCCCGCTGCCGCTTGCAGTCTTGCCCATTCCACCGCAATCGCAGCGCGCAATCCCGTTCCCAGTGGCGAACCACAGATGGCCGCCGCCCCCCGCACCCATCTCGTCGAGAATAGCGTGGATGGTCGTCTCGCCAAGCCCATCGTGCGTCACCGCGGAGAATCTTTGCCCATCCCACTGGTTCCATCCGTGGTCCTGCGTCCCGATCAGCAGCGTCCCATTTGACCGCGCCAAAAGCGCCGTAATCACGTTGCTTGAGAGCCCATTGGCGGTGGTGTAGTTCTGAATCTTGCCGCTGTGCAGCCGCGACAGCCCAGCAAACGTGGCCACCCACAGGTCTCCGTTGGAGTCCCTGGCCATTGCGCCCACCAGATCGCTGCCCAGCCCGTTCGCCTGGGTAAAAGTCTCCATCTGCGCGCCGGAATGCGCCCCGCCCGACGCCCCAGTCCAGTGCGTGAGCCCGCGCCGTGTGCCAATCCATAGCGACCCATCGGCGTCAGCCAGCAGCGAGCGGATGAAGTCGTCAGGCAGCCCGTCTGCCGAAGTAAACGCATCAATCC
>Ga0224526_1000346_pt1 | contig 21564 bp, 23 predicted proteins | sample CBST25metaG_FD_179878 | JGI IMG/M metagenome (GOLD analysis project Ga0224526, IMG submission 179878) | Peat soil microbial communities from Stordalen Mire, Sweden - C.B.S.T-25 | ecosystem: Environmental > Terrestrial > Soil > Wetlands > Peat | place: Sweden: Norrbotten County, Stordalen Mire...
GGGGTGGTGGGGGGGGGGGGGGGGTGGGGGGTAAAAACGGGGGGTACGGACCGGTCAGATGTCCGACATATTGAACCGCGGAGTTTCCTGACAGATTTCGCACACTGGACTCCTATCTTCCATTGTGGGTCGGCGGAGGGTTATTATCTGCAAACCGCGGACGGGACTTGCCGTCGAGAAAGAAGCGTTCGGCAGAGCAGTTCAGGAGGGTGCATCTTTCTCAGGTTCGAGAATTCGAATCGGAGAGCACGGCCAGGGCAATCGCGTGGATGTTATCTTGATGACCAATTCGCCGTTTTGCGCCGCCCCTAGCGGGGCTTACTGACTATTGTTGGCCCCGTTCCCCACGCTGAAGAGCAGGGCTAATCACCATCACTCGTGTCCAAAATAGCTTTTGAGCTGATGTTCTGTGGTGCCCTCCGAGGGCGGTGTATCAGAATGACTTTGTCGAGAAGTCGCTGAAAACCGCTTGGGAGGGCGTCAGTGATGGTACAAGTCGCGAGCCTATTCAATCAACTATTGCACCATTTTCCCCGCCTGGAGTTTGCAGGCCTGGTCAAGAAGCATCAGGCCGAACGTGCGGCCAAGGGTTTCGATTGCTGGACACAGTTCGTGGCCATGCTGTTTTGTCAGTTGGGCCATGCCGATTCGCTGCGCGAGATTTGCAATGGGCTGGCCTGTTGTCTGGGCAAACTGGTTCATCTCGGCATTGCCAAGGCACCCAACAAGTCCACCTTGTCGTATGCCAACCGTTGCGCCTCCGGCGCGACAGAAATCAGGACCAGTCTGGACAGCAGCTCGGGGGCAGTCTGGTGAACGACTCAGAATTGATCTGGTCAGCAGCTCGGGGTCAGTCTGGTGAACAACTCAGAACCGATCTGGTCAGGGACTCAGAACTTGTCTGGTCAGGGAATCAGAACCGGTCTCGTCAATAACTTGGATCCATGCTATTGCCTTGGGCTCTCGGCAGCGAGCGAAGAAATCTCTTCCCATTTGCGACATAATGTGCGAATCTGTGCGCAACAACTTGGCAGTTGATCTCCAACCGCGATGAAAGGGATCTCAGATGACGAACTTCCCCATAGCAATTCCCCGAGCCTGGCGGCGGACAATCGCCGCAAGCGTACTCCTTTCCTGCCTCTTCTTTGCCGGCGGATGCAAGACCTCCGACGACGCCGCAGCAGCAGCAACCCAGCTAACCGCAACGGCCAAATCTCTCACTGACTACTATTCCGCCCTCGACACCATCCTGGCGGAGACGGACCAGTTGAACGAGGTACAGGTAGTCCTATACGAAATTCCCTATGACACGCCCACCAAGGCCATGATCGCCGATACCAGAGCCGAGATTCAAAAGCGCGAGGCCCTGGCGAAGGGTTTGACCGATCTGGCGCAATCCTTCGCGAAGTTGACCGGTTCCACCGCTTCCACGGATGCGTCAGCCTCCGCGGCCAAGCTGGAAACCGAAGTGGAGTCTCTCAAACCCATCAAGTTCAAGATGAGCAGCGAAGAGCAGAATGGGATGAAAATTGCCATCGGGTTGGTGGTCACGGCGATCCAGGAGCATAAGGAGCGCGAGGCCGCCAGAGGCATCAGCCAGTTCGCGACGGCTCTGGATGGATTCTTCGCCAAAGAGGCGCTGGACTATGAATCGATCGGCAAAGATTACGCAGTGATCTCCAGTTCGCTGGCGAAGAGCCTGCTTCAAAATGGGCAGACCGACCCGTCCGGCTATTTCAAGGTTACGCTCGACCCCTACGGCTTGATTCCGGAGGTGACCGACACCAAGCTCAGGGGCAAGCTTGAAAAGCTCGCGGAAGGGCAAGTTGACCAGAAGGCGCAAGCGCTTCAAGACTCGCAGAAGAGCGCCACCGACGACATGGAGAAGTCTCTCAAGCAGATGTCCGACCGCATCAAACTGGTTGCCGACGACAAGCCGATGGAGGTTCGCATTCCCCCCGTCACCCTGGCCAATGTCGAAAAGTGGGCATCCGAATTCTCAACATTGATCCCGTAAACAGCAACCGCGACGAGAGCAAAGTAAATGAGGAGGAGCATCATGCAAAGCGCACTTGCGGAGTTGGAGACAACCTACTTCACGCTTCAGTCCCATATCGGCCCGCTATTGGCCGCCTGCCAGACACAGGCTCAGAGGGACGCCTTGACCACCCAGTATGTTGCGGCAAGGTCCGCATATTGGTCCTGCGTCAACAAGGCTTTTCATGACGACGACCCCGCAGTGATAGCCCTGACCACCCAGCTCGATGCGGCGAACGATCAACTCAAGAAGGCGGTCCAGGAACTGGGGAATATAAAGACGACCATCGACAATATCACACAGGTCGTAACTATCGGCGCGAGCCTGGCCGCAAAGGTCATTGCGGTGTAACTCTGCGTTTCGTCAGCCGCAGTTCGAACAACGCAGGCCTGGACGACCTTCGGATCCCCACCGCAGAGGTCGCCCGTTTCAAACGCAGCCTCATTGCCGGGTGCCCCAGGTTTCGATTCCGAGACTTGGGGGCGTTCCGCTGGATGCGCATTCCCTCAGGCGGCCAGCGGCCTGATCTTGCGGCGCTGTTTCTGCAATTCGATCCACAGGTCGTACTGGAGTTGCGCCTTTGAAAAGAAGTCCGGGGAGAGCGCCAAAGCCTCGCCGAGCCGGATGCTGAGGTCCATCGTCACTGAGGTACGGCCGTTAAGGATGCGAGAGATGGTAGCGCGCGCCACGCCGATATGCTCGGCAAGCTCGGTTGCGGTCGTGTCGCCGAGGAACTCCTTCAGCAGTTCCCCTGGGCTGGCCGGATTGTGCATCATCGCCATGGTCATTGCCCCCTCAATGGTAATCCTGATAGTCGACGAGGATCGCGTCTTCTCCCTCAAATGAGAATGTCAGCCGCCAATTGCCGCTGACGCTCACGGACCAGTGTCCTTTAAGGTCTCCCTTCAGCGGATGCCAGTCCCATCCATTCCGGTTCATATCCAGCGGCACCGATGCAAGATTCAAGGCAGTCAGCAGGATGCGCAATCGGGCTTCGTGCTTCGGCTGTATGCCTGCCTTTGAGCCAGTCCGGAAGAACTTCTCGATGCCGCGGTGGCGGAAGGTCCTGATCACAATAGAAACGTAACACGCAATGTTACGCCATGTCAACGACCGATTACGCTAACCTCGTTTGTTCCGGACGGCCTGCTTAGTGCTTGCCGAATGGGCGCAGTCCACTTAGTGCCCCGGAATCATGCCCCAGAGCATCACCAATGTCATGCCGATGACGATGATGCTGGTGCCCCAGGCGATCACGTTCCAGAGGCGCGAGTTCCTGTACTCGCCCATCAAGTCCTTGCGGTTGATGAGCAGCAGCATCAAAATGATGACCACCGGCAGCAGAACGCCGTTGAGCACCTGAGAAAGGATGGCCACGTTGATCAGCTGCGCGTCGGGCAGCACGAGCACTGTGGCAGCACCGCCGACAATCAGCAGCGTGTAGAGCCAGTAAAAGAATGGCGCTTCCTTGAAGCGCTTGTCCACGCCGGATTCGACGCCGAGGCCCTCGCAGACTGTGTACGCCGTGGAGATGGGCAGAATCGAAGCAGCGAAGACCGAGGCGTTGAAAAGCCCGAAGGCGAAAAGGAGGAAGGCGTAGTCGCCGGCCAGAGGGCGCATGGCCTCAGCCGCGTCAGAGGCCATTTGGATGGCGCCCATGCCATGCACGAAGAGCGTGGCGGCGCAGGCCACGATGATGAACCAAGCAACAATATCCGTGAAAAGACTGCCGACAATTACGTCGAGCCGCGAAGCCGCGTAGTCTTTGACGCGAATGCCTTTCTCGACGATGGATGACTGCAGGTAGAACTGCATCCATGGCGCGATGGTGGTGCCTACCACGCCGATGGCCATGTACATATAGGCCTTGTCGCTCCATACGGATTTCTGCGGCAGCTTGACCGTGGCCCACAGAGCGTCGTGCCAACTGGGCTGAGAGAGCACGCCGGCAAAGATGTAGGAGATGTAGACCAGCGAGGCGATGATGAATATTTTTTCAGTGCTCTTATAGCTGCCGCGCACCACCATGTACCAGACGAGGAACGCGCAAGAAGGCACACTGATGAATTTGGTGACGTGGAAGAGGTGCATGGAGCCGGCGATGCCGATGAACTCGGTGACCACGTTGGTGTAGTTGACCACCACCAGCAGCACCATGAGCACAACCGTGAGCCGCAGGCCGAACTCCTCGCGAATGAGGTCGCTGAGGCCTTTGCCGGTGACCACGCCCATGCGGGCGCACATCTCTTGCACCACGATCAGAGCGATGGTGATGGGAATGATGGTCCAGAGGAGGGCATAGCCGTATTGCGCGCCGGCCTGGGAATAAGTGAGGATGCCGCCGGAATCGTTATCGACGTTGGCGGTAATGAATCCGGGGCCGAGTACCGCCAAAAACAGCATGATCCGGATTCGCCAGCGCTTCCACATCGGGGTCGATTCCTACTGGAGATTGATCTACATTGTTTCCTCCCTGACCATAACAGGCCGGGGGGTCGGGTGCGAAGCCGGGCGGGCGCGACTCTGCAAAGAAGCTTCAAAAGAGGAGTTGACCGGGCGAAATTATCTTGGTACATTGGTACTCATGTACCACGGAGGATTCAAATGACCCAAGAACAGCAGAATCGCGAACCGGTAGAAGTCGAACGCGTGCAGACCGGCGTGCGGATGGAAAAGCGTTTATTGAAGGTGCTCAAGGCTGTCGCCGAGCTGAAGGAGATGACCCTCGGCGATCTGCTGGAGGGCATCGTGCTTCATGCTTTTGAAGGCAAGCTGGTTCCCTTCTCTCCGCAAACACTGAAGGAGATCGAGCAATTCAAGGCCATCTATGGGATGACGCTGAAGGCCGCGGATAGCCACAATTTGAAGGAGCGGAAACGGTGAAGGCTGTTAGGGGGTGAAGGAAGCTCCGGCTTGAAGTTAGGCCGTGTTTGGTGAGTCGACCGAGCATTCAGCAAGCGGAGGTAAGTGTCCCGCAGGGGCTGAAGCCCTATTCATTTTGCTGCCCTTTGCGGCACGACTGAAGTCGTGCCCTGACACAAAGCGGGTAGATTTGGAATTCACCAGACACTGCCCTATGGATTCCCACCCTTGCGACAGAAAAACCTCGCAAGGATGGGGCACGGGGCCTTGAGGGTTGGTGGCCTAATTCATCTCTGACCGATTAGCAAGTTAGGCGGTCAGGCGGTGGCGTAGATTGGTTCCTCGGCCGGCTCGGAGGAGACAGCTTCCGCACTCAGGCTTAGCAGAGATTTGACCACTTCGGCGGCGCTATAGGATTCGCGGCCAGGGGCCATGAACTGCACAACGGTATTTAGATCGTCGCCGATGGTGACAAGGGCCGGCTCGACGGAACCATCCTTGCGCGTCTGCTGGTGGCCGATGTTGGCCATCAATGCGTTGCACAGGCACTTGCGGCCCACCGTCTCTTCGATTTTGCCGCCCTTGGCCACGTAATTGGCGACCGGTTCGGCTGCGCAGCGGTAGCCAATTTTGCCCTCCGGCGTCGCGTAGGACTCACGCAGCAGGCCAATGTCGCATACCCGTGTCCGCGCCGCGGCTACTTCGGGATCGGAATACGAGCCTTGCAAAAGCGCCACTTTGAACGGGAATCCAGTGGGCGAAGCGAGCGGATCGGTAAAGACCTCACCCGTGCCGGTAGTTGCCTGAGCCAGAAGTGAATTCTTCAAATCGGGACGCAGGCCGGACTCGTTGGTAAATGCAAAGGCGGTGCCCACCTGCACACCCGCCGCGCCCTGATCGAGCGCCTCGCGCACTTTTTGCGGGCTTCCGTATCCGCCGGCCATCCAGAAGGGCACGCCAAGCGCGCGCAAGCCGGCAATATCAACCTCATCGCGCTCGCCGTAGATTGGCTCGCCATTTTCATTGAGCTGCAGCTTGCCGCGCGGAGGCGCATTGTGGCCGCCGGCCGTGGGGCTCTCGACGACAAAGCCGTCGACGCGTCCGTTGGCGCGGCGCAGGATGGAGGTAGCGAGGGTATTGGAACTGACAATGGCCAGGAACCGCGGCCGGTGGAGCAACGGAAGCGGGCCTTCCGCGTAATCGGAAGGATCGAAGTTCATGACCGTGTCCTGCCCCTGCGCCGCGCCGGTAACCGCAAGCCGGTACTCGGCCGGATGCTGGGCGGCAAGAGCGTCAAGGACGCCGGGGATGTGCACCGGAATGCCCGCGCCCATCAGCACGTAGCCGACGCCGGCCAGCATTGCGCCGTAGATGGACGACAAGTGCGGCATCTGGACTTTTTCCAAAAAGTTGATGCCGACGGGATTCTTGTGGCCTTCACGCGCCAGATAGACCTCGACAAAGTTGCTCACGATGCACAGCTCGACCACTTTGCGCAGGTCGCGGCGCTGATGCATGGGCATGAGCGGATAGGGCACTCCGACCGCCTTGCCGCCAGCGATGTGGTACTCGTCCCAGATGCGCTTGGCCATCTCTGGAAAGGGGAAGGCATCCAGGCCGCGGCGCATGTGTCCGCCGGGGTCGCCATCGGCGAGTCGGCGGACAAAGAGCGAATCAAGCGCCGTGCCGGAGACGACGCCGAGCTGACCGAGTTTGGAGACCGCGTTGGCCAGGCGCCAGTTGGAGACGCCCACACCCATGCCACCCTGAATGATCTTGGGAAACTGCATCATGAATAAATTGTTTCACAGATAAGGATGAATCCACACCTTTTATTCAGGCGCTTGGACACTAAAGGTAAGAAAAGTGAGTAATCCTGCTCGCAAAAAGGCCGAGTTTGGCTGATTCTAAAGGCCGGCTAGAGGTTTTCTCGGAGGAAGCTGATGACGTGGTCGGCCTGGACAACGCCTGCCATGCGGCCCTGGGGATCGACTACGGGCAGAGCGTGGAGGTTGTACTTGTCGAAGAGTTCGGCCAGTTCATTCTGGTGCAGGGCGATGGGGCAGGAGTGGATGCGTGCTTCAGCCAGCGCGGCCAGGCGCGTCTCAGGGCGGGCCATGACGAGCCGGGCGAGAGAGACGGCGCCGCGCAGCACGCGCTTTTCATCGAGCAAGTAGATTTCCGTCACGCTCTCTGGATCTCCATCGAAGTTGCGCAACGCTTCGACGGCCTGAGCCACGGTCGAGTCCTTGCCCAGCGAAACGAAGTCGGTGGTCATGCAACCGGCGGCGGAGTCCTCGTCGAACTCAAGCAGCTCGGAGACCTCCTGGCGCTCCTCCGGCTCCATCTCTTCGAGAATGGCGTCGGACTGCTCCTCGGGCAGCTCGGCCAACAGATCGGCGGCGGCGCCGGGGTCCATCTCCTCGACAATGTCTGCAATTTTTTCTTCTCCGAGTTTTTCGAGCAGCGCCTTTTGCAGCTTTGGCTCGACCTCCTCGAGGGTCTCGGCGGCCACTTCTTCGTCGAGCGAAGTGAAGATGACCTCGCGCTCTGCGGGGGCGAGATCCTCGAGAATGTCGGCCAGATCGGAGGGGTGCATCTCGCCCAGCCGCTCGTACTCGATGCGCAGCTTGACGCGACGGGTGGGATCAACCTCGATCACGTCCACGAACTCCCACGGAATCCCGCGGGCGGCGATCCTGCGCGAGAGCCTTTCCAGCGAGGCGCGCGGCAGCAAGCCTTTGAAGACGCGGCGGAATGCACCGCGCAAGCCCACCTCGACTTCGGCCACGCGCAGCAGGTGAGCCGCGCCCTGGCCCATCCACTCCAGATCGACATCGTTGACCCGCACCACCTTGCGGCCGTGAATATCGATGATCTGGCGGTCAACCAGGTCCTGCCGCAAGTAGAGATAATTGCCCTGATCCTCGAGAGGAACGAGCGCGCCGGAGGAGCGCAATTCGAGCGTGCCCGCAGGCGTCTCCATCACCTCGTGCGAGGGCACAATACACAGGCCGTCGCGGGTCTTGAGCACCAGACCAGCCACTTTCCCCGCATCCTCACCCGTGGCCACGGCGATGTCCTTGAGGCGCCCGCGCAGGTGGCCCTGGGCATCGGTGACCGGCGTGCCGAGCAGTGCCGTCAGGCTGATGCGTGCTGTAGTACGGGAAGCCATGAGGTGAGTGTATCGCCTTGCAGGGGGTTTACGCCGCAGTGCGCATCCGGCATCTCCATTTTCATTATTCACCGGGACTTATTGATCTGGCCCTTAACAAATGCATCGTGGTCTCCCGCCCATTCCGCAAAGAAGGCGGAAAGGATGGGCCACCCTGTTCAATTTCTTTTGGGCCTGATCGGTAATAGAAGCGGGCAAGCCAGTGACTTTCCTCGCATATGTACCCTGTTCGTATATCGATCAACTCGTTGCTTGCGGAGATTTCGCGGCTTCCGGAAGTTCGACGGCGACGGAGTTACGGCCATGTTCTTTGGCCACATACATCGCTGCGTCAGCGCGATGAGTCAATCCTTCCCAGCCGCCAAGTGCTGTATCTAGCTGGGCCACACCTGCGCTGACGGTAAATTTGATTGACCCGTTCTGGAAAGGTGTTTCAAGCGCTTCAATCGCCTGCCGCACCCGTTCCGCAGTTAGGATTCCGGCAGACTCTGAGGTGTCTGGCAACAGGATGGTGAACTCGTCGCCGCCTGTTCGTGCAAACAAATCCTGCTTGCGCAGCATGGTTTTCACCTGGCGCACAAATGCCTGCAATGCGCAGTCGCCCGCAGCATGTCCCCGCGCGTCATTAAGGTGTTTGAAGCTATCCATGTCAATCACGACCATGCAGAGCGGGCTACCGTGCCGTATGCTTCGCGACGTCTCACGCAGCGCCGCTTCTTCCATCGCCCTGCGATTGAGTGCCCCGGTGAGAGGATCTGTGCGCGCCAATACGGCCAGTTCTCTCTCCAACTCCGTCACCAGGAACCACAAATCGCACATCACCATGACGGTCGCAAGAAAGGCCATGGCGGCCAGCGAATAGAGCCAGCGCGGGTCAGTGTGGGCCTGGTTGGTTTCCCACGGCTCCGCATAGCTCAGGTTTGTCAGGGCGGCGCGGTACGCCGCCACGCACATCTCCGCGCAAAGAATGACCGCCGACACCCGCGACACGGGAGCGAACGGCCTACGCCCATGTTTCAACAGAATCCACGCGGACGCACCGCACACTGCGACAAAGGGAATATTGAGAACATTGCCGCAGTAGGGGACTCGCAAAAGAAACATGATGGTATAGGTCACCAGCACGAGCCCGATTGCAATCCAGGGCCACCGGCTCCGCGCCGGCTCGCGCACCACAAACCAGCGCAGGCCCATGAACTGCATCACGAAGGAAATAAGGTAAAGTTCATTGGCCAACATGCCGCCGAACATGGCGGGCACTTTCCCTTCCAAACCCTGCAGAATCAGCTTGACCAAGCCGACAATCAACCCGCCCGCAAACCAAGCGATTCCCGTCACGCGGCGGTTGTACCACACAAGCAGGCTGAAGGACACCGTGAACACGGTTATCGAGGCGATGTTCGTAAAGAAGAATGTTCTGTAATCCATATGCCAACCGCAGAAGCAATGAGGCTTCCTGGACGGTATTGAAGAAGCCGCACCTTACGCCAAGCAGCGTCAGAATTGCTCTTGAACTTATTCTGGACTATAGCACTTTGCGGCCTTGGCACGCTGTCCTTTTTGCCCTCGATCCAAGGCCAGCGACTCGGCCCGGCATGGCCTCTGCTTATAAGCCGCGATTCTTTCCCATTTTGATAGAAAACAGGATTCTAGCCATGCTGCAAGTCAAACAGCCTGAGGAAATGGCTGGTGAAGCATTTTGGATCAAGTGCGACGATTTCGCCCGCGCTGCACGGAGTTGGCAAGTTGGCGGCCGGCGTTGATTGAATTGAGCTTCATTCCTTCGCGGGTCGCCAACGCCAGTGGACAACTGATAACAGTCCAAGGCCACGTCTCACTCAACCCTGATGTTCGTCCAGAGCGGAGGGCCATCGGTTTCGTCAAAAAGCGCTCTTCGATGGGTAGCAAAAGAGGATGCGATGCCCAAAACGGATGCCGCTGCGTGCGCCGCTTCTTGACACATCTCCTTGTCAGACCTGAAACTGCCTTTTAGGCCACCGGGCGCGAAAGAGCGAATGCGCCCTTGCCAGGTTCAGAAACCGCGGAGACAGAACAGGTGAGCGGAGCGAAGTCAGGACGGCTAAGTTTCTCGCTGGCATCCACCATGGAGAGCGTTAGCGAGGTGGAAGCTGCGGCGGAGAAACTGGCCGCCGAGGCCGGCCTGGACGAGGACGAAAGCTTCCATGTGACCATGGCCGCACGCGAGGCCGCCTTGAACGCCGTTTTGCATGGGAACGAATACGACCCTGCCAAGCGGATTGCAGCCAGTTTTGAAAACACCGGATCGGCGCTGGTGATTACTATTGCCGACGAGGGGAAGGGGGTGGACCTGGATATGCTTCCCGACCCATTGGCGCCGGAAAATCTGTTGCGGGGCTGCGGCCGGGGCATCTTCCTGATTCGCTCATTCATGGATGAGGTACACTTTCGACAACTGCATCCCGGAACCGAGCTAACGCTGATCAAGCACCTGGCGCCGGCTACGGAAAAGACATAACGCATTTGCGAAGGGCTCCGGCGGCGAATGAAGGCCGGTTTGCAGCGGCAGCCGGGCAGGTCCGGGGCATCCTACCGGAGCGAACTGCAAGAGTGCTATAACCGTAATATCAACAAGGAGGAATATTCGTGGCACTGACAATTGCTTCCCGTGAAGTGGACGGCGTCACCGTTCTGGATCTTAGTGGGCGAATCACCCTGGGCGAGGGCAGTGTGCAGTTGCGCGACGCCATTCGCGGGCTGATTGGCAAGGGCAAGAAAAATGTCCTGCTCAACATGGGCGAAGTGAGCTACATCGATAGCTCCGGTTTGGGCGAGCTGGTGAGCGCCTATACCACGGCCAAGAATCAGCAGGCGGAAGTGAAGCTGCTGAATTTGACCAGGAAGGTTCACGACCTTCTGCAGTTGACCAAGCTATACACGGTCTTTGACATCAAGGACGACGAGGCCAGCGCCATCGCTTCGTTCAAGTAGACGAGGGCTGGGGCTAAACCGATGAGAAAAGGCCATCCTGAGGAACGGGATGGCCTTTTTGCGTTTGTTTGATATCCCACCCAAGCCGCAAAAACAAATACGCGGCGAGGGCGGGGCACCCAGAGTCGTGAAGCGAACGGGCTTAGGCCAGCAGAGCAACCGGCTCCGGGAGACAGACCCCCAACGCAGGCGCGGTTGCCGGGATGGGAACTGCGACCGCGGGCTGCTGCGGGTGAGAGTGGCTGCCGCAGGTGAGCCGGTGGACAAAGTGGTAAGGCGGCCAGGGACCGGAAAGCTGCATCTGATATTCCCGCATCAGGGCGCAGGTGGTGGAGAACTTGTTCAGGTAGCGCTCCACGCCTTTGCGGTCGATCAAGTGCGCCACATCCAGCATCATTTTGCCGTTATCGGTCAATCGGCAGCTGATCTCTTCATCCAGAGGCATGAAGAGCCGGTGCATCTGGAAGCTGACAGCCCGGGCACGGGTCTGGCGCTCACGCTGGCGGGCGGCATTCTCGCGCAGATTGCTGAAATACTCCCGGCCCGCTCCATCGGCTGACGGATGCTTACCGGCGGAATGGCCGCTGCAGTCATCCACCAGGATTTTCAGGTGCATCTCGGTCTTGCCGCGCAGCTTGTCAATGTGGCCCAGGAACTGGCGCTGGTTGGAACGTATGGATTTGCGCAGGCTATCGTCGCTGTTGAAGACGGTTCCAAACCGGAAGGGTAGCACCGTGGAGTGCTGAAAACAGTCGGCAATCACCCGTGCGTGGTCAACGCCGGACTTCTGGTTGAGGGCATCCGCGGGGTTGTGTTCGCTTACCACGACGGCAAGGTCGCTGGCGGGATAAAGAAAAACCTGGTTGCCGCTGACTCCGAGTACCGATTCCAACGGAATGGGCTTGCGATGACGTGCTAATTCAGGAAATGCTTGTTTTTCACCGATACAATAGGCATACCATGCCATGACGAGACACTCCGTCCTCGTGCGCCGGAAAGCGCCACTCGTTGGTGCATGTTTGTGAAACTGAAAAAAAGTGCATACTGGCCATGAAGCCGGGCGGGTGAGAACAGACCCGGACGAACTAGAGCAGATAGTAGCCTCCCGAAAACACGACTGGCAACACCCCACGTCACAAGACAGCGTGAAAGTGAGCAAGGTCTCTCAGATTTGTATTCACGTGAATGAAATATCGGTTGACAATGTGAACATTGGTTCATTATTGGGCAGCAAAACCCGTTTGAGCTCCAAATGCGCATACCTCAATGCGGCCTTTTGGGGCAAATCGCTCGGCAATGCGGGGATAGGCGTTTCCCGTTCTCGCACTGCCCTGCTCGACCCGGCTCCGGTATTCTCATAGCCAGGAGAAACGCGTGAAATCAGTCTTTGCCCGGCCACTGCGCAGCCTGCAACGCAACATCCTGGCTGGCGTCATCACCATCGGACCGCTGTTCGTTACCTACTTGATTTTCAGTTTTCTTTTTGGCGAATTAGCCAAAGCCGGCTTGCCGATGGTGCAACTGTTTGCGGCTAACTTCCCGCGAGACTGGCCTAACCAGCCGTGGCTTCAGTCGATTCTGGCCATCGTGGCGACCCTGGTCGTGCTCTACGTGGTGGGCCGTGTGACCAGCCTGGTAATCGGCCGCCAGGCATTTGATCTCTTCGAGGCCGTGCTGGAGCGGTTGCCCTTCGTGGCCAAGATCTATACCTCGGTGCGCCAACTGTTGGACACCATGATGGCCAAAAAGGAAACCAGCCAGCGCGTAGTGCTGGTGGACTTTCCCATTCCGGGGCAGAAATCTATCGGGTTCCTGACGCGCACGATGATCGACGAGACGACCGGCGAATTGCTGGCCGCTGTCTTGCTGCCCAACGCGATCAACCCAACCTCGGCCTTTTTACAAATTCTGCCCATCAGCCGGGTTACGGAGACCGGCTTGAGCATGGAGCAGGCGATGAGCATGATCATGACCGGCGGCGCGGTGGGGCCTGATTCGATTCTGTTCTCGCAGCCGGCGCTCACGGCAGCGAAGGATGCTACGCCGCCCGCAGTCTCGGCATGACCTTGGCATAAGGAGGATCGGGATGTTCATTCTTCGCGGCCACCCACAGATCGTGATCCATCTGCAATCCCAGCCAAAAATCCGGGTAATTACCGAAGTACGCGCTGAGGCGCAAGGCAGTATCGGCCGAAATGGACCGCTTTCCGAGAACAATATCATTGACTCGCGGCGCGGAGACGTGCAGATCCTTGGCCAGCCGGTAACTGGAAATCCCCAGCGGCTCCATGAATTTCGTCTTGAGTATGTCGCCGGGATGGATCGAGTAACCGAACGGAATCTTCGTCATAGTGTCTCCTAACTGCCGGGTTCGTCCAAAGCCAGTGTTTCTCCGGCATGACCGCTTTCGGCAGCCACTTTGCGCAGGCTGACGTGCTCGATCCGCGCCCATATGATGCCTACGGGAGCGATGCCCAGGAAAGTTACCAGCAGGAGTGTGGCGGCACATGCAGTTGCGGGCTCGGCCGCCACTCCAAAGAAGGCGCTCATAGCTGCTGCCACGGCGCCAATCTGCGTGAACCAGCCCAACACCGGCAGTTGAAATCCGCTGACCAACATGCTGGCAGCCATCAGCAACATGCACTTGGCCAGCGTCAACCCCGCAAGCTGCGGGCTGGCGATAAAAGCTGTGGTGATTTCGAGATAGGCCAGCGAGATAAGTCCCCACATGCCCAGCGAGAGCGAAGCGGCAATGCCAAAGTCGGAGAAAGACCGCAGCGTGTCCAGGCCGGTGCGAAAGGCACGAATTTTGTCGCCAATCGCGCGTCCCAGGCCTTTGGAAACCACGCCGAAAGTTTCTTCGAGAAACGATGCCACGACTCCGCCGGCCAAACGTACGACAACCAGGAACAATGCTCCGGCTGCGGTGGAGGCCAGCGCGCCATAGCTGACCTTTTTCATAATCTCAGGATGGGGTAAAGCGTCCGGCCCGCCGAACCATGCGGCCAGCAGAATGGTGGAGGAAAAAATCAACGCCATGGAGCCGGCGTCAAAAAGCCTCTCGACGATGTAAACGGCGATCTGGTTGCTGAGCGGCAAACCGGTTTTTTTCGAGACCAGGTAGGGCCGCACCGGGTCGGCAATGCGGCCGATGAGCGCGACAGCGGTAAAACCGATGACCTGCGTGCTGAGCAGCGAAAAGAGCGGCACTTTTTTGATGTGGCGGAGCAGCATTGCCCAGCGCACCGCGCGAAAGAGGTAGGCCACGTAAATGCAGATGAAGGCAACACCGATTTTGCGCCAATCAGCTAGTTTGAGTTGCTCCACAAACATCTGCCAATGGAATGGATGCTTATGTTGCGCGTAGACCCCCAGCGCAATCAGCGCCGCCAGCACTACCAAGCCAAGAACCAGTTGATTTTTCTTCAAGACTTCTCCGCCCCCGCGATCTTGGATATCTCTTAAGTTTAGTTTCTCACCTGCGCATGAAGGGAGTGTTAGCGGGAATGGTCCCCACGCGGAGCCGGCGCGAATTTGGCTTGCGCGGCCGCCCGCTTCGCCTCGGCTTCGCGCGCCAATACGCGGCGATTGAACTCGTGGATCACGTACGCGACATAGGCTCGCGTTTCGCGGTAGGGCGGAATGCCATGGTATTTCGCCACCGCGTCCGGGCCCGCGTTGTATGCGGCCAGCGCCATTGCAATGTTGTCGTGGTAGCGGATGAGCAACTCGTCCAGATATGCCGAGCCGCCGCGTACATTCTGGTCCGGCTGGAAGCTATCCGCAACGCCCATATCTTTGGCTGTCGAGGGCATGAGTTGCATCAGTCCGCGAGCGCCTGCGCGACTAACTGCGCGTGCGTTTCCGCCGCTCTCTGCCTTGACGAGGCTGGCCAACAGGTCCACGTCCACATTGTGCTCATGGCCTGCTTTGTTGAGCATTTCATGCAGGTCGGCGGGAGAAAGCTTGGCGTCCTGACGCAAGGCCGGAATAGCGGCGCCTGTGCTGGAGGACGCGGTCCCGGCAGGTTTAGGCGCGGGCGTATCTGGAACGATTTCAACACTGGCAATGTCTTCAGGAAGGCGCTCGATGTAGCTGTCTTCGCCAGGGCTGAGGTAGAGCCGGACGCGGCCATCAACTAATGCGTGATGGTCGCAGAGATAGTCGAAGCCATTGCGCAAGGTGATGCGCTCGGCGGCGTGGACGAATGGGGTCAGGATTTCGAAGACCGCGAAGATCGCGCACAAAGTGCGAATCATGGATGTGCTCTTCAAAAAACGCATACCTCTTAATGAACGGGGCGGGTTGGGGCTCGAGGTTTCCCACCCTAGCCGCAAAAACAAAAACGCGGCGAGGGTGGGGCACCCATCTTCTGTGCGGCGGCTCATTGAACTCCAGCAGCAACGCAGCGGGCGATGGCCGCTTCCAGCACTACGGCTACACCGTCCTCGTCGTTGGGCGGCGCCAGCGTCCAGCCGCGCGTCTTCGCCATGGTGCGCAGCTCGTCCACCGCGTTGCCCATCAGCACGCCTTGCCCGGCCCACTCGATCATATCCATATCGTTCCAGTTGTCGCCGATGGCCATGGTCTCTTTGCGGTCCACGCCAAGCCTGCGAGCGAGATTCTCAAGCGCTTTTCCTTTGGAGACTCCCGGCGGCGTCAAATCCAGAATCGACAGATCGCGCCCTGGATACTCCGTCCTGATGCACTCGCACGAGTTGGACCACTCGCTGGATTTGACTGCCTTCTCGGCCTTGCGCATCTTGCTCAAGGCGCCAGCCACCATGCCCTGAATGGGATCTTCGCCGTCGCTCAGTGCATCTTCCAGCGGCTTGACGATCTCGATGGCGCTACGATTGGCCGCGACCCACACGGCAATCCGTCCGTGCGCCTGCTCCAAGTCTTCGACTACCAACTCGCCGCGGCCCGGACGGTCAAAGGTGAAAACCAGGACGCCGTATGGACGGAGCAGCCCGCAGAGGCCGCGCGCGACGCGAGACGGGAGCTGGCAGCGGTCAATGGCCTCACCGCCAAGAGTGCGGGTTACTGCTCCATTGGAGGTGATCAGAGGCATATCCGCTCGCAAACCAAGCCTTTCGAGCAGCGGCACGGTGTAAGCCACACGGCGACCGGTAGCGATAGCCACTGCTATGCCAGCCTGTTGCGCGGCCAGGAGCGCCTGGGCGTTGCGCGAACTGATCGCCTGCCCGAGGGTCGGGAGCAGCGTGCCGTCCATGTCGATGGCCACGAGGCGAACGGGAGGGTGCATAGTTCCAGTGTACCGGGCGCCTGCATCGGGGCCAACCGCCTGCGGTGGGGTTGATGTCGGGGACGTCACTGAATTAATCCGGTAAGATCTTGCTATGGAACAGATTTGCAGTCATTGCCGGGCCGTGCTGGCCGAAGAGACCGTGGCGGATTGGTGTCCGGCTTGCGGCGGTGCGCTGATTGAGCGAGCCAGCCTGGAAGCTTCACCGGGCGTACCGCCGGCCGAGGTCGATCATCGCGGCATCGTGCTGCCCAGGTGTCATGCGCTGGGTGGAATTATTACGCCACAATGAGCTCTCACTCGTAGCGCAGCGCCTCGGCGGGCAGGATGCGCGAGGCGGCGGACGAGGGATAGAGCGTGGCCAGCAGCGAGATGCCGATGGAGACGACGGAGACAATCAGGCCATCGAGCGGACGCGGCGCGAACGGCAGCGTATCGATGGAATAAACTTCGGCGGACAGGTGAATGAAGTGATAGTGCCCGCCGGCCCAGGCGGCGAGGTAGCCGAGCACGAGACCGAGTGCGGTTCCAATGATGCTGATGAGGAAGCCTTGCAGAAGGAAGATGCGGCGAACCTGAGCCGGCTGGACGCCGAAGCTCATCATCACGGCGATGTCGCGCGTCTTTTCCATCACCATCATGGTGAGCGCGATGAGAATGTTGAGCGCGGCGACGATGACTATGAGCGCGATGACGATGAAGGTGACTACTTGCTCCAGCTTTAGGGCGCGGAAAAGCTCGCGATTCTGCTCCATCCAGTTAGTGGTCATGTAGCCGCGTCCGGCCTCGTGCTCAATGGAGCGAGCAATCTGCGGCGCGCGGTCCATATCATCGACTTTGAAGCTGATGACGGAGAGCAGGTCGGGTTCGCTGAAGAGGCGCTGCGCGTCGCTGAGGCGCATGAAGGCCATGGCCGCGTCGTACTGATAAAAACCAGAGTGGAAGATGCCGGCCACACGGAAGCGCTGATAACGCGGCGCGAGACCGAGCGGCGTCAGTTCACCCTGGGGGCTGGTGACGAGAACGCTGTCGCCCACCTGCGCGCCGATAGTCTCAGCAAGATCTTTGCCGAGCACGAGGGCTGGGTAAGGCGTGTTGATCGAGCTTTGGCCGGGGAATGATTGTGCGTCCTGATTTGCTGCCCGCGGGTCGAGATCTTTGGACGAGCCGGAGGTGATGGATTCCAGCAGGCTGCTCACCGTGCGCTCTTCAGACGGGACGATGCCCTTGATGAGCGCGAATCCGGCGCGCGGACCGCGGGAAACCAGCACCTGTCCATAGATTCCGGGAGCGGCTGCGGTGACATGCGGAACGTGGCGCAGGCGCTCGAGCAGCGGCTGCCAGTCGCGAATGCCATCCGACTCGACGCGCATCAAGTCAACCTGCGATGAAGCTCCGAGAAGCCGGTCCTGGAGGTCGCGCCTCATGCCGTTGGTGATGGCCAGGGCGATGATGAGCGCAGCCACGCCTGCCGCCACGCCCGCGACAGAGATGGTGGTGACCACGCCCACCACGGCTTGCCGCCGCTTGGCCCTGAGGTACCGCGCCGCTACATAAAGTTCGAATCGCATCTTTTCTATCTTACTTGTGCGACGGCTTCTCTTGTCGTGGTTCCTGCGTGGCAATCACGGTCTTGGCCACGCCCACGTTGTCGTAACGGTCATAAGCACGGACGGCGATCAGTGCTTCCCCGGTCTTCAGATCCTGTGGCTTGACCGTCAGATGAATCTCATAGTCTTCGTGGCGCGAGTCGGAAATACGGCCCACCGGCTCGATGTATTGCCATGGCCCGGCATTCAGCGAGTACTCGGCGCGTGCGATCGGCGACGATGCATCTTCCGCGTCGAAGGTCACCAGAAGAGGCTGCCCGCAGGATGTCACCAGGCATTGAGACTCTTCCAGCACAGCCTTGAGCTTCGAGATCACCGGCGGCGTTGTATCCACCTCGAAGCGGTTGCTCACTTTGCCGCCGGTGAGGGCGTCGCCGGGAGTGTGCGAAGGCGCATCGGAGACGACGACTTTGATCTGGTAGCCGCCGTCGGGAATCAGGTCGGCGTCAAAGCTGTACGCCTTCTCGGTGAGTTTGTCCTTGATCAGCCGCCAGACGGTTTCGCCGTCTCCTTTCAGATAGAGCGCGTAGTTCAGTTCGTCGCCGTTGTCGTCGTGAGCCGCCCAGCGAACAGTGATGGCGGTGCGGTCCTTGGCGGCTTGCAAAGGCGTGGAAGAGCTGCCATCGTCAACGACTGCGGCGTTCTGGCCGGTCGAGGCAAAGCTGATGTTGACCGTCGCCGCCTGGCCTGCGGGCTGACCCGGGCTGTTCAAGCGCGCGCCGGGGACGACCATCAGATCGTCCACCACTGGGGCGGCGTTGGCGGGCAGGTAATTTATGCCTATGGACCCCAGCGTTCCATTCGCGTGCAAGACGGCCTTCCATTGCAGGAAGCGCCCGGCGGGCGAAGCTACTGCGCTGGCGGCAAGCGGCTGCCAGTCGGACCAGCCACGCGCGGGCTGCTCGACATTGCCGCTGCGGGTGAAGAGTTCATAGTTAGCCGAGCCGGGTTCGACCTCTACGCGGCCAAAGCGGGCCAGCGCACCGGCGTCTAGCACGTCGCTTGCGTATTCATGGCTTGCAGCGGCTGCGGCCAAACGGCAGAGCTTGCCGGTGTTGCCTGTGCCGATGAGAATGGCGTCCGTCGCCACGGCCAGGCTCAATCCCTGCTGCGATTCCAGGTGAGCGATGTCGGCGTAGCTGCCGTCCTCGGCAATTTTGAAGACGCGGCCGCGATTGCCCGTGAGCGCCAGCAGGCCATCGACCTGCGCGGCCAGAGCGTAGACGATCTCTTCCTTGCCAGCCCAAAGTTTGCGCGGCGCCTGGCCTTCGACCAGCGCGTAAATCTCGCTGCCTTCGGGCACGGAGGCGCTGGTGTTGGCCGCCTGAAGCGAGCCCGGCTGGACGATGGTGATGTTGATCGTGCCGGCTCCCTGCACAGGCAGAGGCGGCAGCGGATTGTGGCTCTTGTCGCCCACGCTGGCGGCGTAGATAGTTCCGTTGGCGGCGACGGCGACTGAAGTAATCTCGCGGCGCGGGGCCTCGAAGAGCACGTAGCCTTTGCCCTGCGGGCTGATGCTATAAACCAGGCCGGAACCATCCGTGCCGGCAATCAGGTTGCCTTTCGCGTCCCATGCCAGCGAGCGGATGTGCTCCTCGTCGCTCTTGAAGAATAGCTCTGGCTTTGCTCCGGGCTTAGTGGGATCGACGCGGTAGATCGCAGCCGGTCCACCGGTGGCGATGTAAAGGCGCCCAGCTGCGTCGAAGGTCATTTCCCAGATGTAGTGCGATTGCGGTTCCGATTTGTTTTCGGATTTGGCCTCTGATTTTTCTGGGCTTTTGTCAGCGGCTGACTTGTCCTCGGCAGCTTTACCGGTGGTTGTCGTTGGCTCGTCCAATTTGGCGGCATCAAAGACAAGCTCGGCACTGGCATCGTCCTGTTTGGCGGTGGTGTCGGCTTTGAGCCGGTAGACTTTGCCGCCGGGCAGCGTGGCCGCATAGACAGCGCCATCCGGCCCAAGGCGAACGACTTGCACGCTCAGGTCTTTGGTCTCGAAGAGGGTAAAGGGCTTGCCGTTCGGGCCAACGCGTAACACTGCTGCCGGAGAAGCAGTTCCCACGTAGGCAGTGCCGCTTTTGTCCACAGCAAGTGACCAGACGTAGGTGGAAGGCGTGGTAAGCAGCTCTGTCAAGCCCGACCCGGTGCGCAGATGGCCGTCGCTGGTGATCGGTACGCCCTGCGGCGTGCCTTTTTCGAACTCCTCCAGCCGCGACTGGGTCCAGAGGTGCGTGCCCTGGGCTGCTGCGGGGAACGAGGCGATGATCGTCAGGAGCGCTGCTAGCGCCGAAAGGCGAAAAGCAGAACGGGAGCGGCAAATCGTAAGGGAGGAAAGAAACATTCTGGGGTTGAGTTTACTAAAGTTGGGTGAGAAGGGGCATATTACCGGTGGGGATGACGATTGGTACACGAATGATCGAGTTTCGTGATGCCCCATCCTTTTTGCAAAAAATAGCTAAAAGGATGGGGCACGGGGCGCTTCTCACAATCTCTTTGTATTCCGCCTATCCCTCGCGTCGAATCTGAATGCAGTTTTTCCATGCGACAACTCCGCAAACACATCTCCCTTGGTACGGAGTGCATAGAAGACGAGGCCACCGAAAACAAGAATGATTGTCAGGACCACAAATGCAAGGGCTGGAAGGCTAGAAGTGAGATAAGTAATCATCACTTTACCTCCGTTAGAGCACTAGGAAGTGGGCCTGATATTGTGTTTCTTGAAACACGGGGCTGAATTCGAGCAGGTCCATACGCTGCACCCTTCACTGCTTCGGCAACCGCTTTGGCTTCGTCTAGTCTGGCTCGAATGTCTTTGGTGGTTTTGACGGCGTCTTTGCTCAGAGTTTCGAGAAGTTCGGGAATCTTGTCGATAGCTTCGAGACGAAGCGATCTTGGAGCATCGTTAAACCGCCATTCCTCCGTCGTTGGGTCAAAAGGACTATGGTGATCTCCATCGATCTTGCGAAGACTTATTCCCCATTTGCCGTCGACTTTTGCGTACCCGATGTCCCGGCTCCAATAGGAATAGTCATCAATTTCCTGATCCCCTTCGCCACTTTGGATAGTCACCCAGGTAGTAATACCAAGGTTGAGCCTCTGGAGGGCATTGTCGATTACGGCAATAGACTTCCCTAGCTCGTCTGAGACGGCATTGAGGTCAGTTGCAACTGTGGAAAGTTGTGAATAATAATTCGCAACCCTCTCAAGGAGAGGAATTTCTTTTTCAGACATAATTGTTCTCCAAATCCGACAAATTCGGGGTTCACCGCTGGTCGGGCGGGAATCACTGTTTAAGTTGCCGTCATACAGACGGGGCTGATGGTAATGGCGACCGCCAACAGGCGGGTACTACCGTTTAGGTTGCCGCCTTCCGGCGGGGCAGATGATAGAGGCTTCCGCCTTCCAGCGGTACTAACTGCCACTATCAATAACAATATATACCGAACCACGATACGTCACAATAGAAAATTTCTTTCGACGCTTTGCACGTTGAAGAATCGCAAGCCTCAATGCCGGAAATGACATACTAAAACTCTTGCAGAAAATTACGCTCAGTCGGCGCACCCTATCGATAGGGAAAATCCACCATGACTCCAAAATCATCTCTGAACTCGGCCCGGTCGAGGCCACTCCACTGCCAGCT
>Ga0224526_1000357_pt1 | contig 21320 bp, 18 predicted proteins | sample CBST25metaG_FD_179878 | JGI IMG/M metagenome (GOLD analysis project Ga0224526, IMG submission 179878) | Peat soil microbial communities from Stordalen Mire, Sweden - C.B.S.T-25 | ecosystem: Environmental > Terrestrial > Soil > Wetlands > Peat | place: Sweden: Norrbotten County, Stordalen Mire...
CTATTTCAGATCTGACCACCGTGTGGATTGTCTGTGACGTCTTTGAAAGCGACATGGCCAATGTGCGCATCGGGGAACCCACAGAGATCAAGTTGAACGCCTATCCGGATAAAGTTCTCAAGGGCACGATCAGCAACATCGGCTCGATTCTCGATCCGAATATCCGCACCGCGAAGGTCCGTATTGAAGTGGCCAATCCTGGCGAGATGATGCGACCGGGCATGTTCGCCACGGCCACTTTGTTCGGCAAGGAGAAGCGGAACTACACGTCTGTCCCGGCCTCCGCGATCGTGCATATGCATGACCGCGATTGGGTCTACGTCCCTGCGCAAGAGAAGTTCAAGCGGATTCAGGTCACCAGTGGCGAACAGTTGCCGAACAATATGCAGGAGATTCTATCCGGGTTGCAGCCTGGCCAGCAGGTTGTGACAAACGCGATCAATCTCCAAAATGCAATCGACAATGAATGACGTTCAACTCCTGGACTCGAGGAAGAAGCCATGATTCGCAATCTTGTAGATTTTTCTCTCAATAATCGGTACGTGGTGCTGGCGATTGGGTTGCTATTGCTCGGTTGGGGGGCGGTGTCGTTTCATAACATGCCAGTCGAGGCCTATCCGGACATAGCCGATAATTATGTGAACATCATCAGCCAGTGGCCCGGACATTCCGCCGAAGAAATGGAACAGCAAGTATCGGTTCCCGTCGAAATTCAGATGTTTGGGATTCCGCATCTCACGACGGTGCGGTCGGAATCGATTTTTGGCCTCTCCCTGGTTACGCTGATCTTCGACGACCAATCGGTCAACGATTGGAACCGCCAGAAGGTGCTTGAAAGGATCACGCAGGTTAATATGCCGGCGGGCGTGGTGCCTCAAATGGGCACTGACTGGAGCATGACGGGCCAGATCTACTGGTACACAATCCGGAGCAACAATCCGGCGTATGACCTGATGAATTTGAGGAGCATTGAAGACTGGACTCTGTACAAGGAATTCAGGAAAGTTGGGAATGTTGTGGACGTGAGCGACTTCGGCGGCACGGCGCGCGAATATCAGGTGCGCATCGACCCGAACAAGCTCATCTCCTACGGTTTGAGCATCAGCCAGGTGGAGAGCCAGTTGGCCATCAACAATGTGAACGCCGGCGGCAGCTTCGTTGAAGAGGGCTTGCAGCAACTGAACGTCCGCGCACTCGGGCTTTACCGCAATGTGCAGGATATCGAGAACACCGTGCTGACGACTTCGCATGGGGTTCCAGTTCGCGTAAAGGACATCGCGGTCGTCGAGTGGGGCCCTAAGGTTCGGCTAGGCCACATGGCCAGAGCCGATCATCGTCCGGACGGCGTCATTGTCGACGAGCCCGACGTCATTCAGGGCGGCGTGCTGATGCGCAAGGGGGCCGAAGAAGGCCCCACGCTTGAAGGAATTCACCAGAAGGTGGATGAGCTCAACAATCACATCCTGCCCGAGGGTGTGAAAGTCATTCCAATGCTGGACCGCAGCGATCTGCTTCATTACACGCTACACACGGTGCTGCACAACCTCGGCGAGGGAATGATCCTGGTAACGATTATTCTCTTCCTGTTCCTTGGTAATGTTCGTGGAGCCTTCATCGTTGCGCTTACTATTCCATTTTCGTTACTCTTCGCATCGATCTTCCTCGATCTGAGCCATATTCCCGCAAACCTGATTTCACTTGGCGCGCTCGACTTCGGAATGGTTGTGGATGGCGCCGTCGTCATGATGGAGAACATCATGCGGCATATGTCGCTTCGCGGCAAGAACGGCTCATCGGTGGCCTCGGGCCGCATTACCATGACCGGAAAGTCGCCGATAGCAACAATTCGTGACGCTTGTCACGAGGTCCAGCGGCCGGTTTTCTACGCTATAGCTATTATCATCACTGCCTACATGCCGATCTTCACGCTGCAACGAGTCGAAGGCCGTTTGTTCCGGCCCATGGCGTGGACTGTTGCCTTCGCACTACTTGGCGCCATCGTATTCTCCATTTTCATTGTGCCTGTGCTTGCTGCCTTCCTGTTTCCCCATGGTGTCAAGGAATGGCGCAACCCGGTGATGGAGTTCCTGAAGGACCATTACCGGAACGGGGTTAAGTGGGCTATTGAGAATCGCTGGATCACCATTGGCTTTGGCCTGGCTTCGATGGCCATCGCTCTTTTCTTGACGTTTAGCGGAACCATCGGATCTGAGTTTTTGCCGCATCTCGATGAAGGCGCCATTTGGGCGCGTGGCGCGATGGCGAATAGCGTAGGCGAGACGGAAGGCACGCGCTTCGCCCAGCAATCCCGCTATATCCTCGCCTCGTTCCCCGAAGTCACCAAGGTCGTCTCGCAATCCGGTGCGCCCGACGATGGAACCGACACGGGAGGATTCGGCAATACGGAATATTTCGTTGACTTGAAGCCAAAGGATCAATGGCGACCCGTCTTTCATAAGAATAAAGAGGAGTTGATCGCCGCGATGGATCGCGAACTGGAGAAGCACCCAGGGGCATTCTGGAATTTCTCCCAGCCCATTGAGGACAACGTGGATGAAACGATGACCGGCACGAAAGGTGGACTGTGCGCCAAGTTATACGGACCGGAGTTGGACGTTCTGGAGGATAAGGGCGAACAGATCAAAGAAGTCATGGCCAAAATTGACGGGATCAAGGATTTGGGAATTCAACGCGATACAGGCCAGCCCAATATCGATCTCACCGTTGATCGCCAGGCGGCGGCGCGCTTCGGCATCAATGTGGCCGATATTCAGGACGCCATTCAGACTGCCGTCGGCGGTAACCCTGTCAGCCAGGTCCTGCAGGGAGAGGCCGTCTACAACGTGGTCGCGCGCTATCAGAAATCGTATCGCGATACCAAGGAGGCTATCCAGAATATTCGACTGCTCTCTCCCTCGGGAGAGCGCGTCTCGCTGGCTCAGTTGACCAAAGTCCAGGTTCGCGATGACGCCTACGACATTTACCGTGAAGACGGTTCCCGCTATGTGGCCATCCGCTTTGAGGTTCGTGAGCGCGATCTGGGCACCACGGTCAAGGAAGCTATCGACAAGATCGCCAAGAATGTGCAACTGCCTCGCGGCTATCACCTTGAATGGTCGGGAGAATACGATAGCGAAACGCGAGCCGAAAAAAGGCTTCTTATGATCGTGCCCCTAACGATCTTTTTGATCTTCATCATTCTCTACAGCATGTTTCGTTCCTTCAAATGGGCGCTGCTGATTCTCGCCAACGTAGCCATGGCTCGCGTTGGAGGCTTGCTAGCCTTGCTTGTAACCGGAACGTATTTCAGCGTGTCGTCTGGAGTTGGCTTTCTGGCGCTATTTGGAGTTTCGGTTCAAACGGGTGTCATCATGCTTGAATATATCAATCAGCTTCGAGCTCGAGGTTACACTCCGGAAGGCGCTGCAATCGAAGGCGCCGTCCTGCGGCTTCGTCCTATCATGATGACGATGCTGGTGGCCACCCTGGGACTGCTACCCGCTGCGATGTCGCACGCCATCGGCTCCGACTCACAGCGCCCTTTCGCCATCGTCATTGTGGGAGGACTGCTTTCGGATCTTCTGTTGAGTATCTTCCTTTTGCCCACATTGTATGTCTGGATCGCAAGAGAAGGGGACGTGCTCCCTAAACCGGAGGTGACAAATGAAGCCGTCTAAATTAGTATCTGTTTTCACGCAAACCGTCGGCTGTTTTGTTCTGGGCATAGCTTTCCTTGCCAGTTTCGCGAGCGCGCAGCAGGCGCTCACATGGGACCAGGTGAAAACGAAGTTCGAGGCTGTCAATCCGCTTTTGAAAGCGGATGCGGCCAATGTGGAGGAGATGAAGGCCGAAGAGATCACGGCCTTTCTTCGCCCCAATCCGCAGTTCACATTATCGGTGGATGGCACGCAGATCGCGCCAAAGAATGGAACATGGACCCCCTTCAAGGGCACAACCGAACAGCCCAATTTTAGTTACCTGCACGAGCGCGAGCGCAAGCGTGAACTGCGACTTCAAAGCGCCAGGGAAGGCACGGAGATCACGCAGTCCCAGCACGTTGACCTGGAACGTAATCTGATCTTTGGCCTGCGCTCGGCCTTTGTGCAGACCCTGCAGGCCAAGGCAGTACTGTCGTTAGCCAAGGCCGACCTTGAGTATTACGACAAGATCATCGAGATCAGCAGATCGCGCTTCAAAGCCGGTGACCTGGCCAAGATCGATCTGGCGCGGATCGAGCTACAGCGCGTGCAATACGAGTCTGAAATCGAGACCGCAATCGTCAATCTGCGCCAGCAGAAGATTCAGCTTCTGCTGCTGCTCGACGACCGCACGCCGGTCGATCAATTCAATGTAACCGGACCCTTCGAGTTAGGCCCGGAATTGCAACCGCTTGGTGATTACCATCAGATTGCGCTGGATAACAGGCCGGACCTTCAGGCAGCGATCCAAACCATCGAGCAATCGCAAACCAATCACAAACTTGCTGTCTCCAATGGTTCCACGGATCCGACATTTGGCGCGTGGTACACGAATAACGCCTCGACCAATAACCCGAATGGCAGCCAGACTCTCGGCCTCAGCGTTAGTATCCCGCTGAGGATCTTCGATAAAAACCAAGGCGAGAAAAAACGGACACTGATCGACATCGACAGAAGCCAGCAAGCCGCCGAAGCTGCCAAAGCGCAGGTCTTCAGCGACGTGGACAATGCCTATGAGTTAGTGCGCAGTAATATCGCGCTGATCAAGCCGTACAAGGCCCAGTATCTCGACCAATCTGTCTATGTGCGTGATACGGTAACGTTTGCGTATCAGCATGGAGGCGCATCGCTGATGGATTTTCTCAATGCACAGAGCGATTACCGTGTCGTTCAACTGGCGTACTTGCAGTTGATCGGAGCGTATATGACAGCAGCCGGCCAAATGAATCTTGCCGTGGGGCATGAAGTCATTCAATAATTGGCGTGGTTCTTGTAAACGGGGCCATCTACCAGGCAGATTCAAATACGGGTACAGAGAGGTCAAATCAATGAAGAGACATGAAGTTCGAACTCGTATCGAAGAGGCTGGCATCTTGCCTTCCGTACGTGTGAATTCGCGCGAACTCGCGCGATTTGCGGCAGAGACTGTCTACTCGGCGGGGATTCCAGTTGTTGAGATCACCATGACCACTCCAGGCGCGCTGGACGTAATCGACGACCTTGCGAAACGCTATCCGGATATGGCTGTGGGCGCCGGCACTGTACTCGATGAAGAATCGGCACGCCTCTGCATCGACGCCGGCGCGAGATTTTTGACCAGCCCCGGATTTGTTCCGGAGGTGACGGCCTATGCAAATGCAGTGAATGTCGTGGTGCTTCCTGGAGCTTTAACCCCGACTGAAATCATCGCTGCCTGGAAGGCGGGTGCGGACCTTGTCAAGATTTTCCCCACGGGTCATATCGGAGGTGTCAAATACGTGCGCGCGCTTAAGGTACCGCTTCCGCAAATCCCATTGATTGCCACCGGCGGAGTGAATCAGTTGACGGCCTTCGACTTTATTCAGGCCGGGGCAACCGCGATTGGCCTTGGCGGAGAACTGCTGCCCAAGGAGGCGTTGCACTTCCGTCAGGATGATCGCATCCGTGAGTTGGCGAGCAGGTTCGTTGGCCTGGTGAGGGATGCGCGGGCGTTGCGAGAAATTTACTACTAAGAATCACACTTGTCGCGCGTTCCGGAGCGAAAGCACAGCTCTAAAAATAACTTCATTCCTATCATTCTCTTCATGCGCCCCTCATGTTATCTGCCTAGTATCAAAGCATGGGAGGTATCAAGCACATGAATCGCAACCTATTCGCAACATGCATTCTGACCCTCGCTTTCGCGGGTGCCGCTAGCGCACAGGGCGCGGCCTCTTCCCCTGAGACAGACGCACCCTACACCAAGGCGCAGCTAAAGCAGTTGACGCTCGACGCGCACGCACCAGCGCAGTACACCGCTCTTGCAAGCTACTTCAGCAAGCAACGCGACAACTATCTGCAGAAGGCAGCGGAAAAAAAGAAAGAGTGGGCGCAGCTGAGCCAGAACGTCACGAGCGCGGCTGCCAAGTACCCAAGGCCTGCGGACTCGGTGCGGAATTATTACGAGTACTACATGCAGAAGGCTTCCGAGGCGGGAACGCTCGAAGCAAAGTATAACCGGTTGGCCGCCCCAAATGCGCCTGTGAACGCAGAATAACGCGTTGCACATCTGCACTTTGCCAGAGGAACAACCTGGCAGACTTTGGCCGGCAGGGAGTGGGGGTTGATTGACCCGCTCCCTGCTTTGCATATATATCACACTTATCAAATCCTTATAGTATCTTCACGACACTCCAGTTAAGCTATAGCTTGCCTGGAAATCCAGTTCAGCAAGGTACAAGTCAGATGGCAAATTCAGTCGTGCTGGGACCGGCGCAACTGCCGCGAAGACTTCGGACTCTGGCGCAGTGCATGGCAGCCAGTGCCGTTCTCGTTCTGCTGACCTACTGCGGGTTTGTTCTGCAGGTTAACTTGTTGACAATCGGCCTCCTCTATTTGTTGCTTGTCGTGGCCGCAGCGTCGCTCTTCGGATTCTGGCAGGCATCGCTGATTTCACTTCTGGCGGTGGCCTGTCTGGACTACTTTTTTACACAGCCTCTTTTCCATTTTTATATGACAGATCCGCAGGAGATGGTTGCGCTTGGAGCATTTGAAATAACAACGATTGTCATCTGCAGATTATCAGCAAAAGAGCTGCGAAGCTCAAGTAAGGCTGTCGCTCATCGCGCAGAGATGGAGCAGTTATATGAATTGAGCCGCAGTTCGCTTCTGCTGGATTTGCGACAGCCGCAGGGACCGCAGCTTGCGGTATTGATTCAACGCATATTCAACGCGCGAGCGGTGGCCTTGTACGACCTGAACCTGAGCCGCCAGGACAGGATGGGCGATTGGGAGGCGGGCGAAGAAGATCTGGCCAGAGAATGCTACTTGCGGGATGCTTCACAGGATGACGCGAGCACTCAGACCTGGCAACGCATCCTGCGAGCCGGACCTGGATCTGTGGGCGCTTTGGTGGTTCGGGGGAAACTCAGTTCTTTTGTGGTCGATGCGCTTGCGTCTCTTGCCGCAATTGCGATGGACCGGCACAAGTGGTTCGACAAGGAAGAGAGAACTGAGACGGCGAAGAAGGGCGAGCAGTTGCGCGCGACGGTAATGGATGCGCTCGCGCATGAGTTCAAGACGCCACTGACCGCAGTTCAGACGGCCAGTTCCGGCTTGCTTGAGCTTGGAGGATTGACGGAGCCGCAACGAGATCTGGTGACGCTGATCGACGGGGAAGCAGTGCGACTGAACATATTATGCACGCAGCTTCTGAAAGCTGCTAAGCTTGAGGCGAAACAGGCGGGCCTTGAGACGGCCGAAGTGAATTTGCTTGATTTGGTGTCCGAGGTATTGGCCAGCCATCCAACGGAAGGGGAAAGGAACAGCATTCAGGTTGCGGTTGAGGATCCTTCATTGACTGTGCGCGCGGATCGCGAATTGCTGGCAATGATTCTGACGCAGTATATCGACAATGCGCGGAAGTATTCGACAGCCGGGACGCCGATTGAGATTGCCGCGCGAGCGAGACATTCCGAGATCCTCATTTCCGTCCATAACTTCGGATCGACGATTCGGATTGAAGACCGGGAAAGGATATTCGAGCGCTTTTACCGGTCAAAAGAGTCGAAAGATGCTGTTCCCGGTACTGGCATCGGGCTCTCTGTAGTGAGGAAGGCAGCCGAGGCTCATCATGGGCATGTGTGGGTCATCAGTGATAACAAGGAAGGAACGACGTTCTATCTTTCTCTTTCCATGGACGCAAGGAGGACGCATTGAATACGGAGCAGTCGAATGCTGGGCAGGGCACGATCCTGGTGGTGGACGACGACAGTTCCACGCGGCGGGCTTTGCGTGTGACATTGACGGGCATGGGCTTCACGGTTGTGGAAGCGGCTCGCGGAGAGGAAGCGCTATCGCTGGCTCGCGTGACCTGGTTCGATGCCGTGCTGTTGGACGTGGATATGCCGGGAATGGGTGGAGTTGAAGCCTGCCGCTGTATACGGCGCGCGGTGGCGCGCTTGCCTATCCTGATGTTGACAGTAATGGATAGCGAGGATGACAAGGTCCTCGCGCTTGATGCTGGCGCCGACGATTACATCACGAAGCCGTTTCAGGTGCGGGAGTTGACGGCGCGATTGCGCTCCGCAGTGCGCAGAAGAAATGCTCAGGATACCAACCGGGACTCACTGATTCGCCATGGCCAGCTCGAACTGGACCCAGTGAAATACCGGGTGCTGAAGAATGGACGCCCGATTCATATGACGCCTAAAGAGTTTGAGATGCTGCACTATCTGATGATGCATGCCGGCGAGCCGATTCCACACGCTCGCTTGCTCAAGTCCGTGTGGGGGCCGGAGTATGGAAACGAACTGGAATATCTCCGCACATTTGTCCGTCAACTTCGCAAGAAAATCGAAGACGATCCAAAGAACCCGCAGTATCTGCTGACAGACGCATACGTCGGCTATCGATTTAATGAACTGCCGCAGAAGGTCTGAGAAATCTCCGTACAGGTCTTTCGATGCGGGATAGGATAAAAAGCGATTCTCCATTAACTTGAGGAGCCTTTATGGTTTCTTTTTGTCAGGCATCCGATAATGGCTTATGTATACTCGTCTGGACCGTCCCCACAGGTTCCTTTCGGTGATTCTTGGTGTTGTTGCGCTGGCAAGCGTCGGTGTGCTGCTCGCATGGGACTACTTTCCCCATCTTTTTCCTGCCAGATCTCATGACTTTCTGGGAGCATTTCCACTTGCCATGATTGCGTTCGCATACATCGTTTATCAGGGTGCGCGTCGGCCGGCAGGGAAGGAATTCGCTAAGGCAGTCATGCTGGCAGTTGCCTTTCTTTTCTGGGCAGCCAATCAACTGTTGCCGAATTATCGTCAAGCGACGCTCTTTAACGACATTGCCATTGCGCTCTTTGTCCTCGATGTGTTCCTGGTCATGATCGGTTGGCCAGCGACATCGCCGGACGAATCCTTTGCTGAAACTCACGCATCGTTACATCAGGAACGGAAATCTTAGCTCAGAGATGCACGTTGTGGCCTTTCGCGCCCGTGGGTAAGGCTTCACCAGCTGTACGTGTAGCCAACGCTTGCTGTCGTGTACCATGGGATCGTAACCACCTTGCTGTAGCTCTCCTGTATCCAGATGGAGTTGTTGTTGTTGTTGAAATGAACGATAGCTCCCAGCGATACACCGCTATCCAGCCTATTTTGCACTCGAGCATTGCCGGTATAACTTGTAATGCCGCTCTGTATCCAGGTATATCCTGTCACAGTCTTTGTTTTGGGAAGTGAGAAGTTCTTCATCACACCTAAAGATTCCGTGTGTTCGCCAAAGGCGGTGTGAAGGAAGCCGTGAGTTCCGGCGTTCTCGTAGGTATAACCAAAGGTCAGCTCGTCCCCAATCGGATCTTTTTTCAAGAAGCCGAAGATGTGACCGATTCCAATATTGTAGTTGGCCCGAGGGAGAAGGCCGGGACGGTCAAAGTCAGGTCCGAACATCACAAACAAATCCGTGCTTGTGCTCGGCGATTCTTGAGCCGCCGCTCCTGGACTCTGCGGCGAAGAGCCAGACGCCTGAGCACGGAGGGAAGAGGCTGGAAAGTTCAGAATGGCGAGCGCAACGACTAACTTTGCCACCCAGTTTTGCAAACCATGCAGCACCCCAACAACCGTCATGTTTCCGTGAATATGCGAAAGTGTTTGTGCAAAGATCATCGATTTTATCTCCTCTTCATCCCGAAGATTATGAAAGTTACTATACTCATAGTGCATGAGGCAGTACTTTCGTTGCTGGCAACATTCCGACATTATGGTCCCAAGGCCGTCCATCATGTCTGAAAATTGCCAGTAGCTTTATGTGATCCTTGTGAACACTCTTCTAGCATCTTGGTATGGGTTCGATTGCTCAAACGGACATTCGATCAATTACCGGCCTTCGATCAACTCCGTTCCTACCGGGATATCCTGCTGGCCTTCAGAGGGTTGAACTGAAAGATATGCTTGACATTGGCGCCTGTTGGCAGGCCATGTGTAGCCGGGATCCGCGCTTCGACGGGCGATTCTTTGTTGGAGCACGGACTACAGGTCTCTATTGCCGAAATGTTTGCCCGGTACCATTTGCCAAGCCGACGAACATCATTCTATTTGCGTGTTCCGCCGCCGCGGAGTCAGCAGGCTTCCGTCCTTGTAAGCGGTGTCAACCGCAGGCAGCCCCCGGCACTCCAGCATGGCTCGGCACGTCGGCGGTGGTTTCGCGCGCCTTTAGATTGATTCTGGAGGGCGCTCTGAATGAGGGGAGTGTAGAAGACCTAGCCGAAAGGATGGGACTCGGTTCACGCCAGTTGCACCGGCTATTTGTGCAGCATCTTGGTGCTTCTCCTCTCAAGATTGCAACCACTCATCGGGTTCACCTGGCAAGAAAGCTGATCGATGAGTCTAAGCTTCCAATGACTCAGATTGCATTTTGCTCAGGGTTCAAGAGCATTCGAGAGTTCAATCACGCAGTTCGCCTGTCTACAAGGCAGTCTCCCAGCGAGTTGCGACGCGCCGCAAAGGCATCACGATCCGTCAACCGACCGAGCGGCTTGGAGCTTAGCCTTCCCTATCGGCAGCCTTTTGATTGGACAAGCATGATTGCCTTTCTAAAGCAACGAGCGATTCCAGGCGTTGAACTCGTTACAGAAAGTTCATACCAGCGAACAATTGAGATCGCTGGGGTACCAGGATTCCTAACTGTCAGGCCAGACGACGCCGGGTCTCGACTCGTTGTGCAACTTGAAACAAGCAGCCACGAGGGATTGGCGCAAACGGTCGAACGGATCCGTCGTATCTTTGACCTCAGTGCCGATCCCATCAAAATCGCCAGTCACTTATCGCTCGATCCCAAGCTGCGAAAGCTCCTCAAACTGCGTCCTGGACTCAGAGTGCCCGGAGTGTGGGACGGATTTGAAGCAGCGGTGCTTGCCGTTCTTGGACAAAAATTGACTACGCCCGGACCCAGAAGGTCCGTGAATCGCCTCGTCCAGATGTTCGGAACCCATGTCGATACTCCGATTCGAGGCCTGAATTACCTGTTTCCTCGACCGGAAGTATTAGCCTCCGCCGATCTATCGAAGGCAGGTATCAGCGATGCTTCAGCTGGCCTCCTTCGCAAACTCGCTGCTTCTATGATATTTCAGCACTTAGGGTTTGCAAGAGTGTGGAACTTGGAACAGTGCGTTTCCCAATTGGGAGACATTTGCGGAATTGATCAAAGCACGGCGAACTACATTGCTATGCGTGCCTTTGGAGAGCCTGACGCGTTTCCTTCGAATGAATTACGGCTTCGGCGCCGTCTCGCTGGGTCGAGTTTGGTTCTGCGGTCCGCACAGGTGCTCACCATGGCGGAACGGTGGCGACCCTGGCGAGCATACGCAGCAATGCACGTTGCACAATGATCTTGGAAGCAAAGTTTTATAAGACGATGCCGCGAATGGCAAGTCTGTTGTTCGTTAGCGGTTCCATGTGTTTATCAGGTCACGAAGAGTATTCATTCATTATATTTAGTTTCAACCAGTTATAGGCCTCCAGTAACCTGTCACGAGAGAAGCGGGGCCTTGGCATTCACTGAGGGAGTAGATGCATTTGAAGTCGAGCGAAAGCTGTAAGCGTCCAGTCTTCCCCTCTGGCATAAGGGACGAGATTAAGGCCGAATTGCCCCATATGAAGACTTGAATATTGGTTAACGATAATAGTGAGTGACAGCGGACAGCCCGTGACATTCTGAGCGCCCCCGTCTAGGCCAGTCAGAAAATGAGAGGGCTGCACTCTGCCCGGATTCTGCGCTCCGTTTATCGGTTTAAGGCTGCTTTGCAAGGTCTAAGGTGTCATCCGCCGACCTGCATGTTGTTGAAAATGCGTTGATATGTTGATTCGAGTCCTACCTGAGGAGCCAAAACATAAATAAAATCAACAATATACGTGGCAGCCAAATCGGCTGCCATTTTTATTTTGGGCAGGTGGCTGTTTTGGCGGCTGTTGGCCAAAAATAATTTCGTGCATTAAAGAAAAGTTCGACTCCGCCATCTCCGGCGCTCTCCGAAAGCAAAATATTTTTCGCGAGGCCCGATGGCGATCAAGACCGCCAGCGAGGCTGCATCGCCCCGATGTTTTCCGCGTACCCGTCCGTCCCGCCGCCCTCCATCACTGTCGAGGAAGCAGCTCCCAGGCCGCGCCAGCTCCCACCCTCCTGTCAGGAATAGACTATTGTTCGGAGCCCGAAAAGGGTTACGAGCCGCCATTGGGTTGCTCACTGCCTAGAATCCGGACGGCTCACGATAAGGAGGCGACGCGAATCTTATGACGGCTGGACTGCTGGAGAACCAGAACTAGATCCCAGTTCCTGCCAAAAGCCATTCGCGCCCCAAAAGATGCTATCTGCTCGCCCAGGCAAGTTCCGGGGTGTTTGTCGGCTAATTCGGGGATAGCTGGAGGGAGTGCCGCTTCCTGACGCACCCTTCGATTGCTGTGTAACTGATCGCTCTCAAGTGAAAATGTCACCGTTCGATCTCTTTACAAGTTGTCACCGTTCGGTTACTCTTTCAATATACAGGAGTGGGGTGTGCAGGATGCGTATCCGAACCGCTACTGATTTGGGGGCATTCATCCGGGAGCGAAGAACCAAGCTCGGGATGGATCAAATCTCGCTGGCTAAGAAGGCCGCGACAAGCCGGAAGTGGCTCGTTGAAGTGGAGCAAGGGAAACCTGGAGCCGAAATCGGTCTCATCTTGCGTACACTGAAGAGCCTCGAAATATCCATCGACGTGGTGGCGGATTCTCCGGTCGAGACTCCCTCGCAAGGCAAAGCAAAAGCGCAGGACATCAACAGCATTCTGGACTCGTTGAAGAAGCGGCCCCTGAAGAAGCAGATATGACAAATCAACTGATCGCTCTGCTCGATGGCCGCGAAGTCGGCACGGTTCACTACAAGAACGCCAGACTTTCGTTCGTCTATAACGATGCCTGGAGAGCCGATCCCAATGCCTACCCGCTATCGCTCTCCATGCCGTTGGCTTCAGCAGAGCACGGCCATGCGCGGATCGAGGCTTTCTTATGGGGACTGCTGCCCGACAACGATCGGGTTCTTGAAAACTGGGGCAGGCGCTTTCAAGTTTCGCCGAAGAACGTCTTTCGGCTGATTGCCCATGTGGGGGAAGACTGCGCAGGCGCTGTTCAGTTTGTTCGCCCTGACCGCCTTGAAGAACTCAAATCGGACACGGTTGCAAAGGAAGTCAAATGGCTCACCGAGGATGAAGTTGCCGAGAGGTTGCGCGCGTTGCGTGCGGATCATTCCGCATGGCGCAGTGCTCAAGACACGGGACAGTTCAGTCTCGCCGGCGCACAACCCAAGACCGCTCTTCTCTTCGAGCGCAAACGGTGGGGAGTTCCCTCTGGCCGCGTTCCAACCACGCATATTCTCAAACCGCCCACGGGGGAATGGGATGGTCATGCGGAGAATGAGCACTTCTCGCTGCGGTTGGCCAGGGCCGCTGGTCTGATCGTTCCCAACTCCAGCGTTCAGCACTTCGGAGACGAGATCGCGATTGTAGTGGAGCGATATGACCGTGTGCGAAGCGGAGGGCGGTGGTCGCGTATCCATCAGGAGGATATGTGTCAGGCGCTCGGCCTTCATCCCACGCGCAAGTATGAGAGCGATGGAGGGCCAGGAGCGCGCACGATTGCGGAACTTTTGAGGGAGCAGTCAAGCAATCCAGAAGAAGACATTGAGTCGTTTGTCGATGCTAACATCTTCAATTGGCTAATCGCCGGGACCGATGCTCATGCAAAGAACTATGCCCTGCTGCTGGGCGGCGGTGGAGCGGTACGACTCGCGCCCGTCTATGATCTGGCAAGCATTCTGCCCTACCAAACGGTTGATCTCCAGGAGGCGAAACTGGCCATGAAGATCGGCGGCGAATACCGGCTGAGAAATATCGGCCTTCGACACTGGAAAAAGTTTGCAGCCGATTTGCACCTGCAAGAAGTCTGGCTTATCGAACGCATCCGAGCCATGGCCGCTTCGCTTCCAGATCATGCGGCGACCATCCAGAATGAACTTGAAACGGCGGGACTGCTGCATGGCACGATCACGCGGTTGGCGCGGAGGCTGAAAGCAAGGGCGTCCTCTTGCCAAAAGCTTCTCCCAGGCAGTGATTCAGCCGCGGGCTAGATCAGCTTGCCAGCCGCGCCGGATGATCGCCACGCGAGAAGCGCCGCAGATCGGCTACAGGAACGGGAACAAAACGCCGACGCACTTCAGTCCGCGCTGCTCGCGAGAACGAGAACAGGTGGGTTGGAATGTCCCCTGAGTTCTCCTCTGACAGCGAACGGATGGAGCAGTGGACCAGCACGGCCAAACTCCGGCGGCACGAAGTTGAGCGGATCGAGGCACTTTTAGCTAACGCCACGGAACCTTCGAGCTTTCCGCGGCCAGTGTGCAACGAAGCGGTTGAAACGACAGACAGATTGGGAGAAACAGGATGAGCGAATCGGAACTGAAAGCCGAGTTGGAGCGTCTGCGGGCAGAGAACGCTCAGCTCAAGAACAAGAACACGGGTGGGCTGAGCCTGAAGGTTAGCGAGAAGGGTGCAGTATCCCTGTATGGAATGGGGCGTTTTCCCGTCACACTCTACAAAGAACAGTGGCTCCGTATTCTTGCCAGCGCCCCTGAAATTGAGACGTTCATCCGCGAGAACGACGCCAAGCTCAAGACGAAGGAGTAGCCAGGTCAGCGAATGGCTGGGCCATCAGCATTGAAAACTGGCCAGATGCCGACTTTTCGCCGTCTTCCCGCCCATTGACGAGTTGCCGCTTCGCGCCAGACTTGATCTTGCCCCCCCCAACGGCCTTGAATACCTTGTGCGCGAGAATCTTGGGTGAAATTATGGGTGTATATATGGGGGTGATGGCCAGATGTTTGAGACCGGCGACATCCCGATCACCCCCGAAGTGCTCACGCTCATCGCTGAGATCGATGAGTTCAAAAGGGCATGGCGTGCGCCCGGAACCCTTGCGCCAGCACGTCTGAGCGCCTTGCGCCGCGTGGCGACCATTGAGAGCATCGGCTCCTCGACGCGCATCGAAGGCAGCCAGCTTTCCGACCGCGACGTGGAGCGCCTGCTCGCCAATCTGGAGATCAAATCCTTTGCCACCCGCGACGAGCAGGAGGTCGCCGGTTACGCCGAAGTCATGGAGACCATCTTCCATGCGTGGCCGGAGATCTCGATCACGAAGAACCACATCAAGCAGCTCCACCACGATCTCCTGCGCTACAGCGAGAATGACGACCGGCGCCGCGGCGAGTACAAGAAGCTGCCCAACAGTGTTGCCGCCTTCGACGACGCCGGCCAACAGATTGCCGTCGTCTACGAGATCGCCTAGCCCTTTGACGCCCCCCGGCTGATGGCCGAGCTTGTCGCTTGGCTCCAGGAAGCCCAGGAACTGAAGCGGCTCCATCCGCTGCTCGTCATCGCATTCCAAAACAAGGGGTTGACTGAAACCAGAGTCGATAGCTATATGCTGCATGCACTTCGCCTTCGGCTGGCCGGAACCATAGGCGCCACGTTCAGCCATCTTCGGCCATCTCGGAAAACAGGTTGGAGGGATACCGAGGATTCCCAAGGTGCGGATTGCCGACTACGGTCAAATTTGCAGAGTGTGCTACGCTAAACGCCATGGCTGCGATTCACCGCTGTGTGCCAAGTCCATCGACTGATGAGGGGGAGAAAGATGAAGATCAGCGCTCGCAATGTGCTTGAGGGTAAAGTGCAGAATGTCACCAAGGGGGCTGTGAACGCACAGGTGACTCTCGTTCTGGCGGGTGGATATGCCGTCGTCGCCATTATCACCAACTCCAGCGTCGAGACTTTAGGACTGACAAAAGGTAGTGCAGCCTTCGCGATCATCAAGGCCTCCGAGGTGATTGTCGGCAAGGGCGTGGATGGCGCGAAGCTGAGCGCACGCAATGTATTGCCCGGTGTCGTGGAAAAAGTGCTGGACGGAGCGGTCAATAGCGAGGTAGAGATTCAGCTTTCCGGTGGCGGTTCAGTGGTTGCGTCGATCACCAAGCAGAGCGTAAAGGCGCTCGGGCTGCAGAAGGGTGACCAGGTCAGCGCAATCATAAAAGCTTCCAATGTAATGATCGGCGCATAGGGCCGCCATGCCAGAGGCTGACAATTCAAATCAGGCGGCGACCAGCGACCGAGGTGTCGTATCCTCCCAATCGCTCCAGTTCTCGTCTATAGGCAGCCAGAGCGAGCGTGTTGAAGAGCGCCTCGATTTGCGGCAGATGCAGATGACGCCGGTGGACCACGAGATCATAGCGCTCGCTGACGAGCGGGATGAAATCAAGGCCCAGGATGCGCGCGGCCGATGAAACGGCGATGCAACAGTCGGCTTCTCCGGACTGGACGCGGCGCGCGGCGGGCAGATGGCCGGTGGCGATGTTCTCATAACCGCGCAAGCTGGTGTGTACGATTCCAAGATTGTGCAGGCGAGCATCAAGGAGCAGGCGGGAGCCGGCTCCGCGCTCGCGATTCACCAGAGTCACATCCGGTCGTTCCAGATCGGAGATGGAGCGGATCTGCTTGGGATTTCCGTGCGCGACGACCAGACCCTCCTCCCAAAGCGCGAGAGAAACTACAGCAATGTCCTGCTTGCGGAAGATGCGGCTGACCGCAGCGAGATTGGACTCCTCCGTGCGCTCGTCGCGAATGTGGCAGCCTGCGACATGAATGCTGCCCTGATGCAGCAGCTCAAGGGCTCTGGTGCTGTTGCGATGGGCGACGATCAGGTCAACGCCCTGCTGGCCGAGATGGCGGGAAAGAATGGAGATTCCGGGGTCGCAGCCGGCCAGGAGAATCCGCTTGTCGAAGTCCTTGGCGCCGGAAAAGATTTCGACGCTGGTCTTGGTTTGCGCTTGGAATTTGCCGGCGATGACCGCGTCAGCCACGGGAAGGCTCCACGTGCCTTGCTCTGGAAACGTCGCTATGAGGCGGCCATCGACGCGGCAAAGATGCACCGGCATTCCGGGGCGGGTGGAATGAGCTTCCTCCAGCAGCTCCACCTGCTCGGTCTGCCGCGTTTCCTGTTGCGCATCCAGTTGAAATATCTCTTCGACCGTCACGCCTAGCGCCTTTGCCAACTTCAGAGCAATGGCGGTATTGGGGGCATATCCCCCTGATTCGATTGCATAGACGGTCTGCCTGCTCACATTGATCGCGGATGCCAATTCGGCGGCAGAGAGGCCGCGGGCGGCGCGCAATTCGGCCAAACGACTCTGTACTTTCATCGGTTCCTCTGAACAAGAGCGGCGAACGTGATGCAAACGATTGCTGCTGAGATTGTCTCACTATTTGGGAAAATCCGCAGCTCCTGAATTGATTTCACTTTTCTTTGATATCTGTATTGTATTCGAGACTGAGTTGTGTATAGACTACGAATCAATCGCACTCAATCATCGTCTTCCGCGCAACTGTGAGGATGAAGCACAGCCGCTTCTTCAATCTCAAGAGCGCTACGCAGTTCCATTTTCTACGCAACACATTCATTCATAGGAGGAGCCAATGAAAATCCAAAGTCAGCCCATTCTTCTTGTAATCATGATACTTCTGGTCGCCACGGGTTCATTCTTCGGCCAGTCCACGACGTTTATTGAGCGTTACCAGGCGCGCGTCAGCGCAACGCAAGCTGAACAGCCACACTGGGTCACTCCGTTGGTTACGGTGACTCCGCGACTGGAACAGGAGATCCGAAGCGATTTCATTCACCAATACAACACCAAGGGCTTCACGATCTGGAACTACGGGAACGGCAAAGGGTTGGAGTTGATTCCCGAGCGCCACACTGAGCTCATTTTCAATGTTCCGCCATTCTTCAATCGTTTCAACGGTGCACAGGATGGTTTTGGCGACGTCTCGTTTCTGGCCAAGTACCGGATCTACTCACGCAACGAGGAGCATGGCAATGCGATTGTGACCGCATTTGCGGCTGGATCGATTCCTACGGGCAAGAACGCCAACGGAAGCTGCTGCGCCATCGTTACGCCCACGCTAGCAGTCGGAAAAGGCTTCGGCCAACTCGCTCTCACTTCGACGGCGGGGGGCTCGCTTCCTGCAAGCAATGTGAAGGGTCTGGGGCACACCATAGCCTGGAATAGCACCGTTCAATATCGCGTTGCAAGGAAGGGGTTGGCCCGTTTCTTCTGGCCAGAAGCCGAGATCAACTCCAGCTTCTACAAAGGCGGATCGAACGACGGGAAGATCGCGACCTTTGCCACGCCGGGCCTGATCGTTGGCAGGATTCCGCTCACTCATGACGCATCAGGCAAGCCGGGGCGATTGGGCTTGACCGTTGGAGCGGGTCAGCAGATTGCGCTAACGCACTTCCACACGTACAATCACGCAACCGTCATTACCATGCGCCTTCCATTTTAGTGACTGCCTTGCACACGGCCTGGTTGGCAATCCCAGGCCGTGCAATTTCTGATGTCATCATGGAAAATGCGAAAATCTAAGAACGTGCTGGTCAATTCAGAATCGATCATCGGACAGGGAGAAGACGTGAAATCAGAGCCTGTATTTGGAATCAATGGAAGGCTGCATTGCCACAGAATTGTGGTTGCAGTGCTAATTGCTTTGGTTTGCACCTGCTATAGTTCAGCGCAGACGCGCCTAACAGTATCCGCCGCGGCGAGTTTAACGAATGCGCTCGCGGAAACTGAGGCTGCTTATAAGCGCGCCCAGGCGAATATAGAATTCAGCAATAACATAGGCTCCTCGGGAACGCTTGCAGCGCAAATAGACCAGGGAGCTCCGGTTGACATTTTCATATCAGCCGCATCAAAGCCGATGGACGACCTTGCAGCCAGCGGGCTGATCGTTACAGGCACACGCCGCAATCTGTTGAGAAACACACTGGTTCTTATTGCACCGCTTGACTCGAAGCTTAAGGATTTTCAGGGGCTCACAGATAGATCAATCCGGATGATTGCGCTTGGCGATCCAGAAAGCGTTCCAGCCGGCCAGTACGGCAAGCAAACGCTCTTGTCTTTTCATCTTTGGGAACAACTCAGTGCAAAGTTTGTGTTGGGCAAAGATGCCCGTCAGGTTCTTACTTATGTAGAAACCGGCAACGCCGATGCGGGCCTGGTCTATGCCACCGACGCACAGGCTTCGGGGAAGGTTCGAGTTGTGGCCACTGCTCCTGAATCCGCGCATGACCTGATCGTTTATCCCGTGGCAGTTGTCAAAGGGAGTCGCAACGAAGAGGCTTCGCGCAAGTTTGTCGAGTTTCTCCCCAGTCCGATAGCGCAAGCGATCTTCGTGAAACACGGGTTTACAATAGCAGCACCGTGACTCTGCCCCTCGACTATTCGCCGCTTTGGATCTCGCTCGCCACTACCTGCGTGGCAACAGTGGCAACGTTCTTTCTGGGAATGCTGGCTGCCAGGCTGATGTATGACTTACGCGGAAGCCTTCGCGCGTGGATCGACGGCCTTCTGACGCTTCCGCTGGTTCTGCCTCCCACGGTCGTCGGTTTCTTTCTCCTCCTGCTGCTTGGTAGGCGCAGCATCATCGGCCACGCGCTGGAGCAGATTGGCATCGTGATCGTTTTTTCGTGGCCGGCAACGGTGATCGCAGCCACCGTCGTGGCCTTTCCGCTGATGTATCGCACGACGCTGGGCGCGTTTGAGCAGGTCAATCCCAATCTTCTCGATGCCGCGAGAACTCTTGGCGCTTCTGAGTGGAGGATCTTTCGCAGAGTGCTGCTGGCGCAGGCTGCGCCCGGCGTGCTGGCCGGCACGGTTCTCGCGTTCGCGCGCGCGATGGGCGAGTTTGGCGCAACGCTTATGCTGGCCGGCAACATTCCCGGACGCACTCAGACGATGCCGATCGCTATCTTCTCCGCTGCCGAGGGCGGCGACATGCGCGTGGCTTTCCTGTGGGTGAGCCTGATCGTTCTTCTGTCGCTGGCCATCATTCGCTTGCTTCACTGGGAGAGAAAGACGCGAAAGGCGACTCCAAATCAGAAGACTCTGACGTTGGTTTCTGCCTCTGTTCCGCAAACGCAATTGTCGCGCAAACTGGATGAACCTGCGGCTTCCGCTTCGCTTGAAATAAGCATAGAGAAGGCCCTTGAGTACTTCAATCTTGAGGTCGGGTTCCGCGCAGGCCAGGGATCCCTAGGATTGCTGGGAGCGTCCGGCGCGGGGAAATCCATGACTCTGCGCATGATTGCCGGCATCGTCGCGCCGGATCGGGGGCGCATCGTTCTTAACGGCCGTGTCCTTTACGACAGCGCAACAGGTGAGAAGATCTCTGCTGCCGAGCGAAAGATAGGCATGGTCTTTCAAGACTATGCGTTGTTTCCGCGGATGACAGTGGCTGAAAACGTCAGCTTTGGGTTGAGAAAGCAGCCGGAGCGCGAGCGGCAGGCGCGCATCCAGCGGCAGCTTGACCGGATGCACATTGCTGAGCTGGCCGATCGCTATCCGGCAGAGATCTCAGGCGGGCAACGGCAGCGCGTAGCAATCGCGCGATGCATGGCCATCGAGCCCGACGCCCTGCTCCTTGATGAGCCGTTTGCGGCGCTCGATCCGCATCTGCGCCGGCAGACAGAGGAGCAGCTTCGCGAGACGCTGGCCGGCTATAACGGCGCAGTGATATTTGTGACGCACGACATGGAAGAGGCGTTCCGCTTTTGCACCGATCTGCTTGTGCTGGACAGCGGCAAAGTGATTGCCAGCGGCCCCAAGCACGAGCTCTTCGAGCGTCCACGGACGGTTGCGGCGGCGCGGCTGACCGGATGCAAGAACATCGCTCCGGCTCGCCGCGTGGCTGCTGATCGTATCGTCGTAGACGCTTGGAATTGCGAGTTGCGAACGTCCAGCGGTGTCCCAGATGCGTTGACCCATGCCGGAATCCGCTCGCATCAGATTGCGTTTCATCCCGCGGCAGAAGGTGAAAACACATTTCCCTGTTGGCTGGTTGCAACCAGCGAGGCGCCGCATGAGATGACGCTTTATCTGCGATTGCAAGTCGCGCCGCAACCTGGAGAACTGCCGCATTTGCAGGCCGATGTACCCAAGGATCTCTGGCAAAAGCTCAGCGTTGAGCCGCAACCGTGGCGGGTGAGGCTCGATCCCAGAAGGCTCTTGTTGTTGGAGGGATAGAGC
>Ga0224526_1000359_pt1 | contig 21294 bp, 14 predicted proteins | sample CBST25metaG_FD_179878 | JGI IMG/M metagenome (GOLD analysis project Ga0224526, IMG submission 179878) | Peat soil microbial communities from Stordalen Mire, Sweden - C.B.S.T-25 | ecosystem: Environmental > Terrestrial > Soil > Wetlands > Peat | place: Sweden: Norrbotten County, Stordalen Mire...
CATCAAGGGACGCACCATCCAGCCGAATGGAACCGTGATTCCATTCGTCGCCAAGCCGGAAGATCTGTTGATCTCAAAGAGCGGGAACCTGCAGATCGAGCGCAAGGTTTTCACCCTGCCCGATGTGAAAGTGGGCAGCATCCTGGAATACCGCTACCAGTTGCAGTACGGCGATAGACACTTTTCATCGCCTTTCTGGGAGATTCAGCGGCGCTACTTCGTTCACCATGCGCATTACTCGTTCAGGCCCTTTGGAAATTTCATGCCCGGTAATCAGCATTTGAGCTCGCTATTCCTCATCGACTCCCATGGGCGCGAGGTCAATACCCTCATGTGGTGGGCCATCCTGCCTCCGGGCGTGACCGTCAAGACCGACATGACGGATTATAAGGTAGACGTGACCGACGTTCCGCCCAGCCCTGACGAGGAGTGGATGCCGCCCATTCAGAGCATCCTTTACAATGTCAAGTTCTATTACACCAGCGCGCTCGGCGTGAAAGACTTCTGGCTCAATGAAGCCAAAGACTGGTCAAAGGATGTGGATCGTTTCGCCGCGCCTTCCGAGCCCATCCGCGCGGCAGTCGCCGGCATTGTCGCTCCCAACGACAGCCAATCGGACAAGGCCAGGAAGCTCTACGAAGCCGTGCAGGCCCTGGACAATACAGATTATTCCCGCAAAAAAGGCGTCTCCGAGCTGAAGGATCTCAAGCTGAAGGAGGCCAAGCGCGCCGAAGATACCTGGAAGCAGAAGAGCGGCTCCAGCGAAGACATTGCGCTGCTCTATCTGGCCATGGCGCGCGCCGCCGGACTCACGGCCTACGCGGCGAAGGTGGTGGATCGCAGCCAGGGCATATTCGATCCAGCCTACCTGAGCCTGTACCAGCTCGACGATACCCTGGTCATCGTCGACATCGACGGCAAAGGCATTCTTGTCGATCCCGGCGAAAAGATGTGCCCATTTGAGACCCTGAGCTGGAGACACTCGGACGCCGGCGGGCTGAGGCAAGGCCCAACCGGCGTGGCCTTTGTCACCACGCCGCAACAGCCTTACGCGGCCAACGCGGAGGTGCGCGCCGGAGACTTCAACCTGGACGCGCACGGGGCCATCACGGGAACGGCTCGCTTTGTTCTCTCCGGCCAGGAAGCGCTCCGCTGGCGCCAGTCCGCTCTCAAAAACGATCCCGGCGAGGTAAAAAAGCAGTTCGACCGCGCGCTGGAATCCACCCTTCCGCAGGGCGTCCAGGCGCATGTCGACCACTTCATCGGCCTCGACACGCCCGGCGCGAGCCTGATGGCGATCATCAAGGTCGAGGGCACGCTGGGCATGGCGACCGCAAAGCGCCTGCTCGTGCCCGGCTTCCTCTTTGAGACCCGCAGCCACCAGCCCTTTGTCAATGAGGCCAAGCGGCTGGAACCGGTGGATATGCATTACGGCGAACAGGTCACCGATCAGGTGGTTTATCATCTGCCCGCCGGCTTCACCGTGGAGGGCGCGCCGCAGGACACCAAGGCGATGTGGGAGGGCCACTCCGCCTATCTCACCAGCACGACACAGACGCCCGGCGAGGTCACTGTGATCCGCCAGATGGTCCGCGCCTTCACGGTGGCGAAACCCGAGGAATACCAGGCCCTGCGCGGCTTCTATCAGAAGGTCGCCGCCGGCGATCAGCAGGATCTGGTCCTGGCCGCACCTCCGGCAGCGAAGGCCAACTGATGCTCCTTCGCCCGCGCAGTCTTCCGTTTTTCGCCCTGGCGGCACTCGCCCTGGCCGGCTCGCTGCCTGCTCTGGCCAGGGATAATGCCGAGCCCGCCCCGCAATGGGCCGTGGACGCCGCCAAAACGCCCACGCCCGCAGACGTCGGCGACGCCCCGGCCGTCATCCTGTTCGACGAGTACCTGATTACGGTGGACGCCCAGAACCACGCCGTCGAGCGGGAGCGCTCCGCCGTGCGCATCCTCAAGCCCCAGGGCCGCGCATATTCTCACTGCTCCATCGGCTACGACGTGGACGAAAAACTCAACGACTTCCGCTCCTGGACCTTGGCCGCCGATGGCCGCCAGTTTCAGGCCCAGAAGACGGATTTTACCGACAACGGCGCGTATGACAGCGCTGTTTTGCAGTTCACTGAGCGCATCCGCACCGTCGTGCCCCCGGCCAGCGACCCCGGCTCCGTGGTCGCGTGCGAAACCGAAGAGCAGTTGCGGCCCTATATGGACGAAGAGGAGTGGCAGATCCAGGCCCCGGTCCCGATTGTCTTCCAGGCTCTGGAGCTTGCCCTTCCTCCCGGCGGCCATTACGCCGAGTCCTGGAGCCGGTATGCTCCGGTGAAACCCGTCCAGACGCCATCCAACCATCTCCGCTGGGAGATCGGGCAGATGCCGGCTCTCGATCTTGAAAACATCCACGCCGCTCCGGCCTGGGAAGCGCTGGCCGCGCGCATGTCCGTCAAGTGGGGCGACGCGGCGGTCCAGAGCGCCGGAGCACAGTGGCGGGCCATCGGCTTGTGGCAGCAGCAGTTGGAAGAGCACCGCGCCGATCCGACGCCGGAGATCACCGCCAAAGCGCAGCAGCTCACCGCCGGCGCGCCCGACCTCTACACCAAACTCAGCCGCATCACCGATTACATCCAGAAAAACATCCGCTACTTCGTCGTCGAGCGCGGCATTGGCGGCTGGCAGGCTCACTACGCCGCCGATATTTACCGCAACGGATACGGCGACTGCAAGGACAAGAGCGCGCTCGCGATCTCCATGCTCCAGGCCATCGGCATCCACGCCTATTACCTCCATGTAGACACTCGCCGAGGCGTCATCGACCCGGCAGCGCCATCGCTGGCCGGCGACCACATGATCACCGCCATCGAACTGCCCGCGGGCGAGCTTGATCCGCGTCTTCAGGCCCGCGTCCAGGCAGCCGATGGCAAAACCCTGCTCATCTTCGATCCCACCGACGAAGAGACGCCCGTGGGGCTGATCCGCGGCGAACTACAGGGAGCCTGGGGCAACCTCCTGAACGGGCCGGATAGCCAGGTTCTTGAGCTGCCCGTGCTTGCGCCGGACTCCGCCGGCCTCAGCCGCAAGGGCGCCTTCACCCTTGCCGCCGATGGTACGCTTACCGGCAATATCGCCGAGGTTTTCGCGGGCCAGGACGCCACCAGCGAGCGCTGGTTCATCAAGGGCAACGACTCGAAGGATATTCACGAGCAGCTCGAAAACAGCCTGGCTTCCGAACTCCCCGGCCTGTCTTTCCAGGGCTTCGAGTTCCGCCATGCGCCCGAACTGAACCAGCCGCTGGACCTCGATCTGCACTTCAGCGCGGCCGGTTACGCCCATCCCTCCGGCCCGCTGCTTCTGCTGCGCCCCAGAGTTCTGGGCCGCCACGCCCTCGCCGTTCCCGGCGTCATGGAGGGCAAGCCGCGCCTCTACCCTATCGAACTGGGACACCCCGGCCGCTGGCTCGACAGCTTCGATCTTGCCCTCCCCGCCGGTTACGCGGTGGATGAAGTACCCGACCCCGTCGCCGTGGATGTGGGCTTCGCCAGTTACCGCTCCTCCGTCTCCGCCCACGAGAATCTTCTTCACTACGAATGCGAATACGTGGTGCGGCAGGTGGAGATTCCGCCCGCGAAGGCCACGGATTTCCGCAAGCTGGAGAGCGCCATCCTCGCTGCCGAGCAGGGCATGGCGGTGCTCAGGAAGCAGTAGCGCATTTTCACAAATAGTGTAGAGAATGGGTGCCCCACCCTCGCCGCGTCTTTGTTTTTGCGGCTAGGGTGGGATCGCTTTACAGAAATAGTGAAAATGCTTTAGCCCCTGGGTGGTGTTTTTCTCTGATTTTTCCCGAGAATCGGAGTTTTTCCGCAGCCTGTTCAGCCGTGCCCTGAACGCCCAAAAATCCGCGGGCTTTAGCCCCTGAGCGCGGATTTCGGGTTTGAATGAGCTTTTCAACGATCTCCTACACGTTATAGGTGGACGACGAAACCCGTCCTCCATGGCCGGTCCAATTGGTGTGGAAGAACTGGCCGCGCGGCTGGTCGGTGCGCTCGTAGGTGTGCGCTCCGAAGTAGTCGCGCTGCGCCTGCAGCAGATTGGCGGGCAGCCGTGCGGTGCGATAGCCGTCGAAGAATGCCAGCCCGGTCGAAAAAGTCGGCGTCGCCACACCCATCTCGACTGCGCGGCCCACAGCCTTGCGCCACGAAGCCTGATAGCGGTTGAGCGCCTCGGAGAAAAAGCTGTCCAGCAGCAGATTCTCGATCCCCGGGTTCTTGTCGAAGGCCTCTTTGATCTCGCCCAAGAAACGGCTGCGGATGATGCACCCGCCGCGCCACATCAGCGCGATGCCGCCCATGTTCAGGTTCCAGCCAAACTCCTTGGCCGCGGCCCTCAGCAGCATGTAGCCCTGCGCGTACGAGACAATCTTCGAGCAGTAGAGCGCGCAACGCACATCCTCGATGAACGCTGCGCGGTCGCCCGCGAAATCCTGTGCCGGCGGCCCTTCGAGAATCCCTGCCGCCGCCACGCGCTCCTCTTTCAGCGCCGACAGGCAGCGCGCGAAGACCGACTCGCCGATCAGCGTCACCGGCTGGCCCAGATCGAGCGCGCTGAAGACCGTCCACTTGCCCGTGCCCTTCTGGCCGGCGGTGTCCAGAATCTTATCCACCAGCGGCTGTCCGTCTTCGTCCTTGTGGGCAAAGATCTGGCTCGAGATTTCAATCAGGTAGCTGTCCAGCTCGCCCTGGTTCCACTCGGTGAAGACCCGGCTCAGCTCATCGGCGGTCAGTCCCAAACCGCGCTGCAGCAGGTCGTAAGCCTCGCAGATCAGTTGCATGTCGCCGTACTCGATCCCGTTGTGGACCATCTTGACGAAGTGGCCGGCCCCGTCCTCGCCCACCCAGTCGCAGCAGGGCGTGCCGTCCTCCACCTTGGCGGCGATGGCCTGGAAGACGGTCTTCACCGCAGGCCACGCCGCCGGATTGCCGCCGGGCATGATCGAGGGGCCGCGGCGCGCTCCTTCTTCGCCGCCCGAGACGCCGGTGCCGATGAAGAGAATGCCTTTCGCGGCCAGAGATTGGGTGCGCCGGCTGGAGTCGGTAAACAGCGAATTACCGCCGTCGATGATGATGTCGCCCGCTTCCAGGTGCGGCAGCAGATGTTCGATCATCTGATCGACGCTCTCGCCCGCCTTCACCATCAGCATCGCGCGGCGCGGCCGCTTCAGCAGCCGGACGAACTCCTCGATGGAGTGGGCTCCGGCGACCTCGGTTCCCTTGGCTTCGTTGGCCAGAAAGTCGTCCACCTTGGAGACAGTGCGGTTGAACACGGCCACCTTGAAGCCATGATCGTTCATGTTGAGGACCAGGTTCTGTCCCATGACAGCCAGGCCGATCAGGCCGATATCACACGTTGCATCTGACATACAGTCTCCTAACTCCCATTCAAAACCGTTGCTCGTTCCCAGCTCGCTTGCGGCCCCATCGAAGCCGGCGTCCCAGCTCCCGATCCTCGGATCTGGATCGCATCGCCTCGGATCTGGATCGCATCGCCTCGTAGCTTGACTTGGCGAATTCGCAATCTAACCACAAACATTCGGGTGCCCCAGGTCTCGCTTTCGAGACCTGGGATACCACGAAATTACGCGGTCATCGCCCTCGTCGAATCAAGCGGCCGAAGCCTACCGCTGAATGCGCGCCGATCCGCCTTGGGCGAAGGCCCGCACCTGGTCCACAGTGGCCATCGTCGTGTCGCCGGGGAAGGTGGTCAGCAGCGCGCCGTGCGCCCATCCCAGCCTGATCGCTTCCTCGGGCGCTTCGCCGCTCAGCAGCCCGTAGATGAACCCCGCCGCAAAGCCGTCTCCGCCGCCCACGCGATCCACAACCTCAAGCTCCGCCGTCGGCGCCGTGTAGGTCTTGCCGTTCACCCAGGCAACCGCGCTCCAGCTATGCCGGCTGGTCGAATGCACCTCGCGCAGCGTCGTGGCCACGGCCTTCACATGCGGATGCTTCTTCACCACATTATCGATCATGCCAAGGAAAACGCTGGGATCGAGCTTCGATTTCGCCGCAACCTCCGGCCCCGGAATGCCCAGCCCCTTCTGCAAATCCTCTTCGTTGCCCACCAGAACATCCACATTCTCTACAATACTGCCGATAATCTCCACGGCGCGCTCGTTGCCGCCGGAAATCTTCCACAGCTTCTCGCGGAAGTTCAGGTCGAACGAAGTGATGGCTCCCGCCGCCTTGGCCTCGCGCATCATCTCCGCGGCCAGGGGCGCCGTCGTCGGCGAAAGCGCCGCGAAGATGCCGCCCGAGTGAACCCAGCGCACCCCATTCGCAAAGATCTTCTTCCAGTCGAAATCCCCGGGCTTCAGTTGCGCCGCCGCCTCGTTCGAGCGGTTATAAAAAACCACTGGAGCCCGCACGCCGAAGCCGCGGTCGCTGTAAACGGCGGCCATGTTGGGCCCGGTCACGCCGTCGTGCTCAAAGTGCTTGTAGAACGGCTTCACGCCCATCGCCCGCACCCGCTCGGCAATCAGATCGCCGATCGGATAATCCGACATCGCCGCGGCGATGGCCGACTTCATCTGAAAACAGTCGGAAAGGTTGGCCGCCACATTGAACTCGCCGCCGCTGACGTGAATGCGGCACTCCGTCGCCTTGCGGAAGGGAATGATTCCCGGATCGAGCCGGTGCACCAACGCCCCCAGCGCGAGGAAATCCAATTCCGCATCCTTGCTGATATGCAGTCCATGACTCATCGTTCGCTCACTCCTGGTTCTCGTCGAAACGCGCAATTCTTTTGCCGGAAGGCCCGCGATTACCCTGAGATTCTGTCTCGCGGACTGCGGCGTAATATCGACCATGAGGTCTGACCACCAGCATACACGCATCCCAACAGACTCGGCCAATGAAAGAAGCATAAATTGCAAACATGCCCTGTGTTAGACTTGTTTTGCCCTTATTTTAGGCAAAAAGACAGGAAGATTGCCCTCGATGCCAGGACAGAAGCAATGCGTGCAGGATTCCGACCGGACCATGCAAGTGGTCAACCACATCCGCATTCTCATCGAAAGCGGCGCGCTCCGGCCGGGCGACAGAATCCCCCCTGAGCGCGAGTTCGCCCGCTCGCTCGGAATCAGCCGCGCCAGCCTTCGCACCGGCATCGGCGCACTCGCGGCGATGGGGGTGATGAAGGTGCGGCACGGAGTCGGAACCTGCGTCGTGGACAGCCCGGCCGCCTTCAGCAACGCGTCCCTCGGCCTGATGGGCGCGCTCTACGGCTTTCAATTCTGGCAGATGTTCGAAGCGCGGTTGATCGTGGAAAGCAGTCTGGCCGCTCTGGCCGCCGAGCGAGGCAGGGAAGAACACCACGCAGCCTTGGCCGAGCAGGTTGCAGAGATGTGCGCCATCGCCGATCAACCCGCGGAATTCCTCAAGCATGACGTGCTGTTTCACCGCATCATCGCCCAGGCTTCCGGCAATCCAATCCTGGCCGCCGTCATCGAGACCCTCACTTTGGCCATGTACGAACAGCGGCGCAAGACCGTCGAACAAGCAGACTATCTGGACAAAATGGCCGAGATGCATCGCGACATCTACCGCGCCATCCGCGCCCACGACCCCGCCGAGGCGCGAAAACAGATGGAACACCACCTGCGCATGGCCGAAAACGCGCATAACACGGAACAGCCCGCCTCCCCGGCAATACCCCCTGCCCGAAAGCGCGCCAGAAAGCCGCCGGCGGCCCTGGTCGGCAGCACCCGGCACGCTGAGCAGGGCTGGCCAGGTCTCTGACAGCATCTTGTTGCGCCAAGTTCGGGTGCCCCAGGTCTCGCTTTTGGGACCTGGGAAAGCACAAGTCCACGCGCTCAAGGCAATAGCGGTGGAATCCTGCGACAGCAGACGAGACCAGGGGCACGCTCGCCCTCGCACGGTGGCCGGCAGGCGGCTGCGCAGGGAATTGCCGGGCTGTGCGATACTCAAAAAGATATGTACAAGAGGATTGTTCTCAAACTTTCGGGTGAGGTGCTGGCCGGCCAGCGCGGCTTTGGCCTGGATTCCGGCAAGGTGGCCGAAATTACCGGCGAGATTGTCGATGTGCACGCCTTGGGCGTGGAGATTGGCGTCGTGGTGGGCGGAGGAAACTTCTTCCGCGGCGTCGCCGAGCAGGCCAAAGAGATGGACCGCGTCAGCGCCGACAACATGGGCATGCTCTCCACGGTCATCAACGCCATCGCCATGCAGGACGCGCTCGAGCAGCGCGGCGTTCCCTGCCGCGTGATGAGCGCCGTCTTCATGAATCAGGTGGCCGAGCCCTACATTCGCCGCCGCGCCGTGCGCCACCTCGAAAAGGGCCGGGTGGTGATCTTCGCCGCCGGCATCGGTAACCCCTTTTTCTCGACCGATACGGCGGCCAGCCTGCGGGCCATGGAAATCAAGGCCGACGTGCTGTTGAAGGCCACCAAGGTCGAAGGCGTTTACAGCGCCGACCCGGTGTTGGTCAAAGACGCTGTCAAATACGACCAGATCACCTACATGGAGATCCTGCGCCAGGGGCTGAAGGTGATGGACCTGACCGCTGTGAGCCTGTGCAAGGACAACAACCTGCCCATGGTGGTCTTCAACATGAATCAGCCGGGAAACATCCGCCGCGTGGTTCTGGGCGAAAAGGTCGGATCGCTGGTGACGGCGTAAAAGCAGGGAACAGGAAACCATAGCCGGACGGGACTCTGGTTTTGCACGGCTGTACCAAGGGACTGTCCGGAGACGTCTAACACCCAGTGGAAATACGCAAGCCAGGACGGCTGGATGCATTGACGGGTCTGCGCTGTTTTGCGGCCGTCAACATTGTGCTGTTCCATTTTTCCAATCCAGAGTGGTTTGGCCGGCTTGCGCCGGTGATCAACGCCGGCTACCTCTCGGTGAGCTACTTCATCCTGCTGTCGGGATTTGTGCTGGCCTATAACTACGCGGAACGGGCGCGCGCCGGGCAACTGGACCGGAAGCGGTTCTGGAAGGCCCGCTTCACGCGCATTTATCCCATCTATTTTCTCAGTTTGGTGCTGGCCTGGCGGATGCTGCCGGTCGAGTATGGGGCGCACACGCACGCAATGTTCTGGACCGGCATCGCCCTGACGCCGTTCCTGGTGCAGGGATGGGTTCCGGCCATCGCCACCTTCATGAACACGCCCGCCTGGACGATGTCGGCCGAGGCGTTTTACTACATGGTCTTTCCCTGGATGGCGCGCTGGAAGAGGCCGGAAAGAATTGCGCCGCATCTGGCGAAACTGGGCGGCGTGTGGCTGCTGGGAATGCTTCCCGGCACGCTCTACATGGTCTTCAATCCGGACGGCATTGCCCACCCCGACCGGTGGAGTTACGGCCCCTGGTTGGAGGCGCTCAAATACACGCCCCTCCCGCATCTGGCCAGCTTCGCCTTCGGCGTTCTGTTGGCGGGTCTGGACTCCGTGATGGTGCGCGACAGCCGTTTGCGCTTGTGGCTGGGGCTGGGCGGCTTTGCCGGCATCTACGGCGTGCTGATGTTGGGGCCGCGGATGCCTTATGCTGTCATGCACGACGGCTTGCTGATGCCCCTCTTCGGCTGCATCGTGCTCGGGCTGGCTGGAGAAAACCGGCTGGCGACGGTGCTGGGAATCCGCCCGCTGGTCTTCGTGGGCGAGGCCAGCTACTGCCTTTACCTGCTCCACTTTACCCTCTGGAACCTGATTCACGATTCCCACGTGCTCAATCTGTTGGGCCTGAACCGCTTCGACCCCTGGATCAGCTACGTGCTGTTGATCGGAATCTCCTTGTTTGCGCTGCATTTCGTCGAGAAGCCGGCGCAACGGCAACTGCGCCGGTGGATGGGGGCGTAATGCGGTCTTGGGGATTCCCCGGCGTCTTTCACAACGGCCATCCTGAGCATCTTGACAATTCGCATATCAACAAAACTTTGGGTGCCCCGTCGTTTGTGCGGTTTTGCACAAAGGGTGGGAGACCGCGGGTGTCCATCTCGATCGAAACAGCCCGCTCGAAGCCGCTCTGGATTTCCACCAGGTTCCTGAACGTACCGATGCAAATGAAAAGGCCCAGCCTGAGTGGCTGGGCCTTTTTGCCGACGGTGAGGATTTCGCTACTGGGTAACCACATCGACAGCATGGTTGCCGTGCGGAACGGCGACCAGCGCGGTGGGGTGTAAACCCGCGGGGTACGGAGTGGCCTGGGTTTGCGTGACCCCGCCTGAACTCGGATTCAGGACGAAGCCGGAGACCGAGTCGCCCAGGTAGTTGGCGGTGTAGATAAACCGGCCCAGCGCCGGGTCAATCACGATGGCGACGGGATCGGCGTCCGTGACGTCGCCGCTGCTGCTGCTGCTCAGCGCGAGGGTCGGTACGCCGGTGGCCAGGTTGATGGCATAGGAAGAGATCGTGGAATCCAGCGAGTTGGCGACATAAATGTACTTGCCGCGCGGATCGACGACCAACGCGGTTGGCTGATTGCCGGTAGCGAAAGGACCGCTGGTCATGTACTGCAGGGTGCTACCGCTCATGATCGTGTAGCCGATCAAATGGTTGGAGGAAATGTCGGTGACATACACATAGCTGTCTGTGGGGTCGGACGCGATACCGCTTGGCTTGACCCCCGCCTGGTAGGGGCTGTTGCTGGTTGCCGCGAGCGCCCCGCCCGTTCCCACGGTGAAGCCGAAGACATAGCCGAGGCTGGTGGTCTGGTCATCGGTGGCGACATAAACGCCATTGCCGGTCACCGTGCTGGTGTTGGCCAGAACGGTAATTCCTTCGGGGACCAGCACATCGCTGGAGACAGCGAGCGGCTGAGAAATCGCCGCGCCGATCGTGCCCGAGGACAGAGCATACTCCGTGAGCGTGGAGGAAGTGGTTCCAGAGACCACGTACAGGTAGGTGCCGGCGGTGTTGACAGCCAATGCCACGGGGCTGCTCACGGAGACAGAATCCTTCACTGTCAGGGCGCCGTTGCTGCCGATCGTGAAGTGGGTGACGGTGCCGCTGGTTTTGTTGGCGACGTAGAGATTCGCGTAGTCGCTGGTGGTCGCCATGGCAACCGGATAAACTCCGCCCGAGTCCACTGCCGTGAGCTGCGTGCGCAAAGCGCCGGATTCCGAATCCGCCGCGAAGGTCTCGATCGTTCCATCGCTGGTGGTTCCCGTGGCGCCGGAATTGGCCACGAAAACATAATTGACGGTAGTGACCGAGCAGGCAGTCAAGAGCGTGGCCGCGACAAGGCCGATGGAAGAGACCAGAAAGAGCTGCCTCAAATTGCTGAACTTCATGCGCTTCCTTCATTCCGGGCTTGTCAGGTCCGAGCCCAGAGAAAACCGGTTAAGTTGCCCCGTATGGAGATTGTAAAGCCCGGAACGGGGTATTGCCATGGCGCCGAGCGGAAGCCTCAGTCAACCCGCTACTGTGTGGCGTGGTGCGGAATCGCGGCCACGGCCGTCAGTTGCGCGTTGCCCTTGTAGGGGGTGCCGGCCGCATTGATGAGCGTTCCGGCGGTCGTGTCCATCTGAAAGTCGGAGACCGTGCCGTAGACTCCGTCGGGGGTAAAGTTGGCGGTGAAAACGAAGTGGCTGGTCGACGGATCGATGCCGATGGCCACCGGATCAATGCCCGCGGCGTAGGTGCCGATGCGGGTCAGCGCTCCATTGCTGCCGATCGAATATGCGCTCACATTGCCGTCCGTCGCGTTGGCGACGTAAGCGTAAGGGTAGATGCTATCGACGGCGATGGAGGAAGGGCCGTTGCCGGCAGTGTATGGACTGCCGCTCAACGAAGTCAGCACGCCTGTCGCGGACGCAACCGAAAAGCCGTAGACCTCGCCGGTGCTGGAATCGGTGACATAGACGTAGCTGCTGGTGGAATCGCTGCCGATGCCCGAGGGCTTGACTCCCCCCGCCACGGTAAAAGGCGAGCCGCTTACGGGCGACAGCGCGCCGCCGGAGCCCACTGCAAAGGCGAATATGTAGCTGGCATTGGATGTCGTCGTGGTCGAGTCGTAGGCGGACACAAAGACGTAGGCTCCGGAGGACAGAACATGGACCGCCGTGGGCACCATGATGTCGCTGCTTCCGGTCAAGTTCAGCGGCCAGTAGTTTGCCCCTGTACTCGGATTCGCGACCGGCGTTCCCAGCGAGTCCGCGATTTCAGCCGGTGTGAGGGCCTCGGCCTGGGCGGCTGTAAGAATGGGATAGACGCCGATGGAGCCCGAGCACGGTTCGTTCACAGAGCAGGTGGACAGCGGCTGATAGCTGTTCGCCACAAACAGATTCGATCCGTTCGCGGCGACCGCCACAGGGACGCTTCCCACAGGACTCTCAATCCCCGAGGAGGTGTAATTTCCGGTCGTGTCGTACGTGTTCTCCGGATAGAGCTTGCCATCGCTGCCGATCAAAAACTGCACGATGGTGTTGTCTAATTGATTGACGACATACAGGTTCGTGTTGTCGGGAGACGTGGCCTCGGCCACCGGGTCGCGCCCGCCCGAGGGGAAAGGCGAGGTCGGAATCTGACGCATATAACCGGAGACCCGGTTGATCTCGAAGACGTCGACCTCGCCGTAACTGCTGGTTCCAGCGGCTTTGGAGCTGGTTACGAAAACAAAATCCGTGGTGGCTGTGGCGCAGGCAGTGATCAGCCCGGCTGCCAGGAGACTGACTGCGGATACCACCAGCAGCTGGCTCGATTTGTTGAACTTCATGCGCATCTTTCTTCAACGGGCCAGAACCGCTGGCCCCTTAAAAATCAGGTTGGAATCGAATCCCAGGGGGTGCGAAACGAACCTCTCCCCCGGCATCCGGCTGCTTTCAGTGAAGACTCGGAAAAACCGCCGCCTGGGGCAAAATCGGGCCACGCCCCAGGCGCAACTGCATCGACGGACGGATCAATTGGTACGTCCGTCCACCAGGCACCAGGTGGGCGGCCCGGTAAGCACATACTCCGACGGCACCTTCGACGACTGGGAGAGCGGGGTAAGTGTGCCCTTATTCTGGTCGATCACCTGACCGGTCACACTCGAATCGTTGATGTTGGCCGTATAGATGAACTGATTGGAGGGGTCCTCGACCAGGCACTGAGGACCGTATCCGGAGCCGAATCCGATCGGCGTGCCGCTCATTTCAGTGGGCAGGTAGGGAGTATTGACCACGTAACCGGAGATGCCGCTTCCGGCTACAACCGTGCCGGTGACGTTATTGCCCTGGTTGGCCACGTAAAACCACTCGCCCTTGCTCTCCAACGTCAGAACTGTGGGGTTGGACTGGTTCGCGTCATCGGGAATGTTTCCAGTGCTGACCGCCTCCAGGGATCCGTTGGTGCCGATGGTGGGGCCGTAGGGCAGAATCTGGCTCTGGGAAGTAATTGCTCCGTCTTTATAAAACGGTTTGTTGTCGAGCACGTAAATGTAACTGCCGGCGCTCGCGATCGCGGTGCCGTCAGGCACTCCGCTCGCGCTGCTATCGCTCAGCACATCCCAGGGGTACCCCGTTCCGGTCGTCGTCAATTGCCCGGTGGTGGAAACGTAGTTGTACGGGTAGACCGTTGCGCCGCCGGTGTACGGATAGTCGACCGAGGCGGTGGCCGAAGTGGCGTTCAACGTGAGGATGTACGAGGTGGTAGGCACAAAGTCGACAGGGTTGGCGGGAACCGGGAAATACGGCAACTGACCGCCGCCGCTCGCGGTGACATGGGCATTCTGGATCAGAGTCAGGTAGCCGGTGGTCGGATTGACCGTAAATGCGGTAATGTCGCCGCAGGTCTGGACGCCGGCCAGAGCCAACGCGCAGCCGTCCGTGTTGGACTGCTTGTAGTTGTCCGGGGAATCGTGGTCGAGCACATAAAGATGAGTTCCCGCGCTGTCGGCGATCATGCGGAACGGGTTGAAGCCCTCGGTGTAGAAGGTCTGCTGCGGCGTGAGAATGCCGTTGCCTCCAATCGAGAACACCTCGATGTTAGAGCCCGTGCAGGGGTAGAGGGTGGTGCAGTCGCCAGTGCCGCCCGGGTTGGTGCTCACACCGCGGTTCAGAACATAAAGATAACGGCTGGTGCCGAGCAGGACGGCGCGAACCGGGTTGGAGCCTCCGGAGGAGACAGGCAGCCCGTTGATCGAGGTCAACTTGCCCGTATTGTGGTCGATCTTGAAACCGGAGACGATGCCGCTGTCGCCGCTTCCGGACGTCACCGTTCCGGTCACATAGAGAAAGCCGGTGGTATAACTCTGGACGCAAGACGTGAGGCTGAGGACAACGCCAGCAGAAAGGGCGCTCATCAGAAGGGCCTTGCCGAATTTCGTGAACTTCATGCGATTCCTTCATCCTGGTCCGGCGTGCGCCGCCAAGTTTGCTAGTTCCACAGCAGAGCTGGGTTGGGATGGGTCCCAGTTGCATTGTAAAAGCCAAAGGCCGGTTGTGCCTAGATTCGTCGCAAAGAAGGGGGGATCTGGTTCATCTTTCCCGGCTTTGCCGTCATCGGCTCCGGTGAAAATCCCCATTTTCGTCCCTTCTGTCCAATTTCCAGCGTGGCTCCAGGTGAGACGGCTGCGGATGAAAAAATAGCCAACAGGCACTCCCCGGCAAAGAATCAACCCCAACCGGACCATACCGATTGGGGCTGGGGTGGCCCTACCAGACCCGGCAGGATGTGGCCGGAACCATCGGCTGGCCCTTGGTGCAGCCGAAGGCCTTGCCGAACGCGCCGAAGTTCTGGACCGTGCCATTGACGCGCCAGCGGCCCGTCGAGTGCGCATCGCTGAGCGCCTGCTGCCGCTCCGACTGCTCGGTCTGGTTTTCGCACCACACCTGCGCGAAACCCAGAAAGTAGCGCTGCGCCTCGGTGGCGCCGTCGATCTTCTCGTCCAGGCTCTTGCCCTCGGCCGCCAGCGTGTTCTCGAGCGCCATGTAGGCAATCCGCAGACCTCCGTTGTCGGCCGTATTCTCGCCCAGGCTGAGCTTGCCGTTCAGCTTTTGGGCTGGAATGCCGTCGTGGGCCGGTGCGGCGTCGAAGCGGCTGTACTCGTCGGCGATGCACTGCTCGCGCTCGGCGAAGGCCTTGTGGTCGGCCGGCGTCTGCCAGTCGCGCAGGTTGCCGTGGCCGTCGTATTGCGAGCCTTCGTCGTCGAAGCCGTGCGTCATCTCGTGGCCGATCACCATTCCGATGCCGCCAAAGTTCACCGCCGGGTCCATCTTGGGATCAAAGAAAGGCGGCTGCAGAATCCCGGCTGGGAAATTGATGTCGTTGAACGAGTCGTCGTAGTAGGCGTTGACCGTGGGCGGCGTCATGCCCCACTCTTTCTCGTCCACCGGCTTGCCCAGGTGATTCAGCTCCCAGTTGCGCTCGAAGACCGCGCTGCGGTCCAGGTTGCCGATCAGGTCGCCGCGTTTCACCTTCAGCGCCGAGTAGTCGCGCCACTTCTCCGGGTAGCCGATCTTGTTGCGGATCAGGCTCAGCTTCTCTTGCGCCGCCTTTTTGGTCGTTTCGCTCATCCACGGCAGCGTCTGGAGATCCTCGCCCAGGGCCTTTTCGAGAGCGGCCACAAGCTGGTCCATGCTGGCCTTGGCCGCGGGTGGAAAGTGCAGCTTCACCCAGTCCTGTCCCACCGCTTCGCCCAGCGCATGGTCGGTCATCGCGGTGCACTGCTTCCAGCGCGGCGTCGGTTCCTTCTGCCCGGCCAGAATCTTGCCAAAGAAGGCAAAGTTTTCGTCGAAGAAGGCCTGGGGAAGGTTGGAAGCCGAGGCGTGGATCAGACGCCAGCGAAAGTAGGACTTCCAGGCGTCCACGGGTTCGGTCGAGATCAGCCCGTTCAGGGCCCGGAAGAAATCCGGCGTTCCCACGTTCAGAGTGTCGAAAGGGTGCACCTTCACGTCTCTGAAATAGACCGGATAATCGAACTCCGGGGTCAACTTCTCTAAATCGGCCAGGTTGTAGATGTGGTATGTCTTCGTCGGGTCGCGCATGTCCACGCGGCTGGTCGAGGCCTTGGCCAGCGCCGTCTCAATCTCCATCACCGAGGCCGCTTCCCGCGCCGCCTTCTCGGGCGCGTCGCCGGCCAGGATGAACATTTTCGTCACGTGCTCGACATATTGCTTGCGAATCTGCCGAAAATGTTCGCTGTCCACCAGGTAGTAGTCGCGGTCGGGCAGGGAAAGTCCCCGCTGGTAGAGGGCGGCAATCTGTTTCGATGAATCCTTCTCGTCCTGCTCCACGCCAAAGTTGAACAGGGGCGCCGGACTGCCCTCGGCATCGAGCTCGCCCATCAGCGAGGCCAGCTTGCGGGTGTTCTTCAGGGCGTTGATGCGCCTGAGCGCCGGCTCCAGCGGTTGGAGTCCCTTCCTGTCGATCAGGCTGGTATCCATGCAGGCGGCATAAAAGTCGCCATACTGCTTTTCGAGCGGCGTCCTGGGATCTTTCGCCGCCGCATCCAGCTCCTGCCACAGCAGATAGCGGTTGCGCTCGTTGACCTGAGAGAAGGACCGCGCCCAGCGCGTCTGGTCGGCCGGAATGGGGTTGTTCTTCAACCAACTGCCGCAGGCGTATTGATAAAAGTCCGTGCACGGATTGGCGTTTAGATCCATCGCCGCGGGATCGAAGCTCTTCACGGCGGACGTGGGCAGGGGCTTGGCGGCGGCCGAAGCCGGGGAAGCCGCCGGCGTTTGAGCCCATGCGGCGGCAGCCGTCAGAATCAGAATGGGTGCTACACGAATCCAGTTCATTGCATGTCCTCTTGTGTACAGCTCAAGCCGTCACTCCTGCCGGCGCAAAAACCTGGCCGCGCAAAACGAGGATGAATCCCGGCCAGGATCGGTTTTTTCAGGAAACCTTTTGAGCAAACTGCGTCGATTAGGAGGCTATCACGGCGCATGAGCTGGCTGTCGCGCGTCCCAGGCCGTCATCCGCGCGGCTTGTAGCGCAGAATCCACTTTTCCTGCTCCAGGGTCTCGGGAACCGGGCAGCCGCGGGCGGCTTCTATCGCGGCCAGCGCAGCCTCCGGCTTCCAGCCCAGCTCGATCAGCGCGCAGGCTGCCGTCACGCTCGACCGCCCAATGCTTCCCCGGCAATGGACGCCGATATGTTCCCCTGCCCGGAGCCGGTCGGCCAGCTCCGCCGCGAAGGCCTGAAAGCTCGCTGCAGCCTGCGGAGTATTGGCGTCGGGAATCGAGTGGGAGAGAAACCGAATTCCATTCCGTTCCGCCAGAGCGCCCTCCTCGGCCAGGCCCAGGTAAGCGGCTTCATCTTCTTCGAGGAGCGAAACCAGGGTCTCGATGCCCTCCTGCCTCAAACGGCGCAGATCCATCTCCAGCCATCGCCCGCCCTGCGGCCTCAGAACAATGGCCAAAGCCAACGGCGAATCGCGCTTGATCCAGAAAATATCTCGCACGGCGCTCAGACTCCCACAAACTTTTCGATGCGCTCCCGAACGCCCACGACGCCCAGGTTTCCACTCCCGCTCAGCTTTGCGCCTTCTTCGATCAGCGGCAACAGCTTGTCCAACTCCGGGCCGGAGTGAGCGCCGGTCAGCGCGATGCGCACCGGATGGAACAGCTCCTTGCCCTTCACGCCGGTGGCGGCCTTGATCTCGTTCATCCAGGCCTTGAAAACCTCCGGGGTGACGCATCCCATGTGGGCGCGGATACGGCTGCCCAGCTCGCCGAGCACGGTGCGGGCGGAATCGGCGGCCAATACAGCCGCGTTTTCCCCGTCGGCGCGGGCCGCTTCGGGGTCAAAGGCGAAGACCGGCGCGGCTTTCAAGGGGAGCTGGTCGAGGTGATCGACGGCGGGAACGAACAGCGCCAGCAGCCGGGCAAACCAGTTTTGCACGCTCTCCGGCGCAGCCTCCCGCGCGGGCAGCCGATCGCCAAAGTAGCCCCAACTGAGCGCCGCCAGCCGCTCCGGCGCTGCCAGCTTGATGTAGTGCCGATTGAGCCAGTTGAGCTTGTCGAAGTCAAAGATGGCCGGCGAAGGGGTGACGCGCTCGAGCGAAAAAGCCTCCGTCAGCTCCTCCAGCGTGAAGGTCTCCGTCTTGCCGTCTTCCGCGCCCCAGCCCAGCAGGGCCAGGTAGTTGACCAGCGCCTCGGGCAGGTAGCCCATCTCGCGGAAGGTGGCGATCGAGGTGGCCCCGTGGCGTTTCGAAAGCCGCTCGCGGTCCGCTCCCAAAATCGTGGAAAGGTGGGCGAACTCCGGCACTTTCCAGCCGAAAGCCTCATCAATCGCCACCTGCTTGGGTGTGTTCGAGATGTGGTCGTCGCCGCGGATCACGTGGGTGATGCCCATCAGCGCGTCGTCGATCGTGACCACGTAGTTGTACACCGGAACGCCGGCCGAGATGCTCGACGCCGAGCGGACCAGGATGGGGTCCGAGACCGTCTCGGCGGCAAATTCCACCGCCCCGCGCACCAGATCGTGGAAGCGCAACGGCTCCGTGCCGATCCTCAGCCGCACCGCGAAGGGCTTGCCCGCGGCCAGATTTTTTTCAATTTCCGCCGCGCTCAGCGCCCGGCAGCGGCCGGAGTAGACCTGCGGCTGATGGGTCCGGATGGCCGTGGCCTTTTCCTCCGCCAGCTCCTCGGCCATGCAGAAGCAGCGGTAGGCCTTGCCCTCGGCCAGCAACTGCTCGGTGTGCTCGGCATAAATCTCCAGCCGCTCGGACTGGCGATAGGGGCCGACGCCGCCTAGATCGGGTGCGCCGGCTTCTCCCGGCCCTTCGTCCCAGTTCAGCCCCAGCCAGCGCAGATCCTCGATCAGCTGCGTCTCGTAGCGCTCCTCGGAGCGTTCCATGTCGGTGTCTTCAATGCGCAGCAGAAACTGCCCGCCGGTGCGTCGCGCAAAAAGCCAGTTGTAGAGCGCGGTGCGGGCGTTGCCCACGTGCAGCAGGCCGGTGGGCGAAGGAGCGAAGCGAACGCGTGGATTGGTTGTCGTCATCACAGTCTCGATGATAGACGGTGAGGGATAGAAGGCGAGCGGAAAAGGGACGCTCTGAATAAGTCAATGTTTTGAAAGGGCATGACTTTAGTCGTGCCGCAAGCGGCGTGAAATCAGTTGGGCTTTAGCCCCTGAGGGATGGTTTACCAAAGAAGTACGTACATTTCAAGACGTCCATAAACGATTGTATTTCCGGCAGACTACGCTCATCCCATGCTGGAGGGTTCAACGCCTCGTGATGGCTTTGGAGAACCTCTTCCAGATCGCGAGCGAAGCTGCCATCAAGCAGAGCCGAAGAACCGCGCGTCTCGGCGGCTGCGATGACTTCGGAGAGCAGGCGACCGGGGCCAGCGGGAACGGCGGCCCGCAGCACGGCCACGGCGCGGTCTTCGGACTGCGTTCATCCAGTCGGCAAATCGACGCCAACCCCGTCTACGGCCCGGTCACTTCCGCTTCTCCCAGAAGCAGTTTGAAGGTCATCTCCTTGCCGCCTCGATAGAAGGTGACGCTGATCTTGTCGCCGGCATGGTGCTTGTCCATGATGGAGTTGATGTCCTGTGGATTGGTGACCTGCTGGCCGTCGATGGCCACGATCAGGTCGCCGCCCAGCAGAATCGGCGTGTTGCCCACAAAAGCCTGCTGGCTGCCGCCGTGCAGTCCGGCCCGCTCGGCCGCGCCGCCCGGGATGACCTTCTGGACCAGCACGCCGGAGTGGACCGGCAGACCCATCTGCGAGGCCAGATCGGGCCCAATCGCATAGGAGACGATGCCCAGCGCCGGCCGCTTCACGCGCCCGTAGCGGGTCAGGTCGGCCAGCACCGCCTTGGCGGTGTTGATGGGGATGGCAAAGCCGATGCCCGAGCTCTGGTCGGCCCCGTTCGAGGCGATCATCGTGTTGATGCCGATCACCTCGCCGTGGGAGTTGAGCAGCGGACCGCCGGAGTTGCCGGGGTTGATGGCCGCGTCGGTCTGGATGGCGTCCTCGATCAGCGCGCCTCCCGAGCCGCGGATCGAGCGGATGGAGCTGATAATGCCCCGCGTCATCGTGCCATTCAAGCCGAAGGGATTGCCGATGGCGTAAACCTCCTGGCCCACGGCCAGCCCGCTCGAATCGGCCAGCGTGACCGGCTCCAGGTTGGGCGCCTGAATCTGCAACAGCGCCAGGTCATGCACGCGGTCGGTGCCCACCACCTTGGCCTTGTAGCTGCGCTTGTTGCTCAGCGTCACCTCGATGCCGCGGTTGGCGTTCGCGATCACGTGGAAGTTGGTCAGCACATGGCCCGCCTTGTCCAGGATGAACCCCGACCCCTGGCCCTGCTGCGGGACAACTCCTTCAAAGAAGTCGAACACCAGCGCGGTCGAGGTGATGTTCACCACCGAGGGCAGCACCCGCTTGTAAACGCCAATGTTGTTCAGCTCCCCGGCGCTGAAATCCGGTGCGGCCTGGGCCTCGGTGAGCTGAAGTGGAGAGTCGCCGCCGCGAAACAGCGACAGATGGCTCAGAAAGGGAGGAAAATGCGTGGTGAGCAGCCAGAACGCCCCCACCAGCGCAACAACCAGAACAATTCTGCGTAGTTTCATAGCTCTTGAACCTGAATGCCTTTCTAGCGCATTTCTCCTAAAGATAGAGCGTCTGGGTGCCCCACCCTCGCCGCGTTCTTGTTTTTGCGGCTAGGGTGGGATGCAAAAAACCACTCTACAGCATAGGAGAAATGCTCAAAGTGATCGGTTCAGCTTTCCAAAACGACAAATTCAAAAAAATCGGTGATGACCCGTCTTAAAACAGATACAACTGCACTGTCCCCTGTTCCAGAGAAACGGCACGGCTGCAAGTCCCGATTTGCCACCACTTCTTATTTTAAAGACGCAGCCTGGCGAGATTTGTTGCTCTCGTCCCGGAGTCGCCGCCACAGGGCCTCCACCGGGGCGCGAAGGCTTTCCTTATCGCCTTTGTTTTCGATCACATAGTCGGCGCTGGAGGCTTTCGCAGCGTCGGGAATCTGGTGCCTCAACCGCAGACGCGCGTCCGCCTCGGCAGCCGCGCGTCCAGCCTCAGCCGCACCGGTCCGGGCCACATAGCGGGCGATCTTCAGCTCATCGGGCGCCGTCACCACGACGATGCGGTCGATGCGCCGCCGCCAATCGGCCAGCACCGTCTCGCTCTCGCCGCGGGCGCGGGCATCGCGCTCCACCTCGAAGATCAGCGCCGACTCGACCACGGCCACGGCTGCCGGATCACGGGCAAAAACCGCCTCCATCCAGCGCTGCTGGGCGGCGATCACCGCCGGATGCACAATGGCGTTCAGCTCATCCAGACGATTGTTGCCGCGCCCGCGGCGAGAGCGAGACGGTGC
>Ga0224526_1000371_pt1 | contig 20806 bp, 13 predicted proteins | sample CBST25metaG_FD_179878 | JGI IMG/M metagenome (GOLD analysis project Ga0224526, IMG submission 179878) | Peat soil microbial communities from Stordalen Mire, Sweden - C.B.S.T-25 | ecosystem: Environmental > Terrestrial > Soil > Wetlands > Peat | place: Sweden: Norrbotten County, Stordalen Mire...
ACCCATCCCAGCCCATGGCACTACCGGTCTTCGGACGGCATGGGGTTGCTCGAGTTTCTGGAATGGTGCGAAGACCTGAAGATTGAGCCGGTGCTTGCGGTGTATGCCGGCTATTCCATGATGCAGGAGCACGTCGAACCTGGCTCGGCGCTCGAGCCTTACATCCAGGATGCCCTCGATGAGATCGAGTACGCGACCGGGGACGCCAATACCAAGTGGGGCGCAGAACGCGCGAAGGACGGGCATCCAGCACCGTTCCCGCTACACTACGTTGAGATCGGCAATGAAGATTGGTTCGACCGTTCGGGTTCCTATGACGGCCGCTATGCACAGTACTACAAGGCGATCAAGCAGCGCTACCCGGACTTACAGTTGATCGCTACCGCCCCAATCAAAAGCATAAAGCCGGATGTGCTCGACGAGCACTTTTACATGGCGGCTGAACAGTCATTCGCGGACTCGAACCACTACGACAAGACCGACCGCAACGGGCCGAAGATCTTCGTAGGCGAATGGGCGACCCGCGAGGGCGAGCCCACGCCGAACCTGCAGGCAGCCCTCGCTGACTCCGCCTGGATGACGGGCATGGAGCGCGACAGCGACATCATTGTCATGGCCAGCTACGCACCGCTTTTTGTGAACGTAAACCCCGGCGGCATGCAGTGGGAGACTGACTTGATCGGCTACGATACGCTCACCAGTTATGGCTCGCCGAGTTACTGGGCGCAGGTGCTGTTTGCGACCCATCTGGGGACAGAGGTGGTCGCCAGCACCCTGGCCAACACCGGTCCGCGTGTCTACACATCGACGACGCGCGACGAAAAGCGGCGAAAGCTGTTCGTCAAGGTGGTGAATGCGTCTTCGGATGCGGCGCCGCTGAACATTGTGCTGGATGGCATTCCCAGCGTTGCTCGGGAAGCGAAACTGATCACTCTGAGCGGCAAGACGCCCAACGCCACCAACAGCATTACGAATCCTGACGAAGTTGTGCCCGTCGAGCACCACATTCAAGTCGCAGGACCGAAGTTCGAGCACAGCTTCGCGCCCTACTCGGTCAATGTGCTGGAGCTGAGTTACTAGAGAGTCGATGTCGCGAGCTTGCCTCCACCGTTGCCCTGCTGCGCGCTGCAACGCAAGCGGCGGCCAACGGCGAGAATTTCCGAGAGGCCGGAAAGCACGTCCTCTAGCTCAAAAGCGAAGTCGATCTCTAACGCAGTTCAGATTGACGGCCATGGCTCCAAGTCCCGGAGAACGAATATGGTTCAGCACACACGTCGGACATTCCTAAAGGCTGGAGGCGCTGCGGCAATCGCTTCACTCACAAGCGCGCAGTTGGGCTATGGCAGGGGCTCGCCGGGCGCGCGCGTTGCAATCACCCCGGCGCTCGATCAGTTTGGATATGGCGAGGTTGAGTTGTTGGAAGGGCCCATGCGCCAACAATTCGACGAGAATCACGCTTTCTTTCTCGCACTCAATGAAGACATGCTGCTCAAGCCGTTCCGGCAGAGGGCGGGACAGCCGGCTCCGGGCGGCGACATGGGTGGATGGTACGATAACTCCCCAGAATTCGATCCTCATGGAAGCTTTCATGGATTTATCCCAGGACATAGCTTTGGACAATATCTTTCGGGACTTGCGCGAGCGTATGCAGTAACTGGGTCAGAGCCGACGCGGGCCAAGGTGCGGCGGCTGGTGCGTGCGTTTGCGCCCACCGTTACCGCAAAGTTCTATGAAGGCTATCATCTGCCCGCCTACACTTACGACAAAACAAGTTGTGGGCTGATCGATGCTCATCAGTTTGCCGCGGATGAGGCGGCTCTGGATGTGCTGAATGCAGCGACCGATGCCGTACTGCCGCATCTGCCGCGCAAGGCGCTGTCGCGATCGGAACAGTATGCCCTGCCGCAGAAGGATGAGGCGTACTGCTGGGATGAAACCTACACTCTGCCCGAAAACCTCTTTCTGGCCTATCAACGAGGCGGAGGCGGCCGTTATCGCGACCTGGCCATCCGTTTTCTTGAGGATGACCTGTATTTCAACCCGCTGTCGGAGGGGAACAATGTTCTGCCCGGCGAGCATGCCTACAGCCACGTCAATGCTTTTAGCAGCGCCATGCAGGCCTATCTTGTGCTGGGAAGCGAGAAGCATCTTCACGCGGCGCAAAATGGATTTGATTTTCTGCGCGGGACGCAGAGTTTTGCCACCGGCGGATGGGGTCCCGATGAGTTATTCCGGAAGCCGGGCAGCGGAGAAATGGGCGAGAGCCTGAAAAACACGCACGCGAGCTTTGAGACTCCCTGTGGCGCCTACGGGCATTTCAAGATCACGCGGTACTTGTTACGAGTAACTCGCGACAGCCGTTACGGCGATAGCATGGAACGCGTTCTGTATAACACGATTCTCGGCGCCAAGCCTCTCAAGGAGGGCGGGGCCAGCTTCTATTACTCGGACTACAACAACCATTTTGCCAACAAAGGATACCACAGGGATAAGTGGCCGTGCTGCTCTGGAACTTTTCCTCAGATTACCGCCGATTATGGAATCAGTTCGTACTTCCACGATGGCGACGGAGTCTATGTGAACCTGTATACGCCGTCGCGTGTGACCTGGGATCGCGGAGACGCGCGCGTCACGCTCACGCAACGGACGAATTATCCGTTTGATCTGTCGTCGCAGATTGAGATTTCCGCAGACAAGACGGCCGCGTTTGCCATCCACCTGCGGATACCCGGATGGGCCGGGCCCAAAACCACGGTAGCGGTAAACGGCCGCCGCGTCTCAGCCGATCTCATCCCCGGCAGCTTCGCCCGCCTGGACGCCACATGGAAAAACGGAGACCGGATCGAAGTCGAGTTTGAAGCCAGAACAACTCTTGAAGCCGTGGATACGCAACATCCCGATGTGGTTGCTCCTGTCAGTGGGCCGCTTGCTCTGTTTGGGGTTGGTGGAATCCCTAATACGTTGCGGCGAGCCGAACTGCTGGGGGCCGGCAGGATTTCCAGCGGATCGAGCACATGGCAGGTCAAGACTGAGGCGGGGATTCTTACGCTCAAGCCGTTTGCATCCATCGGCGACGAACAGTATCGCCTTTATCATTCGGTCGAAGCCTGATTCCGCGCAAGGAAGATGAGCCCCCGGGGGCTCGGTTCATTCTGAATTGGAGAGAAAAATGTCTTGCTCCTTTCGCACTGATGTCATGCTGGCAGCGGTTGTTATCGCGGCCATGGTTTGGCTTCCCGATTCCAGGGCCCAGGAGGCGAAGGCTCTTCACCTGACGGGCGACTTCGCGGGCACGCACGATCCCTCGATCGGCCGCGAAGGAAACAAGTATTACGTGTTCGCTACCGGCTTTGCACCGGGTGGAGGACAGTTTGCGATCCGCTGCTCGGACAACCTGACCGAATGGAAGCTATGCGGTCGCGTCTTTGACGAAATCCCGTCTTGGATTCACGAGGCAAGCCCAGGAACAAAGGAGCTTTGGGCTCCAGACATCTCGTACTTCAATGGAAGGTATCACCTGTATTATGCCTACTCCTTGTTCGGTGTGAACACCTCGGGAATAGCTCTCGCTACCAATGAAACACTGGACCCGCAAAGCCCCAGGTATCGCTGGAAGGACGAGGGATTGGTGCTGCGCTCCACGGCTACCGACGACTTTAACGCGATCGACCCAAACATCGTGCTCGACTCCAATGGGCAACCGTGGCTGAGCCTGGGCAGTTTCTGGTCGGGAATCAAGATGCGAAAGATCGACCCGGCAACCGGCAAGTTGTCGGATACCGACACGCGAACTTACGCATTGGCGGCCCGTAGGCCGCCTGAGCATCCTGAACCCGCAAAACCTGGGCTCCCGCCGGACTGGCAAGCCATTGAAGCGCCTTTCGTGGTCCATCACGACGGCTATTACTACCTCTTTGTATCCTTCGATCTATGCTGCCGGGGACTGAAGAGCAGCTACCGGACCATGGTGGGGCGTTCCAGGCAGGTGACAGGTCCCTACGTCGACCGCGAGGGAGTTCCCATGCTTCAGGGGGGTGGTACGTCGTTGCTGGTTGGCAACCAGCGCTGGCTGGGGCCGGGTGGCGAGTCGGTTCTCCAGAGGACCGAAGGCGACCTCATAGTATTCCATGCCTATGACGCGGCGACGGGCAAACCGGCGCTGCAAATCTCCACTCTGGCATGGAAGGACGGCTGGCCGCATGCGGCTCTGGCAACCACAGGAGAAGCAAAATAGCGCGCAGTCCATACATGGTTTTGGGGAACGAAATGCGCCTCTGGGGCGCCGGCGGAATCTACCCACTGGAACTATCGCGCGAGGCCGACGCGCCGCAAGAGGTCGTCAAAGCGCGGGTCGGAACGCAAGGGGTCAAGGCAGGGATCGATCTTGAGATAGACAAGCCCCACATCATGCGCATTATAAGCCTCTTCCAGCCATTTAAATGCTTCCTGTTTCTTGCCCAGGCCGGCATAGACGAGCGCTATTTCGTACCTGCCAACACCGTTTTTTCGTACGTGCTCTTCCAGTTGCGAAATGGTCTTTCGGGCCATGTCCACTTGGCCCGCGCGGGCATACGCATTGCCCAAATGGCCCAGTGAATCCGGTCCATTGCCCGACTTCAGGAATTCGCTAATGGATTCCGCGTACATGCTCTTTTCCGCGTAAATATCGCCTAGAAGAAAGCTCCAATCTGGGGGATTGATGTCCAGTTCGCGAACCGTTCGGACCAAGGACAGCGCCTGGTCATATTGACGAGAGAAGTAATCGATAAATCCCTCATAGTGGAAGGAGCGGCCGGAAACAGGGTCGAGGTCCACGCCGCGCTCCACTTCCGCAAGGGCTTCGCGCTGTTGGCCCGTTCGCACCAGGTAAAAGGCGTATTTCTGATGGATGATCGCTGAATTTGGATTGAGTTCCAGCGCCCGATGGAACTCCGTCGCCGCAGCTGCCCAGTCCCAGTCCAGAGTCATCGCACTATTGGCTAGTTCTGCATGGCCCTCAGGCAGCGAATCATCCAACTCAATTGCCCTCGTTGCTTCGCTCTTCTGCTTGGAAAACGCATTCTTATAAGCCATCTGGCCGGATTCACCCAGCCGGCCATAGCAATTTGCCAATGCCGCATGCGCCTGTGCATAGTTTGGATCCCTGGCGAGGGCCTGGTTGAAATAGTCGATTGCGCTCTTGCAATCGTCCGCATCCAATTGGAGAATGCCATGCAGGTACGAATCCTGGGCCTCGGGGTCAATCGGCCGGCCGCGGGCCAGTCGCGCTTGCTCAAGCGGCGTCACGGTGATGCTGATCTCATCCGCAATCGCTTTCGCCACTTCTCCCTGCAAGTCCAGAACGCTGGTCATGTCGCGGACATACGTGTGAGCCCAGATGGGACGATCGGTCCTGGCATCGATCAACTGGGCGCTGATGCGCACCTGGTTGCCCTCGCGCTGTACGCTCCCCTCTACGACCCCGCCCACGGCCAACTCACGGGCGATCTCGGGCAGCTTCTTCTTGGTGCCCTTGTAAGTCATTGCCGATGTCATGGAAATTACGCGTAATGTGGAAACCTGGCCAAGGTCATTGATCAACTCTTCGGTCATCCCATCGGCGAAAAACTCCTGGCCTGGATCGCCGGAGAGATTTTTCAACGGCAGGATCGCGATGGAACGAATCTCCTGCCGGGCATGCGAATCGCTGTACCACTTCATAAAGCCCGCAAAACCGGCCAACGCGATCAATGCAAATCCGATGACGACGCCCACCAGGATACGCGGCGAGCGCCGCAGTTTCTGCACGGGAGGACGGGGCGCCTCTGCGACTCGCGCCGCAGGCAGCTCCAAGGCTTGGCCATTACCGTGGGCGATGGTTTGTTGCGCGGAGGTCAGAGGAACAACTTCGCTTTTCGGCTGAGCCGTCGTCCGCAACGGCACAAAGGTGAACCTCGGCACATAGGATCCGCTCGGCAGTTCGATGCGGACCGCCGGTGTTTCATCTGTTTCCAGGTAGTATTGCGAGAGCCTTTTTCGAACCTCAGTGGCTTTGACCCGTACCACGGAATCGTTTCCCGTGTCGTAATTGACCGGGCGCCCGAACATCTCTGCCCCAATCATCCGCTCTCGCAAGCTGTCGACTTCCCCTTCCAGCGCATGTTCAACGATCAGGTGGAGAAAGTCCTGGGTGCGTTTACTCCCTGCGAAGGCATGGCTGGCCACGACGTCCTTGAGGTGAAGCCGAACTAAACCGATTTGCTCAGAACTTAGGACGTCCGGCTTCCAAGTTGAATCAGCTGTTGACATGACGCACTCAGTTCCTCGTGGTTTCCCACTATACCACCACCACAGCAAACGTTGCGAGGGCAGGAAAAAGCACTGATCGTCGATTTTAATAACATTATGAAAAATAAGGACTTGTATGCAACAAACGTCCCAACAAACCGTTAATAGCGTTGCAGGTTTCTGGCGCTGGTGTTGGAATGAGCACGCTCTGCAACGCAGTAAGAGTCTGGCCCTTTTCCAGAAAACGCTTACTTGGGGTGCGGATGTTGCCGTAGGTTGTATATTTGGAGGAACTTTAAGAAGACGTTTTCTGCACGAGAGAAAAGGAGTGCCGCCAGTGCTATGGGGCACCCTGGAGGCTCCCAGGAACGTTTCCGAAGTCTGCTGACAACTCAAAATCGGGCCGGTAAGTGAAGTGAAGTGAAGAAAATGGGCCCTTGGTGTGCAAGCGCTCCCGCTTCCGTAGCAACTACGAAGCGAACGCAAGAAGTACGCGTGGCGGGAGTAAACATTGACTGCAGGAACCTTTGCTCAGGAGGCAAATCATGAATCATCCCACAACGCAAAATCCCTCAATTGTGGGGCGGCCCCTTTCGAGGAGACCGATACGGGGATTCCTCGGAGTCTGCTTTGTGTTGATCACCATGCTTGTGGCCCTGGCGCCTCAGGTGTGGGGCCAGGAAAACGCAACCATCAACGGAACCGTCAGCGACTCAACTGGAGCGCTGGTTCCGAATGCCGCAATCACACTCACCAACCCCGCGACCGGGCAGGTAAGACAGTCCGTATCGAACTCCTCGGGAGCCTATCTTTTCCCGAACGTGGGCATCGGCGCCTATACGCTGAGCGCTTCAGTCACAGGCTTTCAGAAATACACAAAGACCAACATCGTGGTGAACGTTGCCGCGTCTCTGGAAGAGAATATTGCCCTCACAGTCGGTAGCCAGGCGCAGACGGTCACAGTGGCCGCGGACGCCTTGCAGGTCCAGTCGGAAACCAGCGAAGTGAGCACGCTGATCAGCGGCGAGCAGGTTGCGCAGTTGGCCACCAACGGCCGCAACGTCACCGCGCTTGCGGCTCTCGGCTTGGGAGTGTCAAACAACTTGCCGCCCTTCAGCGGCGTCAACGCCCTGACATCCGCCAACGGCATTAGCTTCAATGGAACCCGCACCGAACACAACATCTACCTGTTGGACGGGGCCGAACAGAACGATCGCGGCTGCGGCGGCTGCTTCATGAACCTGCCCTCACAGGATGCGATCGCCGAATTCCAGACTCTGGACAGCAACTACAGTCCCGATTACGGCATCGGCTCCGGCGGAACCATCCTCATGGTGCTCAAATCCGGAACCCATAACTTCCACGGAGAAGCCTATGAGTTCAACCGCAATACGGACTACGACGCGGCCGACTATTTCAGCAAGACCGTGCCTGAGTTCAAACTGAACGAACCCGGCGGCAATATCGGCGGCCCGCTGTGGATTCCGCATGTGTATAACGAAAGCCGCAACAGAACGTTCTTCTTCTGGAATGAAGAGTGGCGGCGGCTGATTCAAGGCAGTTCGCCTTCGATTGACAATACCATCCTCGCCAGCAACTTTCCGACGGCCGGACAGCCATTGGCCTATACGATTCCAGCCGGCGGGCCGACCCCGATCGTTCCCGTCACCACCGACCCAGCCAAACTGGCCCTCTACAAGGCTGACGGTTTGACGGCCGGAAGCGCCTTTCCCAAGAACATCATTCCCGCCAACCTGATCGACCAGAACGCGGTTCTTGAGGTAAACGCGGGGACCTTCCCGAAGCCGAACTACAACAACGGCACTCAGTACATCGCCTCCATTCCTCAGCCCACCGATGTCCGTGAAGACGTGGTTCGTATCGACCACGCCATCAACAACAAGTTCCAGTTGATGGGCCATTACCTCCATGACACACTGCTGCAAAACTATTTCCCGCCGCTATGGGGCGACAGCACGTATCCGACGGTGGGCACGACCATGACCAATCCGTCTTTTACGGCGGCCATCAAGCTGACGCAGACCTATACGCCCAATCTGCTCAATGAGACCGCATTCCTTTACAGCGGCAACAAGATCACCCTCACTCCCATCAATGGTGCGGGCGCCAATTTTACCCAGCCCAGCGGGTGGACGGCTAAGAGCTTCTTCCCGGTCGGCGATGCCGCAACCAACGACATGCCCGAGATCGATCTACAGGGATCGCCACTGAATGTGCAGTGGAGCGAAAGCTACTATCCCTGGAAGAACGGCTACGAAGGCTTCGAGTACCGGGACGATCTATCCTGGACCAAAGGCCGGCACCAGTTGAAGTTCGGCTTTAGCTTGCTGCACGACTACAAGAACCAGCAACTACAGGCAAACACCCAGGGGAGCGCGGCTTTCAACTCGAGCAACTTTTCCGGCGACTCGTATATCAATTTCATGCTCGGAGACGCCTCCGCCTTTACCCAGCTGCAGTTCCTGTACGACAAACACTGGGTCAACAACAACTACGGGCTATATTTCAACGACAACTGGCACGTCACTCCCCAGTTGACCCTCAACATCGGACTCCGTTACGACGGATTGCCGCACGCCTTTGAGCGGTATAACCAGTTTTCGAATTTCGTGATCGGGGACTATAACGCCGCGCAGGGCAATCCGGTCACCGCGGCCGGCACGCTGCTTCCCTCTTCGCTCGCGACTTTCCCCGGAACCACCGGCTCGTTTTATCTCAACGGCATTGAGGAAGCCGGCGTCAATGGCTTCCCCCGCGGAAACGTCAAGAACTATTACGACACTATCGAGCCGAGAATAGGCTTTGCCGACAACATTTTCGGCAACGGAAAGACGGTTCTCCGGGGCGGGTTCGGAATGTTCTATGAGCGCGTTCAGGGCAACGATGTCTACAACGCCGCCTTGAATCCACCGTTTGCGTACCAACCCTCCGCCAACAACGTTTACTTCTCCAGCCCCAACACCAGCGCCTTGACTGGAGCCACAACCACTCAGTCCTTCCCGTCGACAATGACCAACATCAAGTACGCCTATCATCCTCCCGGAACGGCTGATTTCAGCCTTGGAGTTCAACGGGAGCTTGCTCCATCGGTCATCGCGGTGGTGCAGTATGTCGGCTCTATCGGCTGGGACCAGAGCGACGACCGGCAGATCAACACCTTGCCTTTGGCCAACCTGGACTCGGCCTGCCCCGTCAATCCCACCAGTCCTTACTGCGACCGGGAGGAAGTGGCCAACGGAACATTGAATGCCAACCTCTACCGCAACTATCCCGGCTTCAGCAACATCAACCAGGAGGAGAACGAGAGCAACTTCGACTACGACTCTCTCCAGGTAGGTGTGCGCATGGAGAACCGGCATGGGCTAACGACGCAGGTGGCCTACACCTGGTCTCACAATATCGATGAGTTCAGCAACGATCTCTATGGGGTCTCCAATCCGTACAACCCGAAGTACGACCGCGGTTCGGACGATACGTTCGACCGGCGTCACGACTTGAACGTGAGCTACGTTTACACCCTTCCGTGGTTCACGAAGAGCTCGAACGTCGCGGCGCGCGAAGTCCTTGGAGGCTGGCAAGTCTCCGGCGTAACCTTCGCGGAAAGTGGGGTGCCTCTGTACATCGCCTACACCGGCCCCGACGTTGTCGGTCTTTCCTGCTGCTTTACCAACCGGCCGAATCAGGTGTCCAAGGTTACCTACCCCAAGACGACGGCCGCGTGGTTTAGCAAGAGTTCGTATGCAGATCCGACCGCTCCCTGGGCCGGCGGCTCGAACCAGGGCTTTGGCAACGCAGGAAAAGATTCAGCCGTGGGACCGGGAATCTTCAACTGGAATCTGTCCCTGTCCAAGACAATTCCCCTCACAGCCCACGAGGGACCGAGGATTGAGTTGCGATTCGAGTCCTTCAATACCTTCAACCATACGAATTTCCAAGGCGTCGATACGGGCTCCCACGACGGGAACTTCGGAGCGGTCACGAGTGACTACGGACCCCGCACGATGGAGCTTGGCGGCAGGATCGTTTTCTGATGTGTGACCTTCCTTGGGCGCAACAGCGGATTGACCGCTGTTGCGCCCTCTTTTTTTGCGTTGCGCGCGGCCGGTGGTTTGCTTGTTGCCTTCCCGGCAAGTGACAATGGGAATGGAGATGGATTTGGATTTGAAACGGCTTGCGCATCTGGGGATCTTCCTTGCGGCGGCAATGGCAATGGGATCTGTGAACGGCGCCGGCCAGGCGCCCGTGGTGAATCAAGGCCAGGCGGCAGCGGCTGCGGACGATCAACGCAAGACGGCGTTTGCGCTGGAACAACAGGGCAAGAATGCCGAGGCCGAGACCGCATGGCGCGCGGTTTTGCAAGGTCATCCCGCGAATGCCGAGGCGTACGCTCATTTGGGCTTCCTTGAAGCTCGCCAGGAACGCTACACAGAGGCTGTTCCCCTTTATCGCAAGGCTTTGACGCTGAATCCGGCCATGCCCGGCTTGCGGCTGAATCTCGGCCTGTCGCTCTTCAAGTCCGGTGCGCCCAAGCAAGCGATCCAGACTTTTCTTCCGCTTCTAAAGAGTGCGCCTCCATCCTCGCCCGAGGCGCTGCGCCTGACTACCCTCATCGGGCTGGCGCACTATGGGCTGGGAGAATACGCGACCGCGGTTCCTTATCTGAAGCAGGCTACAGCCGCCGACCCGCAGAATCTGCCCTTCCGCCTCGCTTTGGCGCATAGTTGCCTCTGGTCCAAGCAATATCAATGCGTTCTCGATGTCTACAAGGAGATCCTGTCGCTGAATGCGGAGTCGGCCGAAGCCGACATGCTGGCAGGCGAGGCTCTGGACGAGATGAAAAACACTGCCGGTGCTACGGAGCAGTTCCGCGCCGCAGTCAAAGCCGATCCCAGAGAGCCGAATGTGCATTTCGGGTTGGGATACCTTTTGTGGGGACTCATGCAATACGACGAGGCGGCCCAGGAGCTCCAGGCCGAGCTTGCCAACAACCCGGACCACGCCCAGGCGCTGGCCTATCTGGCGGACACCGACATGCGATTGAGCCATCCCGAGGCTGCACCGCCGCTGCTCGAGAAGGCCATCCGGATCGACCCCGGAATTGAACTGGCGCACCTTGACCTAGGCATTCTGGATGCCGATGCCGGGCACAAGGAAGACGCCTTGCGAGAACTGAAGATTGCCGAAAAGCTAAGTCCCGACGACCAGAATGTGCACTGGCGGCTGGCGCGGTTTTATCAGGCAACGGGGAGGAAAGACGAAGCAAAGGCCGAGTTCGACAAGACCCGCAGTTTGCAGAAGGCCGCCGACGAGACGATCTTCAAGAAGCTCCATGAAGCCCAGGAGAAAGGAAAGCCCGCAGACAAAGCTCCCGACGCGCCGCTTTCCAGGTAAAGGCGACGCCCGGATATACAACTTATAGGTCTTGCCATGATTCCCCGGTAACAAGCGTGCTCGGGGTCCTCTGTCAACTCTTCCCCCGCAGCGCTGCGGCTGGAATTGTAACCGACCCCATGCGGCCGGAGTTCTCATCCACCACGATAATCCGCATCGACCCGGCATCTGGCTTTTTCTCAATGTATTGGTCGAATGGGATTCCCTCCTGCAGCAGCTTCGCGTAGGTGGCGGGCTTCAATGTCAGAGTCAGCGTCTGCCCGGTAATCCGTGCATGGAGGCCCTCATCGTCTCTTTGGATCAGAAAGACATCCAGCTTATCCACCCAATGTTCGGCCTGCTGCTTCAGCGCCAGGTCGTTAGTGGCGATGTTGAGCTTGACCGTGGCCCCCTCGGATGCTGCCACCGGATTGGCGCTCACCGCGATCTCGCTTACATCGAGGGCCTGCCAGACCGCCCGTTGGAACCGCTCTTTGAGCGTGGCCGGCTCCTTGGCGTATTCGTAACCCGTGCGATAGCGCAGCGTCACGCCGCGCCGCGCGGCCAGTTTCACGGTCAGCAGGTGGTACTGGTCGTCGGCTGGAGTGTCGGGCGTAAAGCCGAGCAGATATGCGGCACGGCCATCCGCAATCACTTCGTCGAGATTCTTTGCAATCTGGCCGTTGCGGCGAAAGGCGCGGCCGCCGGTGGCTTCCGCCATCTCTTGTATCGCGGCCTGAATGGGGTGGAGATCCTGCTGCATCTCGGCGGCGACGCGGCCTGGCGCTTGCCCACCCGCTTGAGCCCCCGGCGGTGCGGTAACACTTGGCGACAGCTGTACGTTGCGGCCCAGAAGACTGGGATCGATGGCATTGGTCTCCAACTGCGATGCGTCGAGGGGATAGACACTGACGTGGGCGTCGTTCAAAGCCTCCTGCGCGCGCAGGACATAGCCTTCAACGTGCTTGCTTCCCTTGTCGCTTCCCACTGCCTGGTTGGTCCAGTCAGCCAACACGTTGTCGCTGGTGATCCACACCAGGTTCTTGTGGCCGGGGATGACAGCAAGATGCCGGGCCACGCCGGCCAGGATGGGGAACGCGCTGCGCCCAGGATTACTGCCATTGTCGCGCAGTTGAGGATCGACCATGGTGGCGGTATCGGGCGCCATGTTGATGTTTCCATTTACGAATTGCAGATCCGTTGGGTTAAGTACATAGTCGAACTGTTGCCGATTGCGCTGTTCCATCTCCTGCGCCTGGGCCAGGTCTTGTGCGCTGGGCATCCATCCATGCAGCTTCGACGCAAGCAAGGCGTGGTCGGCCGTCCTTTCCTCCAGAACCTGAAAACCGTGCGCGTTCATGACATACAGTCCCACGACTTCGTTCGCCGGAAGAGACTGCAGAAACCGCAGTATCTCCCCACGGGCATAAGTCAGATCGGGCCACGCCAGGTTGCTCGGGTCGAGCAAGAGAATCGTCGTACTGCCTTCCGTAACTCCGGCTCCAGGTTGTGCGTCTACTCTGTCCGCGCGGCGATTGGAAAATACGGGCTGACCAGGCGTCAGGCCCGACTCCTTTGCGGACTCCACGCCTGCCTGGCTGAAGGACCGCACCGTCTGCTTGCGTCCGTTGTCGTATATCTCGAAGTCCTCCGGTTTCAGGTCCGTCACCGGATGGCCCTTCTTGTCGAAGGCCACCAGCCCAACGTCCACCAAGCGCGCGGTCATGCGCAGGGTGAAGCTAGAATTCGTCGAGCCAGTTTGTGGATTTGCGGGAGGTTCGGGCAGCCCGGTTGCTTGCGCCACATTGATCTCCGGCGTCGCGGGTTCCGGCGCGGGAGGTTCCGCTGGAGTTGACGCCGCCGCAGGAGTCGCGGGCGCAACAGGAGCACTGGCCTCCGCCGGAGCTGTCTCCACCGGAGCTTCGGCCGGAGCAGGCGAGCCGGCGTCGCTCATCTCCGCAGTCGGACTGGAAGCGGGTTGGTTCATCTCCGCTTCCGCGCTGTTGCCCGAGAGAATGCGCGCCTCAGCGCGAAACAGGTGATATTGCTCAAAGACAACATCGTTCAGCAGGGTCTGGAGGTGCTCCCGAGCAGCCCAGTTGTCCTTATCCAGCAGTTTGCCGCGATAGCGCTGCATCTCGGAGGCATCGGAAGCCAGCGCCGGCGAAACCGTGATGGAGACACTCTTGATCGGGCAGATGTAAGTCTTGCCCCCGATCTCCACGGGACCATATTCGACCACGATGTCGGACCTGACAAGCGGATCGGTCGGCTGCAGGTCCGCCTCCAGCGTCAGGCGAAGGACCGCTCCATTCAGCGGATCGACAGTGATCTCGCCGTGATAGCCGGAAAGTTGCTTGAAAGCACCGTTCCCGTGATCTCCACGAACACAGCAGAACTCCACCCTGTAATGCGACTGCTCTCTGGGAACCGCATAATGAAAGACCGCCTCCGCACCGGCCGCGGCCTGCTCCCAATGGCTCCAGACGAGCTTGCCATGTGAAGAATCCACCAGCACCGTCCCGAGAATCAGCCCGAAGACTCCAGAGGTTGTCAACGCCGGCGCTGCCTGCTGGGATGGGCTGCCCTTCGCCGCTCCAGAATCCACTACTTCCTTGCCGTCGCGGTAAAGCAAAGTGGCGCTGGTTCTGGCTACGGGGTGCAATGGGCGATAGCCGGTGTCCAATTGCCTGGGTGGCGTATCTTCAAAGTGAATCGTATCTCGTGTCGCAAAGAAGTCGGGCAACTTGGAAATGGTTCTGACGGCATAGTCCACGGCCTGAGCCATGATCTTGCGTTGCGTGTCCAAATCCGGCGTGGCCGTGGCGGGAATCTCCGCGGCGGGAGGATCGAGAAACGCCGACTGATCGGCCAACGCAACCAGCGCCTGCCGGGACTCGGGGCCGGGTGAGTCTGCCTCCCAGCGCGAAAGCTTCGCGGCGCTCAGCCGTTCGGTAAGTTCAAGGTCGGATAGTTGCTTGGCTAACTTCACATCGGGCTTGCCATGGCCCGCGGCCAGCACATGCTCTAACTGCTCCACGGTAACTCGTGTAGCTGCGAAGCCCGGCAGGGCAATTCCCGCCGCCAATAACAGAAGTCCCAGCTTTTGCATCACGCGATCCCTCGCCAGACGCGCACTCAACCGTAAAAGACAGTGTCTTCGATGATCCAGTCACTAATCGGCACGTCGTACAACCAGGCGTGGAAGACGGTAAGCTCCGCAAAAATCCTCAGACGATCATCCTATCTCAATTGTAATAGCCGGTGTTTGTGAGCGCCTTCAGCCCCGGCTTGTCGACAACCACTTTCAGGTCGTGATACTCATTCTTCTTATCCGCGCGTGGAGGATCGAACGAGATCGTATAAAAGGCGTTTGCATCCTGGATACAACTGTCGATCTCCGAGGCCAGGTCGTTGCTGGGAGGCAGGACGCGTCCCCCGCTTTGTACGGCAAGCACTTTCAAGCCCAGGTTGGAGGGGCTTGCCTTCTGGGCTGACTTAACGCCCTTCAGGAAGTCTTCATAAAGGAACGTGCCCGAGCCGGATTGTCCCGCTGAGATGCTGTAGAGCGCGATGTGCGCTTCGCGGAGACTGCTTGAAAGCTCGACGATAGAATCGAAGAGCTGCTCCTGACCCTTGGACGATGACGATTGAAACCTCGACGAATCGAGCATCGGCCACCCTGGGCCAACCCAGATCAGTATCTTCAACCCGGGATTATTCTCTTCAGTCTGCGCAATTGAGTCGAGATTCCGAACCGAAAGGAGAACACGATCTAGGTCGCCCCACGCACCTTGCGCGCGGTCGATGGTACGCAACTGACCGTCGACCTGATTGAGAGCCGCGGCCACCGCGCTCCCATCGGCTGAAAGATCGGACTGGAATTGCACACCGTCCTTGGTAAAGAGATAGATGGACATCGGCTGAGCAAGATGGCTGCTCTTCAGGCGGAGAAACCTCCCGATCTCCTGGCGCTCGGCGGCGACCTGCTGGAAATCGACATTGACTGTATCCAGCAGCAAAATGACCTCGACCCGATGGTCGGCCGCTTGACCGGCTCCTGCCGGTCGGACGGTTCCGTCGATGGCTTGAAAGGAGAGAATCTTGGCAGGCAGGCTGTTATCGAGAAGCGTGAAGTCCTTGAGATCGAGGCCGGAAACGGGCTTTCCCGACTTGTCGGTCACCATAACATCGAGCTTGATGCGGCCTTCCACCACGTCGGGCGGCGATGCCTGAGCCGCGGACGCCGTTTCATACTGCGTCGCAGTTCCCGCTGGAACGGCGACTTGCAGCCCGAAAGCAAGGGCCGGCAAGGAAAGAAACAACAACAGACGGATACTGTACGACATACCTATATCATTCACCTCATTGCAACTACCACCCGATTCTCCGGTAACAATCCTACACGATCCTCCGCGTGGTCGCTCACTGCAATCGCCGGTTTTTGCGCTCAAATCATCCTCTGTTTCATTCTATTAAAATAGGATTTCCATTCTGCCTTTCAGCTGCGGACTAATGTATCTCCATGGGTCTTCGTTTGCGATCTTTCTTGCATCCGCTCCAAAGACAAAGGCGTGGGCGAGCCCTGCGGGGCTTCCGCCCGGGCCGAAAAGTCACCATTTGCACCGCTTCATGGCGACTTCACGGACACGTCATCATTGGTTCCCCTCGATAGTCCAGACTGCTTCGCCTTGCCGGTCTCAGGTGGGTTGGATGAAACTACACCCGCGCCTTCCCGCACATAATAGAAACGGTCCGCAATCAGATTGGTCAACGTTTCTACCTTCCCATCCGGCCATAAGACTTCGGCCTTATCCACCCGCTGATGATCGCCGAGGCCAAAGTGGATACGAAGGTCGCTCTGCGACAGGTAGCTCCCTCCGCTAATGACTTCGCCAAGCTGTACCAAGTCGCCAGCCGTCGCGCGCACGCGCGCATTCAATGCCAGGCGATTGCTTTTAACACCTTCTAACTGAAAGCTGATCCAGTGGTTTTCCGGGCCGCCTTCCGGACGCAAAATCATCGGTTGGCCCTTGAGATTCTCGACAACCGCTTCGAGTTTGCCGTCGTTGAAGAGATCACCTATCGCCATTCCACGGCTCACCTGCGGAATCTGGATTGCGGCGCCTGCCAATTTACTGATGTCCTTGAACGTCCCATTGCGCTGATTCAAGAACAGCAACTTCGGCTCAAGGTATTTGAGACCCGAGCCCATCTCATCTACCTGTGGATACACGTGCCCGTTGACGATGAAGATATCCTGCCAGCCATCGTTGTTGAAATCGACAAAGGCGTCGCCCCACCCCACATATCCTCGTGTACCTCTTCCAATTCCCGAGGGCACAGAAACATCCGTGAAGCTCATTCCGCCGTCGTTGCGATAAAACGCGGCGTATTCGTTGTCGAAGTGAGAGATCAAGAGAGACATGCGTCCGGTGTGCGTATAGTCACTCCAGGCAATACCCATATTGGCCTGCCTTGCGCCACTTTCGCTCAGGCCTACGCCTGATGGGAAGCTGACATCCTCAAAAGAACCGCGCCCATCGCCCTGGTAAAGATAGTTCGGCTGGCCGTCGTTGGTGACAAACAGATCGAGCTTGCCGCTATTTTGGAAATCCAACCAGATTGCCGTCAGGCCATAGCGGTGCTCCTCATCCCCTACCCCTGATTTCTTTGAAACATCGGTGAAAGTTCCATCCCGGTTGTTGTGGTAGAGATTGTCAGGAGAGCCCTTCAGGCCGCGCGGCCCGCATTGCACATCGATGCCCATGTATCTGCATGAATCGCTGGATCCGAATGCCGCCATATCGTCCAGATGAAAATCCAAATAGTGCGAAACAAAGAGGTCGGCCCAGCCATCGCCGTCGTAGTCTCCAAAGGCTGCTCCCGTGGCCCACATGTGGTCGCCGCTCAGCCCGGCTTCTTGGGTCACATCGGTAAACGTGCCGTCGCCGTTGTTCCGATAAAGCACAACTCCACCGAAACAAGTCACCAGCAGGTCGGGCCATCCATCGTTGTTATAGTCTCCGACCGATGCGCCCATCGCCCAGCAGGGGTATCCCACCCCGGCCTTTTCGGTAACATCGGTGAACGTGCCATCATGATTATTGTGGTATAGAGCGCTCCGCGCCTTCTGGCCATGAAGCGCCATCTCCACGCTCTGCGCATTCGTAAAATAGATGTCGGGCCAACCGTCGCGATCATAGTCGATTAGCGCCACGCCCCCGCTCATTGACTCAACAATGAACTTCTGTTCGGGACTTGAAAAATGTTCGAAGTTGATGCCGGTAGAGGCTGTGATATCCACAAGCTCCGGATAGCTAAGACTGGCTGCGTTTGTCTGTTTCCCTGGGACGGTATTCGCGTTCCCCTGCTGCTCCAGCGTCAGCGACGCAACAGGGGGATGCACTTGTCCTATGCCCGCGGGAAAGAGGCATGAGATAAGAAGCACAGGGCACAGGCTGAAGAACCCCACTCCAGGTTTCGGCATTGTGATTTCTCCAGTCGCCATTCGCTTTCCGCGACCGTTCTTTACTTCATTTGCCGGCGGCAATTCTTTCCACAGTCGCCGGGAAAAAACATAGAGTAACACTCATTAACAGGGGAATCCCGCGAAAACAATTCTAAGCCTGGCGCTAATACCTTTCAAACAACAAAAGCGCCTCAATGCAGCGTGGGGGAAGCGTAGATTGTGGCCGTCCGCAGTCCGTCCGGCTCGAGCATTCTCGACAGCAAGGTTCTCGACTTCTTCGTTCGATTCGTGCTTTCAAGCAAGGGTTGCAGATTTACTTCGCATCGCGGTCGACGGATTCATACGGAATGATCAACCGCATCTCGCCACCGCAACGCTTCAATCCTGTCCAGATCGTCGGGGCGAGGGATCAGGCCAATGTCTTCGGAAAATCGGTTAATCAGCCCGAAGGCCTTGGAGAGGCTGGTGCCGCCTTTGAAAACCATCTGGTTACCCTACCACTCCCGCCGAGCGACATGCCAGGCCGGGTTCTCAAACGAAGCCGAACCTGATTCCGGCCGAATCACCGCTACACGTACAGAACCCCGTTTCGGGCCACCGCGGCCGAATCGATTAAGGATCGGCGACAACACACCCGGAACGCCCCGCTGGGGCAGCCGTCCGCTTGCCTTTTGTTCACGCCCACCGATGAGGTATCGTTTCTGAGGGAGAGCATTCGATGCGAGTTGCGGAACTCATCGCTCCCCTGACATTCCGGCTCACTGACATGCCGATTGAAGATCCCGGACCGGGCGAAGTGCAGGTCCGGATCGAGGCTGTGGGCGTCTGCGGGTCCGATCTCCATGCCTACTCCGAGGGCGCGGTCGGCGGCACTCCCAATGTCAACACGATGGTGCTTGGGCAAAGCACTCTGGAACCATTCAGAACCACAGCATTCAACAGCATGGCCGCAACGGCAACAATATTGTCCCACTTGAGTTGCTTGATGAGTCTGTCCCCAGCTTCTTGCACCAAGTTACCCAGCGCGAATGAACAATGGATGAGCAGAGTCAGCTCTGCACCGCTGACGGATTGCAGAGACACGAAAACCGGAGGGAGCCCCTTCACTAGGGCGAGCAGCTCACCGATCAGGAAGAATCCCGGCAGAATAATCGCAGCCAGATCGTAAAGCTCCAGCTTCAATTTGGACAGTTCCATACGTCGCCATCTCCTCCCGTGCCAGAAATCCAGCGAAGCTCTTTTCTTCCGACAATGAGCATTACAGCAGGCAACCCATCGATCGACAAATGCTCGTCGATCCATCGGAATACCTGCCTATCGTCGCCACTCTGGTGCGTCGGGTACCTTCGTCATCGCAACGTCGAGATCGGCCCCTACGAAAAACCGGCGAGGACGCGACCGGGTCAACCGGCGACCGGAGGCGGCGATGCCAAGGCCGCCACGATTTTTCTGTCTCTGCGTATCGAGAACAACAGCAAGTTCGTGCGCGGCAAGAAGCGTGCGACGGAAGACATTGAGCGCTATTGCCTTGAAGAGTACAACGCCAAGCGGCGGCCGGACGGCGAGTACGAATTGAAGGTGCCCTACAACAGCCAAGAAGACCTTGACCAGACCATGGAGGAACTGCTGGGAGATATAGCGAGCCAGGCGGACGACCGCAACTGCTTCTCGGAAAGCAATGCACACATGCACGACGCCGACAGGCATTGGGGATAAGCCGCCCTTAAGTCGGTTCACTGTTCCATTGCTCCCCAGACCCCTTCTACAGAACTTTAAGCGGAAATCTCCTTTTTCAATACGTGGCGACCGAAACCCGGAGCACCTCGGGTTCCGAAGAGAAGTTGAGGCCCCAGTCGGTTTGATCGCCATTCAGAATGCGCCGGAACTTGAAAGCGCCGTTTTCATACGTGCCCTCTTCCACGCGCAGGAATTGCCGGTGCACCCGCTTGCCATCGAACTCAGCGGAGGGAGTCTGTCCGGTTCCCAGGACGATATTCCCGGCTTTGCGCTGCTCGTCGGTTCCGGCAGGGCGGAAGTCGACGCTGCAATCGAACCCGGTGACCAGAAACTGGTTGTCGCCAAGCTGCGCCACCAGGGCGCGGCCGAGAGGCTCGCGATTTTGATTGGCAATCGCCATGCGCCTGCGGCCACCGCCATAGGTGACCACCGCGTCCCAGTAGCCAAAGTGGAGGGTCTGGGTGGATGCGTCGTCCAGTTCCGCCTTGGCCTGGAGCTTCCCCTCGAAATTCAGCTTGGCGATATCGCGCATCATGGGAGCGATCAGGCCGTAGTTCTGCGCGGTCGGGTCAAGAAAGGCATTCGGCTCATTGGGCACCATTCTCTCAGGATGATTGGTCCGCGTGTAATCCAGCCCGAACGGCGAGTAGCCGATGGCCTGAAGGCCGAGGGCGGAAAAGAAGAAACGGGCTTCACGAACCCCACCGCTGGTTTCCGGGATGAACAAGGCGTTGTCCGGGCGATGATAGAGATCCAGCACCTTCAGATAGGCCGCGGTGTTGGACATATAGATATCGGGCGCGAGGATGTCGATCGCGGGCGCCTCCGCCTTCCAGATGGGAATCACGTTGTCGGTGGGGCCTCCGCTCTCGTAGGTGACAGGCACCTCCGGCGTGAGCGGATCGCGCAAGGCCGCATTGACATAAAGCAGCAACGGGT
>Ga0224526_1000372_pt1 | contig 20800 bp, 25 predicted proteins | sample CBST25metaG_FD_179878 | JGI IMG/M metagenome (GOLD analysis project Ga0224526, IMG submission 179878) | Peat soil microbial communities from Stordalen Mire, Sweden - C.B.S.T-25 | ecosystem: Environmental > Terrestrial > Soil > Wetlands > Peat | place: Sweden: Norrbotten County, Stordalen Mire...
TTCGGCCCAATTGCTCCCACTCTGATGGGAACATACTGCGCAAAACCTGCCAGTTCTCAAGCTCCACCATGCGCAAAGACTAACTCCAGATCGCAATCTCGTCAATGGCTATCTTAGCGCTTATGGGTGCATCACCCGGCAGCAATGCCGGGTGTGGATTGAAACATAATTGGTCATAGCGCAACCACCGAGATATTTGGCATCACCCGGCAGCAATGCCGGGTGTGGATTGAAACACGACGCGCCTCAGCCAACATAGCGGCCAGATCAGCATCACCCGGCAGCAATGCCGGGTGTGGATTGAAACATCTCTCATATTGCCGTTGCGTCCGACCTCATCGCGCATCACCCGGCAGCAATGCCGGGTGTGGATTGAAACTCATCGACAAAAGCACGTTGCTGAATTCCATCGGCATCACCCGGCAGCAATGCCGGGTGTGGATTGAAACCTTAGCCGGGACGCGACCGACGCCGTTGTAGAGCATCACCCGGCAGCAATGCCGGGTGTGGATTGAAACAAGGAGGAAAAATGAAGAAACTCATTGCAGTTGTCGCATCACCCGGCAGCAATGCCGGGTGTGGATTGAAACTTCACCGCCGTCACCGCCCCCTGACTGTTGTGTCGCATCACCCGGCAGCAATGCCGGGTGTGGATTGAAACGCTCACCAAATAAACTATGTGTTTTGTGCTACTGCATCACCCGGCAGCAATGCCGGGTGTGGATTGAAACCTTAGCCGGGACGCGACCGACGCCGTTGTAGAGCATCACCCGGCAGCAATGCCGGGTGTGGATTGAAACGATCTGCTCGGTCTCCAGTGCGTTTTGCGTTGCGCATCACCCGGCAGCAATGCCGGGTGTGGATTGAAACATCGCATTTCCAGCCGCCATGACGCTCTGAGCGCGCATCACCCGGCAGCAATGCCGGGTAGTGTCCGAATAGTGCGTTGCTGGGCTTGTGCAATGGTGTTTAGTGTCTTAAATCCTCGTTGTTGCGATCTCGTCGTTCAATTGGGTCGTGCCAGAAAAGCAGCGGTTACCGTTACGAATTCGTAATAGAACGCGAATTGCTGCTGTCTCTGTACTATCAATTGAATATCCCGCTTGTAAGCCCGCACGGAACGTGCTGGTACGTCGTCGACGGTCAGGTCTGCGGTATCAAGAATATCTGCACGATTCGCTTTATTGTACGCAGTGATTCGAATCTTCACGCTCTTCAGTGCGTATTCGCACCTGTTTTCAACCTTCCCCGTTACAATCCAGACTGGGCGCATATCGCCGCTTGTCGCGAAGATTGGAGATGGTTCGAGGGTCTGATTCCCCCCTTCGTATATACACGCACGGATTTGGTCCTTGGTCAGTTCATGGACAGTTGGAGCAGGTGGCTGCGTCGGGGTTGCAGCTCGCTGTGGAGATAAGATGGGGTCGCAAGCAGCCAAGACGACCACAAAGGGGAAGATTATCAGAGCGCCCATCCAAAATCTGCAATAATATCTAGCCCAAGTCCGCATATCGTTTCCACTTTCCAATGTTCGGTAAACCGAACAGATAATCCGATAATACAGGCAACGATGGGGAGATGGCAATCTCTTTCCCCATTCGGCTCGGTCGTCGTCTAAGTGGTTTGCGAGAGAAACGCGGACTGTCGCAGACGCAGCTCGCGGATATGGCGGGGATAGGCAGAGCACATCTAAGCCAGATCGAGAACGGCGCGGTCGCCGCCCGGATCGATACGCTTTACGCGCTGGCCCAGGCGATGGAGCTGAAATTGGAAGAGCTATTTCGCGGGATGTAGCTACACTCCGAACAAATGAAAAGCCGCCCTGCCAAGGGAGGCCTTCAGTGTAGCGAATCTCTGTAGCGACATCATCGTATGGAATGTGCCCCAATGAATTTTCGTAACATCTAATTTGAGACACCTCGCTTGTCGAGATGCCCATATTTTCAGCAACGCACTATTAGGACACTACTCAATGCCGAGTGTGGATTGAAACACAAGGTCGTTGATGATAGGCCGACTCCGGCTAACTGACCAGCAAGCGCGTCGGTTTGTAGCCCATGCCCGTGCTGTCTTGGGCATCCAGGCAGGCTCTGAGCTTGACGCGGCTCCCTGGGGAAAGAGCTTTTCCAGTCGTGTCGGCGGCGCTGGGATGCGCGAGCTGGGAAAAGATTCGTACATTATGGCACCTCCACCAGTGAGGCGGGGTCATGGCGCGAAATGAAGTCCAGATCGATCCAGTAGACGACCACCTTCCGGCGTTCGTGGCGCAGCACGCGGCCGGGTGGCCCGAAGTTGCAACCTTTCAGCCGGACCATTGCGCCTACCGCTGGCATTGGCAAGCATTCGGCTGGCATTCCAGCCATGCCAGCGGCAAGGTATGATTCGCCGGTATCGAAATCGAACGTAGGATCGTAGATGACTTCGCCGCGCGTGCTCATCAGGCCGCCTCTTGCCGTGATTTGCGGCTGGCATCAATGCGCGCGGCAATCCATGCGTCGATCTCGTCCGAGCACCAGCCCACGGCCCGCTCTCCCAGCGAGATGCTGGGCGGGAACTCTCCAGCTTTGATCTTTGCGTATAAAGTTGACCGGCTCAAGCCGGTCCGCTCGCGTACCTGGCGAGCGCGAAGGATGCTAATACCTGTAGTTACTTTTTCCACTCAAAGCCTCCACGGACTTATCCGGTCCATGGTGGCTATTTTCGCTAGATAATCTTATGTGTCAAGCTCTATTTTACAGCGCCGTTCAATCTCAGACTAACTAGACTTTTCTCGCCTTTGTTGATGGCTGTTTTGACTAACTTGGATTTGTTGGTATGTTTATTTCGCGCCTGAAGGAGGCCCCATGGACATTAAAAAACTCACAATCAACAACGCGCGCGAACTGGCTGAACTTACCAGCCGTATCGTGGACAATCTCGCAACCATCAACGAGGACAATCATGACCTCGATTATCTTGACTATCTAACCGAATTAATTGGCAATATCGCCGTCAACCTGCAAATCATCGCGAATATCAACCCCGGCAACCTCGATGATTTGCTCAGTAAAACTAAGGAGATCGCCAAAAATCTTCGGGCAATGGAGGACACTTAATCTGCCGCCTAGTCCGACGAAGCGCTACGGCTCCTAGCTTGGCGTTTAGAGCGATTCTACCACGCACACATACCCTTGTCAGGATGATGAAAGGTAGTTCTTTTTGAGGAAAAAGCCACTCCAATACATAAGCCATAAGTACAGCAATGGTAGTACCGCTTTAGGGAAAATTTGCTCAACCGAACCCGGCCAGTCCAGATTCTGGACTGGCCAAAAAATTCGTTATTACGCCGCGTCCCGCGCGAACGGCAGCACCTTTCCGCATTTCAGTTGATCAAGATAATCTGACCATTGTTGCATCATTTTTTTGCGCTCGGGCAGGAAAGCGGTCCGGTTGTAAGCTTCCCCGTTTGGATCTCTTACTTTATGGGCTAACTGGTGCTCGATCAAATCGGTCCTGACGCCAAGCACTTCATCAAGAATGGTCCTGGCCGTGGCACGAAAGCCATGGCCGGTTGTCGCATCCTTGGGTATTCCCATACTCCGCATGGCGGACAGAATCGCGTTATCGCTCATGGGCTGTGTGCTGCTCCGAGCGTTTGGAAAGACAAACTTTCCTTGCCCTGTGAGAGGGGATAGTTCGAGCAGGATCGCCACGGCCTGCCGTGACAGCGGCACAATATGCGGAACCCGCAGCTTCATTCGTTCGGCTGGTATATTCCAACGAGCATTGTCCAAATCGAACTCTGCCCATTCAGCTTTGCGCAATTCACCAGGGCGCACAAACAACAAGGGCATGAGGCGCAAGGCACAGCGCACGGGAATCGTCGCCTCGCAGCCTTCAAACGCTCGCAGGATCATGGCAAGACTACCAGGTTCTGTGATAGCAGCAAAGTGCTTAACCTTTACCGGCGGTAGAGCGCCTCGAAGATCGCTTGATGGATCACGCTCAGCGCGTCCCGAAGCGACAGCATAGCGGAAAACCTGCCCGCAAGCGACAAGAGCACGGCGTTCCGTCTCCGATACGCCCCTTTTCTCGATTCGACGCAAAACGCTGAGCAATTCCGGTGCTGTGATTCCGGCGATTGGTTGCTGACCAATCCAAGGGAAGATGTCGCGCTCGAAGAGCCGAATCTTTCTTGCGGCGTGGGCCGGCACCCAACTTGGGGAGAACTTGGCAAACCATTCCCGCGCTACGTGCTCGAAATTATTCGCAGTTCGGGTGGCTTGGGCAGATTTTTCCGTTTTGCGGTTCTTGCTAGGGTCGATGCCATCTGCCAGTAGCTTCCGCTCTGTGTCCCGACGATCACGCGCGGCCTTCAGTGTCGTTCCCGGGTATGTGCCAAGGGAAATTCTGCGTTCTTTTCCATTAAAGCGATATTTCAGCCGCCACCATTTGCCGCCAGAAGGGGAAACCTCCAAGTACAGGCCGCCGTTATCGTAGAGTCTGAAGGCTTTTGCTTTTGGTTTGGCGTTGCGGATAACGACATCAATCAGCGGCATGGGGGCAACTCCTTGCGGCAAAAAACTCACTTGCCCCCAATGTTGCCCCCAGTTGCCCCCGGATGTCAAGGGACAATAACGCGTTGCAATGGACTATATCGAACGATAAGCCCATTGTTTTTGTGTTATTTGCAAAATGTCTTAAATGCTCTTCGATGCTTTTGAACTGCTTTTTGGTAGCGCTACTGGGAATTGAACCCGGGTTTTAAGATTGAGAATCTAGCAGCCTAGCAAATGGATTCAATCGCTTACAGTCAGTTTCCGCCAGACTGTGTACCATCGTGTGTACCACGTTCGCAAAAAACAGGCTATTGGACGGCTGCGCTTGCTTGCGGGAACGCGGTTGCAAGTTCCTCTGCCACGTTGCGCGTCTGGTACTCCACAAACTTCTCGAATCCGGCGGCAACGTGCGTCTCTGTGACGTGGATGTAGTACCGGGCTGCTACGGATGGCGAACTGTGCCCCATGAGTCGGGCGAGCGTGAAACGGTCCATGCCGGACTGTGCGGCGCGGGTGCCGAAGGTGTGCCGCCAGCAGTAAAACTCGAAACTCTCCAGACCGGCAGCTTCAATCGTGGCCTTGTGCGGATGCTGCAAAGACGTGATGTGCCCGGAAAGGCCCGCCCCCGCAAATACAAACGCGGAGTGTTCCGCCCTAGCTTCTGCCGCTACCTTTCGCCGTTGTAGAACCTCTGCGGCCCGTGGCGTGAGGGGAAGGCTACGCTGTGCGCTGTCTGTCTTGCCTTGGCGGACGTGAATCACCCCATGCGGGCATTCTGCGCGGGTCGTCAAGTCCACATCGGCCCATTTCAGCGGGAACAGTTCACTGTTGGGGCGCATCCCGGTATCGACTGCCAGAATCGCCGCATCCCGCAGGTTCTCGGAAGCCTTTGCCAAGTAGAGCGCTTCTTCCGCGAAACTCAGAACACGGTCCCGGCCTTGAGGCTGTGGTAGTTCGTGGATGGTTGGCACACGGTCCAATCTGCCCCACTCCACGGCAAGGTGAAGAATTCGCCGCAACGTGCGCAGATCGCCGTTCACGGTCACGACGGAATTCTCCGGCACCTCTTGCCTGTGCCGGGCGTAGCGGCTCACTGTCTCGCCTGTAATCGCGTCCAGCGGGGCGTCTGCAATCGCGGCGAAGGTCAGCAGCCTGTCCAGACACACGCTATAGAACGTATGCGTTCCCGGCTTTGTGTTCGTCTTGACGTATTGCAGAAATTCCTTTGCGAAGGTCCGGAAGATCGGCGGGCCAATGGTTGCCGCCTTTGGCCACGGGTCGTTTGGGTGAATCTCGCCCAGCCGTAGCGCCCGGCGGTGTTCCTCTTCCACGTCCTTTGCAGCGTTCCTGTTCTGCGTCTTGGCAGTCTGCCGGATGCGGAAGCTTTCCACCGTCCCGTCTGCCTGTTTGATGGACCACCGGAAGTTGTACCAGTAGACTTTGCCTCTTTTATAGAGCAACGCTGTGCCTCATTTCCCAAGCGGTTCGGACTCGTTTGTCACTTTCTCTGGCAAGCAGGACAGCAGCGAATAAGCTCGACTTCGTGAACTGGCATTTCATAAGGTCCACAATACCTGACGAAATGGGATTTACAAGGGGGCGCTACTTGGTGAAGGAGCGGGGCGGGTGTGTGGGCAGTTCCATTCCTCTCTTGAGCGTTCCTCTCTCTCGAAGCCACAATGTCCCTGCGTTTAGAGAGTTTTTCCCCTGGATTGCTGGCTTGCGCACGACCGTAAACTCTTCGATGCCTGAGGCGGAGTGCTTGACTCCGCCCCTTGTGGTTTGAGTTTTTGGGTTGCTCTGACCTTCGCCCGGCAACAGGCGAAACTTTAAGACTTCCGCGCTTCTTTTCTCACTGTTTTGCGCCTATGCCTTCTTGATTGGTTGATTAGTTGAGTGGGTGATTCTCTGATTGATTGATTCCTGATTGAAGGATTGGAAGATTAAGGGATTGAAGGATTGAAGCCGTCAACTTTCATCGCCTCTCGATCTTCAAAATTTCAGTTACACGGCTATAGACCATCGCTTCCGGCTTGTTTGCGTCTTTGCCATCCTTCAAGCAGTCGGCCACGCGCACCGAGTAGAGCAGGCCCGCTTCTGTGAATGTCGATAGCGCCATTCCCTGGCCCTTCCGGGGCGTTTCCCCGTTCGCCATGCACCAAGCCGCAAAGAACCGCGACTGGCGGCCTATATGCGGTTCATCCGGGTCGCTGCCAAGGTTGAAAAACGCCGACACCGGAGTTTCTTCCGTCAGCAATGAAAACTCCAGTCGCAAGCTCCAGCGCCGAAACGCTCGAACCCACTCCGGGCCTTGCCAGCCGATGCACACGGCCTGATAGTCGCCCGGAGAGACACGCGGAAGATCTGCGCCCTGCCACGTCAGGCTGGGGATGTCTTTTGATCCGCTCGCCATATCGGCGCCCTTCTCGCTTCGGTTCTGCACCAGGTGCGTATGCTCCTGCACATGCTGGTCTGCTTGCGTTGGTGTAGTGTACAAACGCCAGCCACGGCCAGTGGTGATGGTCTTAGGCGGTTGCGGCTCAGGTACAGTATTGGCTCGCTTTGCGTTCTCCATGCTTACCGTGCCTCCAGCGTTACCGGGGCGCTCAATCTCTCCTCTATCCAGGCATCGAGATCGGCGCGACGGTAGCGAACCAGTTTCTCGCCGGCCCGGAAGTGGCGCGGCCCTTTACCCTCGGATCGCCAGAGCCGAAGTGATGCCTCGCTGATTCCAAGATATTTTGCTGCTTTGAGTGGTGTTAGTGTGCTTTCCTGTTCAGTCATGCTTGTTGCTCCTTTCAGGCGTGATTGCTGCCGATGAAAGAAGCATAGGGCGCACACAACGCTATATCCCAGTGATAAATACTCAGCGATTTAGTATCACGGAAGAGGAATGTAGCAAGCGGATTGAAGTTCACGAACGAATGTCTGCAATCTAACAACTGCCTGTTTTAAGCGAACAGTGCATTCGGAATCCCATACGTGCTTTATATGCAAATTGCACTCGAGTAATTCGTCGGCAACCTTGGGCCAGGGCCAATTCTTCGGATCGCTTTCATGCAGTTCAAGCGCACGCAACGCAATTCCATCATGGTCTACTGAACCGGCTGGGCGGCCTTTCTTGACAGGTTGATTGCGCCATCTTTCAAGGAACCGTGCAATTGTCTCGCTGTCCTCGCCATTCTGGATGAATGCTTCAATCTGACTCGCGGCTCCACGGGCGCTCAACGGCTTCCACTCATACTCTTCAACACCCTGCCCAAGATAGTTGGCGATGCGGCGGCAGCGCGAAACATGAAGATTGACGGCCTCAAGATTCTCGTCAAGCTCACGCATACACTCTGGCGAGTATTCAGTGTGGCGGTTGCTCAGCGGCGTGATTCCCGAAAGCCGAAGAAGTTCCTCCAGATTCAACCGATGCCAATGCTTTTCTAAAAGCTGCCGAGCCGAACCCGCTTCAAGCGTGACGTTTGTGCGCTCAGATTTCATCAGCCACCTCCCGAGTGGCATCCCGGAAGCAATGAGATCGGCAGGGCAAGCCGGGAAAGCCTGCCCATTCGGGAGCGCCCCTAGCCGATTCAATGAAATCTTAGTTCATGCAGAGCAGCGGCGCTTCGCCCAGTCCGCTTTCTTGTGCGGCTTGCAGGTGGAACGCTCAAGCTACCGGTGCCCGAGGGGGGCTGCAAGCTCTTCTGCAGCCCGTCCAAATTTTGGACTTTGACAAACTCGGAATGCCACTGGCACTGAGTTGCTACTGCCTTGACATCTGGAAGCGGATCACAGATGAAGAACGAACCTGGAAGGTGAACGCAAAATTACTCTAAGAAGCGGGAAGGCCGCGGGAAGCGTGGAACCGAGGAGGAGCCTTGCACAGTATAGTGGGTAGCGAATCCACGGGGGAGGGGACGGAATGGGAAATCAAAAGAAGAGAGCAGGAGAACTCAATCTCGAGCTAGTCGATTTGGTGTTTGAGTGTCCGAATGGGCACAAGGTGATACAGAGAGTTGAGGTCGTTCATGGAGTCGGGAACAATAGAATCCTGGACGCTATACGCTTTCGCCTACAGTGCTCTGAATGCAATTGGAAAGATGAGGTTTTGGGTTCTCGACGGACCGGAGTTGAATCGGTTGAGGCGAGCCAGAGAACACGTTAACCGCACCGCAGACCGCGCATATGCAGTGAAGTGTCTGGGGACATTCTTCTTGAATTCCGAACATTGGCTCCTTGCAGTTCAGACAGTACGTCCAATACAAGCTGGCGTCAAAGCCGGGGATGGATTTTACGATAGACACGTTTTTCTCCTTGCGCTAATATGCGCTTAGAGAGTGGCGTCTTGATGTAAGCGGCCTTCATCCTGGCAGACGAAGGCTTTTCTCATTCTGGGTTGAGTATCCGGCATCTGCTGAAACTGCGCAACAACAATCGTCACCGGGAAAAATCTTGAAAGCGCTAGGCGCGTAAACTATTGACTATTTGTCAATCACAGCCAATATCTTGTATGTCTCCGATTCAATCTTCTTGCCGTCGATGCTCACGGCCCAGAACAGCTTGGCGTTCTTGCCCTTGAACTCGGCCTGAATTTCATTCACCAAAGGCATACGACAACTACGACGGTTGATGTGGTCCATCCTTTCCTGGAACTTGCTTTCGCAGTTGACAACTGCAATTCTGCCGTCTGGTAATTGGAGAGACAATGTGGCTCCTGTGACGCTATAGGAAATTTCTCTCTCCCCGCTGCCAGAGCAATTTACTGATGTGTCTCCCCCAGAACAATGCAGTTCGGCAGGTGCAACGTAGCTGTAGTCCGTTTCTCCGTTCTTGCGGTCAATAATCTTCACTGGCACTGCTTTTCCTGATTCCATCAGGGATTTGTAGCCGAGTAGTTCTATTGCACTGGAGTTGCCTTGGTTGGCGGCCTTCTGATACCAGACAATCGCCTGCGTGTGGTTTTTTTGAACACCTTCGCCTCTATCGTATTGGAGGCCAAGTTTGTACTGTGCATCCGCTAGTCCCTGCTCAGCAGCTTCGCGGAGCCATTCTGCCGCTTGTGCATAATCCTTTGGGACAGCTGTGCCGGTGTAGTAGAGCTTTCCAAGTTCATTCTGAGCAAAGCTATTGCCCTGATCTGCTGCCTTCCGAAACCATACAGCCGCCTGCGCGTCATCCTGCGGTACTCCTTGGCCTTTTCCGTAGAGCAATCCAAGATCGAATTGTGCAATCGCGTAGCCCTGCTCGGCGGCCTTTCTGATCAAAGCTGCTGCTTGAGAGTAGTCTTGTGAAACCTCATGGCCCCCAATGTACAACATTCCAAGGTTGTCTTGTGCTTCTGCATCTCCTTGCTCGGCGGCCTTGCTATACCAGGAAACGGCCTGAGCGGAATCTTGCGTGACACCTTGACCACGGATATACAGCGAGCCGAGGTTGCGCTGCGCCCCGGCGTGTCCCTGATCTGCCGCCTTGCGAAGCCAGAGAGCGGCATTTGCGTAGTCGGATGTGGCATTGTAAATCGAGCCTAATGCGTACTGTGCTGCGGCGAAGCCGTTCTCAGCCGATTTGCGTAACAACACCTCTGACTGTGCCTCGTCCTCTGGAACGCCTCGACCTGTCCCATAGAGCAGAGCAAGATTGTATTGTGCATTTGCATTGCCCTGATCCGCTGCTTTACGGTACCAAGCCGCTGCCTGGGAGTAGTCCTGCGGCACTCCTTGGCCTTCACCGTAAAGCGAGCCCAAGGAGCTTTGTGCGTGGGCATGACCTTGCTCGGCAGCCTTGCGAAACCAGTCAGCGGCTCGTGCTGGATCCTTCGGTATCCCCGTCCCGTCCCTATACAACACACCGAGGTCATACTGAGCATAGGAATCACCACTCTCGGCTGCTTTGCTATACCATTGTGCGGCTTGCGCAGAGTCTTGCGGCACTCCGTTACCGTGCTCATACAGTAGACCAAGCTGGACCTGTGCGTCGGCATTTCCCTGGTCAGCAGCCTTCCTAAACCATACTGCTGCCTGCGCGTAGTCATGCGGGATGCCGGGGCTGATTAGATATGCTTCGCCAAGGCGATCTTGCGCGTATGGATTACCTTTCTCAGCAGCTTTGCGGTACCAGTCGGCAGCTTGTACGAAATCCTGGGGAACACCCTCGCCGTTTTCGTACTTTACGCCAAGATAGTATTGCGCGAAAGTGAATCCTTGCTCAGCGGCTTTACGCCACCAGATTACAGCCTGCGAATAATCCTGTGGTACGCCCTTGCCGTCGTCGTATAACCCTGCGAGTTCATTCGCCGCCGACGCATCGCCTTGTGCGGCAGCCTTGCGCAACCAAACGGCCGCTTGCGCATAATCCTTGGATCCCCCACACGAAGTCGATCCAATCTCGTAGGAAACTCCAAGAAGACTCTGCGCCTCTACGCTACCGTCTTGTGCGGCCTTGAGAAACCAGCGACAGTATTCTTTCAGATCACCCATGCGCAAGTAACTGGAGGCTATTCCCTGCTCTGCGTCCGCATCCCCTGCATTTGCCTTTGCAAGCAAAGCGGGGTCGATGTCTTTGCTTTGGGCCGATAAAGCTACGACCATGCACAACATCAGCAGCACGACAGAGAACCACTGGGCGAGACAACGGAATTTCCGCACAAAGCACCTCTCGGGATTCTATGAAAGTGATTTGCAGATCGCTGCAAATATTTTCAGAATAGACGCCTTATCCCTACTATAGGCAGGATTAGCTACCCAGCATAATCCGACCATAGTAGGGATGGCAAGTGAAGTCTGCGCGGCCCTTGGTCGAAGAATTCGAGAATTGAGGAAACAGCGCGGCTGGCGACAGTTGGACCTTGCAGTTCAGGCCGGAATCAATGAGAACTATGTCTCCGATCTGGAAGTGGGCAGGAAAGAGGTTTGCCTGAATACCATCAGCGCGTTGGCTGAGGCTTTTGGATTGACCATCTCGGAGTTGATGGACGGCATTTAGGACACGGGGACGGTCTGCCTCGTCACAAATCACTCGGTAAAATCAAGCCGGAACCAGAGGATGCGTCATCCTTCCCAGTCCGAAATTTGGACTGAAAAATTATTGCCAGCGAAAAAATCAAAGAAAAATGATTCTGTTGGCGAACTCAGGTCGCGTCAGCGACCCACCCTCCTCCCCCCTTGGCGCACAGGTCCGGCAGTAGCAGAAACGGCGTAGAACGAGCAGCGTCGGGCTGCTGTACAGTGCGTGGCCCGGTGGGTGTCACAGAACAGGGGCGGGGAGAAGCGGCGAACGGAAGTGTTCAGCCTAGGGCTGAGTGAGAGGCTGGCTGCGTGGTGAACCCAATCCGGCCTTTTCCGTGATCGTGATCTATGAAACGACAGTTTCGGCCGGTTTAGAGCCTAAAGTTGGCTCTGCTTCAAAACGCAGGGTATCCCCTTTGGCTCCGCTCCAAACCCCGTCCTGAGCGGCCTAGTTTGACCCTTCCGGCTGGGCTGAATTTGTGGACACTTGTGCTGTGGTTTTCTCCGGCTTTCCTTGGCTTATGGCGTTTTGATGCTTGGCCGGATGGGTAAAACACGGTCGTAACTGTCACTATCGCTGGTTCATCAAGAGGCAGTGCCCTGGGCGCGTCAGGTTAACCTCTGCCGATGTTTAAGAGCAGGTATGGCATGAGATGGGAAAAGGGGCATTTTATGGGATGAAGTGCAACGACTGCGGGACTGCACACTGTCTGGGGTAGTTGGAGGGTGCGTGATCTTTTGGACAGCCATTCGACTCTGATGGGCTTCCCGTCGCTCCGGGATTCTTCCCCACTCTCCAGAGATTTAATCGACAGGACGCATATCAAGCCCGCTGGCGTGTACGCCACAACCAGTACCCGGACCATCCGAGCATGAACAGGCCGAGAACGAGGTCGATTGGCTGCCAGTCCTCCCGGTGCATCCTTACCGGCAAGATCGGGTTGAGCAGGAGCGCCACAGCCAGGAAAGCCCACATCCAGCCCCGTTGCCCTGCCTGATACACCCGCACCGCCCAATACATCCCGCCCACCGTTGCCGCCATCCTCAGCGCCATGTAGAAGCCGTAGGGATACCTTCCTTCGGCGGCGGCCAGCAGGACGATTGCCACCAGCACCGTAAGCGCAACTTCCCACGCCCGTTTGCTGTTCACGAAAGCGCCTCCCGCTGCAATCATTATCTCGGTCCGGCCTCGAATGGACTGTGTACCAAACTGTGTACCACGGAATGCGCTATTGTGACCAAACACGCGCTAGGAGGATTTTCGGGCAAAGGAAAAGCCCGCTGCTTGAGCGGGCTTTTGCATGAAAGGTTGGTAGCGCTACTGGGAATTGAACCCGGGTTTTAAGATTGAGAATCTCACGTCCTAACCACTAGACGATAGCGCCACATTTCAAAAGGAGCAGCCTTCAACCGCCGCTTGTTTAGTCTAACAAGAATTCAGCCTGCTGCCAAAGGCGAACCAGACTTGCGCCAGCACTTGGCTAGATGCCCAGCTTGCGGACTTCGTCGTTGTAGTACTTGCGATAGAGAATTTCCCACTCCTGGGAGCCTTCCAGGATGATCTTGCGCTGCGACTCAATCTTCTTGCGGGCGGCTTCGTCGATTCCGGCCTCCTGGGTCAACAGGGCCGTAAGGGCCTTGCGCGCCTCCTGGCGGATGGTGTTGCGATCCTCCAGAAAGCCGACCGCGTCGATCTCCGCCACGGTGTCGGCCACGGTGTGGGCCAGCTTATTGAGCTTATCGGGGCTGATTCTCATAGCACCGCCTTGTACTTCTTGACCAATTCGCCTTTTACCTTCTTGAACATCTCGGCATACTGCGCGCCGGTCTTGCGCATCTCCTCGGAGTACGCGTCAAGAATCACGCGCACCTCGTCGTTGATGCGATCCTCAAGAGAAAGTTCCTCGATCATCGCGTCGTTGACGCGCGCCTCGGTCCCTTTCAAGTCGGTGGTCGTGAGCATCTTGGCATCAATGAGATGCTTGACGGTTCGGCGGGCCAAATACCCTATGTAATCGCGGGAAAAAATCATGGGCTACTGGTCAGGATAACGTATCGGGAGGCTCTCTGTACACCGAGGGCGCAATCTGCCGGGATTCTTCCCTCAGAAAACCAAGTCAAATCTGAGGCTTGCGTTGCGACCCGAGGCCGGAAACGGCGCGCTAATGCCCTGCCGGGCGCTGCTCCTGACCAGCAGCGGCGCGGCTCCCGAGCGGCTCACTGCGTCAATCTCGTAGCTGAGCACAACCCCGCCCTGGGAACCCGTCACCGTCCAGGCAAAAGGAATTTTTACCGCGCAGGTTGCCTTCGGACCGGCGACAACGGCCAGCCCCGCAGCGGTCTCCACCGGGCCCGGGGCCGGGTGCGAATTGTCGAGTCCCGGCCCGCCCTGTCCGGGCACAATCTGCGCCTTGCAGGTAATCGTGGTCTTCAATGGCAGCGTGGACAGAAGGCTCAAGTCGAAGGTAACCGAATAAACTCCGCTGACGGCGGTTGGGAGGCTGCGGCCTTGCTGGGCGCTTGCGGCCGTCGAGGCCAGCAGCGCAAGGCAAAGCAGCAGCGAATTGCGGAGATGCGCCATCGGAAAACCCCTGCATTTTCCTATCGGCACCTGGAGAAGAAAAATGAGGGGACGCCCATTACGAAAGTCAGCAGGAGAGACGATTCAATCAGCGCTGAAAGTTTTTTCCTGTTTACATGGATAAGTTGTTTATTTATAAATATTTCTGATGATTTTATTTTGAAAAACGGAGTTTTTTGCGCTGGGCTTCCCCTGTGGAAAAGATCTGGAAAGCCCAGCATTGGTGCGATTTCAAGCTGACAAGGAACTAACGGCGATCTGGACCATAACCTTCATGGCGATCGGGGCCGGAGCCTTCGCGGAAGTGCGAGAAGGCCGAGTCGTAGCCGCGACGGAAGCCGTCGCGGTAGTCATCGCGAGCGGGTGGCGGAACCGGAGGATGGCGGAATTCCTTTCTTCGTTCCGCGTTCGGCTGTTTGTGCCTGTCAAAGTCGCTGCGGCCTGCTTGGAGGCCATCCTGGAAGCCCTGGCGCTGAGCGTCGCGGAATTCCTGTGGGGGCGCATCCCAGCCGCCACGGTCATGATCCCGTGGCGGACCGTTCTGAGCCGTGAGAAAAACGGGCGTTGCCAGGGAAAGAACAAGCGCCGCAAGAGCGAATCGAGTGAGTTTCATTGGTACATTCCTCCGTGTTGTTCAGTTTTAAGCTCCCCCGCAATGGTTCGAGGGGGTGGGAAAGAGCGATCTCTGGCCTCCAGGCGCCCCTGAAAGCCCTTTGAAATGATTGATCCGGCATGAAAACAAGGCCAGCGCTTCCCATCCATTTCCGCATAAACGCGGGAATGGATGGGGCACTAAAACAGTATTAAGTTGCCGAATCAACAAACCAGCTAGAAGGAAACGGTGACAGCGATAGGGAAATCCGGGTAATTGCGATCGTACAGATAGTACCCGTCGCCGCTGTTGTCCAGATACACGTCGTCGGTTTCGTACCAGTTCGGGCCCCAAGATTCCGGCCACGGATCAACGATTGTGACCCAGTATCCGTCGTATTGGAAGCGCGGCTGCCCGCCTACGAAAACCAGCGGCAGGCCATAGATGCGGAAGAAGTGATCGTGGCCGAAGTAGAGCCGGAAGCGGTTGTCGGGAATCCGGAAGCCGTTGTAGCCGCCGCGCTGCGTCCAGTTTTGATGGTCATTTTTCCACGAGCCGGCACGCGACTGGCTGAAGCCTTCGCGCACCTGCCCCTGATGCTGCGGAACGCCGCTGTTGTGAACGCCGCCGTAGGTGGGACCATTCACCTGCACGCCGCCGTGGAAGGCGCCGCCATAGCTCTGCGGCTGCCTGGCCTGCGCTCCGGCGCCCTGCGGTTGACGGCCCTGCTGACCAGCCTGCGGTTTCTGCCCCTGTTGCCCTTGCCGTCCCTGTGCCCCTTGCTGACCAGGCCGAGCCTGCTGCGCGGGTTTTGCCTGTTGGGTTTGCTGTGCCGGCCGCGCATTGCCCCGGTCATTTCCGAGTTTCTGCTGATCCTGCTGGGCAGTGGCAAGGACCGCTGTGCCGAAGAGCAACGACAGGATCGCTGCACTGATGATGCTGGTTTTTTTCATTTGGGAAAGCTCCTTTGAGCGCCTTTTGTGCCTTAGCGCTCCGTCCGTCTGTTTGCCGCAGACGGGAGCAGAATACACCCGGCTCATGGCCGTGTGCTGTTCCCTAAGCACAATTTGCAGGTTTTTATTCGTTGCCCACCCTGCAATCTACCCCTGGTGCGGACAGCTTTTCGAGTTCAGGCACTCTTCGCTGATGCGCAACCGCTCCACCGGCCGGCCAGCCACCAGATGCTCGGAGAAAATCTCCGCCGCGTCCGCAGGTGTGACATTGCCGTACCAGACCGCCTCGGGATACACCACCACGACAGGGCCGTGCTCGCACTGGTCGAGGCAACCGGCTTTGTTGATGCGCACACGGCCATCCAGCCCGGCGGCCTTAACCAGCTTTTTCAGCTCGACAAGCAGGTCGCTCCTCCCGTCGCGCGTACACGACGGCTTCAGCGCGCCTTCAGGCCGCGCGTTGCAGCAAACAAAGACATGATGCTCAAATGCGGGCAAGCGGATTCCTCCTGATTTCGGCGTACAGGTCCAGACTAAAGCGGTTCTCTCGTTGTTGTATACCGAAGCCTTGCCTCTGAATGGCTTTTTCTCTCCCGAGGCTTTCGTTGACTGATTTTCGCGCTCGCCGCCCGCATCTGCGAAAATAGATGCTTGACTATGAGCATTGAAAACCTGTTTTCCCTTAAAGACGATATGGTGGCTTTTATCGAGGGACATGGCCTCAAACGCCTGCCCGCGTATGTCACCGAAGACATTCCCTCCGTTGTATGGGAGGGGACTGACAACCCCGACGCTTGGAAAGACTTTGTCGAAATGGCCAAGCATGTCGGCGCACCCTTTATCACCTTCAGCGAAATGACGCTGGAAAGCGACGAACTCGACACGTTGACTGAGGAAGCCGGGGAAATGAACTTCCCCGATGAAGAAGCCACCGAACTGGTGGAGGCGCAATGGCTGCGCAAGTACGCCGGAAATCTCGGCTTCATCCAGCTTGGCTTTGTCTACCAGGGCGTGGTGTTTCTGCATGAAACCACGACCGAGTGGTATGAGCGCTACCAGATGCTTTTGGAAGACATCGAGAGCTACCAGGACATCCTCCTCGACAGCAACGACGACGAAGAGGCAGAGTAGCCATCGTGAGCGGGGTGGGCACGGAAGAGAACACGCAAGTTTCGCCGCCGACTCCGACACGAAGCCTGCTCCGCCAGCGTTGGATCTTCAACGAGCCGCACGCGGCCGAAGCTGCCGCGCTGGCCAGGGAAGCTCATCTGCCCGAGGTGCTGGCCGAGCTGCTGGTGGCTCGCGGCATTGTCCAGCCCGCTGACGCCTTTGCCTTCCTCAATCCCGACGCCGCTCAGCTTCACGATCCCAACCTGATGCTGGGCATGAAAGCCGCCGTCGAGCGACTGGAGCGAGCCATTGCCAGCCGCGAGCCGGTGCTGCTCTACGGCGACTACGATGTGGACGGCACCACCGCTGTCGTCCTGCTGAAAACAGCCATCGAGATGCTTGGCGGCGTGGTTCGCTTCCATGTGCCCCACCGTCTGCTGGAAGGCTACGGCCTGCAATCCAGCGTTCTGGAAGCCGCATACGCCGAGGGCGTCCGCCTGGTGATTACCGTCGACACCGGCATGAGGGCTTTTGCCGAGGCCGAAACCGCGCGCCGACTAGGGCTGGACCTCATCATCACCGACCATCACCTTTTGCAAGCCGGGGACAAGGTGCCCGAGGCGCTGGCCATTCTCAACCCCAACCAGCCCGCCTGCGGTTATCCTGAAAAGTCGCTCTGCGGCGCGGCCATTGCGTTCAAACTGGCGCAGGCCGTGCTGGAACGCCGCGACCTGAAACACGCCCGCGAGAAGCTGCTGCCCAGCTTCATCAAAATGGCGGCCATCGCCACTATCGCCGACGCCGTGCCGCTCAAGGGGGAAAACCGCGTTATCGCCGCCCTCGGACTGCGCCAACTGCGTCACCCCGCCGGCACCGGCCTGTGCGCTCTTTTCGATGCCGCGGCTCTTGACCCGGCAGCACGAGAGGTCACCAGCTTCGACGTGGCCTTTCGTCTGGCGCCGCGCATCAACGCCGCCGGACGCATGGACGTGGCCTCCGAAGTGATCGAGCTGTTCACCACGCGCAACCGTGCGCGCGCCGCCGAACTGGCCGCCAAGCTGGAGCGCCTCAACCGCGAACGCCGCGAAATCGAGGCCGCGGCTCTCGCGTCCATCGAAATCCGGCTTGCCGCCGACGCCGAACTGGCCGCCGACCGCCTGCTCGTCCTCGCGGGCGACGGCTGGCATCGCGGCGTCATCGGCATTCTCGCCTCGCGCATCGTGGAGCGCACCGCCAAACCGGCCATTGTGATCAGCGTCGAGGAGGGCGTCGCCTACGGCTCCGGCCGCTCGGTCGACGGCTTCCATCTGCTGAACGCCCTCGAGAGCTGCGCCGATCTTTTCACCCGCTTTGGCGGCCACGCCTTTGCCATCGGCTTTGCTTTGCCCGCCGCCTCGCTGCCGGAACTCAAGCGCCGCCTGCGCGCTTACGCCGAGGAACACTTGGCCGGTCGCGAGCCCGAGCAACTGCTTCCCATCCACGCCGAGCTGCCACTGAACCGCATTACTCCCGTGCTGGCTGGCTGGCTGCACAAGCTGGAGCCCTTCGGCCACGGCAACCCCGAGCCGGTTTTTGTTGCGCGCCGCGTGCGCCTGCTCACCCCGCCGCGCCTGATGAAAGAACGCCACATCCGGCTGGAGCTGGCGCAGGATTCCGTCCAGCCGCAGCCCTTGGCCGGCTCTAGCGGCACTCTGCGCGCCGTCGGCTGGAACCTGGCTGCTCGCGCCTCTGCGCTCGGTTTGGAGCGGGGAAGCCTCATCGACCTCGCCTACCGCATCCGCGAAAACCCGCACCCCGAGTATGGTGGCCTGGAAGCCGAAATCGCCGGTATCGAATTGGCCTGAACTCTGTTCGCGCGGTTTGAGCTGGGCGCAAAGGGGATGAAGCCGACCCGTCTCTCATGGATTCTGCTGGTGAAACCACCGGATTCGCGCGATAATCGGTGCATGGCGACTCAGCCCATCTACGAAAATCCTCAGCCGGGATTCGTTTCCGTGCGCGAGTACCTCACGACGAGCTACCGCCCGGACTGCGACTATGTGGACGGACGGATCGAGGAGCGCAACTTGGGCGAGTACGATCATAGCTATTTGCAAACCCTGCTGGTTCATCTATTTATGAATCATCGGGAAGAGTGGGGAGTGCGTCCGCTTCCCGATGTGCGCGTTCAGGTGAAAGCAACCCGTTTCCGCGTACCCGATATCACGGTGCTTCGCGCCGGAACTCCGAGGGAGCCGATTCTCACTCATCCGCCGCTCCTGGTCATCGAAATCCTCTCCCCGGAGGACCGTCTCAGCCGCATCACCGAGCGCACGGACGAGTATCTTGATTTCGGCATCGAGAATATCTGGATCGTGGACCCTGCACGCCGCTTGGCCTATCGCGTGACCAGAGCCGGGCTTGAGCTGGCTCCCTCCGGCGAAATCACCGTGCCGGAGACGCCAATCCGCATCGTACTAACCGAGTTGTTCGCGGAGTTGGACCGGGCATAAAAGCTGAGAGAGGCAAGTTAGGTGAAAGTCTCTGAAATTGCTAGCCGTCTCACTGGATTTACGCTTCCGTTCTTTGGAGCTTCTTGGCAACCTCCTGAACTAGAGGTAACAGTTGCCAGACGCCTGATTGCCTTTCTGGAAGATCGCAGAGTTTTATACTCACCGAGCGAACTGGAAGTGCCCTTTCACTGTGTCAGCTCTGTTTTGGAAATCAGGAGATTTATCAGTGCGGAACTGGGCAGGTTAAGCACAGAATCCAATTTCTCTACGAGTTTGCGGGCTATGCGAGCTGCTTGCCGTAAGTTTCTTGACCAAGCTGGAGAAAATGGGAAAGGAACCTACTTGCACGCCAACGAACACGGCCATTACGCAAGCTGGGAATTTTATAGTGCCCTGGGAGAAATGCGTGGAGTTTTTGGCATACACATCGCGATGATCGCTACGCAATTCAAGTTGAACGTGGAGGACGATTTGGCTTCAATTCTGCCTTTGTCGGTCGATTCCGATGTTGATAATGGCAAAATTCTAAAACTCATTTAGATAATCTACTAAAAACCCCACGCCTCGGCTGAGACGTGGGGTCACTCAATTTCACCGGATTTGCAGTCTCTAGCTCTTCAGCGCCACACGAATGTGCAGTTCCTTCAACTGCTCGTCGGTGACCGTCGTTGGCGCATCCACCATCACGTCAATGGCTTTGGCCGTCTTGGGGAAGGCAATCACTTCGCGCAGGCTGGGCGCGCCGGCCAGCAACATGACGATGCGGTCGAGGCCCAACGCGATGCCGCCGTGGGGCGGCGTGCCGTACTCCAGAGCGTCCAGGAAGAAGCCGAAACGCGCGCGGGCTTCCTCGTCGGAGATGCCCAGCGACTTGAAGATCTGCTGCTGCACGTCCTTGCGGTGAATCCGAATGGAGCCCGAGCCGAGTTCCAGGCCGTTCATCGCCAGATCGTAGCAGTTGGCGCGCACGCTGGCCGGATCGGTGACCAGATTGGCCATGTCCTCCTCGTGCGGCGCGGTGAACGGGTGATGCGCCGGCATCCATTTGCCCAACGCCAGGTCGTACTCGAACATGGGAAAGTCAATGATCCAGATGGGCCGGAAGGCTGCCGAGCCATCGACGGCCTTCGCGCCGCTCCACGGGTCCGCGTCCTTGACCACCTGCTCCGTCACGCCAAAAGCGCCATGGCGGTCGGCGTATTTCTTGGCCAGTTCGGTGCGGAAGTTGCCCGCAGCCGTGTAGACACTGATTTCGCGCTCGCTCAAGCGGCCCGGGAACTTGGTGTCGCTGGCCTTGACCGGATGATCCGGGTCGCCAGCCACGATGATGACGAAGTCGCCCTCGACCGCGCCGGCCAGCTCGCGCACCTTGACGGCAGAGTCGGGAAAGCCCTTGGCCAGCCGCTTGAAGTCGTCAATGAACTTGGCGCCCTTCTTCAGCTCGAAGAACGGGTGATTGTCCTCGCGCTCCTTGCGGCTCAACTCGCCCACGTTGGGAATGCGGAAGGCCACGACGGGCAGCGCGGGATCGATCTTCAACGC
>Ga0224526_1000376_pt1 | contig 20728 bp, 22 predicted proteins | sample CBST25metaG_FD_179878 | JGI IMG/M metagenome (GOLD analysis project Ga0224526, IMG submission 179878) | Peat soil microbial communities from Stordalen Mire, Sweden - C.B.S.T-25 | ecosystem: Environmental > Terrestrial > Soil > Wetlands > Peat | place: Sweden: Norrbotten County, Stordalen Mire...
GCTGCAAACTTCCTTTTTGATGTCGTGCACGCCTCATAATCTTCTCCTTTCCGGTGGCGAGCACGGTTGGCCTACATCAAGCGTAGTCCAAGCAGGCGTGCACGGCCAGGAGATTTCACTTGCAAATCGGCGCACTCAGCCTGCAAGTTCTTCCCGTTCGATCCATTCTTCAATCGTCGATCCGCGGAACCTCCACAGCTTGCCAACGTGAACACCGCGAATCAGGCCGCGGCGTGCATACCGCTGGAGAGTCTTTGGATGAATGCCGATGATGGCAGCCGCCTCTTCGCTGTCGATCAGGCGTTCCGGAATCTCTGAAGTCGGAGGACGTTTTGGCGGTCTTGAAGACTTTCTGTAGGGGATGGGTAATGGGTCCACAGTCTAGCCTCCTGTTGTTACGTGGAGCGCCAAGAGTTCCAATGCGCTCCTGTTGCCAACCGTGCAACAGAAGATCGCCGTTTGTCCAATAACTTTTTGGAAGTTGGCTGTAACCATTTGGAATAGATCGCGGCGGAGGGCGGCGGCACTGTGCATAGAAATATTTCAAACCGGGATATGCTGTCCAGCGAACCAGAATTCGTACCACCAGATTTCACCGCTTCGGAAGAGACTCATGGGAATCGTTCCTGCTCCCGGTCTATCTCTTCTCGTTTTCTTTTCTCATTGTGGAGTAATTCGGTCTGTAAGAATTACTTTGTTGCGTAATATTTTCCTACCCAGAGCGTCTAAGCCGGACGGCTCTCGTTTCGATTGAAGTGTGATTAGCTGGCCTGGGTCGTCTCTGCCGAAAGGTTGCTCCTGTTCCCATTGATTCAACTCGTCTGGGATTGTTGGAAGGCTTTCTGTACAGCGTTTGTTTTGAAAGCGCAATGTTGATGGTGCTATGCCTGATGCGTTGGTTATCGGGGCTGCTCATCGCAAAGCACTGATGCTCCCTTTTGCCAACTCCGCGCCTAAATCGCGCAGCTTGTTCAATAACTTTTGGAAGTTGGCTGTAACTATTTGGAATAAATGCTCCGCGTTTGGCAACCAAAATGCAACAGGAATCGAGATGAAGAGACGGAAGGTTGAGGAGCGAAGTTAGGAAGCGCGATTTTTTCTCTTCGAAGGTCGTGTTTCAGTTGTTTGGATTTGAGTCGCAAGAACTGACTTGCCTTGAAGAATCGTCGAGCTGTGCAAGGAGGTCTATGAGCGATGTTATCCCATCTGAAGATACGCGACCTCGAACTGGTGGTCGCCCTGCACGAGGCAGGCAGTGTCACCGAGGCTGCCAAGCGTGTCGGCATCAGCGAGCCGGCGTTTTGCAAGCGCATACAACTCATCGAACGGCAAATCAATGTGCATCTCTTCGAAAGAGGCCACGATGGCGTGAAGACGACCGACGCCGGATTCGCTTTCATTGCCTATGCCACGGAGATCATCCACGCGTATCATCGCGCCATTCATGAAGCTCAGGAAGCCGCACACGGCGAGCGCTCCAGGCTGTGCATCGGCGTTTCGGCGTTCATGCCGCCGGAACTGATCGAGCTTTTGCGCTCAATTGAACTTCCGCTCTACCGAGATCTTGCCATTGAAATTGATACAGAGTATTCCGCCGAGTTGTTGACGCAACTTCAGCGAGGACACATTGATATTGCTCTTGTGACCTCTCCACCGGAAATCGCGGCCATTACGACGCTCTGCCTTGTTCGCAATTCATTCCGGATTGTCTTTCGTGAGGGGCACCCGCTCGCGGCGAAGCAGTCTGCGACGCTTGCTGAGGTCGTGAAATATCCATGGGCATTCTTCAATCGGAGCATCCATCCATATCTGCATGATCTGATTCTTGAACAGGTGGCGAGTGAACAGAAACAGGCAACGATTATCCACCACGTCAGCCATGCAGAACAGGCCGCGGCTCTTTTGACGGACGATGCGTTGGTAGCCTGGCTGACTCCGACGGAAGCGATGCGCACCACTGACCATGGGCTTGCCAATCTTCCCTTGCTCGACGAGCATATTCGGCTGGAAACTCATCTGGCCACGCGGGCCGATAACAAGTCGCGGCTGGTCAGCGAATATGTGCGGCGCTTCGTGAAGCAAATGAATCTGCATCGTCCACCGGAGCAGTTGTCGTTGCCGATTACATGATTATTTCCGGTTTTCTAAAGTACAGAATTGCGCAAGCGCTGAGCCCAGATAATCTGTGCATAATGCCCAAAGCGATGTAAGAAACAGAAGTCGGTTAATAGCCGATGAGTACACTGCGGAGTACGCATGTTATCAATGGAGGGAGTAGAGAGGACAACAAAGGCAATTTTGGGTAGTGGGCTACTTTGCCCTACCAGAGAGAAAGGACCATGAAATACCCGGAACGCAAGGTCAAGTCTGCCCCTCAATCTCAATTGGACCGACGAAGTGCCAAGTCTCCATCCCTACCGACACTAAAACCATTTCAGGGAATTTACGTGTCACTACCGGATGCAGTGCCATAATTTCGGACGACACAACATCCTTGAAATGCGGTCTGCCTTTAACCGTTTCCGATAGCGGCAACTCGAACTCGTCGCCATCCTCTCCGCGAATCCGAATCCGCGTTGGGTCTAATTGGGTTATCAATCCCTTATTCATTGAAAAGTGTGTTTCTGAAAACATGTCACCACAATTCACGGCAATTTCACAGCCAGATTGGTGCCATTTCTTGAGCAATTTCCAGCCATCTTTGTCTTCCCAAGAGCAGCTCTTTTCCACGTTCACCTCCCGCTTCGGAACCAGAATTGCAATAGCAATATTCGAGATTTATGGCTGGAAGTATCGCCGCATATTGAGTAAAGCGCAACGGTGGAAATCCAACACACATCCCAATCCCCTATCAGAAGAGTAATTGTTTCTTCCTCTAGCATACAGCCACGTTTGGTGGCACACTATTCCTATGCCAAAGCGTATAAGCAACGCCGCACGTCCTTCGGACGTGAACCAAGCTGCATTTGAGATGGTAAGACGATCTACAGGGGAAAGTGTCTCTGAGTCCTATCCGCCTAAAGTTTCCGACTCCGATATTTCCCGCGTCATGGCTGCTATGGGCAGACGGGGCGGGAAGATCGGCGGGAAAAGGCGGCTTGTCACTATGACGCCAGAGAAGCGCAAGGAAGTGGCACAGAAGGCCGCGCAAGCGCGCTGGAATAAAGATAGCGACAAAGCCTAGAGGGTTTAATTACAATTCCTCCCGCTGTACCAGCCGGGAGGAAATCATGGACGAACGAGAAATGCTGCTTGTAATGACCGCTTGCGAATTGCTCGAAAAGAGCGTTACTCCCAAGGATATAGAGAAGGCATCCGAGAAAGCTAAAAAGCGTCTGGAGGGTTTTCTGTACCCGAAGCCCCCGAGAGAGCCGATTGTTTCTCATGTGCGCGGTAGGGAGTAAACGCGGTCGGATTTTTGTCCTCTAATTCCAGCCATTGCCGCGCACAAGTGAGCAAATCCAACTTATCCATAGAGTTCTGCCCAAAACGGCCTTCAAGGTAGGTCAAGAGGGCTTCAGTCTCATGGTCTTCTACTTGAACATTTACAGAAAGCATATTTTCTCCTCTCAATTGCAATCTTTTCTCTTGACAAAGCTAAAGCGCATTAGTATTCCTGACTCATTATTGATCTGGCCAAAAAGATTGGCATCGTGCGATCCCACCCTAGCGACAAAAACAAAGGCGCGCGCCACGAGCGCCGGATAACCGGCAACGGACTGATCCTTTGCAATTCGCATCCACTGGTCTTTGCACCTAAATTATAAAGACGACAGCCACCCCTGGCTGAAGATGCCTACCGCGATCAATGGCCTCTTTGCGAGTGCTGTTTCAGCGGACAGGCGACATCGAAACTTCTTCCAAAATAGTTGCCCATAATCCCGCGGGATGATTGCATCAGGTGTTTCTGCCGACAAATACCACCTCGTGCTGGAGCGGAGAAAATGCAAGCCAATTTACTATTCAAACGGTCGCCGGAAGAGGTCAGAAGACTTATTATCAATCACTTAACAACCAGCAGACAGGTCGAAAGTGGATCACAATCCTCTCAGTAACTCCGATAGTGTAGTATCCAGTGCGAGAGCTATCTTGCTGAGGGTGCGCAGCCCCGGTTCTCGTGCGCCACGCTCCAAATCCGAAATATGCACCTCGTGGACGCCAGACTGCTCGGCAAGGTCAATCTGCCGCCAATTCCGGGCGCGGCGCAACTTCCTGATTCGCTCGCCCGTCGCCGCACAGATGTCCTTTGCCATGCGTTCATCATCGGGTTAGCCTTTGCGCTATATTTAGTGCATACGCTCTCTGATGCTCGAAAGGTGGCCAATATGCCGTTGCGCGGAAAGATTGCTTTCGCGTTGCTTGTCTCGATTGCCCTGATCTCGTCCGGTTGTGGCGGAAGTTTGGCCGGTAGCAGCGGCGGGGGCAGTACGCTCGCAATCACCTCTGTTACGGTGGCCTGTTCGCCAGGTTCGATCAATACGAATCAAACGTCAACCTGCACGCCGACAGTGAGCGGGACTGGAAATTACAGTTCATCGGTCACATGGTCTGTCAGCCCCACGAGCATTGGCACGGTCAGCAGTGCTGGCGTCCTTACTCCAGCAGGTACCGGGACGGCGACCATCACCGCAACATCGAAGCAGGATTCAACCAAATCCGGCATTGCAACGGTGACAGTGGCCGCGCCGTCCACAATCACTTCGGTTTCAGTGGGTTGTTCTCCGGCGTCCATCCTAACCACGCAGACATCTACTTGTGCGGCAACCGTGCAGGGAACCGGATCATTTAGTTCGGCGGTTACCTGGGCCGCATCGGATGGCGCAATCACCTCTTCTGGAGTGTTCACTCCGGCAGGTGTCGGAACAGCCGTTATCACTGCAACCTCAACACAGGACAATACAAGATCAGGCTCCGCGTCGATTGCGGTTGGAAGCGCAACTGCAAACGAATGGACATGGGTGAGCGGAAGCAATATCGTGGGTGCAAACGGTGGCCAGCCGGGTGTCTATGGTCCGCTAGGTGATGCTTCCGCCAGCAATGTCCCTGGAGGAAGGGTTGGGGCCATTAGTTGGACAGACAGTAGCGGCGACCTCTGGCTCTTTGGTGGCAATGGCTACGATTCAACTGGCGTGTGGCCAGGCGGCATCCTAAACGACCTCTGGGAATTTAGTCCCACGAATAGGGAATGGACTTGGATGAGTGGCAGCAGCACGGGGACTAAATCCGGTAGCGCCCACGGCACAGCGGGCGTTTACGGGACGCTGGGTGTTGCCTCCTCCGGCAATGTCCCTGGTGGCCGGGACGCCCCAGTCAGTTGGACAGACAGCAGCGGAAATCTGTGGCTCTTCGGAGGCGCTGGCTACGATTCAACCGGAGCACTGGGCGATCTCAATGACCTCTGGAAATTCAACCCAACGAATAAGGAATGGACTTGGGTGAGTGGCAGCAACACGGCAAGTGCATCCGGCGTCTTCGGCACGCAAGGCGTTCCCGCTGCCGCCAATGTGCCACCAGCACGGTATTTGGCGGTCTCATGGACAGACAGCAGTGGCAATTTTTGGCTCTTTGGAGGTAGCGGAGGCCCCGGTAACGATCTCTGGGAGTTCAACCCCACAACCACGATGTGGACTTGGGTGAGCGGGAGCAACACTGTAGGCAGCAATCCCGGAGTCTACGGCACACTGGGCGTTGCTTCTACTAGCAATGTCCCTGGCGCACGTGGAGAGGCTGTTAGTTGGATTGATAGTAACGGCAACTTATGGCTATTCGGCGGAGAGGGAGGCCCGACAGGTATTCTCAACGATCTCTGGAAATTCAGTCCGACGAATAAGGAATGGACATGGATGAGTGGAAGCAGCGCGGGAGACGCAAGCGGCGTCTACGGAACGCTGGGCGTGGCCGCCACCAGTAATGTCCCTGGGGGCCGATGGAACCCGGTGGGTTGGACCGACAGTAGCGGCAATCTCTGGCTTTTCGGTGGTCAGGGCCTTGATTCGACAGGAACAGGTGGCTGGCTGAATGATCTTTGGGAATTCAGCCCCACAACCAAAGAATGGACATGGATGGGCGGGGCCAATACTACCTATGCTAACGCGGCACAATATCAGGCGGATCGAGGCCAACCCGGAATCTACGGCACAGAGGGTGTACCTACCGCTACCAACGCACCCGGCGGCCGATATTCCGCCGTAAGCTGGACAGACAGCAGCGGAAATCTCTGGCTTTTTGGAGGTGCGGGTCATGATTCGACTGCGGCACAGATAGGCGAACTTAACGACCTCTGGCGTTACCAGCCCTAACCAGCCCATATTCAGAAAGGCGGAAACAATGCACTTGCTCAGAAATCCGTCCATTCTGTTGCTTGTCGTGACAGCCTTGCTCACAACAGGTGCGGAGGCCCTTGCGCAGACGGCACGAGACAAAGCTGCAATCGAAGCGTCAGCCGAGGTCTGGGCCGATCAGGAAACTGGATTGATGTGGACGAAGAAGGACAACGGCAGTGACGTGACTTGGCAGCAGGCGGCAGATTTTTGCAGAAATCTGCAACTGGTCGGCCACTCTGACTGGCGCTTGCCGGCGCTCGACGAGTTGCAGCGCGTTTACGATTCCAACGTCAATGTCCCTGGCCATTGCTGCGGTGGAAAAGATGCCACTTTGCACGTGAAGGGAAACATGCAACCGTCCGGGTGGGAATGGAGCAACTGGAAGGAGAATATTTCTCTTGAGAACGGGGCTTGGGCTTTCAGCTTCACGATGGCTTCAACGTTGCATAGCCGCACCGGCCTAAGCCACTTCCATCACGCGATGTGTGTCCGCGAACCTGGAATCATGGACGGACCTAGCCTCGAAACTAGCCAGCGGGCTCACGCTCTTTACATCCAGGGGCGCTATTCCGAGGCTAATCCGCTTTTAGATCAAGCCTGCACAGCCGGCAGACCGGAGGCGTGTAGGGATCTTGGCTACATGTACGCCAATGGCGACGGCGTCGAAATCGATCTCCGTCGGGCAGTAGCTCTCTTCTCCGAGGCTTGCAACGCAGGCTATGCAAACGGATGCACGGCCCTAGCATATAGGTACGAAGTTGGCGACGGAGTTGGAAAAGATGAGCACCGCGCACTTGCGCTTTATTCCAAAGCGTGTAGTGCAGGCGACAGCGTAGGTTGCAATTCTGTAGGCATTAAGTACCAAGATGGTGTCGGCGTCAGAAAGGACCTTTCTCAGGCAGCGGCCTACTTTTCCAAAGCCTGCGACGCTGGAGAATCAAGCGCCTGCGCTGTCCTCGGCGATATGTACGAAAAGGGCGACGGCGTCCAAATGGATTCTTCTCGCGCAGGCACCTATTTTGCCAGAGCCTGCGATGCTGGCGAAGGCACAGCTTGCTGGCCTCTTGCATACATGTACTTGGACGGCGAAGGGTTCCCTAAAAATGCTTCGCGGGCAGAGCTCTGCTTCCTCAAGGATTGCGATGGGGGCGATAAACGCGCTTGCGACGTCCTCAGTGCTTTCGACCAGAGCGGCAATGTCGTTTCCATGAACTACTCACGGGCAAATGCCATCTTCGCAAAAGGATGCGACGCAGGAACTGCTCTATTTTGCAGCGCACTTGGATGGAATTACCGAAATGGCTCGGGAGTTGGCCAAGACATAGAAAAGGCTAGAGAACTTCTGAGAAAGGGTTGCGCGATGAAGGACTATTGGGGTTGCGGCCAGTTGAAAAAGATTCCATAACTCAGTATTTCCCGACTTGGACCGCTACGGTAATCCTACAAATAGGGCAACTCGCCAAAGACGGCGGACGAACAGGCCATGAAAGGAGGAAAACGATGAATTTTGCACGATGGACGACCACGCCCAACATTCCAGGATTGGAAGATGCCGAGCAGTTCATTGTAGAAATCCCTGAAGGAACAAGTACAGAGGAGGTCGTAGCCAAACTGTGGAGCGCTCTACCCGGCACTATAGGGGAAAGAGACGGCCTCGGTTTTCAGGAAGAGTGGCCCACAGCGATTCAGCGAGAATTCAATTCCCTGGGAGCTGGCTCGCAAATAAGATGGCGCTGGAGCGACCTTTAGATTCCTCCCGCAGCGGGAGAGCCTTACACCCCCAATACGCAGTAACATGCGTTGTGTCACAGCTTCTGTGTCATACACGCGAAGAGGAATCATGAAAATCCTGAACTGGTTGCTGGCCACGATCATGTCGTCGGCTACCTTTGCAGGGTTGGCGTGGGCGCAGCAGATCACGACGGCACCTGCTGAACATGGCATATTCCTGAGCGATTTGGATACGAAGGCCGATCCCTGTACGGACTTCTTTGAATTCGCCAATGGATCGTGGCGGGCGACGAATCCGATTCCACCCGAAATGAACCGCTGGAGCCGCCGCTGGAAGGCGGGCGAGTTCTCAAGGGAACAACTGAAGGGAGTGCTGGAGGAAGCGTCAAAGCAGACAGGAGCTCCGGCAGGATCATCACAGCAGCTGATTGGTGACTATTACGCCTCGTGCACGGATGAGGCCGCCATCAACAAGCGCGGCATAGAGCCGATCCGTCCGTGGTTGCGGCGGATCGACGCGATGAAGTCCAGGGCGGACCTGCAGAACATGATTCTGGAGCTGCACCAGTACGGGGTGTTCGTCCTTTTTGGAATTACGTCCGAGCCGGACTACCACGATCCGGAGAACGTCGTTGCCAATGTCTTTGCCAGCGAACTTGGACTGCCGGATCGCGATTATTACCTGAAATCCAAGCAGCGCTTCAAGGATGCGCGCACAAAGTACGTTGCGCACGTGCAGAAGATGTTTGAACTTTCTGGATACAAGCCGAACGAGGCGAGCACGGCGAGCGCGGTGGTGTTGCGGATGGAGACAAAGCTCGCAGAGGCGTCTCTGGACAACGTGGCACTGCGTGATCCACACAACACGGACCACAAGACAAGCTTTGCGGAGCTGACGGGCCTTGTGTCGAACTTCGAGTGGAACCGCTACTTTGAGCAGCAGGGGCTGCCGAAGGCGAGTCTGAACGTGGACCAGCCAAAATTCATGCAAGAAGTGAACCGGCAGATTGCGGAAGAACCGCTAACGAACTGGAAGACCTACCTGGAGTGGCAGGTGATGAACAACACGGCTGCGAACTTGTCTGATCCGTTTGTCAACGAGGACTTTGCGTTCAATGGTGCATACCTCGCCGGGAAGAAGGAAATCAAACCAAGATGGAAGCGCTGCGTGGAGAGCGCGGACGAACTCCTCGGTGATGCGCTCGGACAGGAGTACGTGAAGCGCCACTTCACGCCGGAGGCAAAATCGCGCGCACAGGAGATGGTGAAGAACATTCTTGCGGCCACGGGCGACACAATCCGCGACGTTGACTGGATGAGCCCAAAGACAAAGCAGAAGGCGTTAGAGAAGCTGGCATCGATCCATCCGAAGGTCGGGTACCCGGATCGTTGGATGGATTATGAGGAAGTGAAGATCGTGCGAACGGATTACTTTGCGAGCGTTCTTTCAGCACGCCGCTACGCAACAAAGGACGACTTTTCGCAGGCAGGCAAGCCTCTGCAACGTTGGCGCTGGGGCATAACTCCGCCAACGTCGAACGCGTACAATTACCCACTGATGAACGAGATCGTCTTCCCGGCTGGAATCTTGCAGCCTCCGACATTTGATATTACGGCAACTGACGCGGTGAACTACGGATCGATTGGTGTAGTCATTGGTCACGAGATCAGCCATGGTTTCGACGACCAAGGCGCGCAATACGACGCCAAGGGGCGGCTCGAAAACTGGTGGACTGCACAGGACAAGAAGAAGTTCGAGGCAAAGACCCAGTGCGTAATAGACCAGTTCGAGAACTATTACATCGGACCGACAATTCACCACAACGGCAAGCTGGTGCTGGACGAGTCGATTGGCGACCTAGCAGGCGCGAAGATCTCATATCGCGCGTTCAAGAAATCACAGGAGGGAAAGCCTCCGGCGCTAACCATCGATGGCTTCACGCCGGACCAGCAGTTCTTTATTGCATGGGGACAGTGGAGAGGCGATGAGATCCGTCCGAAGACGCAGCGGTTAATGGTGCAAGACGGGCCACATCCGATAGCAAAGTATCGCGTGATCGGACCGCTGTCGAATCTTCCGGAGTTCCAGAAGGCGTTCCAGTGCAAGCAAGGCGCAGCGATGGTTCGTCCGGAGAAAAAGCGCTGCGAGGTTTGGTAAGTGCTTTAAAGCACCGGCCTTCTAAGCCTGTGCTCTACCCAGGGGGAACTCACGCGGCTGACAATCCTGGGCAACCGCGCAGAGGGGTCCAGACTGCAACCTGTACCCTAAACGATAAATTCTGGTCGCGTGGGTGTTCTTGTAAGATTGATCCTTCACAGAAAGGATTTCAGAGCATGGTATCGAACAGCAACGAAGTGTTAAAGCGTCGCTTTGTCAAGTATGCTGGTATGGCGTTGGCACTGGCGTTTGGAATCAGAGCATCGGCTTTCTCGCAGGCTCCCCACGTTCATTTCAGTGTTGACCAGACCAGTTTCTATGCCGATGGAAGAGAGTCTGAGAAATCTCTATTTCCCAGTGAGACTCAGATTAACTGTGATCGGCAAAGCAGGACCTGTATCGCTGCAACCGCAGAATATTATTCCGGCCACCCCCACGTTTCAATCGAATATTTCCAGCTTTTGAAATGGGACGCAGACGGGATCATCGCCACATCTGATGCACTCTGTATGCAGAGAACACTGCTCATCTCCTTTCCCAATAAGGCCATTTCTATTTCAGGGATGTTGAAGAGCTTGCCAAAGGAGAAGACAGAAGCCTGCGAAACATGGGGAGCGAGTAAGCCCTATACGGACGTATTTGTTCTCAAGAATTCGCCGGAGTGGAACAAGGATCCCTACGGCGAGAGCAAGGGTAAATGAACGCAAAAGCCGCACACTCCAGCCTTGGCTATGCATACTACAACGGTCAAGGTGTGCCGCAGGACTACGCGGAAGCATATTTTTGGCTGGACATTGCCGCGTCGGGCAAGCTAGAAGATTCGCTGATGAAACATCTGAGACAGGATCGAGATAATGCCGCTTCTCATCTGACCAAGACGGTATTATTGCAAACGCAGGAGCGAGCGCGAAAATGGTTTGAGGATCATCCGGCCAAGTAGAACCAGTGATTCCAATCTCATCCACTCAAGAAAAGGGGGCAGAAAACACATGAAACGATTTGCCGCTATGCTCGCTGACATGAACCGAACCTTGTCCTTCGCGCTCGTGGTGCTTTCCTGCGCATTCTGCGCTTCTGGTCAGGCGCAGGCCAATAACAAGAGACTGATGACCGATGCCGAGTACAAAACGTGCCTGATCGAGATTGAGACGGCGGCTCCCAAATGGGTAACGACGATAGAGAATATCACCCCCGAAAGAATCCGGCGTACGTCATACGCAGATGGTTTGTCGTTGGTTGACGTTGGTAAAATCCGCGGTGCCGTCGCCGAGCAACGAAAAAAACGCACCTTGTCCGGCGAGTTGGACCTATTAGCTTCCATGCAAAGCCTTCGAGAGTTGGGGCATGTTCTTTCGAATGAGCAAGGAATAATAAGCGGCTATACCGATTCCAGTTTTCACAGCTTCGGTCCTGAGTTGAGCGAACTCGAAGATCGCATCAAGAACGACGTACGCGCGAGGGTAGCACTGCTTGAGAAAAGTACTTGTCCGTAATTCATTCGCACCAAACGCAGCAACGCGCTGCCAAGTGGTTTGCTGAACACCAGAAAAGGTAGCTTTCACGCCAGACGAAAGTTACAGCATCACATTACCCCGGGAGAAATCTGCATGAAGAAGATTGCCGTTGCGTTGTTCCTGCTGTTTGCGCAGCTCTCGACGGTCTATGCCTATACCGGCCAAACGCCATTGCACATGAGCAGCCACAGGGCGAGGACTCGTCGCGCCCCTACTATGGCGGAGGCCATCACACTGTCTCGCACGGCAGCCAGTATCCCGGCGCGACAAATTCCCATCACAGGAACGGCCACTACAACAACTGGCGAACTGGCAACCGCTACGGCGTTCACAAGCTGCGGTGAATCAATTGGTAGATACGACGACGATGGAGAAGACCACTTTGATTGAACAACGAGAGAGTCCGACATTTCCACCAAGACTGATCGTCGGCAACCGCGTGTGGACCGCAAGCGGATACCGCGATCACGGACCAGAATACGGTCCAAAGGTCAACATCGCCCCGAATCAGGGCGGCACAATTACAGCCTCTCAAGAGAACAGCTACACGAGACTTCTTGGCGACCTTCTGCTTACGGTGCGGTGGGACGACGGTCAGGTCTCAAAGCACTACTCTGGAGAACTCTTCTGTATTGGGAGGTTTCAGAGTAGAACCGAATTTGAACAAGCAATCAAACCCGTTGGGGTTGCTGAAATTACTGTAGGACCGGCTAGTGGGTTTCGTCACGCCCAGTTGGAACTTGAATATGATGGGAAGTACCAGACAGTTGAGTTATATGATGGAGCTTTCTGGCAAGAATGCGTTGAGCCTGTCGTCAAGCAATCCGGCTGCACCATTTCAATAACTAGGTTGCCAAGCAAGAAAGAAATCAAAGCGAGTAAGTGAGTAATGTCAACCCGTGTTTGGGGGTAAGAAGGGGAATTCCGTATGAAGCTTGCAATGAAGAGGGTATTCGCCATAGTTGTTCTTCTGAGCTTACCGCTGAGTGTCCATTTACTTGGACAAGGGCAGAGCGAACAGAAAATAATCTTCCACGTCACAGTTGTTCGCACTGGAGACGCGAGCAGTGACCAGTGTCCGAACAATGATTGTATTTCAACAAGGTTCACGGTAGAAGGTTATTCCGATGTAAAAGTGGATTCGCGCCTTACAGAGTATGTGCTGGAATGCGTTCAGAGAATACCAATACCTGTACGCGAGGATTCCGTATTAGTGAAATGTCCCCGATTTCATCCATATAGTGATTACGAAGCAAGCCTCGGCTCCGGCCCAACGGACGAGCACATCTGTTCTGGGATCGGACTTTGTTACAAAATAGTGTCAGAGAAGGAAATCAACAAACAAAACAGGGACGCCGATCCTTGCGCATCTAAAAGGCCGCTGGCGGGTTCAACGCGGCCTAAGTGAGAAATTGCACATTCTGAGAATGGGCAGCCTCTTGGATCGAGTGTGTCCTACATTGGGTTCACACTGTGCCATTGCCCGCATGGGTTAACATTTCCTTGATTCGGCTAGGGTCGCTCCCGAATGGGCGGGTTTTCCCGGCCTGCCCCGCCGATCATTACTACCGGGATGCCACTCGAGAGGTAGTAGGTGAAGAGCAAACATTCGTGTGTTCTGCCGAAAGGGCTATCCACGCAGCAACTTCTTTGGTTTCATTGGCTCCGTAGTCGAGAACGCCTGAAGGCTCTTTTAGAGACTTCAGAGAATCGCCCTCCACTAAATCAAGACACTCCATACTCGTTAGAGCGTGAACGCCAAGCTAACGCGATTGTTCTCGGAAATGAGTTTCTCACAGTTCGTATGCGCCGCATTCAAAGCTATCTTTCGCCGGGCCAAAATCAACCTGTTTCGGACACTCTATCCGCCATAAGCGCAGCGCAATTGATTCGCACAAATATCCAAAGAGGTGACAGCGACGAGGCGATTGCCTTGTTTCTCGAAGAGTGGAAAAAGCCTGAAAAGAAGCGTGGCCGTCCAAAAGGGTCGAATGATTCCGAGAGCGTGGCCGTACTTGCGCTTCAATTGCACGACAGCAACCCAAAGTTATGGACCTGGCCGAAGGTTGCCGATCAACTGCTCAAATGCAAGTCGCACAAGGTGCACAGCTGGGATTCCGACTGCACCGCTAAATTAAAGCAGTCCGTTACTCGACTGCGTGCGTTCCTGAAGGAGCTTCAATCCGATTAGGCGGCTTCGCCGCAACATTAATGTTCCCCATTCTTATCACTGGCTATTAGTATTCATTGCGCTCTACGCTTCATTCATGACGGGAAAAACGGCTCGACCGACTTCACAAATGGAGAAAAGCAATGACTGAAATTGAAAGCGAATGGAAGCGTCTGCAAGAGCATATTCGGACCATGGCAGAAAGCGGGACTAATGAGTACGCGTGCACTCCTTCGGGTGGCCTGCAATTGGAGCAAGTTCGTTTGCGCGCCGTTGCTGCGGGAATCAGGAAATACGCGGTAGTATTTGCCCGCCTGCCCTCTATGAACGTGTCAGACGAGCCAGACGAGGTGATCTGGCGACTGGAGTCCAGAACGGCGGGTGGTCGGTTCGTTTGGTTTGTCGATCAATTGGGTAAGACTTTGGCCACGGAAGAACTTGCCCAAAGGATTCTTAATCGACTCGATACTTATTGCGTTGATTACGAGGATCAACTTCACTTCTAGTGGTGCAGGCGTGTGCCCGTCGGGTGGGACGAAAGAGGTGTTCCTACCGGAAGGCAGGAGCCTCAAGCAGGGCGGGCGGACGGGCAACGGAGACAAAAAATGCGGAGCCTTTGATTTCAGGCTCCGCGCAGACTTACTTGTGATTGGCAATTATGCGGCGACAGCCTTCTTTACGATTTTGGCTGGCGGCTTCGGCGCGACCTTCTTCGTGGCCTTCGCCTTGTCCTTCGCCTTGTCCTTCGCGGTGAATTCTTGCTTGACCTTGGCCGTGATTGCGGCCACGTCCACTTTGTAGTAATCGGCGGCTTCGCGAAGTGCCTTGCCGGAGTCGTTCGGCGAATGCACCGTTTGCAGAATGGCCACTTCAACCAAGAGGCGTCCGAGCGTGCTTTCGTCGGACTTGCGGAGAAAGGATGCAAGCAATTTGGCCGGGGCGTCGGTGGTGTTGTTGGGTTTGCCGAGATTGTGCTGACGAAGAATGATCGCCAGACGGCGCTCGTCCAGAACGGCGGCGAAGTGCTCGACCACAAACAGCAGGTCGCGTTTCATCAGGCGGACGGGAACTGCCTCGCCGATGGCCTTCAATAGGCGCAATCCCGTAGTTTGCGCCATCGCCTCCTCGCGACGGCGTTTCTCCTGTTCAGCCTTGATGACTGCATCGGCGGTCGTCCGCTGCTTGCGGGCGTGATGAATGGGGCAATCGGGATTCGAGCAAATGCGCCTCAACTCGCCCTTCTCACTGCCTTCGGTGACGATGGCCTCGGTGGTGAACTTGCAGGTCTTGTACTCAGGCCAGTCGCGCTGCTTCGGGTTGGTTGGCTTCTCGCTGCGAATCTCGACATACTTGTTGCGCGGTACAGCGGCGCTGCCGTCCTTCTGCGGACCGTAGGCCGTGCTGATCTGAACCAACTTCGGTTTCGCAGCGATTGTCTGGCGGACGTGCGCATCGACCTTTACCGTGTAGCATTTTGGATCGGAGCACGAATCGTGCTGCGCCGCTAGGCCCTCGAACAAAAGAACATTGTGGCCGGTGCGCTTCGGGCAATCGACACACGCGCCGGCCTCGGGCACAAGCGCGGCGTCTTTTTTCGAGAACGGCGCGGCGGCAAGCTCCAACAGAATGTTGTGCTCAATCCACTGTTGCAGGTTGCGCACGGGAAGCAAGATGCGCTTTGACTTGCTGCCGCTGGTGTACTGCTCCTGATAGCAAGCGGCAAGCGCCTCTTCCTGCTGCGCGGGCTGCAACTTTGCCAGCAAGAGCGCGTGCCCCAAGCCAATTTCATCTTGCGTGAACGCTTCCACCACGGCGGGCACAAGCTCGACCAATTTCAATCGAGCGAGTATAAATACAGGAGCCTTGCCAACCTTGGCGGCAATCTGTTCGACGCTGTACTTTGGCTCGTCAAGCGCCAAGAGACGGGCGTAACCGCTCGCCTCTTCCATCGGATGCACATCGCGCCTTTGCAGGTTCTCGACGATGCTGGTTTCGAGCGCCTGGGCGTCGGTCAATTCGACGATGCGGACGGGCGCGGTTTCAAGTCCGGCCAGTTGCGCCGCGCGGTAGCGCCGCGCTCCGGCCACGATCTCGAAGTGATGGTCCACGGGCCGCACGACAAGCGGCGCAAGGATGCCTTGCGTTTTGATCGACTCTGCCAACTCATTGAGAGCGGTTGCATCAAAAGTCCTGCGTGGATTGTTGGGTGACTCGATAAGGCTGTCGAGTGGCAGGTTGCGATATTCGGATTGAACTTCAGTCGTCATTTCAGATTCTCCTTTTGAGGTTGCCCAGCGTGAAAGCATGGGCGGGCCGCAAAGCCCGCCCGAAGAGTGGCGGGTTAGCGGCTGCGCTCGAAGGCTTCGATAAAGCCTTGGGCGCGGAGATTTCTATCCCACAAGCGGGCGAACTGCTCGTGTTCGTGGAAAAGGTCGGAATAGAAAATGTAGTTTTTGGCGTCACGGGTACGGGAATATTGCTCCACGCCCGCGTAGTCGTCGCGGAAGTAAAACGGAGTCATCATCCAACCCATGCCAAGCGGATTGGTCAACTCGAAACACATTTCCGGGTCGCGCATCAGGTCGCCGTTCTGTTCGCCGTAGTGCGCAACGGAAATTGCCGGAGCATTGAGCGGGCCAGGTTCCGGCGTGGCCTCGATGACAAGCGCCATATAAGACGAGTTTTCGATTTTGAGATAGAGCGTGGGCCGGTAACCTCCGGCCCGCTCAAGGATGCGAAGAATGGTCCGCATTACGCCACCTCCGCAACGGCCTCATTCTCCTGAACTGTTTCGTCCGTGAGAATGGCGTCAAGAATTACAGCGGAAGTGCGCTGGATAACTTCAAGGCTTTCGGCCAGCAATGCCGCGTTCCCTGCGTACATTTGGATGTAATCGCTCGAAGCGGTTCCCATCTCCAAGCCCACGGCCTGACCCACAATGAAGGCCACGGCCTCGGCCTCTGTCTCGCGCACGGTTTGGGTGGTCATGGTACGCCGTTCGGCCTTGTGCAAAAGTTCATGAGCCGTTTCGTGGACCAAACTAACCAGCGCCTCCGCATCGGACTGTCCGGGCAGCAAGACAATCTTTCCGCCGTAGCTCACTCCGAGAGCGGGTGCGATGTTCTCGTTGAATTCCAGCTTAATATTTTGCGCAGCAAGAAAAGCAATCATGCGGTCGCGGTGTGCGCCTACTTCGCCGGTAATGTTTTGCTCGAATTCTGGAAGGTCTTCACCGGTTGTTTGTGAAATGTCAAAAACATAAACGGCGCGGAAACCAATCAACATGGGTGCAGGCTTCGCGTCCTGATTCGAGTTTGGCTCCGGCTCTGCCGCGTCTCTTCTGCGCCGGTAGCCGATCATCGGCGCAAGAATCTGAATACCCTTCTCGCCTTTCTTCACGAAACGGCCAAGCTCGTTCCACGCGCGAAGTCCCGCAACTCTGGTTGCTGTCGGGCGCTGTCGGGCGATTTGTAAAATGTTGCCAAACGAGTACGAATGAAACCGCGCCATCGCGGCCAGATACGCGGTCAATGTTTCGCTCTTGCCCGCCTCAAGCTGCTGGATGAGAAAATCCACGGCTTGCTTGATGAGTTGTTGCGTGGGGTTGTCCTTCTGGCTGGTGCGCTGTTGATAGGGCGAATCGCTGCGAGTGCGCAGCGCCGCATTTTTGCTGTGCGGCGCGGTGTGGCTTCTGCCGCTGTTGTGGTTGCTATTGAAATTCATGTTTTTGTTCTCCTTTTCCGCCGTAACCGGCTGAGCGTCTTTCTCACCCACGGCTGGGAAGCGCGAAGACGGTCGGCGGAAAAGGGACAAACGCAGCGCACGACGGTGGGAGTCCGGAGGGAAAAGCGCGGTCAGTGACAAACACGCACTTTGTTTGGCGCGCAGCCGCGCTCCGAACGGACGGAGAAGGCCCGTTCAGCACATAGTTTTACCGTGCGCTGGGCCGTCCACCCGAGGGTGCGTAGTGGGACTGAAGAAACAACCTGCATACGAATTCAGCGGCCCCGCCAGGGACGGCTATCGCAGGTTGTCACATAATAGGGAGGAGAGTTCTGAGATATTTATTGGTAGGTTTTTAAAAGACGCGGCAAAGCTGAAATTGATGTATCAATCTCGTCAATTTTCTTCGGTATTTACATTTTTCTGCCCGGATTCAATCTTGGTGCGCTCACGTGTGAGTTCGTTGCGCAATTCTTCTTCGGTTGGCAAGTAGAGCATATATTTCGATGCGAACATCTGCTGACTTTCGTGCAGAATCGAGTATCGAGCCACGACCTCATCTTTCTCCGCGCACAAGATCAAACCAACGCTTGGATTATCACCCTCGCCACGTTTGAGTTCGTCAAACATACGCAGATACATATCCATTTGCCCTACATTCTGGTGCTCCAGACGACCAATTTTAAGGTCGATCAATACAAAACATTTCAGTAGATAGTTGTAGAACACAAGGTCGATGAAGAAGTGCTGAAACTCTGTAGTCACGCGATATTGGCGGCCAACGAAAGCAAATCCTTTTCCCAATTCGAGCAGAAACGGTTGCAGATTCTCGATGATCGCTGTTTCCAGGTCTGACTCGCGCAACTGCGCTCGGTCTGGCAGGTCCAGGAAATCGAGTACATAGGGTTGCTTGATTACGTCGATGGGCTGATTTACCGTCTGTCCTTGCGCGGCTAAAGCGAGCACACCCGCTTTATCACGGCTCTTGAGCAGGCGGGCGAAGAGCAAGCTGTGTATCTGCCGCTCCAGGTCCCGGACGCTCCAGTTCGCCTTTTCGGCCTCGATTTCATAGAACTGCCGTTCGGCCCGGCTTTCGACTTGGCTGAGGGTGCGGTAATGCGACCAACTCAGGTTAGGCGAGAAGCCTTTTAGCGCACCGGGAGTGTCCAGGGCTGTCTGCATATCGGTCAAAACGTCGCTTTGGGTGAGATCAGTCAATTTGGCACACAGTGTGTGCTGAATTGGAGACCTATCGCTAAATGCTTGATAAAACAGACGAATATGCCGCAAATTTCTGATGGAAAAACCCTGTCCGTAACGCCGCGTCAGTTGCCCTGACAGGTCTTCCATCAGGCTTTGTCCATACTCGGCACGGTCCTCGCCGTTTTGCAATGTCTCAACGATTTCTCGCCCAATCAGCCAATAGGCGATCACCATATTGCTGTTGACGGTACGCGCCACATTCGCGCGAGCCTGTTCCAGAATCGAAACAACCCGATCCATCAAACTCCCGTGGCCTACCTGAATCAGATCGCTCTGTTGCGATTGGGGCATAGATTGCGACTTCTTCGTCTTCATGGCGTAATTCTCTCTTTACTTGTTTTATTCTACTGTTTGCATCCGTCATATTCCCATGCCAATTCCCTGAGTGACGGACGGGGCTTGGTTGATCTCAAGAGCCGAAGTCTTGGAGACATCAGCGCTGAGTTGCGGGCTGAGTTTGGCGAAGCTGTCGGTAAATACAGTGGCTTCATGGCTGGCGCGAGAGATGGAGACATAGCCAAAGCGGGAGTTGAGCAGGTCCGGGTGGACACCGGTATCGGCGTTCACGAGGACACGCTCGGCGGTGAGGCCCTGCGAGCTGTGACTGGTGACGGCGTAACCGTGATCGAAATGGCGATGTTCCGTGGCATCAAATTCGATCTGTCGGTCGTTGTCGAGACGGGCAGAAACACGGCCGTCCGGCGAGATGGATTCGACGGCGGCAAGATCGCGGTTGGCAACGCCGAGCGACTTGTCGGGCGCGGTGAACTGGATGCGGTCGCCAACGGAAAATTCGCGGTCGATCTCGCGGTAGACGCTGACGCCGGTCAGGCGGCGCGGATCATAGGTCGCCTGTTCGCCGGAGGATTTCGCGACGGTCAGCAGGTTGGAGGCGGGGTTGACGCCGACAACCGAACCGTAGCTCCCGGCCTCCAAGCCGATGGCCTGGCTACCACGTGAATAACGCACCACATCGTTGACCTCGTAGTGGCTGGCCCAAGTGCGTTCAGCGCCGGTCATGTCCTGACGCTGAACGAGCACCCGGAAGGTGCGATCCTCCGGCGCAAGGGTTCCGTTGGCTTTCAATTCCTGCCGCACGGCAACATTCAACTCACGACGGGAAGCATTATCTGGTGACACAATCAGCGTCTTATCTGGCGATTCGACATAGGCTTTGGCGATGGCACGGATGCGTTCTTCTGGATTGGATATTTCTTTTACGCGGCCCTGCTGTTGGAGCGATTCGAGTGCTGCGGAAACTTGCCCCTTGGCTAGCATTTCGACGGCTGACTTCAGCGCCGGGTCTTTCTGGCGAACGATTTCGTCGAGTTTGGCTGTCCGCATCCCCGCTTCCTGCAACTGCTCGAAGGGGCGTCCTGCTTCGACACCCTGGTGCTGGCGCGTGTCGCCGATCAGGAGTACGCGGTCGTTGGGGCCGAGGCGTGCAAGAAATTCGCGCATCTGATTTGTGCTTGCAAGGCTCGATTCATCGACGAGGTAAAAGTGCTTTTGTTCGGCTGCATCCGGCTTGGCGGAATGTGCAAGAAAGCCTTGCAGGGTTCCCGACTCGACACCAGCTTCATTCAACTGACGGGCGGCACGGGAGGTCGGGGCGAAGCCCTCGACCGTGTACCCTCGGGCTTCTGCCGCCTCACGGATCACGGATAGCGTTGTCGTCTTGCCCGCGCCGGCGTAGCCCTGAATCCCCTGAACACGATCGGGCGCGCTCAATACATCTTCGACCACAGATTTCTGTGCTCGATTGAGATACTGGTGCTGGTCGGCAACAGCAATCGCGTCCGACCGGGACAACACCGGCTCGATCTGATTCCGTTCTTCCGTTACC
>Ga0224526_1000382_pt1 | contig 20589 bp, 17 predicted proteins | sample CBST25metaG_FD_179878 | JGI IMG/M metagenome (GOLD analysis project Ga0224526, IMG submission 179878) | Peat soil microbial communities from Stordalen Mire, Sweden - C.B.S.T-25 | ecosystem: Environmental > Terrestrial > Soil > Wetlands > Peat | place: Sweden: Norrbotten County, Stordalen Mire...
ACGACTGTCCGGGGAAGTTTCGGCTACCACGCATAAAGCTATGATTTGCTGATGGATAGATGGAATATTATCCGGGAACGATTTGAAATCCATGCGCAAAGGGCATGAGTTTTTGTACAGCACACAGGCAACTGTAAAAATGCGGCATGAACTCCGGTCGCACCATATTCGCGCGACTGACTCGAGCATCTGCCCCATAAAGAGTTTCAGAAATGCGTATCCCGCTGCGGCAGCCATCGCTACGCCAAAAAACTTACCTGCTGGGAACAGTTCCTGGCCATGGCCTTTGCGCAATTGACTTATCGCGAGAGCCTGCGCAACATCGAATCTTGTTTGGGCGCAGTGGATGGCAAACTGTACCACATGGGTTTCGGCTCCGCTATCGCGCGTTCGACGCTGGCCGACGCCAACGAGAACCGCGACTGGCGCATCTACGCCGATTTCGCGCAGATACCGACCGCAACGGCGCGATAGATGTATGCCGCCGATAGCAAAGGCATCGACCTCGATAGCAGCCTGTACGCGTTGGACTCAACCACCATTGATCTGTGCCTCTCGCTGTTTCCATGAGCTCGATTCCGCAAACACAAAGCCGCCGTCAAGATGCACCTGCGCATCAAGGCCTTCTACGGAACCAGCGAAAACGCCGTGAAAACCCAGATATGGATCGCGGTTTCGGTCTATGTGCTGGTCGCCATCGTGCGCAAAAAGCTGGGACTGAACGCCAGCCTCTACCAATTTCTACAGATTTTGAGTGTTACCCCATTCGAGAAAATTCCCATTTTACAGGCATTTCAGCTAGATCATTCCCAAAACGACTTATGTAACTCCTTTAACCAGTTGAATCTGTTCGGCTTTTAACCGGACAGGCGCGGACAGGTGAACTACTCGATCGCAAGTTCTGAGGTTGGCGATTCTTCATCCCGCTAGCGCTTATGTCCGAGGTGCCAGTATCCGGGCTGGACGGGGCACGGATAGATTTGCAACCCGGAATTTCATGAGCGTGCGCGTGCATGTTCGGCGATCTCGCGGCTCGGCCAGGAACGCTTTGGCAATCCGGCCCAGATCCGGCATTTCAGACAGAGCGGGGTCTCGGGCGGCCAACGCAAGATCTTCCGTTTGCGCTTTTCGCGGCTCGATATGGTTATGGCGGTTGACGGCCCAGGCACGGGAACCGGAACCAGATGCTGGGCGGCCGGTGCCAACCCACCTACCTCGCGAATGCGCGTACGCCCGGCCCTCCTTCCCTGCTTGCAAAGTTTGGGCGTAAGGGACGCCAATTGCTGGTGCAATGCCTGGCAGTACGCGCGGTAGTTTGACCCGATGAAGGCTGGCGTGGCTCCAATGCAATCGAGGTAAAGCGCCAGCCGCAGCGTATGCCGGCGTGCGGGCTTCACTGCCGTACCTGCTGCCGGGCAAATTCGGCCGGCGCCCAGAATGAGGTTTCAAAGTTCGACTCGCTCTCCCACGCGTTGCGAAACGAGAAGGCGCCGAGGCGCTGATGGCCGACCGCCAAAGTGCGAATCCATTGCAGAAAGTTGCGGACCTCGGCGTTGCGTTCCGCGAGTGCGAAGTGACGTTCGGACTCCCAGAACTCCTGCACGAGGAAGGTGGTAGGGAGATCAGCACGCCGGAGCAGATCGGTATGCACATGGACGGCGACCCGGTTGGAGATTCGATGCCAGGGGCCGCCATCATCAAATGAATGAATGAAAGCTTGAGAATCCACAGAATGAACTTCATAAATCCGAACGACAATAATCACGGACAGCCCCTCCCTGGGTGGCTGGGGTTGGGATTGAGTGGCATGAGCGGGGGCTTGGCGTAAGCGCACCAGCGTCCGCTGTGGTGGCAGGCGGGGGCACTCTCAGAGCAGGCGCTTGGGAGTGAGCTCAAGAGGTGATCTTGAAGATGCGGGGGAAGGCTCGCGCTGCTTCAGCCGATTAACGGCCAATGGGCAGGAATGCAGGCTGAAAAAGTCAATATTTCCAGAGCCGGAGAATTCCCATTTGCAGGCTTGAAGGCCTGTGTTCTGCGCCAGACCGAAGCCCCCCGCATCCGCTCAGAGGATGACCATAAGTTACTGATAGATAGATATTTATTCGATTCTACGGAGCGCTAATCTTACCAGTGCCCGTGGAGCAGCTTTTGGGCGATAGATTTGCAATTTGGCGGATGAGCCTCTATCGTTATTCTCACATAAGTAATTATGGCAATTTTTGCACGACTTTTCCCTGGTAGCGATATGCGCTGTTGTCTGCTTTAGGTTCCACGCAGTTGAGGGCTAGACAAAATTGGTCTTGGCGCAGGTAGGTCTCTTCACAGACACCAGTTGAACTTAATGAAGAGGCTGTATGGGTATTGATGACGGGTGAATGGCTGAGCGAAACATTTTGCTAAGCCAGCATGGCGAAGCCATGCGTGCTTTTATGAGCAACAAGGCGGCAAGTATTTCACGCTTTCCCCTTTATGCACATTCGGGCTTCATTTTCTTGTCGTTGTGCTACGCGCCCGTTAAAGAAACCGAGGGCATGGGGTGAGTCTTCAGGTGACAGATCAAACCTTTGGCGGTCAGGTCTCTATGAACTCGGGAGTCGCGGTCTCAGAGCATGATCGCAATTGGCACGCGGTCTATACTGTCCCGCAACACGAAAAGTCCGTAGTGAAGCACCTTGACCTGCGGGAGATTGAGTCATTTCTCCCAGTTTATGAAACTGTGCGGGTCTGGAAGAACCGGCAACGGATGAAGCTCATCCTGCCACTGTTTCCGACCTACCTGTTTGTGCACATCAATTTGAGGGAAAGAGCAAAAGTTCTCCAGTCTTCTGGAGTGCTGCAGATTGTGGGCAACAGAGGGTGTGCTTATATCCCGGACTCCGATGTTGAGTTTCTGCGCTCAGGCTTCTGCAGGCAACAGATTGAACCGTATGGTGACCTTGTTATCGGCGAAATAGTTCCTATTAAGAGCGGTGTGATGCAGGGTCTTCAAGGGACTCTGGTGAGAAAGCAAAACAGCATGCGGTTTGTCCTGACAGTCGAATTGATTAGCCAGCATGCCGCAATCCAGGTGGACGCCGAAGATCTGGAGCCGATAGTCGCTTCATAGTGGGTTAGCTGTAATGCCAGGCATGGAGGAAAGGGAAGATATGTCTCTGGAATCAAAGCTTGCACGACGGTACCGAGCGCAACGGCTCTTGCACCGATCAATCGGATTTTCTTTGGACCTGGCAGCATTTGTTCTTTCTGCTTTGTTGGCGTTCGAGTTGCGATTCGACGGTGCATTGCCAGCACAATACTTTCGCCCGATGTGGATGGCCCTGTGTATCTGGGCGGTGGCAAAGTCTGCGTGCTTCTTCGTTGGTGCGGTAAACCGTGAAAGTTGGCGGCATACTTCTGTGCATGATGCAGAGCGGATTTTTTTGGCTGTTCTAGCGGGATCAATACTTGGTGGACTGGTTATATTTCATGTGGTCGGGCAATGGGGCATTCCGCGCTCTGTGTACATTCTGGATTGGCTGATTTCCTGCCTCCTGACTATGGGAGGAAGGCTGGCAGTTCGAGTCGTGGCCACCGCAAGCAGCCGAAGTAGAGTCGAAGGTGATCGAAAGAGGACGCTCATTTACGGCGCCGGCGACGCCGGAATGGCGCTGCTGCGGGAGTTACGGCAGAACCACACCCTTATGTGCGATGTCATAGGCTTTATCGATGACGATCCAGGCAAAGCTCAACTCGTGCTGGAAGGTAAGCGGGTGATGGGAACAGGGAAAGCCCTTAAGGCATTGGTGCAGAAGCACATCATTCAGAGAGTGCTCATTGCGATACCGTCCGCAACGGGACCGCAGATGGTACGCATTTTGAAGTACGCCACCGATGCCAAGGTGGATTACAAGATGGTGCCGGGGCTTGGAGAGCTTGTCCAGGGAGCAGAATTGGGCAAGCAAGTCCGAGAGGTTGCCGTAGAGGATTTGCTGGGCAGAACTCCAGTGCATCTTGACTTGGACCTAATTCGGGAGCGCATTCAAGGGCAGGTTGTGATGGTGACGGGCGCCGCGGGTTCGATTGGGTCGGAGATTTGCCGACAGATCGCTCCATTCCATCCGCTTGCAATTGTGGGTTTCGACGAGGCCGAGACCCCCTTTTTTCATATTGACCGAGAAATGTCCAAAAGCTTTCCACAAATAACCTATTACCCGGAGATCGGCAGTATCACCAGCCGCAGTACTCTGAAACGGGTCATGCAACTTTATCGCCCGTCGGTTCTGTATCATGCAGCCGCTTACAAGCATGTTCCGATGATGGAAAGGCATGTCTTCGCTGCCGTCAAGACGAACATTATGGGGACATGGAACGTGGCGCGCGCGGCAGTTGAGCACGGAGTCGACGATTTTGTGATGATTTCCACGGACAAAGCGGTTCGGCCAACCAGCATGATGGGCGCTACGAAGCGCACAGCAGAGTTGCTCATTCGCGCACTCCAGATGGAGGGCAGAACCAAGTTTGTCGCGGTGCGCTTCGGGAATGTACTGGGAAGCAACGGAAGTGTAATTCCAATCTTTAAGGAACAAATTGCCGCAGGTGGCCCGGTAACTGTCACAGACCCGGAAATAATTCGCTATTTTATGACCATTCCTGAGGCGGCGCAGTTGGTTTTACAAGCTTTCTCCATCGGCAAGGGCGGAGAGGTATTCGTTCTCGATATGGGCCAGCCCGTTAAGATTGTGGATCTAGCCAAGAATCTGATTCTGCTCTCAGGGCTTCAGCCCGGGCGAGACATCGAAATTCAATTTACCGGTCTTCGTCCAGGTGAGAAAATGTTTGAAGAATTGAATTTGCAGAATGAACACCTGGTCGCGACTTCGCACCCGAAGATTAAGAGCTATGTTGGCAATCACAACCTGGATGCAAAGCAAGCCAAAGAGTTTTTGCTTCGCCTGCAGCAAATTGCTGAAGAGCAAGATGTAGCTAGCCTTGTGCTGCTACTCAAGGAACTGATTCCAGACTATAACCCTGGGGCCGAGCTTTTGAAGACTGCCTTGTCCGTTCGGCAACACAGTGCAAGTCCAGATAAGATTCTGGTCATGCGCGGACAGACCGAAGTCCCGTTGGGGGCCAAACTAAGGTCGTCCACTCTATTGAATTAGGACGTGCGAAAAACGACCAGAATTCGCAGCGAGCTATTTCGCCTCACCCGAAACAGGGGAAACTCCCCCGCGGCATCGATTGTTTCTCCGCTTGTTCAGTAACCATTTGAATCAGACGAGTCCCTTCTTCTTATGAGATCAAAAGCATTTCTTCTTCTTCTGCTGCCATGCACCCTGTGCGTCGGCCAATCTGTGCTTACCACCCCCGCCGAACTGACCCAGCCCATCCAGAGCTCCTCGTTGGGGCAGACACCGTCGACAGGCCTCACGCAGGGTTCCAGCCAGGTGTCAGGTCAGCCTGGCGAAAAGACATACCTCAACACTTTCACTCCTGGTGCAGGCCCCCTTGCGGGCCAGGTGATGCCACAGGCGCCAACTCAGTCGAGAGTTGTTGGACCGCTCACTCAGAAGTCAGACTTTGAGAAGTTCGCGGAGGATTCTACCGGATACAGGCTCCCGGTGTACGGACGAAAATTGTTCGACGAAGTTCCTACGACCTTCGCCCCGGTAGAACATATTCCAGTGCCAGCCGATTATGTTCTAGGGCCGGGAGACCAACTGCTGATACGGGCTTGGGGTAAAATCGACATTGATGCCCGCGTAACGGTGGACAGGAACGGGCAGATATACCTGCCGAAGGTAGGCAGTTTGACCGTAGCCGGCTTGCGCTATGAGCAAGTCGAAGGATTTCTGCATTCGTCTATTGGCGCTCTCTTTAAGGACTTTCAACTGAATGTTACCTTGGGGCAGCTTCGCTCGATTCAGATATTTGTTCTGGGAAATGCACGGCAACCTGGCGGATATACGATCAGTTCCTTAAGCACGCTGGTCGACGCTCTGTTCGCTACTGGAGGCCCATCGGCAACTGGGACCATGCGGCATATTCAACTGCTGCGTGGAGGCCAGACGGTGGCCGACTTCGATCTCTACGATCTGATTCAAAAGGGCGACAAATCTCACGATGCCCGGCTGCTTCCAGGCGATGTGATTTACATCCCTCCGGTTGGAGCGCAGGTAGCCATCAGCGGCGATGTCAATGAACCTGGCATCTACGAACTAAAGGGCGAGACGACAGTCGGAGACGCTCTTAAAGGCGCAGGAGGAGTGACAAGCCTGGCCAACACAGAGCGTGTCCTACTAGAGCGGATTGAGGACCACAGTAGCCGCGAAGTTGAAGAATTCTCCCTGGACGCATCGGGACAAGGGCGGTTGCTTAGGGACGGGGATCTACTACAGGTCTTTCCGATTTCACCGAGATTTAAGAACGCAGTGACGTTACGAGGCAATGTTGCTCAACCTGGCCTCTATCCATGGAAGCAAGGGATGCGGATTTCGGACCTGATTCCATCGCGCGACTTTCTCGTCACTCGCAACTATTGGAATTCAGAAAACCATCTTGTCCCGCCCATTTCAACTCATCCGTTTGGCGACCCGCGTGCGAACAGGTTTGGGAACTCGCAAACTGATCAATTTGGTAGTACACAGACAGATCAGTCTGGAATCTCGCACACTAGTGAACGGGGAAACCAGAGCGAGGACCGGTACGGGAACCAGCGGGCAGATCAATCTGGCAATGCGCAGACAGATCAGTCTGGTGAGGCGCAGACAGATCAGTCCGGTGAGGCGCAGACAGATCAGTCTGGAATGCTGTACGCTAATCAACCTGGCGACCAGGGAACGGACCAGTATGGCAACTCGAGGTCTGATCAGTTAGGCAATCCGCAGACAGATCATGCTGAAACCTTGCGCACGGATCAACACCGCGACCAAGGCAGGGGCCAGTTCACAAATTCACGTATTCCAATCATTGATACTGTCGGCCAGAACAACGCGGAGATCAACTGGGAATATGCGCTGATTGAACGGCTTGACGAAAAAGATCTGAGCACTCGCCTGATTCCATTTCGCCTTGCAAGCGCGATCGACGACACAACATCTGCGGACAACCGGCTTTTAAAGCCATGAGACGTGGTCACCATCTTTTCAAGCGCGGACCTTGCCTTGCCCATGGCGAAGCATTCGCTGTTTGTGCGAGTAGGTGGGGAGGTCAACGCTCCAGGCGTGTACCAGATGAATCCTGGCGACACCTTGAGAGATGTTGTCCAAAAAGCAGGGGGGCTTACGCCACATTCTTACCTCTATGCCTCAATATTTACCCGTGTCTCGACGCGCATCGCACAGGAGAAAGAACTGAAGCAATCCCTTGAGCAGATGCAAAGGGAACTTTTCTCCAAGTATGCAAATAGCACTCCAACAACCGGTCAGACTGCGACTGACCAGCAGGCACAGTTGGGCATGCAGCAAACCGCAATCGCGAAGATCTCTGCAATCCAGCCGACTGGCCGGGTTGTTCTGGAAATGAAACCTGAAGCAGCAGGCGTCGAGGACATCCCAAAGTTTCCACTTGAAGATGGAGATGCCTTCTATATCCCGCCGCAGCCCGACACCGTTCAGGTAAGCGGTTTTGTATATAATGTCAATGCCTTCCGTTTTGAACCTCGGAAACGGCTCATTGCCTATCTCAACGCAGCGGGTGGCCCGACTAGGGAGGCAGACGGAAAGCGCATTTTTGTGATCCGCGCCGATGGAACGGTCCTTAGCCGACAAAGCCGGAACAGTCACACTCACGGCAACTTTGAAAAGTTAGCGATGTTTCCGGGAGATACGATTGTAGTTCCGGAAAAGTTCAAATCTTCAAACGGACTCCAGAACTTTGCAAATTACGCCCAAATTATCTCGGGATTCGCCATGACGGGCGCCGTGCTTGGAACGATACTCCCATAAAGGTGTTACTGATGACCCAACAGGACCTTTCTATCGAAGAATCGGCAGAGACAATGGACAGCGCCTCTTTATCAAACTCGCCGAGCTCCGAATCCGAGGTCAGTCTGATTGATGTCCTCACGCAACTTGCCTACCGGAAATGGCTGATAGCGAAGGTAACGGGTATTGCGGTGTTTATCGGCTTGGTCCTCTGCTTTGTTTTGCCGGTGCGGTATACAGCAACGACGAAGATCATGCCGCCACAACAGACCCAATCAACTGCGTCTATGTTGATGATGAACCAGCTCACAAGTGTCGGTGGAGGTTCCCTAGCAGCACTTGCTGGTGGGGGAATGGGGCTGAAAAATCCCAACGACATCTACATCGGTATGCTGACTTCGCGGCCCGTGGCCGATGCGATCATTCAGAAGTTTGGATTGATGCAGGCGTACCACGCCAAGGACATGACAAAAGCGCGCAAAAAACTGGCGGGCTATACCGAGGTTACTTCTGAAAAGAACGGTTTCATTGCCGTGTCTGTCACAGACAAGGACAAAAAGCGCGTTGCCGAGATGGCCAACGCATACACGGATCAACTCCGCATCCTGACCCAGACCCTGGCAGTAACCGAGGCCTCGCAGCGGCGGCTTTTCTACGAAGAGCAGTTGAAGCAGGCCAAGGATGCGCTCGTCGCGGCTGAACTTGCTTTCCAACAAGTTCAACAGCAGAAGGGTCTGGTCCAGTTGGACGCGCAGGCCAAGGCGATGATCGAAGGCATTGCCGCCCTTCGCGCACAGGTCGCAGCCAAACAGGTAGAGGTGCAGGCGCTGCGCTCCTATTCGACGGAGCAAAACCCCGACGTGCAATTGGCAGAGAGGGAACTAACTTCTCTACAGGCTGAGGAAACCCGCATGGAGCAGAGCAATCACTCGCCGGGAATCGCTGGGCTTGGGCTTGAGAATGTTCCTGCCGCGGGGTTGGAATACCTTCGCGCTGCGCACGAACTGGCCTACCGGCAGGCCCTGTTCGACATGCTGATGAAGCAATATGACGCTGCCAGACTAGATGAAGCAAAAGAGGCCGCCATTATTCAAGTCGTGGAGCCGGCCATCGACCCGGACAAGGAATCGTCCCCAAAAAGGGGCATCATCTTGGTGCTTTCCGCGTTTGTGGGTTTTTTTAGCGGATGCATTGTGGCGTTGTTCTTGTGGTGGAAGGAGCTTTTGCAATTCGATCCGATTGCCGCAAAAAGGCTTCAGGAACTCAGCTACGCGCTCAGGGGGCGAAAGAGCGCAATCTCCTGACCCTCATGAGCCGGCTTCAACTTCTTAGTCCCAGGTCTGCGAGCTTGGGCAATCGCAAAACACTCTGGTGACCGAGATCGACCAGTCATTGACTGAAACTAGAAATGTAATCCCCTCACTGCGCGCCAACTTCATATGGACGTTCGCAGGCAGCGTGATCTATGCGGGATGTCAATGGGGGATGCTGTCTGCGCTTGCCAAGCTGGGCAGCCCGTCGATCGTCGGTCAGTTCACTCTTGGCCTGGCAGTTGCCGCGCCGGTGTTCATGTTCACCAACCTCCAGCTTCGCGCCGTGCAGGCGACGGATGTGAACGCGGAGTACGGATTCGCGAATTACTTCACTCTGCGGCTTCTGGCAACGCTGCTCGGGCTAATGGTGGTCGTTGCTCTGTTGCCATTTGCCGGGACCTCATCCGCCGTGCGTGCCGTCGTTCTTATGGTTGCTGTTTCCAAATGCATCGAGTGCATGAGCGACGTGACGGCCGGTCTCTTGCAGAGGGAAGAGCGGTTGAAGAGGGTCGCGATTAGCCAGATGATACGCGGCGGCGGCTCTGTCCTGGCCTTCTCCCTTACCTTTGCTTACTTTCGCAATCTGTCTCTGTCAGTCACCGCCATGAGCGGGGTTTGGCTGGCTGTGCTGGCACTTTACGATGTGCCGAATGTCCGGGCATTGATCGGTAGCCAGGCCCCATTCTTCCACTTCGACCGCCGTGCTCTCTGGCGGTTGGCAATGCTGGGCCTTCCGCTGGGCTGGGTCGCCACTTTCGCGTCCCTGAACGTGAACATCCCCCGCTACTTCCTTCAGCACTACTTTGGGCTGGCGGACCAAGGCATCTTCGCATCGCTCGCTTACCTGGTGGTCGTCATTAACTTGGTTGTGGCCGCGCTGAGTGTCTCGGTTACCACGCGCCTCGCCCGTATGTTCGCGGACGGGGAACTTAGCCAGTTTGTGCGCCTACTGACCAAGCTGTCGATGCTCGGCGTCCTGATCGCGGCGGTTGGAGTGCCCTTGACGTTCCTTGTGGGCCGTCCGCTGCTCACCTTGCTTTACCGCCGCGAGTATGCGGATCACGTTGGACTGCTGGCGCTCTTCGTCGGCATCGCCGGGCTCAGCACGATTGGATCGTTTCTCTTCTGCGGTCTGACGGCCGCACGTGCGTTCCGCGCGCAGGTTCCGGTCTACTTCGCTGCCATGCTGATCGGGATAGCTGGGTCGGCGCTGCTTGTTCCGCGAGATGGCTTAATTGGCGCAGGGATTGCGCTGCTCCTCTCCGCAATGACCGTCGTACTGGGCGGCTTTTGGATGATGCGCAGGGTTCTTGGGATGGAGTTGTGATAGCGATGCCGAGAAAAGAAGCTGCGCTCAACGGGATCGCATTCTGTGGCCTTGCGATTTATCTTGTTCTTGGAGCCATTTCGTTCTATACCTTCGTGGAGCCGTCGTTGAATGGCACGAATGGGTGGCACTTCAATCCGGATGTGCAGAAGTACATGGATTTGGCGGATTCGATGCGGGAAAATGGAGCTGGCGAAGAAACGGCTGCGGTGATCTCGCTTGCCCGGAACATGATTATGCCTGCTTACGTCGGATTAGTGTTGCAGACGGCGGCCCATATTGCGATCTTCAATGTAGCTCTTTTCCTTCTCGCCCTGGGCATACTGGCGTGGACATTTTCACAGTTGAAATGGTACGTCTTTCTGCCCATAATCCTTTTATATCCAAATACATATGAGGCATTGTGGACTTTAAACAAGGAGATATTTGTATTTCTTAGCGCGGTGGTCATGACGCGATGGTTCAAGACCAGGTCGTCTGCGTTAATGATCTTCATCATTCCGCTCAGCATGGTTTTGCGCTGGGAGCAGGCATTTGTTATTTTATGCTTTTTGGTACTTCTTTGGCTCAAGGTATCTCCGAAGCGTGCAGTGGCAATATTGATCATTGGGATCAGCTTGGTATATCCATTTGCAATGGCTTCTGTTGATGTGGGGGGTGACGTAAGAGAGAGCAGCTCGTCTGCATTGTATGCACATATCAATAAGGTACAGAGCTATGGACTCTATTTCGCCCTTCTTGTCCCGAAGATCGTTATTGTGTTTTTATCCCAGGTCGTTCGATTCTGGACACCTTTTATTAACACAGAGCGGCTGCACGATCTCCATACCGGACTATTTGTTCTTTTTGAACAACTCAGTATATGCTTCGTTTTTATTGTGTCGTTATGTAAAAGGCTATGGGTGAAAGAGAATCCCGTTATCTATTTTGTTTTGGTATATGCGGTGATCTACCTCTCTGCACCTGAGAACTCGCCGCGATATCTCTATTTTCTCTTTGTTCTAATTGTGGCAGTCCTTTCCTCGCCTGAACTGCAGTCACTTCGGCTGCCGCAGTAGGCACTGACTTCGCCGAATCGTAAAGGCTCTGTGCTTTTATGAAGTGTCGTCAGGTGTGCCAAGTTACCGGCGGACGCAAAAGGCAGCCGGAATATCATCGAGGTTCGACGTACCTATGACCGCAAAAGTCGATTGTACTATTGTCACATTGGTAGGTTCGTACATCCCGGGCTATAAGGCCGGCGGGCCAATTCGCAGTGTGGCAAACATAGTAGCGGCGCTTGGGGAAGAATTTAGCTTCAAGATTCTTACCTTGGACCGGGATCTGGGAGACACGTTGCCATATCCAAGCGTCGTAAGAGGCTGCTGGGTGCGAGTTGGAAACGCCGATGTGATGTATTTGTCGTCTGGGTGGGGAGGGCTCTTTCGATTAACTGCTTTGCTTCGTTCGCTGAATGCGGAGTCTGTGCTTTACCTGAATAGCTTTTTCTCAAGACGTTTCTCCATGCTCGCGATATTTATGCATTGGCTGGGAATCTGCAAGCCAAAGTGTATAGTGCTTGCGCCGCGTGGGGAGTTTTCGCAGGGCGCGGTGGGCATTAAAAGTAGACGGAAACTCTTCTATATAAGAGTTTCGTCTTGGCTTGGCTTCTATCGAGGGCTAATTTGGCATGCGTCCACGACTCTGGAAGAAGCCGACATACGCCGGGCGATGCCGAACCTTTCCCTCGTTCATATCGAAGACATCCAGCGCGGTAGTTGTGGAATGAGCGGGAGCAGCAAGACGGGAATCATTGTGACTGCGCAGGACATACCCCTCATGTCAGGGAGTGACGGGGGAACGAAAGCGCTTAAACAGGCAGGCCAGCTTCGGGTTGTGTTTGTTTCTCGGATTTCGCCAAAGAAAAACTTATTGTCCGCGCTTGGAATGTTGCAGAGTCTATCGGGCGACGTGTTTTTCGACATTTATGGTCCCTTGGAGGACGCTGACTACTGGAATCAGTGTAAGAAGGTAATTGGCACGCTGCCGTCGAATGTCCTGGTGAAATACAAGGGGATGGTTGAACATGAAAACGTGGGGAGAGTATTTTGCGAACACAATCTGTTTTTGTTTCCAACCCTTGGCGAAAACTACGGACATGTGATTTGCGAAGCGTTGAGCGCGGGATGTCCCGTGCTGATCAGCGATCAAACCCCGTGGCGCGATTTGCAGCAGCAGGGCGTGGGATGGGACATTCCGCTCGAAGAGACGGAGCGATTTCGCGCAGTCTTGCAGCAATGCGTGGATGCCGACGAAGAATGGTATGCCGCGCTCGTTGCTCGGGCAACCGAGTACGCGAGATTGGCAGCATCCGACCCTGCAATCCTCGAGGAAAACCGCAAGATGTTCAGGTATGCGACCGCTGGGTCGTGAGAGGCGTGACACCTTCAAGAGTCATCCGAAGATCAGGCCTCCGGGATTAAAGTTCGCGGTTGAATTCGACCGCGATAATTGCGCCAACATTTTAAGCCCCATCATTTGCAGATAAGACAGGAACTGATAAGATGAACCTCGCAATGTTTTCGGGAAAGTCTCTACTGATTACCGGCGGAACCGGCACCTTTGGCAATGCCGTTCTGGATATGGCTGGCAAGGCTGGCTTCGGAGAGATTCGCATCTTCAGCCGGGACGAGAAGAAGCAGGACGACATGCGCAACCGGCTGAAGGACAGCGCGGTCAGTTTCTATCTGGGCGATGTGCGGAACTACGATAGTGTTTTGCAGGCGATGCGCGGAGTGGACTTTGTTTTTCATGCAGCGGCGCTGAAGCAGGTTCCATCGTGCGAATTCTTCCCCATTGAAGCGATCCGAACGAATACACTGGGAGCGGAGAACGTGATGAACGCGGCGCTTGCGTCGAACGTCGGCAAGCTAATTGTGCTGAGCACCGATAAGGCGGTGTATCCCGTGAATGCGATGGGGATGTCGAAGGCGCTGATGGAAAAGTGCATGGTGGCCAAGGCGCGGACCTATGGGAACAGCTCGACAGTGTTCTGCGGTACGCGGTATGGGAACGTGATGGCCTCCCGAGGGTCGGTGATTCCGCTGTTTCTGAAGCAGATTCTGGCCGGGGAGCCTCTGACCGTGACCGACCCAGACATGACGCGCTTCATGATGACCATCGAGGGAGCCGTGGACCTTGTGCTCTATGCATTCACGCACGGCACGCCGGGCGATATCTTCGTTCAGAAAGCTCCGGCGGCGAGCATCGGTACTCTGGCAAAGGCGTTGCTCAGGCTTCTGAATTCCGAGAATGAAGTTCGAGTCATCGGCACGCGGCACGGCGAGAAACTTTACGAGACTCTTTTGAACCGTGAAGAGATGGCCCAGGTCGAAGATCTTGGCGATTACTACCGGGTGCCGGCTGACGTTCGTGATTTGAACTACTCCAGCTTTTTCAGCAGCGGAATAGCAGAAGTTTCGAAGGCGGTTGATTACAATTCCAACAACACGGAACTGCTGGAGGTGGATGGCATGATGGACCTTCTAAAAAAGCTTCAGTGCGTGCAGGATGCCATGCAAGGCAAAACGGTGCTGGCTTGAGGAAGATTCTCATTACCGGCGGAAGAGGGTTTCTGGGGCGCAACCTGGCAGCTCACCTGCATGAGCAGAAGGACTGCGAGGTGACGATCATTGAGAGGAATGATTCGACCGAGGATCTCGAAAAAGCGCTGCTTGAGGCCGATGTCATCTTCCATCTGGCGGGCGTGAACCGGCCAGAGAATCCTGTTGAATTCGAGACCGGGAATGCTGGGCTTACGGAGCAAATGTGCAAAGTTCTGCGGGAAGCCGGACGTTCTCCGAAGATCGTATTCAGTTCTTCCATCCAAGCTGAAGCTGAAAATGCCTACGGTGCGAGCAAGGCGAAGGCGGAGGATGCCCTGCGCCAGTTCTCAGCGGACACCGGAGCTTGTGTGCGGATATACCGCCTGAAAAACCTGTTTGGGAAGTGGTGCCGCCCCAACTACAACTCTGTCACGGCAACCTTTTGTCATAACATTGCACACGATCTGCCTATCTCCATCTCCGACTCGGATTGCACGCTGGAACTGAGCTACGTGGACGATGTAGTTGCGGCGTTTTTGTCCGAGATTGACGGGCGCAAGACGGCCAGTGAGGCTGATGCAAACATCCAAAGCTATCGCATTCAGCTTGGCGATTTGGCAGGTCGAATCCAGGCGTTTCACGAGATGCAGGTCACGCTCGCTGTTCCGGATTTTGCAGAATGGTTCAATCGTGCGCTTTACGCGACCTATCTGTCGTATGTTCCGCCGTCAGCGCGACAGTACAACCTGGAGATCAAATCCGACGCACGCGGTAGCCTGGCGGAATTATTCAAGCAAAACCACTTCGGACAGATATTTGTATCCAGAACAAAGCCAGGGATAACGCGTGGAAACCACTATCACCACACCAAGACGGAGAAGTTTTTTGTGGTGGAAGGAGACGGTCTTATTCGAATGAGAGCTATTGAAGGCGGGCTGATCAAAGAGTATTCAGTGTCGGGCGGCAGCTACGAGGTCATTGATATCCCGCCCGGGTTCACGCACTCGATCACAAACATGGGTGCGGGGGAGATGGTAACTTTATTCTGGTCGAGCGAGATATTCGATCCGAATCGCCCGGACACTTATTATCTTCCCGTCGATTTTGAGGCGCAAAGCAAGTCTATGTTGCTGGAGAACGTATGAAAGTGGCAACGATTGTGGGCACCCGGCCGGAGATCATCCGGCTGTCGCGGGTGATCGCGGCATTGGACCGCTATACGGAACACGTATTGATTCATACCGGTCAGAACTATGACTATGAGCTTAACCAGGTATTCTTTGAAGACCTGGATATACGGCAGCCCGATTACTTTCTTAAAGCGGCCGGCGAAAATTCTGCTGCAACCATTGGGCAGGTGATATCCAAGTCCAGTGATGCGCTCAACGAAGTGAAGCCGGATGCGGTTCTCATTCTGGGCGACACGAACAGTTGTCTGTCCGCACTGTCGGCAAAGCGTTTAAAGATTCCGATCTTCCACATGGAGGCCGGTAATCGTTGCTTTGACGAGCGGGTTCCCGAGGAAATCAACCGCAAGATTGTGGATCACATCAGCGACATCAATCTGCCATATAGCGGCATCTCGCGCGAATATCTGTTGCGTGAGGGCATTGCGTCGGACCGGATCATCAAAACCGGCAGTCCCATGTACGAAGTCCTCACGTACTATCGCCAGAAAATCAACTGCTCAGAAGCCCTGGCGCGGCTCGGCTTGACCGAAGATGGCTATTTCATGGTAAGCGCACATAGGGAAGAGAACATAGACTCACCGCGGCAGTTCCAAAACTTGGTGCGAGTCCTGGAGTGTGTAGCCTCTAATTACCACCTGCCCGTGATTGTCTCCGTGCATCCACGGACGCAAAAGCGGATTGATAAGGAGGGCGCGAGCTTTTCTGAGAACATACGCCTAGTGAAGGCAATGGGTTTCTCCGACTACGTTCACTTGATGACGAAGGCGAAGGCAACGCTATCGGACAGCGGCACGATTACCGAAGAATCTTCAATCCTCAACTTTCGGGCATTGAACATTCGGGAAGCTCACGAGCGCCCTGAAGGTATGGAGGAAGGTGCAGTGATGATGACCGGGCTCGACCCCGATCGCGTTTTGGATGCGTTAAAGGTGCTGGAGACACAGCCCGCAGGCGAACAACGGGCGTTACGTATCGTGCCAGATTACAATGTTCTTAACGTGTCTGAAAAGGTTGTACGGATCATTCACAGCTATACCCATTACGTGAATCGTGTTGTGTGGCATAAGCAATGAGACTCGTAGCAATGCACGAAGGGCTCAAATCGGATTTGTAACATCTGGATATCCTCTCAGCGCATGAAAATCCTTATTTTGACGCAGTGGTTTGAACCGGAGCCGACTTTCAAAGGTCTGTTGTTCGCGCGAGAACTGGTTGCACATGGTCATAAGGTTGAAGTGCTTACCGGCTTTCCCAACTATCCAGGGGGGAAGATATATCCTGGCTACCGTATACGCCCTTGGATACGTGAAAGACTCGACGGCATCGATGTGTTGCGCGTGGCGCTTTATCCCAGCCACAACAACTCCGGCCTCCATAGAATCTTCAACTACGTGAGTTTTGCCATATCGGCAGCGGTGTTCGGCGCTGCTTTGATAAGGAAGCCGGACGTGATGTATGTTTACCATCCACCCATTACAGTTGGCTTTGCAGCAGTTGTGATCAGCGTCCTTCGAAGGACGCCCTTCGTCTACGATATTCAGGATCTCTGGCCTGACACGGTCGCCGCTTCAGGGATGATGTCGAATCCTGCGGCTCTTGGCTTGTTGGGAAGTTTGTGCAAGTTGGTCTATCGTTGCGCCGATCACATCACGGTACTCTCTCCCGGCTTCAAGGAAACATTGGCCAGACGCGGAGTTCCGCTTGACAAAATCGACGTAATTTACAACTGGTGCGACGAGACGGTATACAAGTCTGACTATGAGTTTGAAGCTCGTCTGGCCAGTAGCACGGATAAGTTCAGCATTCTCTTTGCCGGAACGATGGGTACAGCCCAGGGGCTCGAGAGTGTGCTTCAGGCAGCGCAAATCTGCCTAAGTACAGCACCAGCCGTGGAGTTTGTGTTTGTGGGCGGCGGCGTGGATCGGTCTCGGTTGGAGCGCATGGCCGAGGAAATGAAACTCGACAATGTCAGATTCATGCCCCGGCAGCCGATGCAAGCCATGGGCGGGATACTTGCCGGAGCAGATGCCTTACTCGTGCATTTGAAGGATGACAAATTGTTTCGAATCACCATCCCATCGAAGACGCAGGCCTACCTAGCCGCGGGAAAGCCGATCATTATGGCGGTCCGCGGTGATGCTGCCGACCTGGTGAAGCGATCACAGTCTGGCGTTCTCTGTGAACCGAGCGATTCCCAGAGCATTGCGGATGCGGTAAAGGAACTCGCTGACGCCGGCCCTGAGAAGCTCGCTGCCATGGGACGCAATGGCAGAGCGTTCTATGACCGTGAGCTGTCCGCCGTCGTGGGTATGAGTCGTTTCGAATCTATTTTTGAATCGACTATTTCAGACACGCGGATTTATTCATAGTGATCGGCATAGAAACAAGTGTTATGCCGCGGCAAAGAGGATTAAGACATACGATGCTTTACAGAAGGTTTGGAAAGCGACAGTTCGACTTTATATGTGCATTGCTTGCGCTCATCATTCTTTTGCCGATCATTCTTGTCTTTGCCGTATTGATCAGGGTTAAGTTGGGCTCGCCGGTAATTTTCCGGCAAAAGAGGCCCGGGCGGCACGGGAAGCTCTTTACACTTTTCAAGCTCCGCAGCATGACAGATGCTAGGGACTCCAGTGGTCACTTGCTTCGCGACAGCCAACGACTCGGCAAGTTCGGAAGATTTCTCCGAGCGTCGAGCGTCGACGAACTGCCGGAGTTGTTCAATGTCCTTCGTGGCGACATGAGCCTCGTTGGTCCACGGCCGCTGCTCGTGCGCTATCTTCCTTACTTTACGAGTGATGAACGCGCACGTTTCATTGTCAGGCCAGGGATTACGGGCTTGGCTCAGGTGAGCGGACGAAATGATCTTTCATGGAATGCCCGATTACAAAGTGACATTCAATACGTGAACGACGTAACCTTTATGGGCGACATTAGAATCTTGTGCGCTACGGTTCTCTGTGTCTTCCGGAGGGATGGATATCAAACTGACCCTAACGCATCAATGCTTGACTTTGACGCTGAACGGGAGCTTCGCTTAGGAGTCAGGGATGAGTGAATGGTCCCCTCGTCAGGAGATTATAACCCTGCGTGCTGCCGTTAAGAATGACGCTCCGGGCATTTACTTTTTGATGCGCGGGGCATTTGGTGCTAATTTCTTAGCTTTCACAATCTATAGGTCGGAAAAGACAATTTCATACATAGCAAATCTAATTGCCACGAAAGAGCAGACCTTCATAATTGCTGAACGGCAAGGGAAGATTGCGGGATACGCCAACGTTGCATTTAACAAACAACGAGCGATCCTAAATTACATAGCCGTTGCAAGCTCCCTCAGAGGGAGCGGCTATGGAAGTATTCTGTTAGCGGCAACCGAGTCGGAAGTGCGTGACCGAGGTTTTGTCAGCCTCGAACTGGATGTCTTTGAGAGTAACAAGAGAGTAGCCGAATGGTATACAAAAGCTGGATACGAAAGCGTTTCGAGGTCTTTCTTGTATCGAATAGACCTCGCTGCTGTTACGCGCAAGAGCCTGCAGACAGAGTTCAACCCCGCTCTCTTGCAGTCAGCACTTGCTACTGAGAAGCAGAGCGGGTTTAGTAAGGCGATGGTCAAGACATCTAGTGGTGAGATTACTCTCGGAATCATCGATGGGAATGCGTGCAAATTGATAGGCTATCGAGGAATTTCCCTTGATGACGCGATCGCTGCCGCTATCGGAACTGTGAACGGTTCTCGCAGCGAATTAATCGTCTCCTCGTATGAGCCGCCGGCTTCCGGTTTTCAGTTATTGGGGCTGGAGATTTCCATAAGAATGGTGAAAATGATTTGAACAAAATTGTTGGCAATATCTCATCGATTGCAAAGACGGCACAGACGCAAGCTCGTTATCGCCGGGCTGTCTTTGGTTTTTCCAGTGCGCGCGAGGCGTTTCGGGCTTGGCTGTCGGCATACGGGGTCACCGCAGGAGACGTGGTCCTTCTTCCCTCCTTTATTGGTTGGAGCGAACGCGAGGGTTCTGGTGTCTACGACCCGGTAGCAAGTGCCGGTGCGAGGCCGTTGTTTTATCGAATGAACAGGAACTTGCTGATCGATGTGGAGGACGTCCTTCGAAAGATTGCAGGGCTAAAACCGCGTGTTCTTGTGCTTGTTCATTATTATGGCTACCCTGACCCGAACGCTTCAATGCTGGCTGGCTATGCACGCGAACGTGGGATTCTCGTACTGGAAGATGAAGCACATTCAATGTTCTCTGATCTGGTAGGTGGAGTCTGCGGCAGGTCGGGTGATGCGGCAATATTCTCGCTTCACAAGATGCTTCCATTTCGTGATGGAGGGACTTTAATTCTTAATCATCCCGGCCATGGCTTGGTTGAGACTTGCCTTAAGGAAAGCCAGCAGGAAGGGAGACTTCGCGCTTTCTGGGAGTACGATCTTCATCATATCGCGGCCATCAGGCGGCAAAACGCCGAACAGCTAACTGCTGCCTTAGCCCCGTTAGCGGGCCGCTTGGATCTCTTGTTTCCAACCCTTCCGGAAGGAGTGGTTCCCCAGACGTTGCCAGTTGTAATTCAAAGGGCAAGCCGCAATGACCTTTATTTCAGGATGAATGATGCCGCATTTGGTGTAGTGAGTCTATATCACACGCTGATCGACAGCATCGACCCAGAGGAGTTTCCCGAGTCGTATGCTCTCGCGTCCCGCATAATGAATCTTCCTGTGCACCAAGATGCCGAACCTGAGCAACTGACAGCGATGATTGATAAGCTGCGAGAGCTTGCATGATACAAATGTCCTCGAAACTTTATACTGCGAATGACATTACCGAATGGCGATCTCTAGTGCCGGCCACGCGCTCCTTTTTTGGATCGGTCGAATTCGCTCGTATCGCGGAAGTGCAAACAGGATATGCAGCACGCCTGCTTGTGATAGAAGCCGGAACTGCTCGGATGGCAGTGCCATTCTTAGTTCGTCCCATTGCAGGGTTGGAGTTTGCCGACGTTGGGGAGCAACGTATCGATGTTTTTACGCCAGAGTTCACGGGGCCCATCCTTCTGAACTCTGATCCTTCATTCGGACAAAGTGAATTTCATGCGGCGCTCGACGAAGCCTTGCGCGAACGGAGAATCGTAGCTGATTTCATGCATCTCAATCCCTGGGGCGACGGTAATGAATTGCTGGATCCGGCGCACGTTCTCTATAATCGTGACATCGTATGGGTAGATGTTAGCCTCGGGCCTGAGCGGCTGTGGATTGAACACTTTACGCATGCA